>Ga0299906_10003169_pt1 | contig 13569 bp, 14 predicted proteins | sample RVTome_14_FD_200259 | JGI IMG/M metagenome (GOLD analysis project Ga0299906, IMG submission 200259) | Soil microbial communities from uranium-contaminated site in the Upper Colorado River Basin, Wyoming, United States - RVT145D125 (version 2) ...
GCTGTTATGGGCTGGATCGACATCTCCGTTGGCATCTCGTCGGCGCTGCCGGTTTGGCCGGGGGACCCGGCCATCGAGCTCGAACGATTGGCCTCGATCGAGGCCGGCGAGGAGGCCAATATCAGCCGGTTGGCGTCGGGGGTTCACATCGGTACCCACGTCGATGCCCCCAAGCACTTCCTGGACGAGGGCGGCACTGTGGAAGCGTTATCTCTGGAGGCGCTAATCGGCCCGGCCGAAGTTGTCGAGATCAGCGGTAGCGCGACGATCGACGCCGAAGCACTGGCGGGCGCCGACATCCCGGGCGGCTGCCAGCGGCTGCTGCTCAAGACATCGAACAGCCAACTGTGGTCACGGATAGAAGCCGGTTTTCAGAAGGACTTTGTCGCCGTTGACGATTCCGGTGCGGGCTGGCTGGTCGATCATGGCTTGCGCCTGGTTGGGATCGATTACTTGTCGATCGCGCCCTGGGGGGCGGCCGGCCCGACGCATCGCACGCTGCTCCGGGCCGGCGTAGTCATTCTGGAGGGTATCGACTTGCGGCAAGTCGCGCCCGGTTCCTACCAGCTGGTTTGCCTGCCGCTCAAGTTGGTGGGCAGTGACGGCGCCCCGGCGCGCGCCGTGTTGGAGTCGATCGAATAGATGCGATGCCCCTGGACCGGTTCGGTCTGTTGGCGATGCTGGCCGGCGAGGAGGACATATGGTTGATCTGACCGGATTGTTCCCTCCGATTCCGACGCCTTTCCACCCCGACGAGACCTTGAACCTGGACGCGCTGGGCGCCAACCTTGCGCGCTGGGGCGACCAGCCATTGGACGGCTACGTTGTCGGCGGCTCCAACGGCGAATTCGTGCTGATGACCGATGACGAGCGGGTGGCAGTGGTGGCGGCGGCCAGCCAGGCAATCGCCGGGCGCCGCCGGCTGATCGCCGGGGCCGGCGCCCAATCGACACGGCGCACGGTTGTGCTGTGCCAGCGGATGGCCGAAGCCGGGGCCGTGGCGGCGCTGGTGGTGACGCCTCACTACTACAAGAATCAGATGACGGCGGCGGCCCAAATCCACCATTTCGAGGCCGTGGCCGAGGCTTCGCCCATTCCTTTGATCCTGTACAACGTGCCGGCCAACACCGGCTACGAGCTGCCGGAAAGCGCCGTGGTGGAGCTGTCGCAACACGCCAACATCATTGGACTGAAGGACAGCGGCGGAGATGTCGGCCGTCTGGCATCGATGATCCGCCAGACGCCTGACGACTTTCAGGTGCTTGCCGGCTCGGCCGGTTTCTACCTGCCGGCCCTGAGCGTCGGCGCTGTCGGGGCAGTGGCGGCACTGGCCAACCTGGCCGCCGAGCCGATGGTCTCGATGCAGCGGCGATTTGCGGCCGGCGACTTTGCGGCGGCCGGCGCCATCCAGCGGCGGCTGATCGAGCCCAACCTGGCGGTGACGCGCCGATTTGGCGTGGCTGGCCTCAAGCAGGCTCTCGATTGGCTAGGCTTCTACGGAGGACCGGTTCGGTCGCCGCTGCTCCCGCTGACCCCGGCCCAGGCCGGCGAGCTGCGAACGACACTTCAGGAAGCGGAGCTGCTTCCCTAATCTGGCGCCGGCTACAGTTGGCCCGAGTCCTCCCAATGGCGCAGAAGCTCTTGGTAGACGGGGTCCTGGTAGCGGTCAAGGCGGAACCAGCGCTCATAGGCCGGCAGCTCGCCCCCGACCACATGGGCTGCCAGCAGTTCGCCGGCAGCCGGAGAGGCCATCAAGCCGAAGCCAGACAGCGCGCCGATCAGATAGGCGCCATCGACCGGCAGCGGCGTGATGAGCGGGCGGTTCTCCTGCGTCTTGACGTAGTAGCCCCCATCGACCACCGGCCGCGGCAGTTGGTCGAAGTAGCGCCGCAGCCCCGGGATCATGGTCGACATGCCGCGCAAGGCCACTTCTGGATACAGCTGCGTGTCATGCGGCACAGGGAAGACCGGTTCGACCGGGTTCGTGTGGTAGGTCCACAAGATCAGGATGATCGGGCTCGAGTCGGGGCCCTCTGGCCGGGTGTGAGCGCCCTCCGGCAGCGGCTCCGTCAGCCAGCGGGTTTCGGGATCGGCCGCCAGCTCCACCCGCTCGGAAGCGGACCAGGGGATCTGCTGGCGATCGGACCAGATCAGCAGGGGAGCCGCGCGCGGCACCGCGCCCAGCGGGTCGGCCATTGCCACCTTGCTGTGAAGTTCGCAATACACAGGCAATGTCTGTCCGAGCAGGCCGGCGACTTCGTTGATCTTTGGCCCGGCGGCGATCACCAGCCGGCGTGTGTCGATGTGCACGTCCCCGGCGCCGGTGGCGATCGTTACGCCGGAGATGCCGGCATCGTCGGTCTGGACCGTCTCCAGTTTCCCCTCCACCAATTCGACGCCGGCATGGCGGGCCCGACTCAGCAGGAATTGGCCCAACTGCTGGGCGCTAAACCAGCCACAGCGACGTGCGTGCAAAACGGCAACCGTGTCGTCGGTCAGGTAGGGAAAGTAGCGCTGTATCAAGCTGCGGTCGAGCAGCAAGTCGGCGCCGGTCGGCTGGTCGAGGAAACCCTCGGCCGGTTGCGGCCGATAGTCAGGGTCGCCCGGCTCGCCGCGGTGGACCCGCAGCGGGCCGGCGCCCAATTGGCTGATCTCGGTGCCTAGCTCAAGGTAGGTCTCGGCCTGTTCCTGGCGGCCAGTGGCGAACAGGTAGCCGCGCCGGTTGAGCTGAAACGGATTGCCGCTGTCGTGCGCCCAAGCGTCGAGCTTGTCGATGCTGCGGTTCATGAGATCGACCATGCCCGAGCCTGGGCCGGGCCACCAATTGCGGTAACACTCGGTCGACTTGTCGCTTGTGAGAGTCAGCGGCGGGCGCTCGTCGACGAGGATCAGCCGGCGCATTCCGTATTCGACCGCCAGGTGGTAGGCCGTGGCGATGCCGGCAATGCCGGCGCCGCAGATCACGGCTTCGGCGCCGCGCTGGGTCACGGCCGCCGCTGCCGCCAACCAGGCCCGGCTGGCTTCTGACTCACGCCCGCACCTGGGCGCCCAATTGTTGGCTCAATTCGGCCAGGTGGAGAGTTCCGTCGTCGGCGCTGGTGGCTTGGGCCAACTCGGCCAGGGTTTGGCCGGTCAAAGGATGCACCAGGTCGGGCGCCACTTCGGCCAGCGTCCTGGCCAGGTAGGGCCGCGCCAGGATGTCAGGATCGGGCAGCGCCAGCTCGTCTGATTGCAGCGGTGGCTGGCCATACATGCACAGGTCGAGATCGATGGGACGCGGTGCATAGCGGTCGGCCGAACGGCGCCGCCCTAGCGCATATTCGACGGCCCGCAGCTCCTGGCGCAGGTCAATGGGAGCCAGCTCGGTCAGCAAGCGGACGGCGGCATTGACGAAGTGCGGCTGGCCCGGAGGACCAAACGGTTCGGTCTGGTAGGCGGCGGACACCGCTTCTACCCGCCCCAGGCGAGCCAGCGCTGCCACGGCCCGCGGCAGGTGCTCCTCGGGCTTAATGTTCGAGCCCAACTCGATCAATGCGATGTCAGCCAAGGTCTTGCCGGCTGCGCTCGATTTCGACGCCGACCGAGCGGGCAAAACGCAGCGCACCCGGCTTTTCGACGCGCACCCTCGCCCGCTGGACGCCGACTTCGGCCAGGCACAGGTCGGCCAGGTCCTGGGCCAGCTTCTCGACCGTGTAAGGGGCGTGGCTCTCGACATGGTCGATGATGCGTTTGGTGAGCGTGCGGTAGTTGACCGTGTCCTCGATGTCGTCGCTGCCGCCGGCCGCCCGTAGGTCGGTTGTGAGCGTTAGGTTAATCAGGATGTCCTGTTCGACCTCTCGCTCCCAGTCATTGACTCCAATCACACCGCGCAGCAGCAGATCGCGGATGATGATTAAATCGTTGGCCACAGCTTCGCCGCATCTCCTTCCAAGATTCGGTAACCGCCAATCATCTGTCGCTCCCAACGCCCCCTTCGGCAGCCCTTCGACACGCTCAGGTTCGCCTAGGGCGGGCTTAGGGGGCCTCCATAGGATTAAGAGATTGGAGACTTGTCCCATATCCCCAATCCCGAATCCCGAGTCCCCGGTTTGCTACACCAAATGCCGGCCGCCGTCGAGCTGCATGATTTCGCCGGTCAAGTAAGCCGGACCGGCGACCAAAAACAGCAGTGCCTCGACGGCCTCTTCGACCCGGCCCCAGCGCCCGAGCGGAACGGGATCGACGATGTCCGACTCGGATTCTTCCGCCTCGCCCGAGGGAGGCAGGATGGCGCCTAGCGCCAGGCCGTTGACCCTGATGCTGGGGGCCAGGGCCTGCGCCATTGCCTTGGTGGCGGCGGCCAGACCGGCCTTGGCGACGGTGTAGGCGAAGTGATCGGCGCCCGGCCGCAAGGCGCGCCAGTCGAGCAGGTTGACAACCACGCCGGGCGACCCGGCTAAACTGTCGGCCATCGCCCGGGTGAGCAGTACCGGCGCCCGCAGATTGATGTCCTGGTGCCGCTGCCAACCGTCTGGCGTGGTCTCAGCCAGGCCGGCGCCGCCGAAGATGGCGGCGCTGTTGATCAGAATCGAGATTGGACCCAGCGCCTCGTTGGCCCGCGGTACGAGCCCAAGTGTGTCGTTCAGGTCAGACAGATCGGCCGAAAGGGACACCGACCGCTGGCCGAGGCCGGTCACCAGGGCAACGGTCTCCTCGGCTGGCCCCCGCGAGCTGTTGTAGTGGACCACAACGTCCGTCCCTGCTTCGGCCAGGCCAACCGCAAACGCCCGTCCCAGACGGACGCCGGCGCCCGTTACCAGCGCCGTCTTCCCCTCGAGTTGGTGTCTGTCGGGCATGGTTACATTGTACAGAGAGAAGCGATGCCGGTGTGTGGTCTTCCTATTCGAATACAGCCGGCCGATCGTTTCTGGCGGCTCTGACCAGATTCAAGATCTCGTCGGACACCTGCTGGGCCAATGCCTCAGTGCCAAGAACCGACCCATGGTTGGCCCCTTCGATGATCACCAGTGTGCTGTTCGAAGAGTAGCCGGCGAGTTCCTCTGTCAGCGGTCGCAGACTTGGGTTGCCCGAGTTCTGCGCATAGGTCGACGCCGCCCAGATAACAACAAGCGGCAAATCGCCCAGGTTCTCGGCCGAGGCGGAGGCGGTCTGGAGCGAGACGAAAGCCGGGCCGTTTTCCGCGTAGTAGGTGGCGGCAGCCTGCTGCCTCGCTTGCAGGCCGGCCATCTCGGGGACCAGTCCGATCGGGTAGCCGGCGGCTGCAAGTGACCGGACGGAGGCAATCCGGGTCACGCCGAACCTGGTGAGGGCGGATGACACGCCGCCGACCAGGTCCCAATATGTTCGGTTCTGATCGACCTCCGCCTGATTGGCAAATGACTTGGGGCTGACAAGCTGGCTATCAACCAGCACCGCTCCAACAACCTGGTGCGGATAGGTGGCAGCAAAGACGCGGGTAACGATGGCGCCGTAGGAGTGGCCGACGACTATGTATGGCCCGGGCACATCCGCCTGCCGAAGAAGTGAGTCGAGCTCAGCGTTGATCGTGTCCGGGTCGCGCGGAGCCGAAGCCGGCTCGCTCCAGCCCATACCAGGCCGATCATAGGCACATACCATGGAATGCGGGGAAAGTTGTTGCTGGACCCAGTGCCACCACAGTGACTCGGCCGTGGCACCTGCCTGAAGAATGACCACAGGGGTGCCTTCGCCGAGGCAGGTCAAGTGCATCTCATGCCCATCGACCTGAAATAACTCTCCCCTGGGTTCATAGCGCTGTAGGTCCTGCCGAATTGCCAAGGACTGGTAGGCCGCACCAATCAATAGGAGCAAGCCTAGCGCTAGGCACAAGCCTACTATGCCGCGCTTCAGGATCCCCACACAACCCACGGGTTTCGTCGGCCGGTCCGGGCCGGCACTCTCGGTCTGTATCATGGGATCCTCTACAGGTTTGGTTTCGGCTTAGGGAGGATGGCGCAGCCAGGCGACCAAGCTGCGCCTGCGGGCGCCGTCGATGACAGATTCTACTAGGATATTCGACGATCGAACGCATGCCGAGCAAAGGGCTCGCTATGGTAGGATGCAGCCTCAGCCCATTTTTGGTGTATCTGCAAGGAGCGGCCGATGTCCCAGAATATCGAAGCAGCCGCCGAACTGCTCGGCGGGATTGGCGTTGCCAAGAAGGAAATTGAAGACGCGGTGCGTGACCTGCTGGTTGCATTTGGCGAGGATGTCGATCGCCAGGGACTGCGCGATACGCCGTCGCGGGTTGCCCGCATGTACGACGAGCTGCTGGCCGGCTATCGGGTCGATCCCTACCAGTTGATCAACGAAGCCCTATTCGATGTCGACTACGAGGACATGATCATCGTCAAGGACATCGAGTACTACAGCCTGTGCGAGCACCACCTGCTGCCGTTCATGGGGCGGGCGCACGTCGCCTACCTCCCGACCGACAAGGTGCTCGGACTGTCCAAGATTCCCCGCATTGTAGACCTGTTCTCCAAGCGTCTGCAGGTCCAGGAGCGGATGACGCGCCAGATCGCCGACTTCATCGAGGCGGTGGTTCACCCGCACGGGGTGGGTGTAGTGGTCGAGGGTTGGCACCTGTGCGCCGCCATGCGCGGCGTTCGCAAAGACCAAGCTCGCATGGTGACCAGCGCGTTGTGCGGCACGTTCAAGACGAACGACAAGACCCGCCAGGAGTTCCTCAATCATCTATCCCGTGGTCATTTTCCGACCGGCGCCTGAGGTCCCGCCTGCGGCCGGGTGGCCGACCAAGCGGCGGGCCAAGGCATCTCAACCGGGACCACAGTGGGTGCCTGCCAGCGGCAGAAGGTGAACCAGTTGTCAGTTGGTTGTGAGTATTCGACTGTAACGGGACCCGCCCGGCTCCGTTCCCATGAGTGAAACCGAACACAATCTCAAAGACGCCGAGCTCGTTCGGCGGGCGCAAGGGGGTAGGGTCGATGCCTTTGGGCGGCTCTATGAGCGCTACCTCGACCAGATCTACCGCTATATTCGGTCGAGGGTTGGCCAGGACAAGGATGCCGAGGACCTGACCGAGACGGTGTTCATCCGATCCCTGGAGTCGCTGGCGACCTACCAGGAGCGGGGGCACCCATACTCGGCCTTTCTCTACCAGGTCGCCCGCAACGTGCTGGTCGATCACTATCGGTCAAATGTGGAGGAACAGGCGCTCGAAGACGCCGCTCCCTTGGCCGACGGCGGGCCCGAGCCCGAGGTCTCGATCGAGCAGCAGCAGGAACTGTTGTTGGTCCAGCGGGCGATGACACGCTTGCCGGGCGATTACCAGGAAGTCATCCGCCTACGGGTGGTGCTGTCGCTGCCAACAGCGACAGCGGCGGCCTGGCTGGATCGAAGCGAAGGCGCGCTGCGGGTGCTGCTCTACCGAGCATTGAAAGCACTCCGGCGAGAAGTCGAGAGGCTGCATCAAGAAGGTGACTAAGATTGAGAGTCAGCTGGATCGGTGGCTGACGGCGCTGCAAACAGGCGAGAAAGTCGACCCGGCGGCGCTGCCGCCGGAGCTCGGCGATCTGCTGGTGCTGGCGGAGCAGGCCGAACGCGGCTTGCGCCCCGAGGCGCCCAGCGAGCGATTCCGCCGAGAGTTGCAGGCCCGGCTTCTGTCAAAACGTCCGCGGCCGCGGCCGCAGCCAATGCCCGTGCCGGAATCCAAGGTGCGCGGCCAGGGGTTCTTGGCTGGCCTCTTCAGACGGCCGGCGCTGGCCCTTGCCAGTCTGCTGCTAGCGCTGGCCATGATCGCCTCGAGTGCAGGCGTTGTGTATGCAGCCGAGGGATCGCTGCCCGGCGACTCTCTGTATCCCGTCAAGGTCGGGGTGGAACAGGCCAGATTGCACCTGACATTCTCCGAGGCCTGGCGTCTCGAATTACTGCGCCACTACGCAGAGCGGCGTCAGAACGAAGTTGAGCGACTGCAGGCTCTGAATCGGACACAGGATCTGGACCAGGCGTACGATGGCTACATTGTGGCGCTGGCCGATCTGGTCAACGAGCTGGAGGCCAGCGATTTGGAGGCCGGCAATCCGGCATTGGTTGAAGTTGATCGTGCGCTCGCCCAAAACATCGAGCGGCTGCAGTCATTGATCCCGCGGGCCCCCCAACAAGCCGTACCGGCGCTGATGCAGGCGCTTGACAAGTCGCGGCATGGCCTGGAAGTGCTGCAGTCTCTGGAGAGCGGCCAATCGCCCAGCGATCTGGCGCCGGGCCGGGTCAAGAAGACCGGAACCGGCGGAGTTGGCCAGGACGGGCCTGGCGGTCCCAAAGGCACCCCCGGACCGCCTCCAGGGGCCGGCCCGCCAGGTGGACCTCCCGGTCCGCAAGGCGGCCCTCCCATTGGGCAAGGGGGCGGGCCTCCCGAAGGCAAGGGCAACCCCAACAAATAGTCTGCCATTGAGGACCAGGTCGAGATCGCCGGTGTAACCAGCGCCGGCCTTCTTGGCGTATGGTAGCATCGCCGGCATGGCTGACGAACCAAGCTTGGCCGCCGTCGAGGCCGAACTCATGGCCGCCCGCCGCGCCCGACAGGAGGGCAACGAGGGCAAGGCGCGTGTCTGTGCCCGGCGGGCCGCCGGCTGGTCGGTGGCGCTTCGGTTCCGCTCACAGTTTGGTGACCGCACCACCAACAACGCCATGGTCCTGCTCGAATGGCTCCAGCGCCAGTCCGCTATCCCTGCGGAGTACCGACAGGCGGCGCAGCGGCTGACCATTCGTATCGACGAGGATCACGCACTCCCCCACGAGCAAGACCCAATTGAAGACGCAGCCTTGATTGTCTCCGGCATGGCGCGCCCGAAGGGGGCTGCGTGACGGCGACGGCTAGCGTGCGTTTCGTGCCCGGCGACGACGGGGAGCTGACCTACCGGCAGAAAGACGGCGGCCCGACGGGACCGGTCATCTTGATGCTCCATGGGTTGTCTGGCGATGAAGACGTCATGTGGCTCCTGACCTCGGCGCTGCCGGATGACGCCTGGCTGGCTGCACCGCGCGGCTCTTTTGCCCACCCCGATGGCGGCTACAGTTGGGTTCAAGGCGGGACGGAAGGCGCCGGGGGTTCGTTGGCCGACTATCGGCCCGCAGTCGAAGCCGTGGTTGCCTGGTGGCAATCGCTGCGCCGGCAGGAAGAGCTGCCCGCCCGCCGGCCGTACTTAATGGGTTTCAGCCAGGGCGCCGCGCTGACTTTTGCGCTGGCGGCGGGCGGGATGCCGGCCCAAGGGGTCATTGCCCTGGCCGGTTTTGTTCCAACGGGCGACTTGTCCGCGTTGGAAGGAGTTCCAGTTTACTGGGGGCACGGCGCCAAGGACGACACGGTGACGTTGGCCCGGGCCCAGGCCGACGTCGAACGGCTGCAGCGGGCTGGTGTTTTGGTCGAGCTATGTGTTGCCGAGGTCGGCCACAAGGTCGGAGTGGAATGTATGCGCGGCCTCACGGCATGGTTGCGCCAAAGGGAGCGTGATGACCCGGGTGGGCCCCAACCTGGCCCGTGATAAGATCGAGGCATGACCGGCCAGAACGGTCAGTCTGCCCATTTGCCGCGATCCATCCCCCACGTCCGGTTTGAGGAGTGCAGCATGGCCCAGCAAGACCTGACCGAACGGGCAATCAACACCATACGGTTCCTGGCGGCGGATGCCGTGCAACAAGCAAATTCGGGTCACCCGGGCTTGCCCATGGGCGCGGCGGCCATGGCTTACGTGCTGTGGACGCGGCACCTTCACCTGGACCCGGGCCACCCTACCTGGCCTAACCGCGACCGTTTCGTCCTGTCGGCCGGGCACGGCTCGATGCTGCTCTATGCCCTGCTGCATCTGACCGGCCATGAGCTGCCGTTGACCGAGATCAAACGCTTCCGCCAACTCGGCAGCGCCACCGCCGGTCATCCCGAGTATTGGGCGGCCCCGGGTATCGAAACCACGACCGGTCCCCTGGGTCAGGGGTTTGGCAACGCCGTCGGCATGGCCATCGCCCGGGAACACATGGCTGCCATGTACAACCGGCCGGATTTCAGCCTCTATAGTCATTTCGTATACGCCATTGTTTCCGATGGCGACTTGATGGAAGGGATTTCCCATGAGGCGGCTGCGCTGGCCGGCCACTTGCGCCTGAGCAGCCTGATCTACCTGTATGACGACAACCGAATCACCATTGATGGCAGCACCGAGTTGGCCTGGTCGGAGGACCATCTGGCCCGGTTTGCGGCCTACGGCTGGCACGTCCACAATGTGGAGGACGGCAACGACCTGGAGGCTGTCGACCAGGCGATCCGGCAGGCTCAAGGAGACCCCCGGCCCTCGCTAATCCAGGTGCGCACGCAGATTGGCTACGGCCTGCCGACCAAGCAGGGCACGGCCGAGGCCCATGGCGAGCCGCCCGGTGAGGAGGAACTGGCTGGTGCCAAGGATCGGTTGGGCTGGCCGCAGGAGCCGCGCTTCCTGATCCCGGACGATGTGCGCCGGCACTTCGAGGACAGCATGGCCCGAGGCAGCCAGCGCCGGGCGGCCTGGGTCGAATTGCTCGACAAATATGGCCAGGAGCATCCCGAACTGGCTGCCCAGTGGCAAAGAACCTACGAAGGCCGGCTTCCGCCGGAGCTGCCCGAATGGCTGCCGGTTTTCGACGCCGATGCCAAGGGCATGGCCACCCGGGCCTCTTCCGGCAAGACGCTCAACATACTGGCGCCCCACCTGCCCGAACTTATCGGCGGCTCGGCCGACTTGACCGGATCCAACAAGACCGACGTCAAGGGCGAGCCGCCATTCAACGCCGAGAATCGGTTGGCCCGCTACCTGCATTTTGGGGTGCGCGAGCATGCCATGGGCGCCATCCTCAACGGGATGTCGCTGTATGGCGGCTTGATTCCTTATGGCGGCACCTTTCTGATCTTCACCGACTATATGCGCCCGACTATACGCTTGGCGGCCATGATGGAACAGGGCCCGATTTATGTCCTGACGCATGACTCGGTTGGCCTGGGAGAAGACGGACCAACGCATCAGCCGATTGAGCAGCTGGCCTCGCTGAGAGCCATTCCCAATCTGGTGACAATCCGGCCGGCCGACGCCAACGAGACCGCCCAGGCCTGGCTGGCCGCTTTGCGCCGGCGCAAGGGCCCGACCGGTTTGATTCTGACCCGGCAATCGGTGCCCACCCTGGACCGTTCCGAGTTTGCCCCGGCTGAGGGACTACACCGGGGTGCCTACGTCCTGGCCGATTGGGGGCGAGGCTCCCCCCAGGTCATCTTGATGGCCAGCGGTTCCGAAGTCCAACTGATCGTCGAGGCTGGCCGGCGTCTGGCCGAGACGGGCGTCTCCGTGCGCCTGGTGTCGTTCCCATCGTGGGAGCTGTTCGCCGAACAGTCGGACACCTACCGGCAACAAGTGCTGCCGTCGGCTGTGCGAGCGCGGGTTTCGATTGAAGCCGCCCGGCCGCAGGGTTGGGACCGGTGGGTGGGTGATCACGGCCGGGCGATCGGACTGGACCGCTATGGCGAGTCGGCTCCCTACGAGGAGATCTACCAGCACTTCGGACTCACGGTCGAGCGCATCATCGAAGCGGCTCAGGAGACGATGGCAGCGACCGAGAAACTTGAGGCAGGCGTATGAAAGTAGCCCTGGCCGCCGATCACGCCGGCTTCCCCTTGAAGCAGGAAATGCTGGGCCTGGTTGAGTCGCTCGGCCACCAGCCAATCGATCTGGGGACCGATTCGACAGAGCCAGTGGACTATCCGGACTTTGCGGCCAAGTTGGGGCGATCGCTGCAGGCAGGCGAAGCCCAACGCGGGATTCTGGTTTGCGGCTCGGGGGTCGGGGCGGCCATCGCCGCCAACAAGCTGCGCGGCATCCGGGCCGGGCTGTGCCACGACACGTACTCGGCGCACCAAGGCGTTGAGCACGACGATATGAATGTTTTGACATTGGGAGCCCGCGTGATCGGACCGGCGTTGGCGGCAGAACTGGTGACCGCTTTTCTGGCCGCCACCTTCAGCGGCGAAGAACGCCACGAGCGCCGGCTGCGCAAGGTGGCCGCGCTCGAGAACGAGGGCTAGCCAGCCGACCGATGGCGAGTCATCCGGCCGGCCGGCCGCTGCCCCGCATCCTGCACGGTTCGGCCGAGCCGGTGTTTGGGGTGCTGCCCGAGACCGTGCTCGCCAACCTGCGACGGCCCAGCTCCGAGAATGCACTTCTCTGGAATCTAATTTACCCCCACGCCCGGCCGTCCCTGTCGCTAAAGAACCTTCTATCTCTGCGCCCCATGTGGGGGACCGCTGTTCTCGAGGCGGATGATGACGCATTGACCCCCTACTTCTGGGGTTTCGCGGCCGACGGGCATCGGCTGCCGGCCCTGGCCGAGACCTTGGAAGCCGTTGACGGGGCCGGACCGAGCACCGAAGTCGACTTGTATCTGCTGGGGAAGCGCAACCTGATCGTGATTGAAGCCAAGCGGGGCAGCGGGTTGGGGCGCTGCGGCCGGTATGAGCAAGGCGTTTGTCCTCATCTCAATCCAGGGAGCGAGGCGGAGGCGAGCTGCCGCTACTGGGATCTCCCGGCCGCCCGCTTCGATGGCCCGCTCTCATGGACTGGCCCGCCGGTCCCTGGCGATCGGCCGGCCTGTGCCGTGCACTACCAACTGGGCCGCACCCTGCTGGTGGGCCGCCACTTGGCCCAGCGGCTGGACCGGCGACTGCATCTCTGGCTGCTGGCCCCGTCCAGCGCCTGGAGTCGATTGCAGTCCTCCTGGCTGGATTTTGCCGGTGCCGTTCGCCAACCGGAGCTGTGGCGCCGGCTGCGGGTGCTGTCGTGGGAATCAATTGCCCAGCTGCCAGCCTGAGCAGCCTGGCAGGGCGTGGGCAGGTTGACCCTCCGGCCCAACGGTGATACCTTAAGCCTATGCACGCTGACTGGCCCATCTTGGCGCAATCGCCGTTCAGCCCACTATTTCCGAGCCCTACCCGGCGCGGGGTCGGACCACGGCGTTTGGCAGCGGTCAGCTAACAGCGATCGAGGCCGGACAGGCAGCGACCCCACGCCCCACATCGGTGGGGCGTTTGTATTGGTGAAGTAGCCGGGCAACGATCTTCGTTCTGCGAGCAAGTCGGGAGGCACGCCCCATGAAAATGAGCCGTATGTTCGGCGCCACGCTTCGCGAGAAACCGGCCGAGGCCGAGATTGCCAGCCACGAGCTGTTGGTGCGGGCTGGTTTCATCCGCCAGCTGGCCGCCGGCATCTTCTCCTACCTGCCGTTGGCCAAACGCTCGCTCACCAAGATCGACTCCATTCTGCGGCAGGAGATGAACGCCATTGGCGGCCAGGAACTGGAGATGCCGGTGGTCAACCCGGCCGATGTCTGGAAAGAGACCGGGCGCTGGTATTCGGTCGGGGCAGAGCTGGCTCGGTTTCACGACCGCGGCGGTCGTGACATGGTGCTGGCCATGACTCACGAAGAGGTTGTGACTGACCTGCTGCGGCGGGAGGTCAAGTCGTATCGCCAACTGCCGCAGCTTGTCTACCATCTCCAGACAAAGTGGCGTGATGACCC
>Ga0299906_10003170_pt1 | contig 13569 bp, 13 predicted proteins | sample RVTome_14_FD_200259 | JGI IMG/M metagenome (GOLD analysis project Ga0299906, IMG submission 200259) | Soil microbial communities from uranium-contaminated site in the Upper Colorado River Basin, Wyoming, United States - RVT145D125 (version 2) ...
CCCGGTCGAACTCGCCATATTCGATGACCCGAAGGATTTTCTCCTGGACGCGGTCCGAGGTGCTGGACAATTCGTCCAGGAACAGGCTGCCCTGGTGGGCCAGTTCGAATCGTCCGAGGCGCCTGCGCGTCGCGCCCGTGAATGAACCGGCCTCGTGGCCGAACAGCTCCGTTTCCAGCAGGGATTCGGCCAGCGCGGCGCAATTCAGCTTGACGAAGGGGCGGTCCCAGCGGCTTGAGAGGTAATGCAGGCGCGCGGCTATCAGTTCCTTGCCGGTGCCGCGCTCGCCGACCACCAGAACCGGCCGGTTGAGCGGCGCGACGCGGGAGACGTGCTCGATGACCTCGAGAAAGGAAGGGGATTCACCGATCAGCTGTTGTTCTTTGCGCGGGTCCATTTGGGGGATTCCAAGCCAATGCCCGAAACATTGTAAGAAAAGCGCGCCCTCGCTGTCTTGGGCTGGTCGTCATATAGGATTTTTGCTACAAAGGCTCGCTGTGCCCATCGCCATGCCCAAATGACCGCCAAAGCCCGACCATCCTTCCTGTGCGAACAGTGTGGCGCTGAACTGAGCAAGTGGTCAGGCCAGTGCCCCGAGTGCCGGCAGTGGAACTGCGTCGTCGAGTTCACCGCGTCGCGCGTTGGCGGACGGCGGCATTCCGGCTTCGCCGGCACGACCAGTGCGAAGGTCTCCGTGTTGTCCGGATCGGCCGGAGGGCCCGAAAGGAGGCTGCTCACCGGCACCTCCGAACTCGACCGCGTCCTCGGAGGCGGCCTGGTCAGGGGCACCGCCGTCCTGATCGGTGGCGAGCCCGGCATCGGCAAATCGACCATCCTGTTGCAGCTGGCTGCGGCCCTGACAGAGAAAACGCGCTGCCTGTACGTGACAGGCGAGGAGTCCATCGAGCAGCTCGCCATGCGGGCCGGACGCCTCGGCATCGCAGGGGAGGAAATACGCGCCCTGGCCGAAACCCATGTCGAGACCGTGCTGGCGCTGGCGGAAGCCGAAAAACCGGGCGTATTGATCGTCGATTCCATCCAGACGCTGTATTCGGACAGCAGCCAGTCCGCCCCTGGTTCGGTCAGCCAGGTGCGCGAGGCCGCCGGGCTGCTGGTCCAGTGGGGCAAGCGCAATGATTGCGCTGTAGTACTGGTCGGCCACGTGACCAAGGAGGGCAACATCGCCGGGCCGCGGATCCTCGAGCACATGGTGGACGTCGTGATGTATTTTGAAAGCGACGGCAGTTCCCGCTACCGCGTACTCCGCGCCGTCAAAAATCGCCACGGCGCGGCCAACGAGTTGGGCATATTCGCCATGACCGGCAAGGGCCTGAAAGAAGTCAAAAACCCCTCGGCCATCTTTCTCTCGGCGCATTCCACCCCGGTGGCCGGAAGCGTGGTGACCGCCGTGCGCGAAGGCACGCGGCCGTTATTGCTGGAAGTGCAGGCGCTGGTTGATCCCAGCCAACTGAGTCAGCCGCGCAGGGTGGCGCTTGGGCTGGATTCAAACCGCTTGTCGATGATCCTCGCCATTTTGCACCGCAAAGGCGGTGTCAGCCTGGGTGACCATGACGTCTTCATCAACGCCGTCGGCGGGGTCAGGATCCTGGAAACGGGCGCCGACCTGGCGATGCTCGTGGCGCTTTATTCGAGCTTCAGGGACATGCCCCTGCCGGCCCGCACCGTGTGCTTCGGAGAAATCGGGCTGACGGGCGAGATCCGCCCCGTGCCGGACGGCGAGCAGCGCGTTCGTGAGGCCGCCGGTCACGGTTTCAGGCACGTTTTTCTGCCCACGGCCAACCGCCCCAGAAAACCACCTGAAGGCGTGGAAATTCATTCGGTCGAGTCAGCTGCCGAAGCGCTCGAACGGATCCAGTCGCTATGGTGAGTCAGGCGGGTTTGGGTCTGAGATAGACGCCGACGAGACGCAGGAAGAGCTTGTTGAGGGGGCGCTCGATCAGGCGGTAGTGCGCCATGCTGTAGACGAGGATGGCAACGGCCAGGACCAGGAATGCGAGTTGTGCGGCGCCACTCGATAAGGTGGACGCCCAGCGATTGAAGCCTAGCTGCTGTGTAACGGTCAGGATTAGCGTGTGACTGAGGTAGGTGGCATACGACGCGCCGCCCGCCAGCAAGCTGAAGCGAACCGGGGTCGAGCGCTCGAGCTGTTCGAGCCTGACCAGCCCCAGCACGATCATCACCGACGGCGCGCCGAATACCAGCACCCGGTAAAAAACCCAGTAACCCTGTTCGATGTGGCTGTTAAAAAAGCGGTTGTTCCACCAGGCGCCGGCCACGAACAAAAGGCTGCCGAGTATCAGCCAGGGCCAGCCTCGCCCGCCGGGATGCCGCATCAGCCAGGCCGCCACCAGCGCACCCGCTATGAATTCCGCCATGTAGGGGCTGGCCATGTAGTACTCGGCGAGGCTCATGTATTCAAGGCTTCCGGGGGCGTAGGCCTGCCGTATGAATTCGCTGTAGAGCGACCACGCGCACACCAGGGTGAAAGCAATGATCAAAACGGCGGTGTGGCGACCGCGTGAAAAACCGATGAGCAGCGTAAAGCAGAAATAGAAGTAGAGTTCAAAAATCAGTGTCCAGGACACCGCGAGCAACAGCCGGTTGGTCGGCCAAAGCAACGCCGAGCGCGTGAGGTCGGCGTTTTTGAAGAATTCGGGGTTGGCCCATGCGAATACCGCGACGGCGAACAGAAAAAACGGCCAGTAGCCAGAATATATTCTCGCCAGGCGGCGGCGCAGGAATTGCCAGGCGTCCGCGAGCCCCCTCGCCCCGGTTGTGGTCCAGGCCATGATGAAGCCGCTGATGACGAAGAAGATGTCGACACCTGCGAATCCGATTGCCTCGCTGAGGGCAAACAACGGGCCCTGGTCGATCCCGACGCTCCGCAGATGCGCGCTCGAATGGTAGAGCACGACGAGCATCGCCGCCGCGAACCGGAGGAACTGGATGTTGATGAGCATGAAGCTTTTTTTGTTTGGCGGTGCCGGGGCGGTCAGTGCGAAGCGCGGTGCGGTTTGACCAACACCCGCTCGATCAGATTGTCTCTCATCTGAACGATGGTGAGAATGTGATCCCCGATCCGCACGCTGGCTTTGCCGTCGGGAATCACTTCGAGCTGTTCAAGGATCAGGCCGTTGAGTGTATTGGCCTCCTCCTCGGGAAGCTCCCAGCCCATCTGCCGGTTGAGCATGCGCACGCTGGCGGCGCCGTCGACCAGGCAGTTGCCATCCTCCAGCCGCCGAATCAGCCTGGAGCGATCGCGCCCTTCGGAGGTATACGCCCCGACGATTTCCTCCAGGATGTCCTCCAGCGTCACCATGCCCTGGATGTCGCCGTACTCGTCGACCACTAGCGCCATTCGCCGTTCGCGCGACTGGAATTCGAGGAGTTGGCGGGTCAGCGAAGTTCCTTCGGGAATGAAATAGGGTGAGCGCAGGGATCGCTTCAATTCTTCGGCATCGAGTTGGCCGCTGGTCAGCTTGGCGATGACGGCGCGGATGTGCAGGAATCCCTCGACGTTGTCGATGGTCTCCCGATAGACCGGCAGGCGGGTGTAGACCGTTTGCGTGAGCTGAGTGAGCACTTGTTCCCAGGACTCGTCCAGGTCGACGCCAATAATGTCCTGCCGAGGGATCATGACGTCGTCCACCGTGCCATGCTCCAGGTCGAGAATGTTCACCAGCATGCGCTGGTGATCGTTGGAGATTTGCCCGCCCTCCTGCAGGAGCGTTCGCAGTTCTTCGAGGTTCAGCCGCTCCAGCGCTTCGGCGTTGGCTTTCACCCCGAACGGTCTGAGAATCAGGTTGGCGAAGCCGTTAACCAACCACACGATGGGGTAGAGGATCCGCAGCAGCCCCGTTAATACATAGGACGCGGGAAAGGCCACCCTCTCTGGATGCAGAATGGCTAGAGTCTTCGGTGCAACTTCTGCGAAAAGCAGGATCACGACCGTCATGACCAGCCAGGATATGAAAACGCCACTGTCACCCCACAGCCGAATGCCGATCACGGTCGCGATCGAGGCGGCCAGGATGTTGACCAGGTTGTTGCCGAGCAGGATCAGCCCGATCAGGCGATCGGGCTTGCGCAGCAGTTGTTGCGCGACACGCGCCCCCCGGGACCCGCTGTTGGCCAAGTGCCGAAGGCGGTACCGGTTGAGGGACATCAAGCCCGTTTCCGAGCTCGAGAAGAAGGCGGAGAGCAGGAGCAGGATGACGAGTGCTGTGTAAAGGCTGCTTAGCGGAATATCTTGCAAAAGGCTCTCATCCCATCGAGATCAGGCGGTCTCACCCCACGGCTGTCCTCAGGCATACCAGCTGCGGCCGAGAATGACTTCCAGTACCAGTTTGCTGCCGAAATAGGATAACAGCAACAAAGCGATGCCCGCGAGGGTCAGTCGGACGGCCAGGATGCCTCGCCAGCCTTTGAGTCCGCGGCCCAACAGCAGGGCCCCGAAAACCACCCAGGCCATGAAAGAAAGCACGGTCTTGTGCACCAGGTGCTGGGCCATCAGGTCGTCCACGTAGATGAGGCCGGAGCCCAGCGCGACCGTCAGCACGACGAGTCCGGTGGCGATCAGCCAGAACAGCAGCTGCTCGAGCTTGTCAAGCGGGGGAAGGCTTTGCACCACACGGCCCAAGTGATGCCGCTTGAGCGAATGATCGAGTAGGAGGACCAGAACCGCGTACACCCCGGCGAGACTCAACAGGCCGAAGGCGATGACCGAGCTCACAACATGCACGATGGTTCCCGGTGCCGCGGCTGCAAGCGCGGAACCCTGAGCGATGGTTGGCCCGGGAAACACGGCATCAATCCCATTGGCCAGGGCGGCGATGGGCAGCGCAATCAGACCGGATTCGATTACGCCGCCGGGCCGGGCCAGGGTGGAAGTCCACAGCGCGACGACGACCAGTGAGCACAACGACAAGACGGTCGCCACGTCGATCTGCGCGAGGGGCTGGTGCATCCAGGCTTGGTACTGCAGTACCGCATGAAGCAGCGCCGCTGCCCCGGCGATGCCGAGCGCAACCCCGCGCCCGGACGCGGAACTGATATTCGTGGCCCTCAGTAGCGCCGCGCTGGCCGCGAGGTACAAAGCTGCGGCTAACCACGGGCCTATGATTTCGACAAACATCGGGCTCATGAGATCGGCCATTTGAAGCCTTGTTGAAAACAGGCAGCGGCTATAATACCCGAAGCCCGTTTCTTCAATGGATTGACTTCATGTTTCAAAACCTGAGCGAGCGCCTGTCGAGCGCCGTGCGTGATCTGAGCGGCAAGGCCAGGCTGACCGTGCAAGACGTCGGCGATGCCCTGAGGCAGATCCGCGTGGCGCTGCTGGAAGCGGATGTCGCGCTGCCGGTTGTGCAGGAATTCATCAAGGACGTGCGCGAGAAGGCTGTTGGCCTGGAGAAGCTCAAAAACGTCAGCCCCGGGCAGGCGCTGGTCAAGCTGGTGCACGACGAGTTGGTTCACGTCATGGGCGAACACAACGAATCGCTCGACCTCAACGCCCAGCCGCCTGTCGTTATCCTGCTCGCCGGCCTGCAGGGCTCCGGCAAGACCACCACCGCCGGAAAACTGGCCCGCCGTCTGATCGAGCACGACCGCAAGAAAGTCATGATGGTGAGCTGCGATGTCTATCGCCCGGCCGCGATCGAGCAGCTCCAATCTCTGGCGGGCCAGGTGGGCGCCGAGTTCCATCCGTCCAGCCCGGATGACGACCCTGCGAACATCGCGAAGGGTGCCGTGACCGCGGCCTCCCGCCAGCTGTGTGACGTGCTGCTTGTCGACACCGCTGGCCGACTGCATGTCGACGAGGCCATGATGGCCGAGGCGCGCACCATCCACACGGCGATATCGCCACATGAAACCCTGTTCGTCGTCGACAGCATGACCGGCCAGGATGCCGCCAACACGGCCAGGGCCTTTAACGAGGCGCTGGAGCTGAGCGGCGTCATTCTCACCAAGGTCGACGGCGATGCGCGCGGCGGTGCCGCGCTGTCGGTGCGCCAAATTACCGGCAAGCCCATCAAGTTCGTCGGTTCAGGCGAGAAATCCGACGCCCTGGAGCCGTTTCATCCCGAGCGGATCGCATCCCGCATACTCGGCATGGGCGACGTGGTGACCCTGGTCGAAGAGGTCCAGCGCAAGGTCGACCACGACAAGGCCCACAAGCTGGCCCGGAAAATCCAGAAAGGCCGCGGCTTCGACCTCGAGGACTTTCGCGCGCAGCTTGAGCAGATGCAGAGCCTGGGCGGCATGGGTAGCCTGCTCGACAAGATTCCTGGGATCTCCCAGCTGCCCGCCCAGGTGAAGGCGGGTGTCGATGACCGCCACACTCGGCAGATGATCGCCATTATCGATTCCATGACGCTCCAGGAACGGCGCTTTCCCGACATCATTCGCGGATCGCGCAAGCGCCGAATCGCGGAGGGCTCCGGTACCGGGATTCCGGCCGTCAATCGCCTGCTCAAGCAACACCTGCAAATGAAGAAAATGATGAAGAAATTCGGAAAAGGCGGCATGAAGGGCATGATGAAGCAGCTTCGAGGCCTGCAGGGCAGCCAGCCGCCGGGGCGGTTCTGAGCCGTTTTTTGAAAGTAAAACGGCCCCATATGGAGCGCTGATGCCTGGCAACGAATCAAGGTCACGCCGCGAGTTCCTCAAGGCGGGGCTGTACGGAGCCGGCGCGGTTTCACTGGGCCTGCTTTCCCTGACGCGCTGTGGCGGCTCCACTGGGCACGGTCCCTCGCCGTTCGGCCCGCTTCACCCTGTTGCCGACGAGATCACGGGCCTGCCGCTCCTGTTGCTTCCGGAGGGGTTTCGTTATCGCACCGTGAGTTGGCTGGGCGACCTTCTTAGGGACGGCTATCGTGCCCCGCCCGCGTTTGATGGCATGGGGATCGTGGAGGAATCCGACGACCTGATTTGGCTGGTGCGGAACCACGAGCTGCGCGGCAGCACCACGGCGATCGGAGCGGCGCACAAGGCTTACGACATCACCGGCGGCGGAACGACGACCCTGGTGTTCGACACCGCCAGCGAGACGGTCACGGATTCGTGGATCAGTCTTGGCGGCACCCTTAACAACTGCGCGGGGGGCGTAACGCCCTGGGGCACCTGGCTCAGTTGCGAAGAGGCGCCGTTTTCGCCCGAGCTCGCGCATCTGCGCCCGCCCCTGAAGCAGGCATACTGGGATATCGAGCGCGCCAAGAAGCCGCATGGCTACGTCTTTGAAGTTCCGCCGCAAGGCGTGGCGGAACCGATACCCATCAAGGCGATGGGGCAGTTCTACCACGAGGCGGCCATCGTCGACCCGAAAACCGGCGACGTCTACATGACCGAAGACAGCGAGCCCAAGGCCGGTTTTTACCGCTACCGCCCGCGGGTGAGGAATTCCCTTGCCGAAGGCGGCACCTTGACGATGATGGCGGTCGACGGCGGCATGGACATGCGCTCCAGTCTCCCGATGGGCCTTTCCTTCCCGGTCGGCTGGGTCGCCATCGAAGAGCCCGAGCGCGGGTTCAACAAAGGCGAGCGGGAAGGCAAGGGCGTGGTGAGCCAGGGTCTGGACAAGGGCGGATCGGCCTTCATCGGCCTCGAAGGGGCCATTTGGGACGAGGAGCGCCTCTACTTCACGTCCAAGCTCGGTGGCGCAGCGGCGGCCGGCTATGTATTCGAGTATTCGCCGCGCAGCGAGACGATCCGATTGGTCTACGAGTCACCCGGGCATGATCATTTTTCCGGTCCGGACAACCTGGTGGTGAGCCCGCGCGGCAATCTCGTCGTGTGCGAGGATCGTGTCACCCGGTATAGGGCCGGCCAGAGCATCGCGGGGATCAGCCGGGACGGGCTCCTGCACAAATTCTGCACCATCGACCCGCGGCTCGAAGGCCGGTGGAACGGTGTCGATCTCTCGGCCACGGCGCGCGGCAGCGAATGGGCCGGTGTGTGCTTTTCGGGGGACGGAACCTGGATGTTCTCCAATATCCTGCAGCCGGGGATTACGGTGGCGATTACCGGCCCCTGGGATCCGGACTGGATGTGAGCGCCTCCCAGTTCGGCCGGTCGATGGCGTAGACCAGCCACAGCCGTCCTGCCTCCTCGCGCACTTCACAAAACTCCATGCCCAGTTTCTGAAGCACGCTCACGGAGGCCAGGTTCTCCCGCATGCTCCTGCCGACGATACGGTCCAGGTTGAACTTCTCAAAGCCCAATCTTAGGGCCGCGCGCCCCGCTTCCGTGGCATACCCCTGGGCCCAGAACTCGGTGAATAAGCGAAATCCCAGGTCCACCTCGCCGGTTCGTTCATCCTTTCGCAGCCCGGAAAAGCCGATAAAGCGCGCGTCGCTCTTGTGTATCACCGCCCACCGCCCGTAGCCGTGCCGGTGGTAATGGTCGTAATCCTGCAGAAAGGCTTCCGCGGCGGCCGGGTTGATGAACGGGGCATCGTCGGTGTAGCGCATGACCTCGGGATCGGAATTCAGCGCGTACAGCGAATGCGCGTCGGCGGGTGCCAGTTCCCGAAGGTACAGGCGCTCGGTCGTCAGGAGCTTTGTACTGCCTTGTCTCGCCACGGCTTATTCCCTTTTTGTGAAGACTAACCACAGGTGCGGGGCAGGGCAACACCGGCGCGTGCTGGCAATCGCTTGGCGGTGGACTTCGTCGGGCGGCCAGCTGTTTCCTTCCGGTGGGATAATCGGTACAATGCGCGGTTTGCCGAATCCGGCCCAATTGGTACGGGAACAAGTTTTATGGTGACAATCAGACTTTCGCGCGGCGGGGCCAAGAAGAAGCCGTTCTACCACGTCGTGGTGACCGACAGCCGCAAGGCGAGGGACGGGCGTCGAATCGAGCAAATCGGGTTTTTCAACCCGGTGGCCAAGGGCGGCGAAGTGCGCCTGCGCATGGACCTCGAGCGCGTCGACTACTGGACCGGCGTGGGCGCCCAGATGAGCGACCGCGTCAAGAGACTTTTGAACGAAGCGCGCGCCCAGGCGGCCTGACCGACCTTCCCTGCACACCTGGCGGCGGCGATGAATGATGGGCCAGGGCAGCGATAACGAAAGGAAGATCATCCTCGGACGCATCAGTGGCGCGCACGGCGTCAAGGGCTGGCTCAAGGTGGTGTCCCACACCGAGCCCAGAGAGGCGATCACCGACTATCGGCCGTGGTTGCTGGGCGCCGATGAAAAGCCCTACCAGCCGCTCGAGGGGGCACGGCACGGCAAGACGGTCATCGCACGCCTGGAAAATGTCGATGATCGGGAAAAAGCGGAGTCATTGGCCGGCCAGGACATCGCGGTCGACCGCTGCCAGCTCCCCGATCCGGGTGAGCGGCAGTTTTACTGGGCCGACCTGATCGGTCTCGAGGTGCTGCTCGAAGACGGCGAATCGCTGGGCACCATTGACGCCATGATGGCGACCGGCGCAAACGACGTGATGGTGGTCGCAGGGCTCAGGCAGCGCCTGATTCCCTTCATCCAGGATCAGACGGTGCTCGAAATCGACCTGGATTCCAGAAAGATCACCGTCCGCTGGGACAGGGATTTCTGACCCGGCAGCCAGGAACGGGCGATATTATTCAGCGGGAAACGGCCATGGACATTCATGTCATCACCTTGTTTCCCGAACCCTTCAGGCGGATGCTTGAAGGGGGTGTGGTAGGCCGCGCGATCGAAGACCGCCGTGTCAGGCTCAAGGCTTGGAACCCGAGGGACTTCGCCCGCGACCGTTACCGCCGCGTGGACGACCGGCCCTATGGCGGCGGCCCCGGCATGGTGATGGCGGTGGAGCCGCTTCGCAGCACCATCAAGGCGCTGCGTCGCGACGCCGGCGCCGATGTTATGGTCAGCCTGATGAGCCCGCAAGGTCGAAGGCTCGACCAGGCGGGCGCGAGGGAACTCGCACAGCGGGGGCAGCTGATATTGTTGTGCGGCCGCTACGAAGGCATCGATGAACGCCTGATCGAGCTGGAGGTCGACGAGGAGTGGTCGATTGGCGACTACGTCCTCAGCGGTGGTGAATTGCCGGCGGCAGTGCTGATCGACAGTGTTTGCCGCCTGTTGCCCGGCGTGCTGGGTAACGCGGAATCGGTCGGTCAGGATTCGTTCTGGAACGGCTTGCTCGATTTTCCGCATTACACGCGGCCAGAGGAATACGAAGGTTTGGCGGTGCCGCCGGTATTGATCTCCGGCGACCACCAGGCGGTAGAGCGCTGGCGCAGGCAGCAGTCGCTGCTGCGAACGCTGAAGCGGCGCCCAGACCTGCTCGACAGCGCCGAGCTCGGTGAGGAAACGAAAGCCATGCTGGACGCCTGTCGCCGGCAGTTGAGTTCAGAGGACCAGGAAAATGACGAACATCATTGACGAATTGAACCAGGTACAGATGCAGCGCGACATCCCGGATTTCGCCCCCGGCGACACGGTGATCGTCAACGTGAAGGTAAAGGAAGGGAATCGCGAGCGCCTGCAGGCCTTCGAGGGCGTCGTCATTGCCAAGCGCAACCGGGGTCTGAACTCGGCCTTCACCGTGCGGAAAATCTCGCATGGCACGGGGGTGGAACGCGTGTTCCAGACCTACAGCCCGCTGATCGACTCCATTACGGTCAAGCGCAGCGGCGACGTTCGGCGCGCCAAGCTCTATTACCTGCGTGGTCGCGAAGGCAAGTCCGCCCGCATCCGCGAGAAGCTCAGCCTGTCCAAGGGGGAGTGACCCTAACCAGGCGATCTCGACGAGATCTGCTGAAAGAGGCCCGCACACGCGGGCCTTTTTTTTAGAAACGGCCTCAAGACTGCTTCCAGTGCCGGCCTTGGCCTTGAATACCTCGGGGGCACCCATACGTTTTGGCGCACAGTTGATTGGCAGAGGTGAACACGCCGTGAGCAAGTCGAGCGCCAAGTCCAAGTCCTCCGGGGCAAAGCCCAAACCCGTCCAGGCCCAGACGCACGCCTTCCAGGCCGAGACCCGCCAGGTGCTGCGCCTGATGGTTCATTCCCTTTACTCCAACAAGGAAATTTTTCTTCGCGAGCTCATTTCCAACGCCTCGGATGCCTGTGACCGGTTGCGGTTCGAGGCGCTGCAGGATGAGTCGCTGCTCGAGGCGGACGGCGAGCTGCACATCGAGGTCGAATTCGACCCAGGTCGGCGGCTGTTGATCGTCCGCGACAACGGCATCGGCATGATTTTGGACGAGGTGCTGGAGAACATCGGCACGATTGCCCGCTCGGGGACACGGGCTTTTCTCGAACAGCTCACCGGGGATGCAGGCAAGGACGCCAGCCTGATCGGCCAGTTCGGCGTGGGCTTCTACTCCTCGTTCATCGTCGCCGACGAGGTCGAGCTGCTCACGCGCAAAGCGGGGGAGGCCGCCGGGGAGGGGGTGCGCTGGCGGTCCGATGGCGGCGGCGAATTCACCATCGAGCCGGCCGAGCGCGAGCAGCGCGGGACCGAAGTGCGTCTCACGCTGAAGGAATCGGAACAAGAGTTTCTCAACGGCTGGACGCTGCGATCCTTGATCGGCCGGTATTCCGACCACATCGGCTTTCCGATCAGGATGCGCGCCGAAGCTAAGCGGGACAACGAGTCTCGGGAAGCCGGCGAGTGGGAAACCGTCAACCAGGCTTCGGCGTTGTGGACCCTGCCCAAGAGCGAAATCAAGGACGATGCTTACCGGGCCTTCTACAAGCACATCGGCCACGATATGGAGGACCCGCTGGCGTGGGCCCACAACCAGGTGGAGGGGAGCCAGAATTACACGACCCTGCTGTTCGTCCCCGTACGCGCGCCTTTCGATCTGCTCCTGCAGCGAGACGAGCGCAACGGCCTCAGGCTCTACGTCCGCCGGGTTTTCATCATGGATGCGGCCCCGCAATTGCTGCCGCATTACCTGCGTTTCATCCGCGGGGTGGTCGATTCCGACGACCTGCCGCTGAATGTTTCACGCGAAGTGCTTCAGGAAAGCGAACTGCTCGGTAAAATCCGCGCGGCGGTCGTGCGCCGCAGCCTGGACCTGATCACTGGCCTGGCGGGCGATGAGGAGAAATACAAGGGGTTCTGGAAGCCGTTCGGCATGGTCCTCAAGGAAGGCATTGTCGAAGATCCCTCCAACCGAGAGCGAATCGCTCCGCTGTTGCGCTTCGCCAGCACCGACGACGAATCCAGGGAACAGAACGTCTGCCTCGCCGACTACATTTCGCGCATGCGCGAGGGGCAGGATGCCATCTACTTCATCACGGCTGAAAACCACCGCGCCGCCGCGGGCAGCCCTCAGCTCGAAGTATTTCGCAAGCACGGCATCGAGGTGCTGCTGATGTCGGACCGCATCGACGAGTGGATGATGGGGTATTTTCACGAATACCAGGGCAAGCCGTTCCGCTCGGTGGCCAAGGGCAGGATCGATCTTTCCGGCATTACCGGGGTCGGGACGGAAGCGGCTTCCGAGCCCGGTAAAGAGTGGAAAGCGCGCCTCGAGCAGGTCAAGACCGCCCTGGGCGAGCGGGTCGGGGAGGTGCGCATCAGCACCCGCCTCACCGATTCCGCCGCCTGCCTCGTGCTGGACGAAAACCAGATGGCTCTCCACATGCAACGGCTGCTGGAACAGGCGGGGCAGGATGTACCCGTCAATCCGCCCGATCTGGAGTTGAACCCGGATCACCCGCTGGTACGTAAGCTCTTCGAGGAGGGTACGCAGGAGCGGCGCGATGAGCTGGCCACTCTGGTCTTCGAGCAGGCGCTGCTTGCCGAGGGCGGACAGCTCGATGATCCGGCCGGTTTTGTACGGCGGGTCAATGCTCTGCTGTTTGGTGCACCGGCCGGCGGCGAGCCCGACGGAGAGCCGGCCGGGCATTGAGCGATCGCGTGTCGGACGGCGTTCGCATCGACAAGTGGCTGTGGGCGGCGCGGTTTTTCAAGACCCGCGGCCAGGCCCGCGAAGCCATTCAGGGTGGCAAAGTGCGTCTCGGTGGTCGCCGCGTCAAGCCGAGCCGGCAGCTGATCGTCGACGACGTGCTTTCGATCACGCGCGGCGAGGAGGAGGTCGTGGTGAGGGTGCTGGATCTCGGCGATCACCGCGTCTCGGCACCGCTGGCGCAACAAAAGTATGAAGAAGACCCTGAGAGCCTCAGGCGCCGTGAAGAAGCGGCGCAGCAGCGGCGGCTCGAGCGCGAGGCGCGGGCCGAGCGCCCGCGAAGGCCGGATAAACGTCAGCGGCAGCGAATAGTCCGCTTCACCCGCAAGAAGGATTAGAAGCCATCTCAAAAACCCTCGTGCGCACCGCTGGCAATGATTTTTCGATCCGGTGGTGCCAGCGAGACGCAGGAGTACTTTACTGTACTTCAAGGAGCGATGGTGCCGCCCGGGCGGAAAATCATTGTCAGCCCAAAGGGTTATGGCCAGTTGGCCCGATTGCGGTGTTGGCGCGCGGGCCCCGTAGTCCCTGCTACTGTGACCCGCGCGCCGTCTTGCACTCGAACCAACTGGCCGATAACGGGGCATACGAGGGTTTTTGAGATGGCTTCTAGTCAATCCTCCTTCGCTGATTCCACC
>Ga0299906_10003171_pt1 | contig 13566 bp, 10 predicted proteins | sample RVTome_14_FD_200259 | JGI IMG/M metagenome (GOLD analysis project Ga0299906, IMG submission 200259) | Soil microbial communities from uranium-contaminated site in the Upper Colorado River Basin, Wyoming, United States - RVT145D125 (version 2) ...
CCCGTGACCGCTGGCGAGGCGGTGACCGGCGGCTTCTGGCGCGTCGTCCCTCTCGACGACGAGCGCTTCGGCCTTTTCCGCATGTGGGAGAGCCCGGAGGACGGCGACAAGCCCTTCGGCACCCTCACCGACCGCGGGCGCTGGAGCTGGCCGGCAAGATCCTGGTGCGGCGGAGCTGAGCGCCGCTCCGGCTCCCTCCTGCTCCCCCTCCTTTAGTGAAAGGAGGGGGCCGGGGGGAGGATTTGGACGGCGTCAGCCGTCGGTCCCCGGAAGGACGCTGAAGCGTCCTGGGCGGACACCGGGGGTCCGCCCCTACGGCGGAGGCTGAGGAGAGGACTCGCGATATGAGATGAGGTCATCTCGAATCGGCCGCTTGTGGGCAAGTCCCCTGTTCTCAACACTTGGCGGCCAGAGCGCCAGAATGACGGGTCGGTTACCTTTTCCCGAGTGATTCGCTTGACCGGCTCTCGGTCTGTTCCGGTCAGGCGGATATCCCCGAACGGCGCCGCGGACCCAGTAAAGCTACTTCCTCATTAGCAGAGTGGCGCGGCAAGGCTTGCAGTCGTGTTCTCGGAATCACCGGAAGTGCGCTGCAGCGCTTGCAATGCTATTCTCTCAATTAGCAAAGTGGCGCAGCAAGCCTTGCGCCGCTACTGGGAAATCCACGCTTAACCGGTTCGGAGCCTGGAGCGGTTAGATTCGCATTCCCGGAAGACATTCCAGAGCCTGCTGCGCACGCGCGAGGCGAAGCGAACCGTCAGGTACCCCCCTTTGGAAAAGGGTGGCAGGGGGGGATAAAGATGGTCAACTGCGGCTACGTCGTCAGCGAATGAGGGACGCCGCCAGATAGTGCTCACAGACCCTACAGGGCGCGCAGCGCCTCGACCGGGTCGGTCGCCGCGGCGCGCCTCGCCGGCAGGTAGCAGGCGGCGGCCGTCACGGCGAGCACCAGGGCGGTGCTGCCCACGAACGTGACGGGATCGTACGCCGAGACGCCGTAGAGGAGCCCCGAGAGGAGACGCGACGCCGCCAGCGCCAGAGCCACGCCGACGGCGACGCCGGCGAGCGCGTAGCCGAGCCCCTCGGCGACGACGGACCGGCTCAGGCTCGCGGGCCGCGCGCCGAGGGCGAGCCGGACGCCGAAATCGCGGCGGCGCCGGGCCACCGAGTAGGCGATCACGCTGTAGGTGCCCCCGGCGGCCAGGAGCAGCGTGACGGCGGCGAAGCCGAGCAGGATCCACGTGTAGCCGCGGCGGGCCGCCACGGTGGCCGCCACCACGTCGGCGAGGGGCCGGATCGCCTCGATCACCAGCCCGCGGTCGAGCTCCCGGATCCGCGAGCGCACCGCGGGAGCGAGCGCCGCCGGATCGGCGGAGGCGCGCACGACCAGGGTCATCGTGCGGTGCCGGAGCTCCGGGAACGGCAGGTAGACCGCCGGCTTCACGCTCTCGGCCAGCCCGTCGTGGCGCACGTCGGCCACCACGCCCACGACCTCGCGGGGCTCGCGGTCGCCCCATTCGAGCACCAGCTCACGGCCCACCGCCTCCTCGCCCGGCCACAGCCTTTCCGCCGCCGCGACGCTCAGGACCAGGCCGCCCGCCCCGTCGACGTCGAGATCGGCGGCGGCGTGGTCGCGGCCGGCGACCAGAGGAATCCCGAGGCTGCGGAAATAGCCCGGGCTGACCCCGCGCAGCTCGAGCCAAACCGGCTCTCCTGCCCCCCGCCGCTCCGCCGGCGCGGCTTCCGTGCTCATGCTCTGGCCGCGCATGGGGAGGTGGTTGACGAGGGCCGCCGAACGTACCTGGGGCAGGGTCCCGACCTCGTCGAGGAGCCGCCGCCAGAGGCCGGGGACCTGGTGGTCGTCGGGGTGGATGGACGGCGGGATCCGCACCTCCACGGTGAGCACGTCGTCGCTCTTGAAGCCCGGATCGGCCTCGATCAACCGCTCGAAGCTCTGCAGCAGCAGCGCCGTCACCACCAGCAGGGAAAACGACAGGGTCGCCGGGACCACGACGAAAAGGCCGCGCCAGAACCGGCCGTGCCGGCCGTCGGGCCCGGCGCGCTCGTCACGCCGCAGCAGAGCGCCCAGATCGCGGCCGACGATCCCGGCCACCGGCAGCACGGCGAGCAGCGCCGCGGCGCCGAGCGCCAGGACGAGCGTCACCGCCGCGGTGCCGGCGTCGAGCGTCCAATGCCGGCCGCGGAGCCAGTCGTCCAGGCCGAGCATGAGCCCCGGGCGGAAGATCCCGTAGGCCAGGGCCAGGCCCGCCGCGGCGCTCAGCGCGGCGAGCAGCAGGCTCTCCACGAAGCGCTGCCGCGCGACGTCGCGCGGCAGCGCGCCGACCGTGAGCCGCACGGCCGCCTCGCGCTGACGCGCCACGGCCTGGGCCAGGAGCAACAGGGCGACGTTGCTCACCGCCACCGCGAAAAGGAAGCACACGCCCATCCACATCGCCGCGAGCGCGGGCCGCCGCGGCGCCAGCAGCACCTCGGTCACCCGCTCGGCCGCGGCGCTCCAGCCCGCGTGGGTCTCGGGATGGTCGACGGCCAGGCGCGGAGCGAGCGCGGCGAGGCGGGCGCCGACCGCCTCCACGGAGGCATCCGGAGCGAGGCGGCCGACCGCGCGGTAGATCCGCTCGTCGAGCTCGGCGTCGCGGGGCTCGATGGCGAGCGGCATCCAGACCTCGGCGGGCTCGAAGACCACCGGCGGCTTCACGGCCAGGAGCGGCGGCAGGACGCCGATCACCGTGGCGGTGAGGCTCGCGCCGTTGCCTTCGAGCTCGAGGCGCCGGCCGAGGACGTCCGGGCCGCCGCCGAGCTCCTCCTGCCAGAGCCGGTGGCTGACGATGACCACCGGCGGCGCGCCGGGCCGGTCGTCCGCGGGCGCGAAATCCCGTCCCAGGCCGGGCTCGACCCCGAGCACCGAGAAGAAGCCCGCCGACACCCGGGCCCCCGGCAGGCCGCGCAGCTCGGCGTCGTTCCACACCGGACGCCACGGTCGGCTGACCGCCAGGCCCACGAGCTCCGGGATCTCCCGGCGCCAGATCTCCGCGATCGGCGCCGCGGCCACCTGGTAGCCGGACAGCTCGGCTTGAGTCTCCCACAGCAGCACCAGCCGCTCGGCCTCCGGAAACGGCAGGGGATGGAGCCACAGGCGGTCCACGGCGCCCCAGATCGCGGCGGGAGCGCCGATGCCGAGGGCGAGCACGATGATCATGAAGGCGGTCACGAGCGGCCGCCGAGCCAGGTGGCGCGTACCCGAGCGAAGGTCGTCAAGGAGCGTCGTCAAGCGGCGCCGTTCCTCCCGGTCATGTCGCCCCCAGCGCCGGCCCCCTCGGCGTCGAGCCGGGTCTCGCCGCCGAGGCCACGATAGGAGACGTGAGGTCGTCAGTCCTCCGGCCAATAGCCGTGGCAGATGAAGTACTCGCATCCTCCGGCCTCGGCCACCAAGTCGCCGAGACCGCCCTGGGGACCGAAGAGCGCGGCGAGCGACGTCTCGATCCGTTGATCGAGGGCCGCGCCTTCGAGATCGCCTAGACCGAGCTCGAGGATAGCATGGTTGAGCGGTTGGACGTCGGCAAAGGTAGGAGCGCAGGAAGCGTTGAGTTGGGCGTGCATCGTCATGGTTTCCCCTTCTCCGAAATTGGGTTCGGCCGTGGAATTACCTGCAAGCGGCAAGCCAGCGGCCGAGCTCTCGCTTTCATCACGGATCAAGGCTGTTTTTCGCGGTTCCTTCACCAGGTCGGCGGCGGCGCGGCCGTGGTTGGGGAACGCGTTGCCCAACTCTCCGGGTAAGCCCTTACCCAAGTTGCGGCGTCAGAGATCACACAACCTCTCGTTGTGGCCGCCCGTCTCGTCGCCGGCGAGGTGGGCGAGATAGGCCTCCGCGACGCTGGCGCGAAAACGGGACGCGAAGCCGTCGCAGTAGTTGGCGTGGAACTTCCCCCGTTGTCCGAGGGCCAGGATCGCGCAGCCGCCGCCGCAGTGCAGGGCATAGCGGCAGCGCTGGCAGACCGGGTTCGACGCCACCGAGCGGCTGCGCCAGAGCTGGTTCTGCTCGAACGCGTACTCGATCGCGCCCTCCTCGGTGACGCGCGCGATGCGGATCTTGGCGTCGCCGGTGCGCTCCCAGCAGGCGTAGACGTCGCCGAAGGGGTCGAAGATGTACATCTGGTCGTGGGCGCCGCAGAAGCTGGGCTTGAAGCGCGGCACGATCTCTTCCTCGCCGGCGAAGATCTGGCGCGCGCGGCCGCGGATGGTCTCGTCCGGACGGCCGACGACCCTGACTTCGGGGTGCTCTTCGCGCATCGCGGTCAGGGCCTGATCGAGCTCCCAGGAGTCCATCGTCGAGGCCCGGTCGGTCTTTTCGTTGATGGCGTTGATCGGCGCGGCGTAGGCCGAGAAGCCGCGGTGCTCGGCCCAGCCGCGGGCGTGGATCTCCGCGGCCAGCCGCGGCAGGTCGCCGAGGTTGCCGCGGTCGGCGTTGAAGCGGATCGAGACCTCCACGCCGCGCTCGAGCGCCTCCGTGACGTGCCGGGCGATGCGCTCGAAAGAGCCCGAGCCGTCGGGATAGACGCGGCGCTGGTCGTGCTCGCCGGGCGAGCCGTCGAGGGTGATCTGGAGACGGCCGAGCCGTTCCGGGCCCAAAAGGTCGCGGTAGGCGTCGAGCTCGGTGGCGTTGGTGACCGCCCAGAACACCGCGTCGCCGAGCTCGCGGGCCTTCGCCATCACCCTTTCGACGAGCGGGCGGTGGCGCGCCAGCAGCGGCTCGCCGCCGAAGAAACCCACGTTGCGCCGCCCGCCGGCGCCGGCCTCCACGCCGTGGACCGCCTCGATCTCGGGCAACGCCGTGAAGATCCGATCCACCGTCTCCGGCCGCATCGTGGTCAGCAGGCGGCGGAAGCCCGGATCGGTGCGCATGTGGTCCTGGAAGCAGTAGGAGCAGCGCAGGTTGCAGTCGTAGGTGGGCATGAAGACGTAGCTCGGCAGGCGCCGCGACGCGCGCTCGTGCAGGCGCAGCGCCAGGCGGCCGAAGAGCTTCTCCTCGTCGGCGGGGCTCAGGTGGGTCAGGTAGCCCCGCTTCTCGAGGATCTCGACGACGTCCTGCGGCGGCTCGGCCGCTTCCGGGGCCTCGGCCTCGCGGCTCCATTCGCCGTAAAGCGGCTTGGGGGCGCGCCGCGCCTCCCGCGCGCGAAGGAAATCGGCCACCCGCCGCGACACGCGGTCGTAAGCTCCGGTATAGCCGTGGACCAGGAGCATCTCGTCGCGGCGGTCCGGCAGGTCGACGTAGATCGTGTAGCTGCTCGTCCTCAGCATGTCGGACATCGAGTCTACTGCGATTCGTTCCCGCGCTCAAGAGCGCCGAATCCCATGATGCCGGGCTGGCATGATAGTTGCTCATGGGGATGTTGTTCTCTCCAGGAGGTTTCGAGGTCGACGGAGACAATGGGACGATCTCCCACGCACGCCGTTTGAGCGGATGGATGAGCCCGAGTGAGGACCCTGAGCGCCATCGTCCACAAGGAGACGCGCCACCACCTGGTGAGCTTCCGCTACCTCGTGACCACCGCCCTCACGGTGGTGCTGGCGGTGCTGGCCACGTTGGCCGGCACGGCGGACTTCGCGCAACGGCGGGAGGGCTATCGCGACCGTCTCGAGCAGAACCGCCAGGCGCTCGAGGAGGTGCCGGTCTACTCCTATCTGCAGCCGGTCGTGGTGCGCCCCCCCGAGCCCCTGGGCATCGTCGACCGGGGCCCCGTCGGGCGCCTCGGCGACGAGGTCGTGATCAACGTCTTCACCGTCCCGGCGGCGGCGATCGGCGAGGATCGGGGAAATCCCTACCTGGCGTCGTTCCAGGGCTTCGACCTCACCACTCTGGTGCGGGTGGTGCTGGGGCTTCAGGCCCTGCTGCTCACCTTCGACGCCTTCGTGGGCGAGCGGGACCGACGGACCCTCGAGCTGACGCTCGCCCACGGCGTGAGCCGCCGGACGGTGGTCGCCGGGAAGTACCTGGGAGCCCTCTGGGCTTCGCTGGCGGCGCTCGCGGCGAGCGGCGCGGGCGGTCTGGCGGTGATCGTCCTGTGGGGGGGGATCGACCTCGACGCCCAGGCCCGGCTGCGCCTGGGCGTGGCATTCGCGGCCTACGGCGCCTACCTGTCGCTGATGGTGCTGGTGGGGCTCGCCCTCTCGCTCGCCGCGCGCCGCGCCTCCCAGTCGCTGGCCTATGCCATCCTCGCCTGGCTCGTGCTGGTCTTCCTCTTGCCGTCGGTGGCGGTGGCGGTGGCCGCCGAGCTGCGCGGAGCGGGCGGCGAGGTCCGCCAGACCGTCGCCCGTCTCGAGCGCGAGCGCGACCGGCGGCTCGACGAAGCCCTCGCCGCCGATCCGCTGCGCACCGGGCGCAACGCCCACAGCGCGCCTTTCGTGTACAGCACCCTCCCGAGGGCGGAGCTGCGCCGATACGGCTCGGGCCGCTATTACGATTCCCTCTCCGCCTACCATCAACTCGAGGCGGTGGTCGGCATGCGCTATGCCGAGAGGATCTTCGAGGAGCGCCGCCGCTCCGGCCGCGAGCGGCACGCGGCGGGAAGGGCCGCGGAGCTCCTGGCGTCGCTGTCGCCGGCCTTCCTGCTCGAGCGCCTGACCGAGTCGCTGGCCGCGACCTCGGCGGCCGACCACGACGAATTCCTCGCCGCCTGCCGGGAGTATCGCCGCGACTTCATCGCCTTCCTGGAGAGCCGGCAGGCGTTCCGGTCCTGGCGCTGGTTCACCGACGATCCGCCGGAGACCCGGCCGTGGACGACTTTTCTCGGCTTCCGGCCCGAGGACGTCGACGCCGCCGCCGTCGGCGACCTGGCGGGGCGGTTCCGCAGCCCCGAGATCCAGGACCGGCTCCGCGACGAGCTGGCAACCGATCCTCCCCTGCGGCTAGACCTCGAGGGCCTGCCGGCCTTCCGCTGGGAAGCTCCGGACCTGGCCGAGGCGACGCGGCGGGTAGGCTTCGAGGTGGCGCTTTTCCTGACTTTCCACGCCTTGCTCGGCGCCTGCGTCCTGACGCGTTTCCGCGCCTACGGGCTGCGCGGCGGCGAGCTCCGGAGCCACGCGCGATGACGGTGCGGCGATGAAGCTGCGCGCCCTGGGCCGGCTGGACGGCGCGCCGTGGCGGGGGGTCGCGGCGCTCACGGCCCGCGAGCTCGGCGAGCTCTGGGAGAGCTTCCGTTTCCGCGCGGTGCTGGCGGTGATCGTCCTGGTGATGACGATCTCGGCGGCTCTGAACGCCGCCCACCATCACGCCGAAGCGGGCGCGAGGCCCGAGATCCTCGAACGTTACGCCGAGGAGATCGCGGACGCCACGGTCGGCTCGCTGGCGGACGTGCCGCACCCGGCGATCAAACCGCCCTGGCGCCTGGCCTTCCTCGCCGAAGGTCAGCAGCGGCAGACGCCCAACGTCTACCGCCAGGCGTTGAGCGCCTGGGAGGTCCCGGTCTTCGAGAGCCGGCACCGCGGCGACGAGCGGCGACACGAGACGGAGCCCCTCGACTGGACGTTCGTCATCCGCACCGTGCTCTCGCTGGCGGCCTTCCTCCTCGGCTACGACGCCGTCTGCGGGCCGCGCCAGCGCCGGCTGCTCGAGCTGACGCTGGCGCAGGCCGTCGAGCGCTGGCAGGTGCTGGCGGCGAAGCTGATCGCGATCTGGTCGTGCCTCGCCGTGCCCTTCGTCTGCGGCGCCTCCCTGAGCCTCGCGACGCTGGCGCTCTTCGGCCTCCGGCTCACCGGCGGCGAGCTCGTCAAGGTCACGCTGGTGGGCGCCCTCGGCCTCGGGGCCGCGGTGCTCTTCGTCGCCGTCGCGCTGGTGGTCTCGGCCCGCATCCGGGAAGCCAACCGCAGCCTTACCGCCCTGGCGCTCGTCTGGGTCGCCGCGGTGGTCGTGATCCCGGCCGCCAGCGGCTTGGTGACGCCGCTGATCCGGCCGTTGCCGGGCGAGGCCGGGGACGGCGGAGTGCTCGCGCCCGAGGAGACCAGCGATTGGCGGCCTCCGGAGTGGGCGGCCGAGGACGACTACGCCCTGGAGCGCGAATCCGCCCGCGTCCACAACCGGCAGTTCGAGGCCGCGGAGAGCGAACGCCGGCGGCGGGTGGAGGCGCAGCTCGGACAGGCCGCGCTGACCCGCTGGCTGGCGTCGGTGTCGCCGATGCACCTCGTCCAGGAATCGGCCGAGCGCCTGGCCGGGTCGGGGCAGGCGCGAGACCGCCGATTCGTGGCGGAGGCCTGGGCCTTTCGCGAGGTGCTCGCGGCCCACGTGCGCGGTCTCGACCGCGGCGACCCGGAGAGCCCCCACGTCGAGTTCTTCTCCCGCTACCTGTCGAGCCGGCCGGCCGAGGCGGAGGCGGTGCCGCGTTTCACCTTCGACGAGATCTCCTGGGCCGCGGGGCTGCGCCTCGCGGCCGTCCCCCTGGCCGTGCTCGTCGTCCTCACCCTGGTGGCGACGGCGGCGGCCTTCCTGAGCTTCGAGCGCTTCGACGTCCGAGGAGCACCATGAACCACACCCAGACCAACCCCCCGAAACCCGTGATCGAGGCCATCGACCTTTCGAAGCGCTACGGCGACGGCTCGCTGGCGCTCGACGCCTTGAACCTCGCCGTCAGGCCGGGGGAGATCTACTGCCTGCTGGGGGCCCGCGACGCCGGCAAGACCTCGGCGCTGCACCTCTTCCTCGGCCTCACCTCGCCCACCGCCGGCCGCGCCCGGGTGGGCGGCGTCGACGTCGCCGCGGATCCGCGCGAGGCCCGCCGCCGCCTCGCCTACGTGATGGAGAACGTGGCCTTCTACGACACCTTGACCGCGATGGAGAACCTGGAGTTCTTCGCCCAGCTCGGCGGGCGCTGGCGCGTCGACGCCGGGGAGCTGGCGATGGCGATGCGCTCGGTCGGCCTGCCGGAGCGCGCGTTCCGGCTACGGGTGCGCCATTTCACCGACGGCATGCGCCAGAAGCTCGGCTTCGCCGCGGCCCTGGTCAAGGAGGCCCCGGCCTGGCTGCTCGACGACCCGCTCGCCGGCCTCGACCCGCAGGCCACGGCGGAGCTCGTGGACCTGCTGCGCGAAGTGCGGCAGAGCGGCAAGGCGATCCTGCTGGCGACCCAGGACCTCTTCCAGGCCAGGGAGCTGGCCGACGTGGTGGGCATCCTGAAGGAGGGACGCATGGTGCTGACCACCACCCGCGCCGACCTGCGCTACACGGACCTCGAAGCGACCTACCTCGACTACATGCGCGGCGGCTTCAGCAGCCTGGTGGAGGCGATGGCCTGAGCGAGGGCTCACTCGACGTCCGAATCGTCGACGTCGTCGTCGGAGAGGCCGTACTGGCGCATCTTGTTGAAGAGGGTCTTGCGGCTCACCCCGAGGCTCCCGGCGGTGGCGGTGCGGCTGCCCTTGAAGGCCGCCAGACGCGACAGGATCATGCGCTTCTCGAGCCGCTCGGTGGCCTCGGCCACGGCGTCGCCGAGGGTCATCCGGTCGAGGTCGGAAACGGCCGGCAGCGGCGAGCCGGCCTCGGATTCGCCGTGCAGGCGCGCCGGCAGGTCGCCGGCCGTCAAGGCGCCGCCCTCGCACAGGATCATGGCGCGGCACAGCGTGTTCTCGAGCTCGCGGACGTTGCCCGGCCACGGGTAGTCGAGCAGCATCTGCCGCGCCTCGGGGCGGGCGCCGCCCACCGACAGGCCGAGCTCGCGGTTGATGCGGTCCACGAAGTGGTCGATCAGCAGCGGCAGGTCCGCCCGCCGCTCGCGCAGGGGCGGCAGCCGGATGTGGACCACGTTCAGGCGCCAGAAGAGGTCCTCGCGGAAGCGGCCCTGCGCCACCTCACGCTCGAGGTCCTTGTTGGTCGCGGCGATCACCCGCACGTCGACCGGCCGCGGATGGGTCGAGCCGATGCGGACGACGTGCTTCTCCTGCAGCGCGCGCAGCAGCTTGGCCTGGGCGTCGAGGGCCAGGTCGCCGGCCTCGTCGAGGAAGAGGGTGCCGCGGTCGGCCTGCTCGAACTTGCCCACGCGCGCGTGCTTGGCGTCGGTGAAGGCGCCTTTCTCGTGGCCGAAGAACTCCGCCTCGACCAGCGTCTGCGGGATGGCGCTGCAGTTGACGGCCACGAACGGAGCGCCCGCCCGGGCGCTGCGGCGGTGGATGGCGCGGGCCACCAGCTCCTTGCCGGTGCCCGACTCGCCGGTCACCAGCACCGTGGCGTCGACCCGGGCGACCTTGGCCATGGTGCGGAAGACCTCCTGGATCGGCGCGCTGATGCCGATGATCTCGTTGAAGCCGTAGCGCGCCTCGATGTCGTCGCGCAGGGCCTCCACCTCGCTTTCGAGACGGCGCACCGCGATCGCCCGCTCGACCACCAGGAGCAGGGCGTCGTTGTCGAAGGGCTTGGTCACGTAGTCGAAGGCGCCGCGGCGCATCGCCTCCACCGCCGAGCTGATGGTGCCGAAGGCGGTCATCATGATCACGTCGGCGGCGGGGTGCGTCTCCTTGAGCCGGCCCAGGGTCTCGAGGCCGTCGATCCCGGGCAGCCTGAGGTCGAGCAGCACCACGTCGGGCCTGAGCTCGCGCGCCGCCTCGAGCGCCTCCTCGCCCGATCCCGCTTCCGCCACCTTGTGACGGCGCTCGCGCAGCATCAGCGACAGGATGCGGCGGATCTTCGCTTCGTCGTCGACGATCAGGATTTTGGCCATGAAAGGAGCATTCTACGTCTTCAGCGGGAGGAAGATCGACACCGACGTGCCCTCCCCCTCGGCCGAGACGATCTCCATCTCCCCCTTGTGGCGCTGGACGATGTTGTAGCAGATCGCGAGGCCGAGGCCGGTGCCGTCCGGCTTGGTCGTGTAGAAGGGATCGAAGACGCGGCCCAGCCGGTCGCGCGGGATCCCCGGACCGTCGTCGGCGACCCGCACGTTGACGAGCTTCTCGCGGTCGGTCCCCGAGGCCGCGTCGACGAGCTCCGCCTCGAGCGTGATCAGGCCGCCCTCGGGCATCGCCTGGAGCGCGTTCAGGATGAGGTTGAGGAAGACCTGCTTGAGCTGCGCGGCGTCGCCCTGGAGCACCAGGGGCGTGGGCGGATACGACTCCTCGATCGCCACCGACTGCTTGCGCGCCTGGATCTCCATCAGCCGCGCCGTCTGCCGCAGCAGCGCCACGAGGTCGACCTCGGCGGGCCGGAGCTCGCCGGAGCGCGTGAGAGAGAGGAGCCCGGCGATCGTCGAGTCGATGCGGTCGACTTCGTCGATCAGCTCGCGGGCGAGCTCCTGCTTGGGGTCGCCGTCCTCGAAGCCGTGGCCGAGGTACTGCATGGTGGAGCGGATCGCGGTCAGGGGATTGCGCACCTCGTGGGCCACGCCGGCGGCGAGCTGGCCGATGGCGGCGAGCCGGTCGGCGCGGTGGAGGCGCTCGAGGCGCTCTTGCTGCTCGCGGTAGAGGGTGGCGTTCTGGAAGGCGAGGCTGGCCTGCTCGAGCAGCGCCAGCAGGAGCTCGGCGTCGTGGCGGTCGGGCAGCCTTTCGGGGCGGCTCGAGCCGAGCAGCACCACGCCGAGCAGGTGATTGCGCGCCAAGAGCGGCGCCGCGAGCTGCACGTCGAGGCGCTCGAGCAGCTCGCGCTCGGCCGTCTCCAGGTAGTCGAGCACGCCGCGGTCGCGGGGCAGCAGCAGGCAGCTCTCGTTGACCAGGAACCAGCGCGTCAGGCGTCCGCGGACGGCGATCTCCGCCCCTTCGAGGGTGCCGTCCTCGAAGCCGGAGCTGAAGCTCAGCCGATACTGGCCGGCGCGCGGATCGAGCTGCAGGATCGCCAGCCGGTCGGGGTCGAAGATCTCCTTGAGCCGGGTGGCGACGCTGGCCTCGAGCGCGTCGCGGTCGACGATGATGGCCAGCGAGCGGCGAAACTCGTGCACCGCCCGGCGCCGCGCCTTGCGGCGTCGCAGCCGTACCCAAGCCTGGCGGATGCGGGTCGCGGCCACCATGGTCCCCGGACGATCATACTTCGCCGGCCCACGCTCCTAGAGCTCCCAGAACGGTCCCCTGAGCCCGACCCCCTCGAAGCTGCGCCGCGCCTCCGCGGGCGTCAGGCGCCGCCAGCCGGGGTCGAAGCGGCCGGTGAACCAGACCTTCGCGAGCTCCCAGAACGCCGCCGCCGGCGCCGTGCCACCGCGCCGGATCCCCCGCGCCTGGCACCAGGCGTCGACCTCGCCTTCGGCGCGGAAGAAGAGCAGCGTGCCGCAGGTGAAGCGCACGTCCTCCCACCAGCGGCGCGCCGGCACCGCGACGTGTACCAGCACGTCGTCCGTGGCGAGCCGGCCGTCGACCACTCGGACCTCGAGGTCCTCGCCGGTGGCGCCGCTCGTCGTGCGGATGACGGCGTCGGTCTCGAGCAGGGCGGGGATGCCCAGGGACTCCCAGGCGCAGTTGCCCCACCAGGCGCCGCGCGGCGTCTCGACCCAGAACGGCGTCGGCACGGCCGAGAACGGCGGCGCCACCTGGACCCGGTCGCCGGTCGCGCCGAGGATCAGCGCCCGGCCCTCGGCGAGCCGGGCGAAGGAGGCGAGGACGTCGTCGACCGCGACGTCGAGGGTCGCCGCGAGCTCGGCCGCCGACGGCGGGTAGCCGTGGTCGCGGAGCTGCTCGTAGACCTTGAGCCGCACGTCGCGGTCGAGGGGGGCAGGGTTGTCGTCGGCTTCGGACGTCATCGGCTTCTCCTCATGTTTTCGCCCGAGGACCTCCGCCGGCCGCTGCGGGCGCATCCCGATAGAATAGTCCGACACGTCTCGACGCCGGCATCGAGGTCAGGCAATCCAGTCGCCACCCAGTCGCGGTGGGTGCGGAAGGACAGGATGCGAACCTGCAAGCCGGTCGCCGGTCTCGCCGAGGATCAGATCGAGATCGTGGAGTGTCTGAATACCCAGACCTCACGACTTCAAGCCGTAGAGGGCAAGATCCGCGTCGGCATCGACCGTCTCCAAGAATTCCGCACCGCCCTCATCTCCGCCGCGGTCACCGGCAAGATCGACGTCCGCGAGGAAGCCGGCTGACGTCGGCGCCTCCGAATGGATCTGAACCCCAACGGGGTTGTATTTCGAAGCCCAGGGTAAGCGCGAAGCGCGCCACCCTGGGTAGGCCGGCCACCACATTCCGAACCCCAAAGGGGTTCTACAAATGCGGGCGCTACGAGTCATGGCCGGTTCTGTAAAACCCCGTTCGGGGTTTAGATGCCTGGGGCTCGTCACCCAGGGTTGCGCGCTTCGCGCTTACCCTGGGCTTCGAAATGCAACCCCTGTGGGGTAAAGAAAAGAACCATTTCCAGAGGGACGGGTGACGCCGTCCAAATCCTCCCCCCGGCCCCCTCCTTTCAACAAAGGAGGGGGAGGAAGAAGGAGGACACGCGCGGCGCTCAGGTCCGCCGCACGAGGATCTTGCCGGCCAGCTCCAGCGCCGCCGCGCCGGCCGCCTCCAGGAAGCTGGCGATCGACGCCGGCGAGCGCGCCAGGCCGTCGGCGAGGTTCAGCGCCTCCGTCAGCTCCGGATTGCCGTGGC
>Ga0299906_10003172_pt1 | contig 13566 bp, 14 predicted proteins | sample RVTome_14_FD_200259 | JGI IMG/M metagenome (GOLD analysis project Ga0299906, IMG submission 200259) | Soil microbial communities from uranium-contaminated site in the Upper Colorado River Basin, Wyoming, United States - RVT145D125 (version 2) ...
CCCCGCGCTCCTTACGTCCGCCGTCGACCCGCACCCTCCCGTGCCTCACGCGGCAAACTGCGTTACTACCCGACCCGGGCGTTCGGGTGCCCGCCACGGACGCGCAGGAGCCTGCCGGTGCCGGTGCCGGCGCCGCGTGCTAGGGTGCCGTCGATGGAAGGACGTGATCCCGCTGCGGCCGAGCAGAGCGCGGCGCTTGCCCGCCTCGCCGAGACGGTGCGGGCCCTCGTCCGCGCCACCGTGACGACGAGTGCGCCGGCCGGAGCGCTGGACGCTGCCGCGACCGACCTCGACACGATCGTCCGGCGTCTGGAGGCTCATGTCGGCGCCACGCCCGTCCCCCGCTATCCGACGCTGGTGCCGCCGCCGGGCGAGCCCGCCGACCTCATGCCGTACGACTTCGTGCTCGGCCGCCTGAACCCGCTGGCGCCCCCGCTCGGCTTCGCCTGGGAGGGCGGGCGTACGGTCGCGCACGTCACCTACGGGACGCCCTACGAGGGGCCGCCCGGCTGCGTGCACGGCGGCGTCATCGCGGCGGCGTTCGATCAGGTGCTGAGCCTCGCCAACGTCGCGAACGGAGCTGCCGGGCCGACGGCGAAGCTCGCGCTGCGCTTCCGCCGTCCCACGCCGCTGCACGTGCCGGTGCGCTACGAGGGCTGGCAGACGCACGTGGCGGGCCGGCGGCTGCACGTGGAGGGTCGCCTGCTGGTGGACGGCGAAGTCACCGTCGAGGCTGACGGCGTCTTCGTCTCGATGCCGCACGACCGAGTGATGCGGATGCTCGATCGGTAGCGCGGCCGGCTGCCCCTGCACGCGCGTCGGGGCTACTTCGTGGCGAAGAAGCCGAAGGTTCGCCCGCCCCAGTATGTGGTGCCCGCGATCTTCGCCTTGTCCCAACTGAAGAGGTACGCGTCGAACTTCTGTCGGTTGTCCGGGAAATCGACGTGGAAGACCATGTGCTGGAACCGGTCGTCGATCACGTCGATCGTGCCGGTGCGCTGATTCCCGTCACCGTCCAAACCGCAGGTTCATTCGTCGCTCCCCTCGAGTCGTCATGCGTTCGGATCTCCGCCGGAGACGTTGCCCCTCGGCCGATTGGCGAAGGGTCGCCCGCGCGAACGCTAGCACGCCGCGTCGCCTCGGTGCCGGTCCGTGATCGCTGGTGACCGCGTGTGATACCGGTCCCGCGGCCCGACGGGTCGGCGCGTTCGCCTTGCCGTGGCCTTTGGCACCCGCCGGCCCGCTCGGTTAGGATCGGATCCGCGCGGCTGGCCCCGCGCGCCCATATGGCCGGCGATCCCCAATCCCGCAGACTCACGACGATCGTCGCGCTCGACGTCGCGGGCTACTCCGCGCGCACGGAGGCCGACGAGGCCAAGACCACGGCGGACGTGGCGGCGCTCCGGGGCGTGATCGACGGGATCTCCAGCGCGCATGGCGGGCGGGTGTTCAACACGGCGGGCGACGGCTTCATGCTGGAGTTCGGCTCGAGCATGGCCGCCGTCGAGGCGGCGTTCGCGTTCGCGGCCGAGTGCGAGCCCAAGGTGCGCGTCGGAGTGCACCTCGGCGACGTCGTGGTGCAGCCGAACGGCGATCTGCTCGGCCACGGCGTCAACGTCGCGGCCCGCCTGATGGCGCGCAGCGATCCGGGGTCGGCGCTGGTTTCCGCCGACGTGCGCCGCACGATTCGGGGGCCGCTGGCCGAACGGCTCGTCTCGCGCGGCCGCTTACACCTCGACAAGATGGCGGAGACGATCGAGGCCTTCGCGCTCGTGGCGCTCGCGCCGGTCGTGGCGGTGGCGCCCGCCCCGAGCGACGAGCCGCTGCTCGCCGTGCTGCCCTTCGACAACCTGTCGGATGATCGGGAGATGCAGTTCTTCTCGGATGGCGTGTCGGAGGAGATCATCCAACGCCTGTCGCGCGGCGCCATGATGAAGGTCATCGGGCGCACGTCGAGCTTTCAGTTTCGCGGGCCCGACAAGACCGCGCGCACGGTGGCGAGCGAGCTGCAGTGCTCCCACATCTTGGACGGCTCCATTCGCCGAGCGGGCGGGCGCGTACGCATCGCCGCCCATCTGGTGGAGGCGGCGTCGCAGACGACCCTGTGGTCGGACCGGTATGACGGCAGTCTCGACGACATCTTCGCCCTGCAGGACGAGATCTCCGAACACATCGCGGCGGCGCTCGACCAGACCTTCACGAGCTTCTCGACGAAGGCGATCGATCCGGCGGTCTACGACCTCTATCTGCGCGCCAGCCCCCGCTCCTACGCCCCGGACGAGCTGCGGACCAACGTCGGCCTGCTGGAGGTCGCCACGCAGCGCGCGCCGGATTTCACGGAGGCCTGGGGCCGCCTGGCGTACTTGCGGAGTTGGCTGCGCTTCTACCAGCCCTTCGCCGATCGCGCCGCGAGCGCCGCCCTGGTGGCGCGCGAGGCGGAGCGTGCGCTCGGGCTGGATCCACAGAACGTCGGCGCGCTGCTGGCCCAGCTCTTCGTGATCGCGCCGTTCGGCCGGTTCGCCGAGGCCGAGGCCGTCGTCGAGCGGATCCGGCGGGTGCCGGGGTCGAGCGAGGGGCAGATGTACGCCGGCTGGTACGTCCGCAACATGGGGCGAGTGCGCGAGAGCGCCGAGGAGACGGAACGCGCTTTTCGACTGGAGATGCTGAACCCGGGTTTCGCGAATCTGGCCGCGCTCGCACGGATGGCCACGGGACGCGTCGCGGAGGCCGTGCCGCTCCTCGAGGACCTCATGGCGCGCGTGCCCGACATGAGCTTCCCCGTCGCCAACCTGCTGCGGGCCCATGCGTTCCTCGAAGACTGGCCGGCCGTGGACCGGCTGCTCGACCCGGCGGCGAACCGTCCGTTGCGTGAGTTCCAGGACGGTCTGGCGTTCATCCAGACCAAGCGCGACCCCACCCCCGAGAACGTCGGCCGCATGCGGAGCGCGCTGCAGGCGCATGTCGACAAGACGGGATGCGTCGACGTCTCACGGCTCGTGTACGCCGCGCACCTGGGCCTCGTCGACGAGGCGTATCGAACGGCCGAGATCGCGCACCTCGGTCCGCGTGGCACGGCGGACGACATCATGGGCCCCGACGGCTACCGCCCCGCGCTCTTGTTCCACGCCGGCATGCCGGAGTTGCGCAACGATCCGCGTTTCGTGCCCCTGTGCGCGCGGCTGGGCCTCGTCGAGTTCTGGCTGGCGACGGACAACTGGCCCGATTGCGTCGCCGAGGTCCCCTACGACTTCGAGGCCGAGTGCGAGAAGGCGCGCGGGGTCCCGGTCCAGGATTTCGGGTTCTGAGGCGGCGATGATGGACGGCGAGGCGGCCGCGGCGGGCGAAGGCGTCTTCCCCGGTCGCCGTGGTGCCGTTCCGGCAGCCGTAGTAGCGTCACCGGCATGAGGACGCTCGGCTCCGTGGCCCTCGCCACGACGTTCCTGCTCGTAACCTCGGCGCCATGGGCCGACGCGGTCTGCTCGCATCGCCAGTGCCCCGAGCAGGCGATGATCGACGACCTGCGGGCCAAGGTGGCGGCCGAGTGCGACTGTGCCGGTGCCACGAAAGGTCGTGACTACCTCCGCTGCGCGAAGGGGATCGCCAAAGCGGCCGCGAAGGCGGGCACCGTCCCCAAGAGCTGTGCCGCGGCCGCGCGCAAGTGCGAGGCGAAGACGACCTGCGGACGGGTGGGCGCGGCGGTCTGCTGCCAGATCTCACGTCGGGGGGCGCTGCGGGCGCGGGTGACGAAGAACCCCGTTCGCTGCCGGGGTACGGTCTGCGAGGCCAACCCGCGTGCCGCCGACGCGTGCCGGGAGGATGCGACGTGCGCGCCACCGCCGCGAACGGATCCCGGCACCGGTCCCTGGGACCCGGTCCCGGCCGATCGGGTTGCGCAGGAATGCGGGCTGGATCCCGCGTTGCTGTCTGCCGCCGATGCGGCCCTCGGTCACCCCTACGCCGTCGTCCGCTACGGCAAGCTCTGTCACGAGTACTACCCGGAGGGCACCGGGCCGGCGTCGGTCGATCACGTCTTCTCGGCCACCAAGACGCTGGGCGCGCTGGTCACCGGGATCGCCGCGTACGAGACGCGGGACCTGCCGCGCACCGGGCGCCAGACGGGACCGCTCTCGGACGAGGATCGGGTCGATCACTGGCTCGACGCCTTCACCTTCAACCCCGACGCCCACGTCGCCCACGTCCTCGCCATGGTCGCCCACAACCCGGACCTCTCCTACGGTGCCAAGGAGCACGTGTACGACGCCGCCGGCAACGTGCAGATCAACCGCCTGAGCGACGTCATGCGGACGGCCATCGCGCAGGACCCGGCCCGGCTGGGAGCGGACCTCGAGGAGTTCACGCAACGCTTCCTGTTCGAGCCGCTCGGCATGACGTACTCGACCTGGAGCGCCGGACGCCCCGACAAGATCTTCGGGTTCTCCTGGAACACCACCATTCGAGAGATGGCCCGTGTCGGCCTGCTCATGGTGAACGGCGGGATCTGGAACGGCCAGCGACTGCTCGCCGAGGACTGGATCTACCGCATGACGCATCCGGCCTTCGAGGACGCCAACACCGGATACGGCTACCTCACCTGGCTGGCGGCGAACGCGAACTACAACTTCGGCGGCATCATTCCCGGCACGCTCCTGGCGCCCCTCGACCCTTGTGCGCCGGCGGCCGTGTACGCGCACTTCCCCCATGGGCTCTCGGCCGCACCCGACTGCAACTACGTGGAACCGTACGGCTGCGACCAGGACTTCGACGTGGGCGTCTGGTACGCCAACGGTGCCGGCGGCCATCTCATCGTCGGCCATCCGGGGCTCGATCTGGTGCTCGTCGCCAAGGACCTCGGCGCGATCACCCACCCGGTGCAGTTGTTCAACCCGATTCGTCCGGCGCTGGTCGCGCTCGACGCGCGATTCGCGGGGGACGAGGCCGCGTTCTGTGCGGCGTACGGCGCCAGCACGTACGCGCCCGATCTCCGCTGAACCGGGTGCGGGACACCGCGCCGGCTCGCTCGCCGCGCGCGAACGATCGGTGCGGGCGCGCCGCTCGCGATCGCGCGTCAGGCGGCCGCGCGCCCCGTGAGGACGGCGGGGGTGAGGCGCGCGAGCGAGTCGACCACCAGGTCGGCGTCGGTGTAGCGGGAGACGTCCATGGCGGGATCGGGCGCGGCCACGACCTGCATGCCGGCGGCGCGCGCGGCGGCGACGCCGGACGGTGCGTCCTCCACGACCACGCACTGCGCCGGCTCCACGCCCAGCTCGGCCGCCGCCAGCAGGAAGATGTCCGGGGCCGGCTTGCCGCGGCGGCAGCGCGGGTCGTCGCCGCACACCACCAGCGCGAAGTGGGCGAACCAGTCGCGGTGGCGTGTCGTCTTCAGCTCGAAGAGCCGGCGGGCCGAGCTGGTGGCGACGGCCTGCGGCACGGCCGCGGCCGCCAGCGCCTCGACCAGCTCGCGGGCCCCCTCGCGCGCCTCGGCCATCGGCATGAGCGTCTCGAAGAGCTGCTCGCGCTCGCGCAGGTAGTCTTCCGGCGCGATCGGGAGCTCCAGTGTCTCGACCAGGTACCGTGCCGAGTCGAGAGCCGGGCGCCCGATCATGTCGGCCTTCACCGACCAGTCGAAGACCTTGCCCCAGCGGCCGACGATGCGTTGCGTGGCCTCCGTGTAGATCCGTTCAGTGTCGAGGAGCACGCCGTCCATGTCGAAGAGGACGTGAGTGGCGGGTCGGAGGCGCGTCATGCGAGGGGCGCCTCGACCGCGGGTTTACCGCTGATGGCCTCCAGCTCGCGACGCCGCGTCTCCGGCAGCGCCAGCAGACAGAGCCCGCCCGCCGCGGCGGAGAGCGCGAGCAGGCTCGCCATGCGCGGAATGTCCGCGTCCGAGACGCGATTGCCGACGCTCACCAGCGCCAGGCCGACGGCCCAGCCGATCGTCTGCACGAGCGCCACCCAGCCGGCCGACGTGCCGCGCTGCGAGGTCGGAAAGAGCTCGGTCGAGAAGGCGCGCAGCACCATGCCCCCGGCCGTCTGGCAGAAGACCACAAAGGCGAACGCGATCGGCAGCGTCCACCCGGGCCCGTTGTAGAAGAGCCACGCGGCGGCCGGGAAGAGCGACAGGAACGTGGCGCCGACAGCCCGCCGGCCGATACGGTCGCCGAGGCGCCCGGCGACGATGTTGCCGGTGATGCCGAACGCGCCGCCGGCGAGGACCATGCCCGCGTACTGTCCCGGGCTCCAGCCGTGCACGGTGAGCGCGAAGTAGCCCGTGAACTGGAAGACGACGACGTCGCCCACGGACACCAGCAGGGCGGCGAGCGTGATCGCCGCGGCGCGCCCGGGAAACGTGCGCGCCAGGAGGGCCAGCGGCCCCAGCCAGGTGCCGGTGCTGCCCCCGCCGGCGGCGTGCTCGGTGAAGCGCCGCGTCTCGATGACGCCGCGCCGGAACATCGGCAGCAGGACGAGTGGCGCGAGACCGAGCGCGTAGAGTGCGCGCCAGCCGCCGGGAAGGACGTCGATCTGCGAAAAGAGGATGGCGCCCAGACCGTGTCCGGACGCGGACAGGGCCCCGAGCATGCCGATGGCCCAGCCGCGGTGGGCGGCGGGGAACTCCTCGGTCACGATCACGATGGCCACCGCCGCGCCCACGACGATGAAGCTGCGCGTGGCCATCTGCAGGAAGACGAATACCGCGGGCGTGGGCGAGAAGGCCGTCGCGCAGGTGAGCACGCTGACGCCCACGACGCTGCCCAGAAAGACGCGGCGCCGGCCGAAGCGGTCCGCGATCGGCACCAACAGCAGGGCGGGCAGGGCGCCCAGACGAATGATGGCGAGGTGGTAGCCGAGGTCGGCCTCGGGGATGCCCAGGTCCTCGGCGATGTGCTTGAGCGCCGAGGTCAGCATCGAGAGGTCGTAGGCCTCGAAGAAGAGCGCCAGCGACACCAGCCCGAGCAGGCGCAGGAGCGGCTCGTCCACGGGCGGGATGCGTCCGAGGAAGGGCGGAATCCACCAGACGCGCGTCAACGCCCCGTCCAGACGGGCGGGCGCTTCTCGACGAAGGCGCGCTGCGCTTCCCGGGCGTCCTCGGTGCGGCGCAGGGGCCGGCCGATCTCCTCCTGGCGCCGGTACGCGTCCGCCAGCGGGCGGCCGAGCAGCTCGCGCACGCCCGTGCGCGTCGCCCGCACGGCCAGCGGCGCGTTCGCGGCGATGCGGCCGGCCGCCTCGAGCGCCGCGGGCATGAGGTCGCCGGGCTCGACGACGGCGTTCACGAGCCCGATCTCGGCGGCGCGGGTGGCGTCGATGGTGCGCGCGGTGAGCAGCAGGTCCTGGGCGTGCACCCAGGCGATCTGCCGCGGCAGCAGCACCGTCGCGTGTCCCGTCGGGTAGAGCCCACGCGCGACCTCCTCGAGCGCGAAGGTGGCGTGGGGGACGGCGTAGCGCACGTCGGTCGCCAGCATGAGGTCGAAGCCGACGGCGTGCGCGTGACCGTTCACCGCGCAGACGATGGGCTTGCCGAGGTCGAAGTCGATCAACATCGCCGTGCCGGCGTCGCGCAGCGCCGCGAAGTCGTCGTCGGCGAGCCGCTCGCCGCGCGCCAGGCGCTGCGAGAGCGGGATCGTCGTCGCCATGTCCATGCCGCCGCAGAAGGCGCGGTTCCCGGCGCCGGTGAGCACGACGCAGCGCACGGCATCGTCCGCGGCGAGCGTGCGCCAGGCGGCGGCCAGCTCGCGGAGCGTCGGCGGATCGAGCGCGTTCGCCTTCGCCGGGCGGTCGATGGTGACGACCGCGACGTGGGGCTGATCGCGCGGGCGATCGACGCGGGCGGCCACTACGAGCGCCGCGCTCCCCAGGTGTTCCAGCTCGTGAGGTCGCGGACCGGCAGTCGCTTGGCGGGTCTGAAGTCGGTGCCGGTGAAGTAGGCGACCGGCAGCAGCGCTGCCTGCGTCACGGTGTCGGGAATGCCGAGCAGCGCCTGAATCTCGCGCTCGCGCAGGATGTGCAGCGTCGTCCAGGCCGAGCCCAGCCCGCGCGCCCGGGCGGCCAGCATGAAGGACCAGGTGGCCGGCAGGATGGAGCCGTAGACGGACGCCTGCACCACCGGCCCCGCGTTCTCGACGCGCCCTTCGATGCACGGAATCAGCAGCACCGGTGCCTCGTGCATGTGCTGCGCCAGCCAGGTGGCCGACGAGATCACGCGCGGCATCTGCTCGGCGCGCGGGTCCTGCTCGCCGTAGGTCGAGCGCATCTCCGGGTTGGCCAGGTACATCTCGAAGCACTCGCGGTAGTGGCGCCCGATCTCGGCGCGCTTCTTCGCGTCGGTGACGACGACGAAGTGCCAGCCTTGCGCGTTCGAGCCGGTGGGGGACTGCAAGGCGATCTCGATGCAGCGCTCGATCAGGGCGGGCTCGACCGGGCGCGAGAAGTCGAGCCGCTTGCGGACGGAGCGGGTGCTGCACAGCAGGTGGTCGGTGATGTCCAGGTCCATGCGGGTGTCCTCCGTGGCTTACGCCGCGCTCGCGCGCAGCGTCTCGATCTCGATCGGGTTCTTGGGAGCGTCGGCCGAGAGCACCTCGCTGCCGGTGGCGGTGACCAGCACGTCGTCCTCGATGCGGATGCCGATGCCGCGAAACGCCGCCGGCACGTCGTCCGTGTCGGCCACGTACAGACCTGGCTCGACGGTGAAGACCATGCCGGGCGCCAGCGGTCGCGGCGCGTCGCCCTGGCGGTAGACGCCGACGTCGTGCACGTCGCGGCCGAGCCAGTGGCTGGTGCGGTGCATGTAGAACTGCTTGTAGGTCTCCTGCTCGACGGCCGCGTCGACGGGGCCCTCGAGCAGTCCGAGCTGCACCAGCGCGTCGGCGAGCACCCGTACCGCGGTGGCGTGCAGCGCTTCGAGCGTCGCGCCGGGCCGCGCGGCGTCGATGGCGGCGCACTGCGCCGACAGGACCGCGTCGTAGAGATCGCGCTGCGCGGACCCGTAGGTGCGACCGACCGGGAAGGTGCGCGTCACGTCGGCGCAATAGCCGGCGAACTCGTCACCCGCGTCGAGCAGCAGGAGCTGGTCGCCCTGCAGGCGGGCGCCGTTGTCCGTGTAGTGCAGGACGGTGGCGTTGGCGCCGCCGGCGACGATGGACGGATAGGCCGGTCCGGCCGCGCCGCGGCGCCGGAACGTGTAGTCGACGAGCGCCTCGATCTCGTACTCGGCCATACCCGGTTGCGTGGTCTGCATGGCGATGCGGTGCGCCTCGCAGGCGATGCCGATCGCCTCGCGCAGGAGCACCAGCTCGTCGGGCTGCTTGACGAGGCGCAGCTCGTGCAGGATCTCGCCGGCGTCCCGGATGGCGGTCGGTCCGGTGCCGCTGCGCGGGCGTTCGGCCTGGGCCGCGCGCACCGCCGCCAACAGGCGGTTCGCCAGCGGGTCGTCGCGGCCGAGATCGAGCCAGACCTGCTCGGCCTGCCGCAGCCAGCGGGGCAGCTCGCGCTCGAGGTCGGCGATCGGGTGCGCGACGTCGGCGCCGTACTGCCCCGTTGCACCGTCGAGCCCGGCGCGCGCCCCCACCCAGATGGCTCGCTCGGGGTCGTGCGGGCGCACGAAGAGCGCGTACGGCTCCTTCGCCCCGGGGGCGAGCACGCAGGCCGCCTCCGACTCGAGCAGGCCGGTCACGTAGGCGAAGTCGCTGTTCTGCCGGTACGGGTAGTGTACGTCGGCGGACCGCACGCGCTCGGGCGCCGCGGCGAGCAGCATGACGCCGTCCCCCATGGTCGAGACGATGCGCTCGCGGCGCGCGACGAGCGCGGCCGCGAGATCGGAGGCGAGCGCCATGGGCGCGTTCTAACACCCGGCTCGCGGCTACGGAAACACGGCCGTGAAGGGCTTCACTTCGACGTGGTTGAACACGCCCTCCGTCACGTACGGATCGCGTGCCACGATCCCCCAGGCTTCCTCCAGCGAGGCCGCCTCGATCACGATCAGGCTACCCGTCTTGTCGAGAAACGGCCCGGCGATCGGCACGCGGCCGGCGTCGGCGAGTGGCTGCAGGTGCGCCAGGTGGGCGGGCCGCACCGCGGGACGCTTCGCCTGCGCGTCGGGGGCGTCGTGCCCGATGATCACGAACAGCATGGCGGTCTCCTTCCTTGCCTGGCCCGGCGCCGGCGACTAGCGTGGGCGGCGATGGCGGACGACGAGCACGGGTCCACGCACAGCCATCTCGTCGACTTCCCCGAGGCGCTCGAGGCCTTCTTCTCGCGGGTCGGCGAGTTGCGGGTCGTGCTCGGTCCCGGCTCGGCCGACGGGGTGGCGCGGCTCGAGGCGCTGATGCAGCAGGGGCTCGCCGCGCGCGATCGGGGCGACATGGCCGCCGCGACCGCGCGCATCGTGCAGGCCATGGACCTGCTGGCCGAGCTGGCGACCGGGGCCCCGGGGCTGGACGGCCAGAGGCTCCGCGCCATGGCCGAGCACTTCCGGGGCGCGCTCGCGCGGGGCAGTCTCGGGGAGGCGAAGGCCGCCGCCGACGTCATGCGCGAGCAGTCCGGCGCTCGCCTCACGCCGAAGAAGCCCCGCTGAGCGTCTCCGGGTCGGCGAGGATTTCGGCCAGGCGCTCGAGCGCGCGGGCGGCGTAGAACCCGTCGGCGATGCGCTCGTCGTAGGTGTAGCGCAGCACGAAGATCTCGCGGCTGCCGACCGAGCCGTCGTCTCGGACGACGGGCGCCAGGTGGGTGCGTCCCATGGTGACGAAGATCGGGATGGTGCCGTACTCGAAGAGGTGATGGAACGCCGCGTCGAGACCGACGCTGCCCAGGTTGGCGACGAACGCCGAGGCGTAGAGCGGGTCGTCGTCCAGCAGTCGCGCGGGCAGCAGCCCCCGTGCGTCCAGCCGGCGCTGCGCCCACATGACCGCGCGCAGGAACGGCCCGGGCAGGGGGAGCAGGCTGCGGATCTCACGGTCCGCTGGGGCGTCCCCGGCGCGCCCCTGGCGCAGCACGCCGAGCAGGTGGTCCGTCATCTGCAGGAGCGACTCGCTCGCGTCGAAGGCCAGCTTGGTGGAGAAGACCGGCGCCTCGCGGTCGAGACGCTGCTTGGCGCTCAGCGACAGGTAGATGCCGCGGCGGTCGTAGGTGTGGCCGCCGAGCACGAAGCGGTTGAGACGGGGGAACTCGGTGAAGACCAGGCCGAGGGCGCGCAGGACGCAGTGGAAGAGCGTGAGGCGCGTCTCGGGGGCGCGCTCGGCGTTCAGGCGCGCCAGGAGCGGAAGAAGTGGCGCCGTCGGGATCTGCTGCTCGAACAACACGTACGCGTCGTTTCGGCGGGGCAACAGCAGCGGCATGATCCGGCGCAAGGGGGGCAAGCCCTGCGTACGCGAGCCGTCGGGTCGTCGTCCGAACGCCACGGTCAGGCCCCTCCCCCGGCGACGCGTCGCGTGCCGCGTGCCTCGAGCCAGCGGTCGGCGTTGCGCAGCGCCATCGCGATGATGGTCTCCTGCGGGTTGACGCCGATCGACGACGGCAGGACGCTGGCGTCGGCGATGACCAGGCCGCGGGTGCCCCACACGGCGCCGGAGGCGTCGGTGGCGCCGCGGGCCGGGTCGGCGGCCATGCGTGCCGTGCCCATGATGTGCACCGTCATCAGTTCGGTCGAGCCCCGCCGGCGGTCGCGCGCCGCGATCCGTGGCAGCTCGCCGACGTGCGCGAGCGCCGGCAGGTCGGAGAAGGGGAGCAGCACGCGGCGAGCGCCCGCGGCGAAGAGCAGTTCGGCGGTGAGGGTGACGCCGCGGTGCAGGCGCTCGACGTCCGCGGGGCCGAGCGTCTGGTGCATGAAGGGTTGGCGATCGGGGCCGAGACGTACGCGGCCCTCGGTGTCGTCCTCGACCAGTGTCGCCGCCGTCAGCATGTGGTTGTAGAGCGACATGTACTCGGCGCTCTCCGGCCCCATGCCCGGCAGCGCGGCGGCGAGCAGCCCCGGCGGAATCGCCGCGTAGCCGATCAGGATGCCCTCGTCGAGGAAGTGATGAACGTGGAAGGCCTGGTGCGTGCCTTTCCACGGGTCGATGCGCTCGTCGAAGATGCCGACGCACTTGGCGTTCGGATGCGTGTGCAGGCCGCGCCCGATCTGCCGCGCCCGCAGCCGGCTGCGCAGCAGGATGCCCGGCGTGTGGCGGGCCCCGGCGGCCAGCACGACCAGCGGGGCGTCGACCTGCAGGCGGCCCCGAGCGCGACCCCGGTCGTCCACGAAACGCCCGCGCACGCCCACGGCGGTGGTGCCACGCCACACGACGCGGTCGACGCGCGCGTGCGTCACCAGACCCGCCCCGTCGGCGAGGGCGCGCGGCACCTCCGTGACGTGCATGGCCTGCTTCGCCCCGGTCGGGCAACCGAGCGCGCAGTTGTTGAGCCCTACGCAGCGGCGCATGTTGCGTGGCGCCCGCGCCACCGGCCAGCCCAGGGCGCGCGCGCCTTCGACAAAGAGATGCGTGTTGCGGCCGTACGTGTCCTCGTGGTTCGGCTCGACGTGCAGGATGCGCTCGGCTTCGTCGAAGTAGGGCTCCATGGCGGCCGGGCCCGTCTCGTCGAGCCCCAGGTCGTGTGCCCAGTGCTCGAGCACGCGGGCCGGCGTGCGCCACGACATGCCGCCGTTGATGACGGTCGAGCCGCCCACGCATTTCCCCTCGGCGAAGATGATGGGCGGCTTGCCGAGGATCATGGAGGTGCCGGCATCGCGATAGAGCCGCCGCACCATGGCGGTCGGATCGGTCGTGAACGTCTCGGTCCGATGGAGCCCGCCCTCCTCGAGCATCAGGACGTCGAGGCCGGCCGCGCGCAGGCGGGCCGCCACCGTCGCGCCACCGGCGCCCGTGCCGACGACGACGGCGTCGGCCGACAGCGAGCGGTCGCCGTCGATCTCCGCCCCGACCAGGACGTTCGGGTAGGCGACGTGATGCTCGGGCGGTGTCGGGCCCGCGCTCACGACTGCAACAGCTCCGCGCGGCGGGCGACCAGCTCGTCGCGGCGGCCGGCCCAGTCGACCTGCATCGTCTCGAGCACGGCGGGATGCTGGTAGAAGTTGAGGAGGACCAGCGCGCGCACGCCGAGCACGAGCGCGCCCAGCGGGCCGCCGAACGCCAGCGCCCGTTCGAGGTAATGACGTGTCTCGTCGGGCGACATGCGCGACAGGCGCGTTGCTCGGCGGACGACCACGAGCGGAGCCCATTCGAGCAGGTGCAGCCCGAGGGGGAAGGCCAGGCGCATCGGGGCCGGGAGGTGCGGAAAGAACTCCTCGATGCTCGCCAGGACGTCGTCGTCGACGTCCTGGTCGAAGCCGTGTCCGCGCGGGCGAATCGCCACCAGCGCGGCGACCAGGATGCGTTGCGCGGCAGGCGAGAGCGGGCGGGCCCGGGACCTCATGGCGTTGCCGTCCTTAGGAGACGGCCCCGAGGCATGCAAGTCGATGCAACCGGGAGTGGTGACGCAGTTTGCCGCGTGAGGCACGGGAGGGTACGCGCCGCCGGCTCCCGGGCGTCGCACACCCCCGCCCCACCGCCCATCCACCCCCCGCGCTCCTTACGTCCGCCG
>Ga0299906_10003174_pt1 | contig 13557 bp, 10 predicted proteins | sample RVTome_14_FD_200259 | JGI IMG/M metagenome (GOLD analysis project Ga0299906, IMG submission 200259) | Soil microbial communities from uranium-contaminated site in the Upper Colorado River Basin, Wyoming, United States - RVT145D125 (version 2) ...
GACCCACCTGGAGAACGTTCTTGGGCTCGTCCGGCGGGCGAAACGCCTGGGGATCGGGGCTCGACAGGGTGACGAGCCCCGGCTCGAAGCCCTCCCAAACGGCAGCGTCCGCGTAGCAAGCTTTCAGCGCTTCGATCGAAACGCCTGGGACGCGCTCCAGGTAGGGGAGGGGCGGTATATTCATGATCGCGAGGCAGGGGACGCGCGCCGTTGCGACGCGTCCCATCAGCCCCCGAACCCCTTCCGAGCCGTACTGAGGCTCCTGCATGCCCAGCACCACCAGGTCGAACTCCGCCGGATTCGCGGCGTCCGGCACGGTGGCGGAAAGCTCACCCGTCAGAGTCTTCGAGGAGATCGCCATCGGCGCGTCCCGACCCCGGATCGGCATGCGCACGAGCGTTCCTTCTCGGCGGATCAGATCGGCCGTGGGCTTCGTGCAGACCAAAGTCACCGAGTGACCGGCCATCAACAACTTGGTCCCGAACAAGGAGCCGTAGGAGGCGCCGAGAATGAGAACTCTCTGACGTGCAGGGGATGTCAGACGGCCCCCTGCTTGCGCGCGGCCTCGATTTCGTCCTCATCGAGGCCGACGACGGTCCGAAGGATCTCCTCGGTATGCTCGCCCAGGAGCGGAGCGCGCTTGACCTCGGATGGGGAATCCGACAGCTTGATGGGATTGCCCACCGTCAGGTACTTGCCGCGCCTGGGATGCTCCACCTCGACGACGGTCCCGGTCCGGCGGAGCGACTCCTCGTGGGCGAGCTCTTTCATGGACAGAATCGGACCGCAGGGGACGTCCAAGGGGTTGAGGACGTTCATGACCTCCTTCTTGTCCATGGTCATCGTCCATTTCTCGATTTCCGAAAACACTCGGCCCAGCTTGGGGAGCCGCGCCTCGGGCGTGCTCCACTCCGGATCGGAGAGCCAGTCTTCGTGTCCGATGGCCTTGGCCAACTGGGGGAACGACGCCGCCTGGGTGATCACGTAGATGTAGGAATCCGGATCGGTCTCCCAACCCTTGCACTTGACGATCCATCCGGGGTGGCCGCCGCCCGAGGAATTCCCGGCTCGGGGGACGGCGTCACCGAATTGTCCGTTGGGATACTGCGGATACTCCTTCAGCGGACCATGGGCGAGCCGCTGTTGATCACGGAGTTTCACGCGACAGAGGTTGAGCACCGCATCCTGCATGGCGCACTCCACCCGCTGGCCCTTTCCCGTTTTCTCACGGTGAAGGAGCGCCGCCAGGATGCCCGCCACCAGATGAATGCCCGTCCCGGAATCGCCGATCTGAGCGCCGGTCACCAGCGGGACTCCGCCGATCTCGCCGGTCGTCGATGCGGCTCCGCCAGTGCATTGGGCGACGTTCTCATAGACCTTGCAATCCGCGAAGGGGCCAGGGCCGAATCCCTTGACCGAGGCATAGATCAGGCGCGGGTTGAGCCTTTGGATCGTCTCCCAGGGGAAGCCCATGCGGTCGATCGCTCCGGGCGCGAAGTTCTCGACCATGACGTCGCACTCCTCGATCAACCGGGTGAAGATCTTCTTGCCCGCTTCCGTCTTGGGATTCAAGGTGATGCTTCGCTTGTTCGCGTTCAGCATCGTGAAATACAAGCTGTCCACTCCGGGAATGTCGCGCAGCTGGCCGCGCGTCGGGTCGCCCTCGCCGGGACGCTCGATCTTGATGACATCGGCACCGAACCACGCCAAGATCTGGGTGCAGGTCGGTCCCGACTGGACGTGGGTCATGTCCAGGACCCGAACACCCTCGAGAGCTTTGCCCATGCTCATCGACTCCTTTGCCTCCACGGCCCCATCATCTTAACCTCGAATGCCGGTCGAGTGGTTCGGCGGCCCCAGCGCGGCTCTCACCCTTCCGACAGGAGAGCGACGTTCTCCAGTCTCCGAGACCGAGCTCGATTCATCCTAACCATATATCAACAGGTCGAACTGAGGTACAATGAGGTCGCCTCATGGGTGGACAAATCATTGTCATATAACAATTTAGTGCAAATCCTCCGCGGCGCCGGAGAGGCCGGAAAAAGAAGAAGCGAGGCACCATGACCACCGTAAGCGAGATCAAAGTGACCCGGACGAAGGCATCGAGGCTTTCTCAGGTGAACTTCGACGAACTCCCCTTCGGGAAAGTGTTCAGCGACCACATGCTGGTCGCGGACTTCCGGAAGGGCGAGTGGCAGCCGGGAGAGATCGTTCCCTACGGGCCCTTCGAGCTTTCGCCCGCGGCGACCGCGCTCCACTACGGGCAATCGATCTTCGAGGGGATGAAGGCTCACCGGAACGTCCGCGGAAACCCCGTCCTCTTCCGCCCGCGCGACAACTTTCTGCGCATGAACCGCTCGGCCGAGCGGATGGTGATGCCGCAGATACCCGAAACCCTGTTTCTCGACGGTCTCCGCGAGCTCATCCGCATCGACTCCGGATGGATCCCGAAGAAGGACGGAAGCGCCCTCTACCTCCGCCCGCTGATGTTCGCGAACGACGACTACATCGGGGTCCGGCCTTCGGATGCCTACAAGTTCGTCATCTTCACCTGCCCCGTGGGTCCGTACTACAGCGAGCCGGTGAAGCTCTGGGTGACGCGCAAGTACGTGCGCGCCTGCGAAGGCGGGACCGGGGAGGCAAAGACCGCCGGGAACTACGCCGCGAGCTACTACGCGGCGAAGGAAGCGCAGGACAAGGGTTACCACAACGTCCTCTGGCTCGACGGGAAGGAACACCGCTACGCCGAGGAGTGCGGCACGATGAACATCTTCTTCGTCATCGACGGAGTCGCGGTGACGCCGGCGCTCTCGGGCACGATTCTCCGGGGCGTCACCCGGGACAGCGCCATCACTCTGCTGGGCGAGATGAAGGTTCCGGTCGAAGAGCGCCGTATTGCCATAGAGGAGATTCGGGAAGCGCACGCGAAGGGAAAGCTCCAGGAGGCCTTCGGCGCCGGCACCGCCGCCACCATCTCGCCGGTGATTCAGATTGGGAGCGAGGAAGGCGTCGTTCGTCTGCCTCCGGTCGAGGAGCGGAAGATCGGTCCGGAGCTCTTGAAGCGGCTCGACGACGTCCGCCTCGGCCGGGCCGAGGATCGTTACGGCTGGATGGAAGAGGTAGTGTAAGCTTCCCGCCTCGTGAAGGCGGTCGCTCTCGTTCTGGCGCTGGGGCTTTCCCCGGAAGCCTCTCTTGAGCCGCGGGTGAGGCCGGGGCTCGACGTCCTGCGCGAGGAGGGGGCGGGTTTTCTTGCCGGCCGTCGCGTCGGGCTCATCAGCAACCCCACCGGCCAGACGATAGACGGAGTCTCGACCCTCCGCGTCCTTCGGGAAGAGCTGGGCGTTTCCGTCACGGCGCTTTTTTCTCCCGAGCACGGTTTTCGCGGCGACGCCGCCGCCGGCGACGAGATCGAAGACGACCGCGAAGCCGAAAGCGGAATCGAAATCCACAGCCTCTACGGCGAAACTCGGGCGCCGACCCCCTCGATGCTTTCCGGCGTCGACGTGCTGGTTTTCGACATCCAGGACGCCGGGGTTCGGTTCTTCACCTACGCCAGCACCATGAAGCTCGCGATGGAGTCGGCGGCTCGGGCGGGGATCCCGTTCGTGGTTCTCGATCGGCCGAACCCCCAGGGCGGCCTCCGCGTCGAGGGACCGGTCCTCGAGCCCGGGCTCGAATCGTTCGTCGGCCCGGCCGCGATTCCGCTCCTGCACGGCATGACCGTCGGGGAGCTCGCCCGTCTCTTCCGCGCCTCGAGCTCCGATCTCGCGCCGCTCGACCTGAAGGTGGTCGCGATGCGCGGCTGGGAGCGGCAGATGGTCTGGGACGACACCGGTCTTCCGTGGCGCCCGCCTTCTCCCAATCTGCGGACGCCGCGCGCCGCCCTCGCGTATCCCGCGATGGGGCTCATGGAGGGGGTCGAGATCTCGGAGGGCCGGGGGATCGAGGAGACGTTCGAGAAAGTCGGCGCTCCCTGGATCGACGAGGCGGTCTATGCCGCGGCGCTCGAGGCTCGTGGGCTTCCGGGAGTGCAGTTCCTTCCGGCGACGTTCACCCCGCGGGCGATGCCTGCGGCGCCCCATCCGAGATTTCGGGACGAGCTCTGTCGGGGGGTGGCCCTGCGGGTAATCGATCCTCGACGCTTCGAGCCCCTCCGGACGGGTCTCACGGCCATCGAGATCCTGAGATCTCTGTATCCAGGATCATTCCGCTGGGTGAAGAATGAACGAGAATACTGGATCGATGTTCTTCTGGGAACGGAGCGGCCTCGACTCGCGCTCGAGGCCGGGATCCCCCTCGAACGGATCCTCGAGAGGGAGCGGACCGCAATCGAGAAGTTCGTTCGGGAGCGAGAGCCGTACCTTCTGTACTGACGCATCCAATTTGCTGCTGTATAATCGGTGACCATGATGACTTTCGAACGCGATAATTGCCCTTCGGAAGACGCCTCCGACATTGTTTCGTTCCGAACTCATAACCCTTCGCACTGGTTCACCCTCCCGCCCGACGAGGAAGACGAGGAGGCGGGGGACGACGAAGATCTCGATTACGACTTCGACGACGATGACGACGAGGATGACGAAGAAGAAGACGACGATGACGTCGACGGCGACGAAGTCGAGACCGACGACGAGGACGACGACGAAGAGGACGATGACGAAGACGAAGACGACGAAGACGAGGATGATGACCCGGCCGCCTGGGACGACGATGATGATGCGGATGACGATGACGATGAGGATGACGACGAGGACGACGACGAGGACGACGACGAGGAAGCCGAAGAGGAAGCCGAAGAAGGCGAGGTCGATTGGGATGAAGACACCGGCGAATAGGTGAGCTTTCGTCGATTCACTTCCTCCGCGAACGTTCCCATTTCAAGCAAGCCCGCCGTCCGCCATCCGGTAACCCCGAAACCGTCCTCAGCGCCGCTTCGATCCATGCGAGTCCTCGTTCTCGAAGGCGGGGGAATGAGAGGTGTCTATTCCGCGGGCGTTCTCGAAGCGTTCAGCGAGACCGACGCGGGAAGAGGCCTTCGCTTCGATGGCGTCGTGGCTTGCTCCGCCGGGGCCTGCGTCGCTGCCTCGTACCTCGCCGGACAGCCGACGCGAAACCGGCAGGTCTACCTCGATTTTCTCGACGGCGACAAGCTCGTCCGTTTCCATCGTCTCCTAACCGGCGGCAGCGTCATGGATATCGACTACCTCGCGCTCGAGGTCACGCTCCGGCTCTGCCCCCTCGATATCGACTCTCTCCGGCGGTCCGAGACCCGGCTCTACATCGGAGTCACGGATTGCGAAACCGGTGAGAGCCGATACCTCACGAACCATGAGGACGACCTCGTCACCGCAATCCGCGCCACCTGCTCGCTTCCCTTCTTCTCGCGGAAAGAGATTCCCTACCAGGGGCGGCTCTACGTCGACGGAGGAGTCTCCGATCCGGTCCCGGTCGAAAAAGCGATCGAGCTCGGAGCGACGGAAGTGGTCCTGGTGCTCACCAGCCCCATCGAGAGACGCGGCGGAAAGCGCTCCCTGTTTTCCGTCTTCGACCGGTTGTTCTCGGCGAGTCCGGCGATCCGAAGATCTCTGGGAGAGCGCCACCTGCGCTATCGCGAAGCCGCGCGCGTCGTCCAGTCGCCGCCGAACGGGGTGCGAATCGATGTCGTTCGCCCGAGCCGTCCGCTTCCCGTCAGCAGAACCACGACTCGCCGTTCTCTTCTCGAGGAGGCGTGCGACCTCGGCTACCAGGATGGACGGGCCTTCGTGGCCGGACTCGAGCGATGATCCGTGAGCCGTTGGTTCACTTCCTGCTGATCGGAGCCGCCCTGTTCCTCCTTTTCGAGTGGGGAGGCGGCGGAGGAGGAGAGCGCCGCATCGTGATCCCCCGCGGCCAGATCGAGCACCTGGCCCAAAGCTTCGAGATCGTCTGGCTTCGCCCGCCGACGGAGGAGGAGCTCAAAGGACTCCTCGACGACTACGTCCGGGAAGAGGTGGCGATCCGCGAGGCGATGGCGATGGGCCTCGACCGGGACGACACCATCATTCGGCGGAGGCTCCGGCAGAAGCTCGAGTTCGTGGTCGAGGACAGTCTCAAGGCTCATCCCCCGGCCGAAGAGGACCTCGCGCTCTGGCTCGAAAAACACCCGGAGTCGTTTCGAAGCGAGCCTCAGGTCTCGTTTCGCCAGGTCTACGTCAGCCGGGATCGGAGGGGGGAGGACGCCGAGTCGTTCGCGCGCGGTCTTCTCGCCGAGCTCACTCGAGACGGCGCCGGCGCTTCGATCGAGGCCCTCGGCGATCCGCTCATGCTGCCTCGAGAGGTTCCCCTATCTTCGCAGAGCGACGTCGGCCGGATGTTCGGCGAGGACTTCGCGGCGAAGCTTCTCGCGCTGGAACCTGGCCGCTGGACGGGTCCGATCGAGTCGGGCTACGGGCTCCATCTCGTCCAGGTGGGCGAGCGCGTCGACGGACGCCTTCCGGCTCTCGCCGAAGTCCGCGAAGTGGTCGAGCGGGAGCTGGTGGCGGCGCGGCGGAAGGCCGAGCTCGACGCGGCCTACGAGCGGCTGCTCTCGGAGTACACCGTCGTGGTGGAGGAGGCGGCGAGGGTCCCATGAAACGCGCGGCTCTCATGGTCGCCGCCCTCGCGAGCGCGTCCTCGGCTTTCAGCCACGAGGTCCGTCCCGGCTATCTCGAGCTCAGAGAATCGCGGGACGGAAGCTACGAGCTCCTCTGGAAGAAGCCCGCGGGGGGCGAGATCGAGATCCGCATCGCGCCGGTCATCCCCGAGGGATGTCGCCTTCTGACCCCTGACCGCCAGCAGATTACTCCGGGAGCGGTGTTGGTTCGAGGGATTCTCGAGTGCGAGGGAGGAATCGCGGGAAAGACCTTGAGGATCGCGGGACTCGAGGCGACCGTGACCGACGTTCTCATCCGCATCCATCACGCGGACGGGAGGGTCGAGAGCCACCTTCTTCGTCCCTCGAGCCCCACCACGACCCTGGGAGCGACGACCACCGCGGGCGGGCGGGCGCTCGCCTACCTGCGGCTCGGCGTTGAGCACATCCTCCTCGGAGTCGATCACCTGCTCTTCGTCCTCGGTCTGGTTCTCATCGTCTCCCATCGATGGATGCTGGTGAAGACCATCACTTCCTTCACCCTCGCGCACAGCATCACCCTCGCCATCGCGACCCTCGGGTACGCGGCGGCGCCTCTCCCTCCCCTGAACGCCGCGATCGCCCTCAGCATCCTGTTCCTCGGCCCGGAGATCGTCCGCGTGTGGCGGGGCGAAACCAGCTTCACCCTCCGTCATCCCTGGATCGTGGCTTTCGCTTTCGGGCTCCTTCACGGCTTCGGCTTCGCGAGCGGGCTCACCGCCATGGGGCTTCCGCGGGCCGAGATCCCGATAGCACTCCTGCTCTTCAACGTGGGCGTCGAGGTGGGGCAGATCTTTTTCGTGATCCTGGTGCTGCTCCTCGAACGCTCCTTCCGCACCCTCGAGATTCGCTGGCCCCGCTTCGCGGCGGCGCTTCCCGGTTACGCCGTGGGATCCCTCGGCGCGTACTGGACCATCCAGCGCACACTCCTTTTGTTCTCTTGAGAAGCCGCTCCTTGGGTACAATGACGGTCATGGTCCATCTCCGTTGGTTTCTGCTCTTCTCGACACTCGTCGCCACCGCTTCCGCGGATCCGAACTGGCCGCGGTGGCGCGGTCCCCGGATGAACGGGGTCGCCCCCGACGCCGATCCTCCCCTCGAGTGGTCCGAGACGAGAAACGTCGTCTGGAAGGTCCGGCTCCCCGGACACGGCTCCTCGACTCCCATCCTGTGGGGAAATCGGCTCTACGTTCTGACGGCGGTCCGCGTCGACGGGCTCGAGCCCCCGCTTCCTCCCCACGCTCGGGGACCTGCCGACAAGCCTTCCGGCACCGAGAGCGCACAGGAGTTTCGGGTGCTGGCGATCGACCGCGCGACGGGAAAGACGATCTGGGAGCGCACCGCGGGAAAGGCGACGCCGCACGAGGGAAAGCAGGAGAACAACAGCTATGCCTCCGCTTCGGCGTTGACCGACGGCGAGCTCCTCTTCGCCCACTTCGGCTCCTGGGGTCTCTTCTGCTATGACCTCGAGGGAGACCTGAAGTGGCAGAAGGACCTCGGGGACATGAGCACCCGGAACGGTTTCGGCGAAGGAGCGAGCCCCGCGCTCCACGGCGATGTCCTCGTGGTGAACTGGGATCACGAGGGGCAGTCGTTCGTCGTCGCCCTGGAGAAGGCCACGGGCAAGGAGCTCTGGCGCCGGGACCGCGAGGAGGTCTCTTCCTGGGCCACGCCGCTCGTGGTCGAGATCTCGGGCCGCGCCCAGGTGATCACCACCGGAACGAACAAAGTGCGGAGCTACGACCTGAAGACCGGAGAAGCCATCTGGGAAGGACCGGGCCTCACGCTGAACGCCATACCCTCTCCCCTCGAGTCGGAGGGAGTGGTCTACCTGACGAGCGGCTTTCGCGGAAGCGTCGCCTACGCCGTTCGCCTCGCGGACGCGAAGGGCGACGTCGAATCCTCGCCGGCCATCCTCTGGCGGCGAGACCGGGACACGCCGTACGTCCCTTCCCCTTTGCTCTACGAGGGGATCTTCTACCTGGTGAAGAGCAACTCCGGCATCCTCACCGCGCTCGACGCGAAGACGGGAGAAGCTATCTACGGACCCGAACGGCTCGAGCCCATCGCCGAGATCTACTCTTCCCCCGTCGCCGCCGCCAGAAGGGTCTATATCCTCGGCCGCGACGGGAACGCGCTGGTGCTCGCGTCCGGGCGCAAGCTCCAAGTCCTCGCGAAGAACTCGCTCGAAGACGGATTCGACGCCTCGCCGGTGCTCTCGGGGAAGGAGATGTACCTCCGGGGATATCGACACCTGTACAAGCTCGCCGGCGAGTAGCGGGTTCGCCTCGATCTCGGAGGCTCTTCACTCCGCCACGCCGCCTTGTAGCAGCTCGAGCAGCGGCCGCGGTCGGCCGACGTGGTAGCCCTGCGCGTAGTCGACGCCGGCCTTCTTGAGCAAGCGGGCCGTCCCGGCGTCGGTGACGAACTCCGCGATGGTCTTCTTGCCCATTCCCCGGGCGATGCCGACGATGGCCCGGACGACCAGCTGGTCCATGGGGCTTTCCGCGATGCCTCGGATGAAGTCGCCGTCGATCTTGAAGTAGTCGAAGGGCAGGGCCTTCAGGTAGTAGAAGGAGCCGAAGCCGGCGCCGAAGTCGTCGAGGGCGAGCTGGCATCCGCGGGCGCGCAGCCGGTGAGCGAATGCCCGGGCCTCCTCGATGTTCGCGATGGCCGCCGTTTCCGTCAGCTCGAAGACCAGGCACGCCGGATCGATCCCGGCCTCACCCAGGGCGCTCTCGATGAGCGCGGCGACGCTGGGATCGCCGATCGACCTGCCCGAGAGGTTGACGTGGAGCACCAGCCGGCGGCCGGCGCGCGCATGCTCGCCGATGATCGCGATAGCCTTTTTGGCGACCCAGCCGTCGATGGCCTGAATCAGGCCGAAGCGCTCGGCGATGTAGAGAAACGTGCTGGGCGGGGCCGGCTCGCCATCCTCCTCGTCCTTGAGCCGCAGCAGGATCTCGTACTGGTGAACCTCGTTCTCGCGGAGATCGAGGATCGGTTGACCGTAGAGGAGGAGGCGTTGCTCGTCGAGCGCCGTACGGAGCCGCTCGGCCTCGGCCATCCGCGCCGACACGCGCTTTCTTCGACTCCCGTCCGGGCGGTACAGGGCGAAGCGATTTCGCCCGGCCTGCTTGGCCTCGTACATCGCCAGGTCGGCGCGCGCCAGCACTTCTGCCGCGGAGAGTCCGTCGAACATGGCAACCCCGATGCTGGCCGTGGTGCGGATCGACTGCTCCCCGAGCACCGCGACGTGCTGGCCCATCGTCTTGACGATTCCGTCAGCCACCACCTGGGCCTGGTCGGCATCCGTCTGGGGAAGGAGCACGGCGAACTCGTCTCCGCCTACCCGCGCCACGAGATCCGTCTGACGAATGCGGTGCCGGAGCGCGCCCGCTACCCCCCGGAGCAGATCATCCCCCGACTTGTGGCCGAAGGCGTCGTTGACGTCCTTGAAGTGATCCAGGTCCATCACCAGCACGGCGCCCTTGGCGCCATAACGCGCCACCCGTTCGGCCTCCCGGGACAGCTCCAGCTCGAAACGGCGCCGGTTGAAGAGCCCGGTCAGGAAGTCGTGATCGATCAGATACTCCAGGCGTTGGGCCAGGTCCTTGCGCTCGGAGATGTCTTGAACCTGGGAGACGACGTGGAGGGCTCGGCCTCGAGCATCGCGGACGAGCGAGACGGTCAAAAGCACCCAGAAGTAATGGCCCGAGGCATGGCGGTAGCGCTTCTCGATCTGGAAGCTCCCGATCCGGCCGGCGGCCAGCTCTCGCCGAGAGTCCGCGTCGAGGTCCACGTCCTCGGGATGGGTGATTGCGTCCAGCGTCGTTCCCTTCAACGCCTTCTCCTCGTGCCCGGTGATCCGGCAGAGCGCGTCATTGACCTGCAGCCAGCGGCCCTTCATGTCCACCAGCGCCATGCCGATGGGCGCATTGGCGAACGCGGTCTCGAACCGCGCCTGAACCTCGTGCAGCCCCTGCTCGGCCTTCCGCCGCTCCGCCTCGAGGCGCTTGCGCTCGTCGATCCGGCGGCGAAGCTCGGCATTGGCCACCGCGAGTTTCCTCTCCGCCAGCTCGTGGTCGCCGATGGTGCGATCGGAGGCCGTGAGGGCGGAAATGAGGGGGACGAGGTGCTCGCGCAGGTGCTGCTCGAGCCCATCGGGAGCGAGGCGCAAGGCCTTTCCTAGGCGCTCGAGCCGCCTGCCGGCTCGCAACATCGGCTGGCCGCTGCGCCCGGTCGCACCGTGCCGAAGCGCCTCCAGGGTATCTTCGACCTCGTGGATCCAGAGCGATACGTACCCTTCGAGCTCCCCGCGGATGTTCCGGATCGTCTCTTCAATCGGCAACCGCGCCGTGCCCCGCGCGGCCAGACCCTTCCTGTGAGCCCGGTGACTGCCCTTCGAACGCTTGAGGCTCATCACGCACCCGAGTGAGTGTGGAATCTAGAGATTGTACCGGACAGGGCGGAGCCCGTCCACCGCGTTACGTCCTGCCCGAACGCGGGTTCGCAAGCTCCGAAGGAAAGTGTTAGGCTCTCGGCCCCAGTGGGCCGTTTCACCGGTGTCTTGGGCCTTGCCACCATGCTGGCGCTGGCCTACGTCTTTTCGACCGACCGCCGCGCCATCCGGCTCAAGACCGTTCTCTGGGGACTCGGACTCCAGATCGCTTTCGCGTTCTTCGTCCTGAGGTACGACGTCGGCCGCGCCCTCTTCGAAAGAGCGGGAGCCGCGGTCAATCGACTCCTCGATTTTTCTTACGTCGGCTCCGAGTTCGTCATCGGCAAGATAGGCGCCAAGGGGTCGGAGCTCGGCTTCTCCTTCGCCTTCCAGGTGCTTCCCACGATCATCTTCATCGCCGCGTTCTTCGCCCTCCTCTATCACATCGGGATCATGCAGCTCGTCATCCGCGTCGCGGCGCTGGTGATGTCCCGATTCATGGGCGCGAGCGGCGCGGAGTCGCTCAACGTCGCCGCCAGCATCTTCATGGGCCAGACGGAAGCGCCCCTCACCATCCGGCCCTACCTTCCGCATCTCACCCGCTCCGAGCTGATGACGGTCATGACCAGCGGCATGGCCCACGTCTCCGGGGGGATCATGGGGGCGTACCTGGCGTACGGCATCGAGGCGAAACACCTCCTAACGGCGGTGATCATGACCGCTCCCGGCACCATCCTGATGGCCAAGATGCTCGTGCCCGAGACCGGGACGCCGGTCACCGCCGGGCGCACGGAGATCCCGAAGACGGAAAAGGAGCGGAACTTCCTCGCCGCGATCGCGCGGGGCACGACCGACGGCCTGCTCCTCGCGCTGAACATCGCGGCGATGCTCATCGCCTTCCTGGCGCTCATCGCCCTCGCCAACGCTCTTCTCGGAGGCGTGCACGGTTTTCTCGCCGCCCGGGGATTCCACTGGTTCCCGGAGAGCCTCGAGACGATTTTCGGGTTTCTCTTCGCCCCCATCGCCTGGGTCATCGGCATTCCCTGGAAGGATTGCCTTTCCGTCGGAAATCTCCTCGGGACGCGGATGGTGCTGAACGAGCTCGTGGCCTTCTCCATCCTCGGCGCGGAGAAGGCTTCGCTCGATCCGCGCTCGTTCACCATCGCCACCTTCGCCCTTTGCGGGTTCGCGAACTTGAGCTCGATCGGAATCCAGATCGGAGGGCTCGGGGCGCTCGCGCCGACGCAGCGCGACGAGCTCGCCTCTCTCGGGATCCGCGCGATGCTCGCGGGAACCATGGCGAACCTGATGTCGGCCTCGATCGTGGGCATGCTGCTGTGAGCGCGGAGCTCGACCGTGGAGGAATCGCGGGGCACCCTCGCGGTCTCACGACGCTCTTCCTGACCGAGTTCTGGGAGCGCTTCAGCTACTACGGCATGAGGGCGATCCTGTTCCTGTTCATGGTCGCCTCGCCCGAAACCGGCGGGCTCGGGCTCGACACCGAGCGCGCGGCCTGGATCTACGGCCTCTACACCGGCTCCGTCTACCTCGCCACCATTCCCGGCGGGTTCATTGCCGACAAGCTCCTCGGTTTGAGGCGCGCCGTCCTCGCCGGAGGAATCCTCATCGCTCTCGGCCACTACAGCCTCGCGCTTCACGGCGTCCCGACTCTGTTCTTCGCCGGGCTCATCCTCATCGTTCTCGGGACCGGGCTTTTGAAGGCGAACATCAGCTCCATCGTGGGCCGGCTGTACGCCCCCGACGACGACCGCCGCGATTCGGGATTCACCCTCTTCTACATGGGCATCAACCTGGGAGCCACCGTCAGCCCGTTCATCTGCGGTTACCTCGGCCAGAGGGTGGGCTGGCACTGGGGCTTCGGCGCTGCGGGAGTGGGAATGACCCTCGGGCTCCTCCAGTTCGTGCTCGGGGGAGGGAGGCTCGGGAGCGCCGGTCTTCTGCGCGAGCCCCCGCGGAATGCGGGGAAGATCTGGCTCGCGGTGAGCGCCTCTGTCGTGGCCATCGGGGCCGCGCTCATTCTTTCCGGGCGGTACCGGGACTATCTGATCGTGGGCTCCGCGGCGGTGCTCTTCGCCTGGCTTATATTGAAGGGCGCCGAGAACGCCGTCGAGCGGAGGAGAATCGGCGCCATCGCCTTGCTCTTCGTTTTCGCTTCCCTGTTCTGGATGGGCTTCGAGCAGGCGGGCTCGAGCCTGACGCTCTTCGCCGATCGGCTCACCAACAACCGGATTCTCGGTTGGAACATGCCCTCGAGCTATTACCAGTCGGTCGAGCCTTTCTTCGTGATCAGCCTCGCGCCTTTATTCGCGTGGATGTGGACACGTTTGGGGCGGCGCGCGCCCTCGAGCCCGGCGAAGTTCGCAATCGCCCTCCTGTTGCTCAGCGCGAGCTTTTTCGTCGTCGCCTTCGCCGCGTCTCTCTTCGAGCAACAGCAGGTCAAAGTGAG
>Ga0299906_10003177_pt1 | contig 13553 bp, 12 predicted proteins | sample RVTome_14_FD_200259 | JGI IMG/M metagenome (GOLD analysis project Ga0299906, IMG submission 200259) | Soil microbial communities from uranium-contaminated site in the Upper Colorado River Basin, Wyoming, United States - RVT145D125 (version 2) ...
TGAGGACCTCGCCGGTGGCGGTCCTTCTCGCACGCTGACCGTGGACCCGCGATCGATCGGCCTGGTTCGACGGGCCAGCGGGCTTCGGTCTGGGCTTTCGAAGCGCGCGCCAGGGTTTTTCGATCGCACGCCCGCTCGTTCCGGTCGCGCTTCGGGTGATTCCGATAGCACGCGGAGGCTTGCCGATTGCGCGAGTGGCGCGGGCCGATGATTGGCGAATTTGCGCGCGTACCGTTGGCCGAAATCCGCGCGCGCCTCGAGGCGGTTTCCTCTCCCGAAGAGCGCGAGCGCTGGGCGGCAATCTTGCGTCGCGACCCGCGCAGCGGCGCACGTTCGCTCGGCGAATCGGTCGATCGCCGAGAGAGCGCGCGCCGCACCGAACACGGCCGACTGACGCGTTTCTTTGCGCGTCGTCAACATCTGCTGCAAGCGGGTGCGAAGTGGGTCGCGGGTGTCGACGAAGTCGGCGTGGGGCCGCTCGCGGGACCTCTGGTGGCCGCAGCGGTGATTTTTCCGCGCGCGGTGGAATTGGGCGCGCTCAGGGGGCTCGATGATTCGAAGCGCCTGGCGCGAAAGACGCGCGACGCGCTGGATCTCGAAATTCGCAGACAGGCAACCGCGATCTGCGTCGCCGAAGTCTCGTCGGCGGACGTAGATCGACTCAATCCGCATGGCGCATCGCTCGCGGCAATGAAACGCGCGATCTCGGGCCTGGAATGCCAACCCGATCACGTGTTCGTCGACGCGCGTACGATTCCAGATCTCGCGGTTCCGCAGACTGCACTGATCCACGGAGATGCGCTGGATGCGTCGATTGCCGCCGCTTCGATCGTCGCAAAGGTACACCGAGATGCGATTATGCGCGCGCTCGACGGGCGCTACCCGGGCTATGGATTCAGTCGCCACATGGGCTACGGCACGCCCGAACACCTCGCCGCGCTCGATCGGCTCGGCCCGTGCCCGGCCCATCGTCAATCTTTCGCCCCGGTATCGCGCGCGTTCGTCCGCTAAATCGCGATGGCGCGCATTCGCACGGAGCCCGAGGATTTTCGCGTCGAAGAGCTGCCCTTGTACCCGCCGAGCGGCGAGGGTCGACACACCTTCGTGCGCATCGAGAAGCGGCTCGCCACCACCGAGGAGGTCGCCAGCGCGCTCGCGCGCGCTGCGGGTGTGCGCGCACGCGATGTCGGCTACGCGGGCCGAAAAGACCAGCTCGCCGTCGCCACCCAGTGGCTTTCCGTGCCGGGCCTCGATCCGCAGCGGGCACTCGATCTCAGGTTCGAGGGCATTCGCGTGCTCGAAGCAGTCCTGCACGGGCACAAATTGCGCACTGGGCAGTTGCGCGGGAATCGCTTCGAAATTGCCGTGCGCGGAATCGACGACGAGACTCGGGAAGCGGCGCGCGCGCGGCTCGACGAGATCGGTCGGGTCGGGATGGCCAATTCCTTCGGTTCCCAGCGGTTCGGCCGTGCGGGTCGGAACGTCGAGATGGGTGCCCGCTTGTTGCGCGGCGAAATCGGCTTGAAAGATCGGCGCAAAGCGCGCTTTGCGATTTCTGCGCTGCAGTCGGCGGTCTTCAACGACGTGCTCGAATCCCGGCCTACGGGCATCGGCGAACTGGAACTCGGCGATGTCGCGGTGCTTCACGGTTCGGGTGGACAGTTCCTGGTCGAAGACGTCGAGCGAGAACGGCCGCGAGCGGCGGCCTTCGAGATCAGCCCAACCGGCCCCATCTTCGGGAACCGCGTCATCGAGGCCGCCGGCGAAGTCGCACTGCGCGAGAAGGCAGCGCTCGCGTTGCGTGGGATCTGCCTCGCGGACCTTCGCCCGCCCAGGGGCATCCGCCTGCGGGGTGCTCGGCGCGCGTTGCGGGTCCGACCGAACAACGCGCGAATGCGCGATTTTCCGGGCGGATTCTGGTTGGACTTCGAACTCCCACCTGGAAGCTACGCGACGGTGTTGATCCGAGCCGTACTGGGCGAAGAGCCGGAGGTGGGCCCGGAAGCCGTTGCGGGTGACATGCAGCCGCGACCCGCGTTATCCTGATGCCCGCATAGGAGGATCGCCCGATGAAGATTGCCAATTCCGTGACGGATCTGATCGGACGCACGCCGCTCGTCCGACTCAATCGGGTTACCGCTTCGGTCTCGCCGCAGATCGTCGCGAAACTCGAGAGCCAGAACCCCGCAAATAGCGTCAAGGATCGGATCGGATTGGCGATGATCGAGGCCGGCGAAAAGGCGGGCGCGCTGACCCCGGGCAAGACCGTGATCGTCGAGCCCACCAGCGGAAACACCGGCATCGCGCTCGCGATGGTGGCCGCCGTGAAGGGCTACCAGTGCATCCTGACCATGCCGGAATCGATGAGCCCCGAGCGCCGTGCGGTCCTGCGCGCTTTCGGGGCCAAACTCATCTTGACCGATCCCGCCAAAGGCATGCCCGGTGCGATCGATCGCGCGAAGGCGTTGCTCTCCGAAATACCGAATTCGTTCATGCCGCAGCAATTCCAGAATCCCGCCAACCCCGAGGTGCATTTCAGGACCACGGCCGAAGAGATCTGGGACGACACCGACGGCAAGGTCGATGCGTTGATCGCGGGTGTCGGAACCGGCGGTACGATCACGGGCGTTGCTCGGGCCATCAAGAAGCGAAAACCCGGGTTCAAGGCGATTGCGGTGGAGCCCGAGGACAGCCCCGTGCTCTCCGGCGGTTCGCCCGGCAAACACGTGATCCAGGGCATCGGCGCCGGATTCGTGCCGGATGTGCTCGAGAAGGACCTTCTCGATGGTATCGTCAAGGTGGGAAATGACGAAGCACTCGAGATGGCGCGCCGACTCGCTACCGAGGAAGGATTGCTCTGCGGGATTTCGTCTGGTGCGGCGGTGGCTGCGGCTGTCGAGTACGCGGCGGGTGAGGGTAGTGAGAGTGAGCTGATCGTCGTGATCATCCCGAGTTTCGGTGAACGCTATATCCAGACGAAGCTGTTCGATCCTTATCGCTACGAGGGCAGCGACGACATCAGCATCTGAGCTGCTCTTGCTCGATCTTGATTTTCCCGGTTTGGTTGCTTGATCACGGTTTTCTGGGGGGGACTGAATCAATGGCAAACGACCTGTCCGATCGGATTCAATTGATCGTCGCCGATCAACTCGGAGTCGAACGCGGCGAAGTGACGAAGGACGCGAGCATTCTGGACGACCTCGGGGCGGATTCGCTCGACGTGGTCGAACTGGTGATGACCCTCGAGGAGGCCTTCGATATCGAAGTTCCCGACGAAGCCGTCGAGGAAATGCGTACGATCGGCGACATTCAGCGTTTCGTGGAGTCACACGTCAACTGAATGACCCGCGGGCCGGGCTCCGGCGCGCCACTGCGTGGGCGCAGCGGCTTCGCCCAGCGGCTCCCCGCTTCTCCGCTCTTTCGCGGTGCGACGGGGTTTCACGCGCTGTCCGGCCGCGCGACCGTCGCTCCATTGGGCGATCTCCGGGATCCGCCCAGATTCGCGGTACAGGAAGCGTCCGAACGGGTAGATTACGCTCACGGTGAGTATGCGGCGCGCGTCATCGAGGCGCGCGCTGCAGAGCGCTTTGGCGAGCGCCGAATCCGCGAATCGCTGAATCGCTGAATCGCTGAATCGCCGGAAGGGGGTAGGGATTGTCAGCCGGGTCTGCGGCCGCGCCTGCCAAGATTCTTCTCGTCGACGGCACCAACTCCCTCTACCGCGCGTTCTTTGCGATCCCTCCGCTTCGCGCGCCCGACGGCACTCCGACCAATGCCGCCTATGGCTTCGTCAACATGCTCATGAAGGTGATTCGCGAAGAGCGGCCCGATCGCGTCATCGTCGTCTTCGACGCGCGCGGCCCGACCTTTCGCCACGAACTCTACGGCGCCTACAAGGCCCATCGAGAAGCCCAACCCGAGGACCTCGCCGCCCAGTTTCCGATTGTTCGCGAACTCGTCGACGCGTACCGAATCCCCGTCGTTTCGGTGCCGAAGTTCGAGGCCGATGACGTGATTGCCACGCTCGTCGAGCGGGCTCCGAAAGACGCGCAGATCGCAATCGTCAGCACCGACAAAGATCTGATGCAACTGGTCAGCGATCGCGTCACGCTGCTCGACGGCATCAAGGATCGCCGCTACGGGCCGCCCGAAGTCGAAGAGCGCTTTGGCGTGCCGCCTGAACGCATTCTCGATCTGCGTTCGCTGATCGGAGATCCCAGCGACAACATTCCGGGTGTGAAGGGAATCGGGGAGAAGGGCGCCGCGAAGTTGATCGCCGAATGGGGCTCTCTCGAGAACCTGCTCGAACACCGAGCAGAGGTCACGCCGGCACGCGCGAAAAACGCGCTGGATTCCCAGCTGGAAGAAGCGCAGCTCTCGAAGCGCCTCGCCACCCTTCGCACGGACGCGCCGGTGCCGAGCGAGCTGGATGCGGAATCGCTGCGGCCTCCCGATCGCGATGCACTGCGGGCGCTCTTCGAGCGGCTTGGTTTCGTGCGTCTAATCGAAGCGATCGATGCCGAAGGGGACATCGCGGTGCCGCAGCGTTCCGAGGCGCCGCTGACCGTTCAGCGGGTGGACGCCGTCCAAGCGCTCGACGCCGTATTGGATGAGCTGCGCGCGCTTCCGATGATTCCGATCGTCTGTGTGCTCGGCGAAAACGCTCCGAAGTCGGGAGAGATCGTCGGGCTCGCGTTCGGGCTGGCGGATGATCGCTCCGCCTACCTCGCGATTGGAGCAGCACCGGGCGGGTTGTCGATGGAACGCGTCGTCGACCGGCTGCGACCGCTGTTCGAGGGCGCAGATGCCCGCGCCTGGAGCGCCTGCGACGCCAAACAGGTCCAGATCGTTTTCGGAGAGTTGGGCCTCGAGCTTCCCACGCCCGCGTTCGATCTCGGAATCGCGAGCCAGTTGCTCGACCCGGCCGGCGCGAATTCGCCGTCTGCGCTCGCGCGGCGCGACCTCGGCCGCAAGCTGGCGAGCTGGGAAGACCTCGCGGGCCGCGGTGCCAAAGCGAAGCCGGCCCGCGAACTCCCGGCCGACGCCATCGCGGATTGGGCGGGCCAACAGGCCTGCGCGCTCTGCGCGCTCCGCGGGTTGCTCGTCGAGCGCCTGAAGCGCGACGGGCTCTCGGACCTCTGCGACGCCGTCGAGTTGCCGCTGACCGGTGTACTCGCGCGGATGCATCGCACTGGCGTGCGGATCGACGAGGCATTGCTCGAGCAGCTTTCGGAAGAGTGGCGTCTACGCCTCGAGGAAATCGAGGCGAAGATCTACGAACTCGCCGGTGAGCGATTTCTGGTCTCGTCTCCCAAGCAGCTCCAGAAGATCCTGTTCGAGAAGCTGATGTTGCCGCCGATCAAGAAAACCAAGACCGGCTACTCGACCGACGAGGGCGTGCTCGTACAACTCGCGTCGAAACACGAACTGCCGGCGCAAATCCTCGCCTATCGGCGGCTCGCGAAGCTGAGGAGCACCTACGTGGACGCCCTGCCGCGGCTGGTGAACCCCACAACGGGTCGCATCCATCCGACGTTCCATCAACTCGGCGCCGCGACGGGGCGACTGTCCGCCGCGGACCCGAATGTCCAGAACATTCCGATTCGCAGCGAGGAGGGGATCCGGATTCGCGAGGCATTCATTCCCGCGGAAGGGAAAGTCCTGCTCTCGGCCGACTACTCGCAGGTCGAATTGCGCATCCTCGCCCACTATTCGCAAGACGAGAGCCTGCTGGACGCCTTTGAGCGCGGGGATGACATCCACCGCCGTACCGCGGCCGAGGTCGCCGACATCGACCTCGAGGCGGTCAGCGACGAACAGCGCGCCCACGCCAAGGCCGTGAACTTCGGCATCATCTACGGGCTCTCGGCATTCGGGCTCGCCAACCAGCTCGGGATTGCGAGCGCGGATGCCCAGCAGACGATCGACGCCTATTTCGCCCGATACCGAGGGGTTCGCAGCTTCATCGACGCAACGATCGACGAAGCGCGCGAGCGCGGTTTTGTGCAGACGCTGCTGGGCCGTCGCCGCTATCTACCGGATCTCGCATCGCGCAATCGCACGCTGCGCCAGGCCGCAGAGCGGATGGCCGTGAATAGCGTGATCCAGGGAACCGCCGCGGATCTGATCAAGAAGGCAATGGTCGACCTCGCCCCGGCAATCCGCGAGGCGAGCCTGGGCGCCGAGATGATCCTGCAGGTCCACGACGAACTCGTGTTCGAGATTCCGCCCGCTGGGGTGGATGCGCTGACCGCGCTCGTCGTCGCGCGGATGGAGGGGGTGTGGCCCCTGCGCGCGCGCCTTCGGGTGGACGTGGGCGTCGGCGCGAACTGGCGGGAGGCCCATTGAACCACCCGCCGAAGCCGCGTGGGCGAATAGTCGAGACGGATCCTGCGTCGAAACCAGGTGAGCGTTCCGAAGTGGACCCCAGCGACCTCGAAGTCGTGACCCGAGCCGCAGCGGGGGATCACGAGGCCTTTCGGGTGCTCGTGGAACGATACCAGGGCCGCGCCTACGGATTGGCGCTGCGGGTCATGGGCGACGAGGAGCAGGCAAGAGATGTCGTTCAAGCCGCGTTTCTCAAGGCATATCGCTCGCTCGATCGGTTCGAAGGTCGCTCGAGCTTTTACACGTGGTTCTACCGGGTGGTGATGAATCTCTGTATCGACGCCAAGCGCCGCCAGCCGCCGGGCCGGATGGTGGAATGGGACGAGGGGCACGCCCTCGAGGCACCCGTCGGGACGGGGCTCGATGCGGTTGATCCGGCCCGCCAACTGGCGAGTGGGCCCGCCGATGATCTGGAGCGCGCGGAGCTCCGCGAGACCCTCCAGCGCGCGATCGAAGCGCTGCCCGACGATGCGCGGCAGACGCTGATACTTCGCGAGGTCGACGGGCTGAGTTATTCCGAAATCGCGAAGTTGCTGGGAATCCCGAAAGGCACCGTGATGAGCCGCCTGCACCACGCGCGGCGTCGGGTTCGCGCTCTACTCGCCGAGTGGGGCGTGAACGGGTCCGGTGAGGAGGATTTGTGAATTCGACGCGCGCCGAAGCGTTGGGAAGGGATCAGCGCGACCTCAACGCCTATCACGACGGAGAGTTGAGTGGCCTGCGACGCCGGATTTTCGAGCGCCGGCTGGCGCGCTCGCCCCAGCTGCGCTCGGAACTCGAAGAGCTGAAACGGTTGGCCCGCTGGGTCCAGCAGTTGGATCTGCAGCCGCCGGGCGTTGACGTATGGGACGACATCGCGCTTCGACTGCCCGCGATCGACGCCGATCGCGATGGGCAGCGACAGAGGCTCGACGAGCAGCGCGGGTGGCGCGGGATGGACTGGCTGGCTGACTACTCCCGACCCATCGCCGCGGTCGCCGTCAGCGTCGCGCTGGCGCTGGCGCTGTTCCTCGGCATCATGGAGGACGCCGCGCCCCCGATTCCCGGCATGATTCGCTGGTTGGATACGGGCGGGCGCAGCGTGATGGTGCTGGAGGACCAGGCGGACGCCACGATTGTCTGGTTGCTCGACGCGCCCGAAAATGGGGCTTCGAAGGGAGGGTCGCGTGAAGCGGTTTAGCTTCGGTCTGTGGATCATCATCGTTCTGGGCGCGCTGCTCACCGCGAACCCCGCGTGGAGTCAGGCTGAGCGTCGGTTCAGCGTGAAGGTGACCGTCGCCGAGATCTCCGACGCCGCGGGCAAGATCGACGCGCGCGCCGAGCGCCTCGATCGCAATCTGCGCCAGAAGTTCAAGTACAACAGCCTGAGGGTGATCAAGGAGCGGCGCCTGACGCTGGGACTCGACGAAGTCGGGAGCGTGAAGCTCCCGAATGGCCGGATGTTCCGCGTGCAGCCACTGAACGTCGGGGATCGGGGCTTGTTGATCGCCGTCGGCTGGGAGGGCGAAGTGATGATGGATATGCGCGCGCCGAGCAACCACCTGCTGGTGATCGGCGGGCCCGCTCACGGTGACGGTCAGCTCGTGGTTAGCATCGAACCCCAGTATTGAGGTGGTTGTCTCCCCTCGGGGTTCAGTCTCGGTGGGCCAGCGGGAATAAATTGCCGGTAATTTGCGAGTGGCGTGCCACTTGTGCGACCCGGCGGCCACATTCCGCGTAGATCGCAAGAGAATTCCCTTCCCAGGGACGCCCGAAGCCAGCCACCGGCTTCGGGCGCTTTCGTTTCTGGGCCCTGTTTCAGCAGGTCGGAGAATGTCCGGGCCCGCGGTCGATCGGCGACGCTACCGTCTCGGAATGCTGCTTCGACTAGAGGGCGTGGCGCGTAGTTTCGGCGGCCGAACGCTGTTTCGCGATGTTGCTTTCACCATCCACCGCACGGACCGGATCGGATTGGTGGGCCCAAACGGGGCCGGCAAGACCACGCTGATGAAGATCGCGGCCGGTCTCGAGGTTGCGGACTCGGGTCGGGTGACCATGCCCCGCGACGTTCGGGTTGCGATGTTGCGCCAGGAGATCGATCCCGATCGCAGCTGCTCGGTGCGATCGGAGGTGACCTCGGCGTTTGCGGAACTCGCGGCGATCGAGCGGGAAATGCACGAACTCGAGCGCCAGATGGAGGAGCTCGCGCATGCGGGCCGCGCGATTCCGTCGGATCTCACGGATCGCTACGGCGACTGCCGGACCCGCTTCGAGCTCGGGGGCGGATTCGAGCGCGAGTCGCGGGTCGAGCGCATTCTCGGCGGCCTCGGCTTCGACGCCGAGCGGATCGATCGGCCTCTCGATTCCTTCAGCGGTGGTTGGCTCATGCGGGTGGAGCTCGCCAAGCTGCTGCTGTCGAGCCCCGATGTCCTGCTGCTCGACGAGCCGACCAACCACCTCGATCTGCCGTCGATCCAGTGGTTCGAGGAGACCGTGGCCGCATATCCCGGTGCCGTCGTGATCATTTCGCACGACCGGACCTTTCTGCGTCGCCACGTGAACCGGGTCGCTGAACTCGAGGGGTCGGGACTGACGGTCTTCGACGGTGGCTTCGATCGCTACGTCCAGCAGAAGGCACTGCGGCGCGAAGAACTCGTCGCGAACAAACGCACCCAGGATCGCAAGATTGCCCAGACCGAGCGCTTCATCGAGCGGTTTCGCGCCAAGAACACCAAGGCCAAGCAGGTTCAGAGCCGTGTCAAGGCGTTGAACAAGCTCGAACGCGTAGAACTGGCCGATGAGCGCACCTCGAAGATGCGGCTCAAGATCCCGTCGGTGACGCGCGCCGGGCGCAGCGTGTTGAGACTGGAGGGGATCCGCAAGTCCTATGGAGACACCGTCGTGTACGAGGGCGTCGACTTGTCGATCGAGCGCGGAAACCGCGTTGCGCTGGTCGGACCCAACGGCGCGGGGAAGTCGACACTGCTTCGGATCGCTGCCGGTGTGCTGCCCTTCGACGCCGGCGAGCGGACGCTCGGCCACAACGTCACGGTCGCCTTCTTCGCTCAACATCAGCTGGAGGCGCTCGATCCTCGACGCAGCGCACTCGAAGAGCTCGAGACAGCGGCCATGCTCGAAGACATTCCGCGGCTGCGCGGACATCTGGGGGCGTTTCTCTTCTCCGGGGACGACGTCCGGAAAAAGGTCAGCGTTCTGTCGGGCGGCGAAAAATCGCGCCTCGCCCTCGCGAAGCTCCTGCTTCGACCCTCGAACTTCCTGGTGCTCGACGAGCCGACGAACCACCTCGATCTGACGTCCCGCGAAGTCTTGGAAGATGCCCTCGTCGGCTACGGCGGCACGCTCCTGCTGATTTCCCACGATCGCGCATTCTTGAACGCCCTGGTGAACCGTGTCGTCGAAGTCGATCACGGCCACTTGCGCGAATTTCCGGGGAACTACGACGACTACCTCCGCAAGAAGTCGGCTCCTGCGCGGCCGGAACCCGTAGCGACGAAGCTCGAGAAGCCAAAGCTTCCCAGCCAGCAAGCGGCTCCAAAGTCGGCCGCGCTCAGCAAGCAGGCGCGAATCGCCGCGCGGGAGCGGGACAGGGATCGCACGCGACGGCACAAACGAGCGACGAGGCGATTGGCCGCCGTCGAGGAGGAGATCCGCGAACGCGAAGAGCGTCTCGAGGAAATTGCGTGGCGACTCGGTGACCCCGAAGTCCATCGCAATCCCGACGCGATTCGCGAAGTCGAGGCCGAGCGCGATGAGATCCGAAATCGCGTTGACGAACTCTATCGGGAATGGGAGCGACTGGCCGCCGAAGTCGAAGCCGGTGAGCAGGGCGTGGGTTGATGCATCTCCGGTCGGACCCCGAAATGAAACGCGCGGACCAATTGGCAGCTCGCATTGGAAACGCGCGAAGGCGCTTTCCGATCTGGCTATTGGCGGCGATCGTTCTGGCTGGGCCGATCGGCTGTCGATCCCAGGGCGAACGCCCCAACCTTTTGCTCTTCCTGACCGTCGATACACTGAGAGCCGATCGGCTGGCTGCCTTCGGGGGGAGCGTCGGACTCACTCCACGTCTCGATGCACTCGCGGACGAGAGCATCGTATTTACGTCGACCTACGCGCCGAGCTCTTTTACCCTTCCGTCAGTGAGTGCGATGATGACGGGTCGCTATCCCTCGGAACTCGGGATCTGGCTCAACCAATCCGGCTTGCCCGGCGAGACACCGACGCTGGCTCGCGAGTTGAAACGTCGCGGATGGCGCACATTCGCGGTGGTCAGCAATTTCGTGCTGCGTCGGGAGTCGGGATTGGACGCGGGATTCGACCTCTACGACGATTCCTTCCGAGATCGCGAAGCCGTGCGCGGTTTGCCCGAACGGGCAGCCGCTGACACCACCGATGCCGGGCTCGCGATGATCGATCGGTGTACGGCGGGCGGAGGCGGCAGCTGTCTGGTTTGGATTCATTATCAAGATCCGCACGGCCCCTACACGGCGCCGGAGGAGCGCAGTGCGCGTTTTCTGTCGATCGAACGCGAGGTGCCCGGTGGCCGACGCGTTCTGCCCGTCAATCCGACGGCGAACGGTATTGGTGGAATACCGAAATATCAGTATCTCGACGGGCAACGCGAGGTCGCGTTCTACCGCGCCGGCTACGACGCGGAGGTGAGCTATATGGACGAAGAGCTCGGCCGCCTGCTCGGAGGTATCGAGGAACGCGGGTTGATGGAAGATGCGCTGATCGTATTCGCGGCGGACCACGGCGAATCGCTGGGCGAAGGCAATTACTGGTTTGCGCACGGTGATTATCTGAGCGAGGTGCTCGTGCGGGTGCCTTTTTTTCTGCGCATTCCCGGGCGTGCTCCCGAGCAGCGCGGCGATGTCGTGTCGCTGGTGGACCTCTATGGAACGATCCTGCGCCAACTCACCGGTGAGTCGGACGTGTCGGATCGGCTGGGACGCGATCTGTTGGACGACGGCGCGGCAGCCGGCGCGAGCATGCCGTATCTGGATACGCGCGGCGCGTCGATGGAGCGGCGTTACGGTATCGTCGATGGTGAATTCAAATGGATCGTCACCGAACGAGGCGATGTTTCGACCGGGAGGCTCTATCGAATCGGGCGGGATGGTGTCGCGGTCGAAATAAGGCGTCCGAAACGCGAACGGGCGATGAGTGAGCGACTCGAGATTCTGAGGCGCAGAGTCGATCGAGGCGTGACCGAAACCCGCCAGCACTTCACCGACGCGGATCGAGCGATGCTGCGCGCGCTGGGTTACACGGGTGAGTTCCCGAATGCCGAAGGGGAAATCCGGTGACACTGCGCGAATTCTGCAGGCGGATCGTCGAATCCGGAGGTCTGGAAGCGAAGCTGGCGCCGCCGGTTGGACCCTCGGGTGAGCTGCTTCTCGACGATCCCGCGGAATCTCCGCTGAGCATTGATCGACCCGCTCGCGATCACGGACTCGAAATGCACCCAGGCGCAGCACCGCTCCCGCGACCCGGCGAGTTGACTTCGCGGGATGCGCGAGCGCGTTGCCTGGCGCGATTTGCAAACCATGAGTTGATGGCCATCGAATTCTTTGCGTGGGCGTTATTGCGCTGGCCGGACCTGCCTGCCGAACTGAGACGCGGGTTCGTCGCGGTGCTCGCAGAGGAGCAGACGCACTGTCGCCTCTACATCGACCGGCTGCACGCGTTGGAATCTGCGCTCTCCGATCATCGCCTGTCGGATTATTTCTGGAAACACGCCCCGGCAATCGCGGCTTCGCCGCAAGGTCCGCGCGCGTTTCTGTGCGCGATGGGACTGACATTCGAGCAGGCCAACCTCGACTTCACGCTGATCTACCGCGACGGCTTTCGCAACGCCGGGGATGAAGAGTCGGCGCAGATCTGCCAGAGAATCCACGACGACGAAGTCGGCCACGTTCGAATGGCCGCCCGCTGGATGCGCGCACTGACGCCCGATGGACAGGGCGACATCGATGCCTACCGGGAGTCCGTGCCATTCCCGCTGGCAGCGGCGCGCGCCAAGGGCCGGCGCTTCGACGAGTCGGCAAGGCGGCGAGCGGGCCTCAGCGAGGAATTCATCGCATTCGTGCGCAGCGCTCGCTCTTCGCAGGAGAACCCCCCCGGCACGAGCGGAAGGCGCGATGAAGGATGACGTGCTGTTGATTCCCAACTTCGGCGCCGAGGAGGGCGCGGGTTGGGGAGAACCCGCCTATCGGCCTGCCGGCGAAACTGCGACGGGTTCGCAACCCCCGCGAGAGATCCTGCAGCGCGTCGCCGCGTGGCTTTGGCAGAGCCTTTTTGCGAGCGGCTCGCGCTGCCTCGGAGAATCGGAGGCCGCAGGCGACGCGTTCTGGCCGAAGGGCCTCGGCGTTCGAAACCCGCACGCAATCTTTTCCTGGCTGGATGTGCACGATCACGCAGTCGCCTGGCTCAACACGCCCGCCGCGCGGCAGTTTGCGCGAGAGTCGGAATGCCGCCTGCTCGGTGCGGAGCCGGAAGTGGTTCGAAAGGTACACGACAAGGCGTTCGCTCACCGCGTTGCGGTCAGCGAGCGGCTGTTGCCGGCGTGCCTCGAACCCTGCATCGCGGTGCTCGAGCCCGATTCATTGCAGAATTTGGATGGCGCGATCCGAGGAATCGAAGCGAAACTCGCGCGCTGGCCCGGTTGGACCGCGGGCCGCTTTACCCTCAAGCCGCGTTTTGGCACCAGCGGTCGAGGGCGCGTCGCGGGCAATGCGGGCCGCGTCGCCGAGGCGAGCGGCGGTTTCGCCCGTTTGGCTGAATCGGGCGGGGCAATTCTGGAACCGTGGCTCAAACGAACCTGCGATCTGAGCGCGCAGCTCTGGATCGGCTGTGATCAGCGGATCGTGCTGCTCGGGACCACCGAACTGCTCGTTGCAGGGTCGGGTCTCTACCGCGGACATCGCGGATTCGTCGACAGCAGGGGTCGCGTGACTTCGGGCAACCGTTACGACGAAGATCTGCGCGAGGCGGCGGTAGCGGTCGCCCGAGCGGCCGCAGCCGCCGGCTACCATGGGCCCTGCGGAGTCGATGCGTTCGCGTTCGAGCTGGAGCCCGATCACGTGGAACTGCGCCCAATCGTCGAATTCAATGCGCGCTTCACGCTCGGCATCATCGCGATCGGTCTGTTGCGCCGCGCGCTC
>Ga0299906_10003178_pt1 | contig 13552 bp, 9 predicted proteins | sample RVTome_14_FD_200259 | JGI IMG/M metagenome (GOLD analysis project Ga0299906, IMG submission 200259) | Soil microbial communities from uranium-contaminated site in the Upper Colorado River Basin, Wyoming, United States - RVT145D125 (version 2) ...
GGATGCGGATCAGCGGCGACAGGGCTGCGGAATCGACCACGTGCGTGAAGCCCACCCGCTTCAGGCACTCGACGATGCGCAGCTCGTGATCCGGATTGCGATAGGAATGCATGAGCGTCACCGCGGCGACGGTAAAGCCGTCCTGAACAAGCCGCCGCGCCTCCGCCTCCACGCGCGGCAGGTCAAGCGGCGCGATCTCGCGACCAGCGGCATCCAGTTGTCCCCGCACCTCGACCACGGCCTCGTACAGCGGCTCCGCCTTCACGACGTTCAGCGCGAACAAGTCCGGCCTCTGCTGGTCGCCGATTCGCAACAGATCGGCGAATCCCTCGGTGATGAACAGAGCCACCCTCGCCCCGCGCCGCTCGAGCAGGGCGTTCGTACCGCGCGTCGTGCCCAGGCGCATATTCAGCGGCGGCAGCGCGTCTCCCGCGGGCGTGCCGGTGACCAGGCGCGCGGCAACGATCGGCGCCGGCTCATCGCCTCGCACCTCGAATCGGCGACCCGGCTCCTCTTTCATCGACTCGAGCGTTTCAGAGCTCATCGCCGCCTCGAGTTCGATCAGCCCCGCCGAGGAATCAAAGCGCCCGACCACCCCGATGTTGCCCGGGCGACCGAGCACCCGGAGCCCGAAGCCGCGGACGAAGTCATCGCACGCCTCCCAGTTGACCGCGATGAGCAGGCGCTTCGAATCGAGGACCTCGACCACCCGCCCGCGCAGAGCCCCGGTGGACAGCACCTTCGCCCGCCTCAAGCCGGCCAATTCGCCATCCGGCGGCAGGGCCAGGCAGTCGGTGAACGTCCCTCCCGTGTCGATCCAGATGGACCATCGCCGATCTGTCATAAGGGCGGACTATAGACCGGCGTGCTATTCGGGCGACAGAGCGTTCAGGTCGAAGACAACCAGGTGTGCAGATCCGTCGGGATCATCGCCCGTGATGACGATCGTATGACCATCGGACAGCCCCACGATCTGCCGGATCTGCACGAGCCCCGTGGTCAGGTCGGCGACCACCTTGCCTGATCGCAGGTCAATGGCATGGGCGGCGTCCGTCGCGGTTGGGCTCGCAAACGGATCGTGCCACGTTCTCGTGAGGAGCCAGCGGTTCCCGACGGTCACGGCGGTTGGCAGCGCATCGGAAGTGGGACGCTCGACCTTCGACTCCAAAGTTCCGGCGATGCGATCCCACATCTCGACGGTCGAATTCTGCCGCTCGGCAATGAGCACGAAATGCTCATCGGGGCTGATCTCGAGCCGATCCAGATCAGCGCCCGTCAATGACTCGAAAGTCTGCACGACCTGGCGCCTTCTCAGATCCAGTTCGCGCCAGCGCCAGCCGCCGCTCTCGGTCGACTCGTCCACAATCGCCAGTCGGTGCTGCGTCTTCAGGTAGTACAGTCGCGGCGATGAGCGGCCGGCATCCAGAACCATGCCCATCGCCATGTGCTTGAAGTCCCAGAGCTGGACGGTGGCGTAGACGCCCTCGGCCTCCGCCACGTACAGGTCCTCGGCTCCCCTGCCCGCGACCATCCAGTTGAAGAAACTCAGGTCCTTGCGGTGACTGAGCCACGGCATATCCTCGATCCGGACCGTGCGCACCTGCGGCTCGTCTCCGAGGTCAACAATACTGATCGAGGCAGGTTGGCGCACGATGGCTCCTTCCATGTCGCCCGTAAACTCGCAATGCCACATCTTGCTCGGACCGAGCTCGACAACGGTCCGACGCTCTCCGCTCATCACGTTGATCCGGACGATGCGGTGCCGAGTCGATAAATGGCGCCGGAGCCAGACCTGATCATGATCGTTCGCCCAGCGCGCCAGCCAGGCGGCGTCCCAGGTCATGGTCGAACTGACCGAGCCCTGGCGAGGCAGCTTGCTGCGAAAGACGAAGTAGCCGGCAACGCAGGCGATCAGCACCGAAAGCGCAGTGGCGATTGGCCATCGCCGGGGACGACCAATGACCCGGTTCCTGTACGTCAATTCAGCGCCGCATTCGGGGCATCGCTCGCTCCGGTGATCGATGAGGCAGTAGAAACAGCGGCGACAATGAACCTGACCCACGATCGGTTTGCGCCTCGCCAACCGGCGCAACCAGCAGATCATTGCCAACACGGTCACGAGCCCGAACGTCTCCGGCCAGTAATACACGACGACGGACCACACGTTGATGGTGCTGCGGACGGCATAGCCGATGGCGATTGTCGCGGATTCCGGGTCGGCGGCGACGGGATACAGTGCATCGATATCATCGAACCGGTGATCGCGAACAGGCGGAAGCTTCTGAATCGCGGACTCTGACGAAACACCTGGGTCCTGCGCCGCCGCTCCAGCCGCAATTCCGATGACAATGACCAGAGTCACCGTCAGCGCGCCTTGAGACCGGCTTCGTGCTCGGCCAGTCAGTTCCCGCAGCACTCGCCACATGATGGACTCCGTTGGTCAGATTTTACATCAGCGATCGCACTTGCGGGCGGTCCGTGGGCGTATTGTTGTGCAATGAACACCCGATCGGTCATCTTCGACATGGACGGCGTGCTCGTCGATTCCTACGACGCCCACTTCCAGAGCTGGCGGCGCCTCGCCGCCGAAGTCGGCATCGAGTTCACCGAGGAGCAGTTCACCCGCACCTTCGGCATGACCAGCCAGGACATCCTCACGGCGTTCTTCCAGCGGCCACACCAGACCGCCGAGCACCTCGTCGAGCTGGACAATCGCAAGGAGCGTTTGTTCCGCGAGTTGCTCATGGAGCGCTTCCCCGCCATGGACGGGGCCGCGGAGCTCATTGACGAACTCCGCCGCGCGGGTTACCGGCTCGCCGTGGCCACCTCCGGGCCGCCGGAGAACGTGTCCCTCATCGTGGATCGGCTCGGTCGCCGTCACGCGTTCGATGCGATCGTCGATCGCTCGCACATCACGCGCGGCAAGCCGGACCCGCAGGTCTTCCAGGTCGCCGCCGCCCAGCTCGGCATCCCGCACGACCGTTGCGCGGTGATCGAGGATGCCCCGGCCGGCATCGCCGCCGCGCGGGCCGCGGAGATGGCCTGCATCGGCCTCGTGTCGACGGGCCGCAGGGCCGAGCAGCTCGTCGATGCCGATCTGGTGGTCTCGTCGCTGCGCGTGCTGACGCCGACCAATATCGCCGATCTCATCGACCTGAAACGGGTCTGATCGGACCCGAGGCCGAATCGCGCTGCGGTGATGCACGAGGAGATCACTCGCGGTTCTCGGCGCGGTCCGGTTCCGACCCCGCGAGGCTGCCGCCGATCAAGGCCATACACCATCTCGGGCCCTCCAGCCGGTGGCCATCGAGCCTTGCGGCGCGCCCGGATCGTCCGACGGGGGTGAGGGCGGACCAGGGAATGCTCGCCGGGTTCGCGCCCAACATCCGCCAGATGCCGAGCGGCACGAGATGCAGGAATTCGTCATCGGCGGCGACGTGAATGCTCAGACCCATGTTTACGCAACCGATGGAGAAGCTCTGAAAGCGCCGCCGCACCGCATCCGCGGCTGGCACGCGAGCGGGATACGCCGCCAGAATCGGTCGCCACACCAGGTGAAACGCGGATGCCGCGATGCCGGCGATCATCGCGACGACCACCAGAGGCAACAGCAACGGCGCGCCGGGCCCGGGATGCGTGAAGAGCTACAACACAGCGCCGAATCCCGCGGCGATCAGCAGAATCAGCACGATGAAGAACCGGACCATGCCGCTCGCCCCTGATTCCGGTTGAGGGCCGTAATGGCGATTCGCCCTCTGCCGATTCGGAGAATACCAGAAGATCCCCCCTGGCGAATTCGCGGCCGTGCCGCAGCGCATGACAGAAAGCGGCCGTGCCCTTGCGAGCACGGCCGCTCTGCGATCGTCACAGTGTCGTTGAATCAGCCGCCGGCATCCTTCGCCGCGGGGACTTCGGGCGCCGCGTCGGCCGGCGCTGCCTTGTCATCGCCGCTCTTCTGGCAACCGACGCAGAAGGCGAACACACTGGCGAGCAGAACCAGGGTCAACGTGGTGGCGGTTCGTCGCATGGTCAATCTCCTTGAGTGATGTCGTAAGGGTGTGAGCCGAAAAGTCTCGCGGATGGCTCCGTGATCCGCCAGGCGAACCCGGAGCATAGCAGGGTCTGCGCACCTTTGTTCTTGGGGGTTCCGGCCGAGAATTGCCGCAGCGCCGGCGCGATGACGGGCGCAAGGTCGCGAGAACAATCACTGGATTCCGGGGTTGTTCAGCTTGTCGGCCTCGTTGGCAACGTTCTGCGATGCCTGTTCAGCGCTGTTGATGATTCCCTCCGCGCCGCGCTTGGCTCCGGCAAGGGACGAGTTCCGGTCCGAGCCCGTGCCGTACGGTCCGCCGCCGCCGGAGTAGCCGGCCTCGGGCGCGGCAGTCGGGGCGGGCGCCGCCGCCGCGGGCTGCTCTTCCGGGTACTCGCAGCCGCTCAGAGCCACAGCGCAAGTCAATGCGCACACGATGAACGGGCAGACGTTTCGTTGAAGCATGGCAGTCTCCTGTCAGCGCATTGTAGCGGATCGCGTCCCCGATATCCCGACGTTGGCCCGATTGACGGTGTTCGGTCGGACTTGGCCTGAATCCGGAGAATCGGGTTTTCGCCCCGCGCGGGCTGCGGGGCGGTTGACCGCATGGGATGATCATCGGAGACTATGGGAGGCGGGTCGGCGGGCTGCCCCCTCGGAGACGGTCGATGCACCCCGGCGCGTGTGTGTATGCGCTTCGATGGCCCCGGCGCTTTGGCGGCCGCTCCGTTGCTGCGCGCATGGCCGTCGTGTGCATCGTTCTGTCCGGCGTGCTCGGGCGAGCCCCGATCGCTTCGGGCCAGGACCAGGAGGACCGCCTCCTGCCGCGCGAGATTGAGAACGCCGACCTGGCGCTGTACGGGCGACTGCTGAACCTGAGCGAGGCGCAGAAGGCCGCGGTCGGGGAGATGTACGTGGAGTACCTGAAGCACTTCGATGCGCTCAAGCGCGACGTGATCGAGCCGCTCGGCCAACTCCTCGAGCCGGCTCGCACCTACGCCGGCCACCTCCTGGATCTCGAGCGACGCGCTCGGGAAGTCGAAGAAGCCCGCGATCGTATCCGGCGGGTGGATGGCGAGTTGTTCACGCAGATCCAGGCGATTCTGGATGAGGCGCAGGCCATGAACATGGGCCGGGTGAGGGACCACCGCGAGCGGCGCACCCTGCGCGTCCTGACCATTCTCTGGCAGACCGGCCGGCGGTTTCACGATGCGACCACCTTCGCGTACGACCTCGATCTGTCCGTCGAGGACCGGGAACTGCTGGATCCCATCCTGGCCGCATACGAACGACAGTTGACCTCGCGGCTCGGGGAACTGCACGATGCGAACCGGGTCTGGGAGATCGCGCCCATGCGAGAGTTTGTGCGGCGCGGGCTGGGGGGCACTCCGATCGGCGAGAGCGGCATCGACTACCGTGAAGTGGTGGGTGAGGTCTGGCGGACCGCCGGCGTGCGGTGCCTCGAGGTCGCGCGCGGCATCGACGACCTCAACGAATCGACATCGCGGCGAGTCGTCGAGATTCTCTCGCGCGACGGCGGCCATCTGTGGCTGGATGAGTACCTGCCGCGCGCTTTCGAGGACACGGTCTGGACCCGCACCCGTCGCAGGTCCCTGCTGAATGCCTTCGCCCGGACGCGCGGCATGACGCCCGAGGATGAGCGCCGCTTCGCGCAGGCGTTTGCACAGTTCGAGATGCGGCTCAACGCGATCGAGAGGGAGTTCATTGAACTCGACAGAGCCTACCGCCCCCGCCGGTCGCTGTTCTATGCCGACGACGATGGCATGAGCAGCGACGACTACATCGCCATCCGGGAGGGCAAGATCACAGCGCTGAAGCGCGACATCGAGCAGTTTTCCGAGGTTCTGCGCGGCACGCTCCGCCCAGTCATCTTCGACCAGTGGCAGTCGAATTTTCTGGATGCCACCAGGCCCACGTTCGTCGCCACGACGCACCCGGGCGGCGAAGCGATCCTCAGCGTTTACGATGCGCCGCTCTTCATGGATCGTCGAGATCTGGAGCGCATTGTTCGTACGCTCGAACTCGACGACGACGCCCGGACCGCGATCGACGAGGCCTTTGCGGGCTATCAGGCGTCTCAGAAAGGGATCGAGCACGACCTGCCGAGCCAGGAGCCGAACGAATTCAGCGATATTCCACCGCTGACGGATGAATTGCGGGCACGAATCCAACGACTCGATTCGGACCTCTTCGGCGCGATCGACCGGCTGTGCCCGGATGATGAATGCCGCCGGCGACTTCGCTGGCTGGCCAATGCCCGCCAGCGCAAACTTCTGGCTCACGGCGCCAGCGCCGGCATGGCGGACGCGATCGACGCGGCTGTGTTCATCCTTGACAGTCATCTCGGCCCGGATGAGAACCGCCGACTTGGCGATCTCCTGGACTCGTACGACGCGGAGGCCGCCCCGTTATTCAAACGACTTTACAACGCCCGTCGCCTCGAACATGAAGGCGAACTGGCCAGCCCCGATGGGCGAGTGTCGTTTCAACTGATCAATGCTCGCCGCGAATGCCATCGGGCCATCGCCCGCCTGAACGTCCAGTCGATCCGTGCGGCCGATGAACTCCTCGACTCGCCCTCAAGCAATGCGATGCTGACCACGTTCAATCGCCACTGCTTCTACTTCATCATGGTCGATGATGGCCGTCTGGACACGGCGTTCCGCCGCGTCGCGTTGCTCGACGATCTGACCAACGACCAGCGCGGCCGTCTTCTCGACCTCAAGGTGTCCTACGAGGATGCCTACGACCGACTCACAGACCGGATGCTCGACCTCGTCAAGGACTCCGTGTTCTGGCATGGCGGCGATCGGTGGGCCGTGCCCGAAGGTCCGCGCGGTGAGAATCGCGAGGACGCGTACAACAGCCTCATGTTCAAGCGCATCGAGCTCAACGCCGCCACCAACCTCAAGATCATGTCCATCCTCACCCCGGCCCAGCTCGACGCCATCGGCGGCCTGCCGGAGCTGAAGTAGGCGGCTCCCCGGTCGGCGTTGCCGGCGCGGCCCCGGGGCCGGCCGCACAGCGCGTGGTTCGCCGCCCCGGCGGCATGCTGCGACATGTCGGCGAAAGCGCATTCCGGACCCCTGCACCGGCATGGGGCGGTACCATGCGGCATGCGGTGGGATCGATGGTGTTCGATCCAATTCCGCGCCGCCGGAGCGTCGAATCATCGCAGCCGCGGCCTGCCGCGCTGCTATATGCAGGTGATCTCAGGAGTCAGCCCCCATGCCACGTGATCGATCGTGTCGTCGCATCGTTTCCCGGCGGACCGTGCAGGCCCTCACGGGCATTCTCGCGGCATGGACCGCATCCCCGGCGCTCGCCGCCGCGCGGGGCGATGTCCCCACCTACGACGCCCGGACATTCTTCGAGACCACGACCATCTTCGGCGCATCGTTCTCGCACGATGAATCGCGGCTGCTCATGACCTCCGATGCGAGCGGCATCTTCAATGTCTACGCCCAGCCGATCACGGGCGGCGCGCCGGTGCAGCTCACGTCTTCCGAGGACAACGCCACCTTCGCCATCGGCTACTTTCCCGAGAACGACCGCTTTCTCTACCAGGCCGACCAGGCGGGCAACGAGCTCTTTCACATCTACGTGCGAGGGCTGGACGGCACGGATCGCGACCTGACGCCGGGCGACCGGACTCGCGCGCAGTTCGCCGGCTGGCTGGATGATGACAGCGGCTTTCACGTGCTCACCAACGAGCGCGACCCCCGGTACATGGACCTCTACCGATACGACGCCACGACCTACGAGCGCACGCTCATCTACCGGAACGAGGCGGGCTTCGACGTGGCGGGCGTCAGCCGCGACGGCCGCCGCGTGGCCCTGATCAAGGTCCGCAACAACGCCGACGACGACATCTACATCTTTGACGCGAAGAAGCCGGATGAATCGCCGGCCCTGGTCACCGCCCACGAGGGCGATGTGGCCCATGGCTACGCCGGCTTCTCGCCCGATCACGGCGCCCTGTATTACACCAGCAACCGCGACAGCGAGTTCAGCCGCGTCTGGAAGTACGACTTCGAGGCTGCCGCGCATTCGCTGCTCGCCGAGGCCGAGTGGGACATCGTCGCCTTCGACGATTCACGCACCGGCCGCTATCGCATCGTCGCCGTCAACGCCGATGCCCGCACCGAGATCACGGTCCTCGACACCACGACGGGCACGCCCCAGGACCTGCCTGACCTGCCGCGCGGCGACATCACCGGGGTGACCATCGCCCGCAGCGAGAAGCTGATGGCGTTCTACGTCAACGGCGACACCTCGCCGTCGAACCTCTACATCCTGCCTCTGGGCCGCCCCGCCACCAAAGCGCACCGGCTGACCGGCACGCTGAATCCGAAGATCGATGAGGATCACCTCGTCGAGTCGCGCGTCATCCGCTATCCCAGCTTCGACGGGCTGAAGATCCCGGCCCTGCTCTACCGGCCGAAGGGCGCTTCGGCCGATCATCCGGCGCCCGCGCTCGTCTGGGTGCACGGCGGGCCGGGCGGCCAGAGCCGCACCGGGTATTCCGCCAACATTCAGTACCTGGTCAATCACGGCTACGCCGTCCTCGCCGTGAACAACCGCGGCAGCTCCGGGTACGGCAAGACGTTCTTCCACATGGATGACCGCAGGCACGGCGAGGTGGACCTGAAGGACTGCGTCCACGCCCGCACGCACCTGGAATCGCTGGACTGGGTGGACGGCAATCGCATCGGCATTCTGGGCGGGAGCTACGGCGGCTACATGGTCGCCGCCGCGCTCGCCTTTGAGCCGGAAGCGTTCGACGTCGGCATCGACATCTTCGGCGTCACGAACTGGCTGCGCACGCTTCAGAGCATCCCGCCGTGGTGGACGAGCTTCCGCGACAGCCTGTACTCGGAGCTGGGCGATCCTGAGAAGGAGGCCGAGCGCCTGAAGCGCATCTCGCCGCTATTCCACGCGAGCAACATCAAGCGACCCCTGCTCGTCATCCAGGGCGCCAACGACCCGCGCGTGCTCAAGGTCGAGAGCGATGAGCTGGTCGAGGCGGTCCGGGCCAACGGCGTGCCGGTCGAGTACATCGTCTTCGACGATGAGGGCCACGGCTTCGCCAACAAGGAGAACCGGATTGAGGCCGCGGAGGCGTACCGCGACTTCCTGGATCGATACCTCAGGGCCGGCGCCCGGCGCTAGCCCGCGGGAGCGGATGCATGAAGATCATGATGACCATCGTCGTCGCCTCGGCCATCTCTGCATTGCTTGCCGCGCCGACTCCGGACGCCCGATCAGCGCCGGAGGGCAGCCAGCCGGCCGACGATTTCAGCACCATCGACGGCGTCATCTCGGCCCTCTACGACGTCATTTCAGGTCCGCCGGGCCCCCGCAACTGGGATCGGTTCCGCGATCTCTTCGCCGAGCAGGGCCGGCTGGTGGCGACGGGCCAGCGGCCCGACGGGTCGCTCGCGGTGCGGCACATGACGCCGGATGAGTACATCGAGCGCTCCGGGCCCACGCTGGAGGGGCGCGGCTTCTTCGAGCGGGAGGTCGCGCGGCGGCTCGAGGCATTCGGCCCCATCGCCCACGCCTTCAGCACCTACGAATCGCGCCGCGAGGCCGATGGAGCGCCGTTCGCCCGCGGCATCAACTCGATCCAGCTCCTGAAGGACGGCGATCGCTGGTACATCCTCTCCGTCTTCTGGGCCAACGAGACGGAGACCAATCCGCTGCCGGAGAAGTACCTGCCATCGTGAGCCCATCAGGCCCAGGCGTGACCATGCCCGGGCCGTGATGACGACAACTTGAATTCCGCGCTCACAAATCGGTGGTGCCGCACGCGTACAATGCCATCCTGTGGGCATGATCAGCACACTGCCGACAAGTCGTGAGATGTACCGGGCCTCGGTCGAGCGAGATGCATCCTACGAGGGCGTCTTCATCGTCGCCGTCAGGACCACGGGCATCTTCTGCCGGCCGACCTGCCCGGCCCGCAAGCCGAACGCCGAGAACGTCGAGTACTTCGGCTCCACGCGCGATGCCCTCGCGGCCGGCTATCGCCCCTGCAAGCGCTGCCGGCCGATGGAGCCGCGCGGCTGCGCGCCCGCGTGGATCCGGCCCCTGCTGGCCACTCTGGAGGATGACCCGGGTCGGCGATGGACGGATGGGGACCTCCGCGCCATTCGCCTCGAACCGACGCGGGTGCGCCGGTGGTTCAAGGATCATCATGGCATGACGTTTCACGCCTACCACCGGTCGCGACGGCTGGCGCTGGCGCTGGGCCGGATCCGTCACGGCGATGATATGCTGGCCGCGGGCTTCGCCTCCGGCTTCGATTCCGTCAGCGGATTCCGCGACGCCTTCGAGCGCGTGTTCGGCACGACTCCCGGACGTTCGCGCAACGGCCAAAGCCGCCCCATCACCATCACACGCCTGATCACGCCCCTGGGGCCGATGGTCGCCGCCTCGGTCGAGCGCGGCATCTGCATGCTGGAGTTTCCCGATCGGCGCATGATCGAGACGCAGTTCCGGCGTCTGCAGCGGTGGTACGGCGGGCCCATCGCACCGGGCGGGAGCGATCACCTGGCGCAGCTCGATGATGAGTTGGCGAGATACTTCAGGGGCGAGCTGACGCGTTTCACCGTGCCGCTGGACTACCAGGGCACGGACTTCCAGATGGCCGTGTGGAAGGGTCTGCTGACCATTCCCTATGGCGAGACGCGGTCGTACGAGGCGCAGGCCAGACGCATGGGCCGGCCCGGCGCCCAGCGGGCGGTCGGCAAGGCCAACGGCGACAACCGCATCGCGATCGTCATCCCCTGCCATCGCGTCGTGCGCGCTGATGGCAGTCTGTGCGGCTACGGGGGCGGGCTGTGGCGCAAGCAGAAGCTGCTCGACCTGGAACGCAAGGTCGTCGGCTCGCCGCCCGTTGCCGGTTGATCGCTTGGCCGCCTGCCGCGCCGCGTGCTCCGTCGGAGTCATCAGGGCCGTGACCGGTTCGGGGCGCGCGGCGGGCGCTGCCGGCTGACGAGACTCGGACTCATTCGGAAATGCGATCGCCTGTGCGCCGCTCATCGCGGCGTGCGGTGCGTCCTGGCGACCGTCGCGCGGGCCCGGCTGTGACGGGCGCCATCGCAGCGCGCCAATCGCGGAAACTTCCCTGTACGCGCAGGTTGTCAGGGCGGTCAAGAATAACCATGTCGTCGCCGCCCTTTGCCTGATCACATCGAGCCGAGCGACGACGCGACCGAACTCACATCTCAGAAGGAGGCATCGTCATGACTGCGATCCACCGACCATTTCGACCCTTGAAGAAAGGCATTGTCCCGCTCGCGTGTGCCGCCGCAGCCGGCGCCCTGAGCGGCGCCATGCCGGCGGCCGCGGACACGGTCCATGTCCCCGGCGACTTTTCGACCATTCAGAGCGCCATCGACGCCAGTGTTGACGGCGACGAGATCATCGTCCACGACGGGACGTACATGGAGATGATCGATTTCCGCGGGCGCGATCTGTGGCTGCACAGCGTCAACGGCCCCGCCGTCACCATCATCAGGACGCCGTGGACGGAGAGGTCGGTCGTCACCTTCCGTCGCGGCGAGGGCGCCGGCGCGACTCTGGAGGGATTCACCATCACCGGCGCCCACACTTACCGCGGCGGCGGCGTCCTCATCGTCACCAGCAGCCCGACCATCACCAACTGCATCATCGGCGGCAACGAGGCGGCCTACGGCGGCGGGATGTATCTCAGCTCCGCCAGCCCGACCGTCTCGTGGTGCGACTTCACCGGCAACGGCGCGACCTACGGCGGCGGAATCTACACGTCGGACGGCCAGCCGCGCATTACCAGTTGCACATTCGCGGCCAACGCCGCGAACGACCGCGGCGGCGCCATGTACATCGCCAGCGACCTGACGATGGCCGGTTGCCTCTTCGACGACAACAGGGCCCGGTCCTATGGCGGCGCCGTGTACACCCACGACGGCGCCAAACCCGTCGTGACCGGCGCGACCTTCAGCGGCAACAGCGCCGCGTATCGGGGCGGGGCCATGTTCAACGCCCTCAACAGCCGTCCGGCCATCTTTGAAAGCAATTTTGTTTCCAATCGCGTCGATTCGACCGCGGACGGCCATGGCGGCGGCGCGATCTTCAACCTCAACAGCGATCCGACGATCGAAAAGTGCACCTTCACCGGAAACGAGGCGCCCGCCAGGGGCGGCGCTATCTACAACGAGTTCGGAAGCAGTCCCGCGGTGACGAGGTGCAATTTCGAGGGCAACACCGCCGCGCGCGGCGGCGCGATGGCCAACAACAATTCGGCCCTGCCCGTCGTGAGGGAGAGCGTGTTCGTGTCCAACTCCGCCGACGATGGAGGCGCGATGTGGAACGACGAGGCGTCTTCAGCGACGCTCCAGTTGGTGTACTTCCTCAATAACACCGCGACGGGCCGCGGCGGAGCCGTCTATGACGGCCTTGCGAGCGCGCTGTCGGCCGAGGACTGCTTCTTCTACGGCAACGCGGCGCTCCAGGGCGGCGCTGTCCACGAGCGGGATGGCGGCACCGGTCAGTTTGCCGACTGCCGCTTCGCGTCGAATACCGCCGCGGAGGCCGGCGGCGCTGTGTACGAATTCAACGCCAGCGCCGTCTACAGCGACTGCATCTTCGAGGACAACACCGCCGCGGCAGGCGGCGCCATCTTCGCCACGGAAGCCGAGTCGCGCCCCACACTGCTTCGGTGCGGCTTTGACTCGAACCTCGCCGATCAGTTCGGCGGCGGCGCCATCGGAATCGCCGATGCGTCGGCCGCGGTGACGGACTGCACGTTCATCTCCAACCGCGCGGCGACGCGCGGCGGCGCGATCAGCGTGACGGGAGGCAGCGCGGCCGCCGGCGGGCCGTACTACGCGTCAATGAGCGGCGGCACGTTTGCAATGAACACGGCCAAGGACTCCGGCGGCGCGATCTACGTGTCCCAGGCCCGTTCGACGATCGCGCACAGCGCCTTTACCGGCAACGCCGCCGGCTCGCTCGGCGGCGCCATCGTCTACTCGAGCGATTCGGACGGCGCCATCACAGACTGCACGTTCTCCGGCAACGTCGCCGCCCTGAACGGCGGCGCTTTGCTGATGGAATCGGGCAGCGATGCGACCGTCTCCGGATGCGCGTTCACCGCGAATCGGGCCGACCAGTATGGCGGCGCGGTGCACAACGTCCAGACACACGCCATGGTGCTCGATAGCCGGTTCGAGGAGAACACGGCCTGGTTCGGCGGCGGCCTGTCCGACTACCTGGGCTCGGCCGAGGTGGTGAACTGCACATTCCTCCGCAACGAGGCCTGGCAGGCCGGCGGCGTGTACACCTACGGCGGCGCTACCGAGCTGACTAACGCCCTGCTGGCCGAGAATCGCGCGGTGTGGGGCGGCGGCATGGCCACCATCAACGGCGCGACGATGATCAGCAACACGACGTTCGCCACCAACTGGGCCTGGTGGAAGCAGGGACCGGCGTTCTACAGCGACGGCCCGGCCAGCA
>Ga0299906_10003180_pt1 | contig 13550 bp, 18 predicted proteins | sample RVTome_14_FD_200259 | JGI IMG/M metagenome (GOLD analysis project Ga0299906, IMG submission 200259) | Soil microbial communities from uranium-contaminated site in the Upper Colorado River Basin, Wyoming, United States - RVT145D125 (version 2) ...
GCTCTTCTGGACGTCGACGGCGTGACGCGGCACGCCGATGCCGAACAGCCGGCGCATCTCGAGGTTCGTTATCGCGCGGGTAAGGACCAGCAGGCCCGTCGCGCCGATAATCGTGCCGGCGGCATCGCGCTGACCGAAGCCGTAAATTGCGGCGAGCATGCCGCCCAGTCCGGCCGCGGCGCGAGCAGTCGGCGACCAGTTCGTCTGCAGGAATGCGGAGCGGGTGCCGGGATGCTGTCGCGGCGTGCCCTGAAGACCCGGCACGTCGCCGGGTTCGGCACGGGCGTCGAGCCTGTTCCTGAGATCGCGAACACCGGGTACCCCGAGGGCGCAGTCGACGAGCAGCGGCACTTCCTCTTCCAGGATCAGGCCGGACAGCGTGATTACGCCGTCGCTGGCCTCCACCTTGACCGAGTGCGGATGAGAAACCACGCGGCCGAGGCACGCCCGCACGCGCTCCACGAGCACCGCGTCGTCCGGTTGTCCGTGGCCGAACAGTGAGCGCAGCGTCGCGGCGAGGCCCATGGTGCGATTGCGGGTGTCGCGGCCGACCACGCTTGCGCCGTGCCGCGCCTTGTGTCCGCCGTGCACGAGCTGGTCGCGCACCAGGGCGCGCCGGTAACGGCCGCGCGCGGGGTCGAGGTAATACATCGCCGCTGCGCCGAGGCCGGCTGAGAACAGTAGTCTGATCTGGTTGTCCATGACGTTCCTCGCTTGAAGTGGATGGATTGGGAAGCACAAGTGGCAGAGGCTTGCGCTTGCGTCTGGTTCTTCAAATTCGAGCAAGACTCGTGCCAGCGTGATCGCCTGCGTGGCGTTTTATGATTCTCCCGGCAACCGCCGTGTTCGGTTAACGGTTCTGTTCCGTCAGGGCGGACTTTATTCGTCCGGCCAGTTCAGTCGCTTCGCGTCTTACGCGGGGCGTGTCGACGGTGAGGATTTCGCCGTCTTTCATCAGGACCTTGCCGTCTACGACAGTCGATGCGACATCCTGCTCGTCCGCCACATACACAAGATGTGAGATCACGTCGTACGTCGGCACGAAATGCACGTCGTCGAACGACACCTGGATCAGGTCTGCCCGCATCCCGACCGCCAGCGCGCCGACCCTGTCGGCCAGCCCGATCGCTTCGGCGCCGCCGCTGGTTGCCATCCTGAGTACCGTGCTTGCGGAAAGTACCGTCGGGTCCATGCGGTCCACTTTCTGAAGAAAAGCCGCGAGGCGCATCTCCTCCCACATGTCGAGGTCGTTGTTGCTGGCCGCACCGTCGGTGCCTAGACCTAAGCGCACGCCTGCCTGCAACATTGCCGTTACCGGCGAGATGCCGGAAGCGATCTTCATGTTCGAAGTCGGGTTGTGGATGACGCCGACTTTTCGCTCGGCAAGAACCGGAATCTCTTCCTCGGTCGGCCACACCACGTGCGCGCCAATGGTCGGCCCGTCGAAAAAGCCGATGGAGTCGAAGAAGGCGATCGAGGTCGTGCCGTAATTCTGCTTCGAGTACTCGACCTCGTAAGGCGATTCGGAGAGGTGGATGCTGATCGGCACGCCGGCCTCGTTCGCCGCGTCGCGGGTCGCCCGCAGTTGTTCCTCATTCAGGGTGTAGTTGGCGTGCGGACCGAAGATCGGCGTAATGCGGCTGTTACGGCCCTGCCAGCGCTCGATGAACGCAAACCCCTTGGTGACGGAGTCCTGCGCGCCTTCGGCGTCCGGGCTGCGCTGGCCGATCACCGTCGCCGAAATGTACGCGCGCAGGCCGCAGGTCTCGACCACCTCGGCGATGACATCCGGGTGGTAGTACATGTCGACGAACGTCGTCGTGCCGCCGCGGATCATTTCCCAGCAGGCGAGTTCGGTGCCGATGCGCACGAACTCGGCGTCGACGAACTCCACTTCCGCCGGGAAGATGTAGTCGTTCAGCCAGGTCATCAGCTCGAGGTCGTCGGCGACGCCGCGCAGCAGCGTCATGGCCGCGTGCGAATGACCGTTGATCAGGCCCGGGAGGACGATGCGGTTGTTCGCCGGCAGCGTTTCGGCCGCCGAGTATCCGGCGCTGATTTCCCCGGCAGTGCCAATAGCGACGATGACGCCTTCATCGACGGCCACGGCGCCGTTCCGGATCACCGACATCCGTTCGTCCATGGTGACGATGTAGTCGCCCTGGACGATGAGGTCGATCGCGGTGCCGCCGGTGGGCGCGGGGGCGGTGGCTGCCGGGCCCGGCGGCTCGGCTTCAGTTTGCGATGACGGCGGTGAGCAGGTGGCGAGGGTCAGGGTAGCCGGAAGGAGCAGGGCGAACCGCAAGGCGTGGCGGGGTTGATACATTATTTTTCCCTTTGTGTATTGCTTCTGCGCCATGGCCTTTCAGCAGACGGGCTGGATGGCATGGACGTTGGTTGGGGATTGTACTGCAGTGCGTCAAGCGGCCCGAGATCTGGACGTTCGCCCGCGAGGCGGGCTCCTGCAGCGCTTTGTTTCGTCGAAGTTGGTTGTTCGTTCGCAGGGAGGATATTTCGGTGAATAGCCAGTTCTGGGATGCAGTCACGTACCCGAAAAACATCCCATGGTAGCCTGCTCCCACTGTTGGCCGTTGTTCGCATTTGCGCGCAGCGCGACAGATTCTTCACCGAGTCGACGGGCGATCGCTGAATACGGCCGAAAGCCTGCAGGAGAAAATGGCTTTGAACATGAAATGGATTCCGGGCTTCGTGGCATCGGCGTGTCTGTTGGTTGGCTGCGGCGGCGGCGGTGGAGACGGCGGTGCGACGACACCACCGCCACCACCGGAATCAACCAACGCAGCAGGCATCTGGGAAGGTACCGCGACAAGTTCGGGAGTCACGGTGAACTTTGCCGGCGTTGTCACGGAAGACGGCCAGGCCAGGTTCGTCGACGAAAACTCGACCCAGTACATCGTAAGCGACATCAGCGGAACCGATGGAGACATTACCCTCGACTTCACGGCAGTTGCACAGTTCGGGTTCACTTTCCTGGATGGCAGCACCGTTAGCACGGGCAGCCTGACCGGCACGATTGTCGAAGGTACTTCCTTGGAGGGCGAGTACTCGGTTGCGACGGGTGAATCGGGAACCGTTTCCATGACATACAACGCGATCTACGAACGGGATTCCTCTTTTGAAAAGTTGGCGGGAATGTGGGACGAAGAGTTCGGCGTTCTGACATTTGACGCCGATGGTTCCTTCTTCGAGCAGGACTCGTTTGGGTGTGTGTTCGACGGTCAGGCGGAAATCATCGACGCACAGTACAACGCCTATGCGCTCTCGATGACGGTGTCGCTCTGCGGTGAGGACTTTGACGGTGAGTATGCCGGACTGGCCATACTGGTCGATTTCGAAGCGACCGACGACATGCTGATCATTCAGATGAACAGCGACGAGCTGATATTGACGACATCTCTTTTGAGGTTGTAGCGGTCGCCCGCAATGGCGGCAGATAACCGCTCCTGCGTGATCTGCACTCCCGCCATCCATGGCGGTCGGGCTCCCGTAGGGTTCTTTCGTCGTTGTTGGCTCAATCGCAAACGGCGGATCAGGCGTCGAATATCTTGCCTCGATTGAGGAGGTTCTTCGGGTCGAGGGCTTGCTTCAGGACGCGCATGAGTCGTACTTCAGTCGGTGTGCGGCTCGACCCCAGCCAGTGCTTCTTCTCCGGGCCGATGCCGTGTTCGGCGGACACCGAACCGCCGAATCGCCCGAGCGGCTTGTATACCTCTTCATCGGCTGCAAGATGCAAACTGTCGTCGCCCTCGCCGGGGCTGACCAACAGGTGCAGGTTCCCGTCACCGATGTGGCCTATGACGTAGCACTTGCAGGCCGGCCAGCGCTGTCCGAGGCCGGCCTTTACCAGCTCGATGTACTCGTCCATATTTTTAATCGGCAGGCTGACATCGTAGATAAACGTCGGTTTCTCCTGCACCACCGCGACGTTCCGGTGACGACGCCATCCTCACCGACCACGGCGATGAGGCGGGCCAGCAGATCGTTCGTCTTTCCGGAAATCGCCGAGGCGGCGCCTTGCGGTCTTGTTTCGGGCGAGGTTCGACAGTCACCGTCACCGGGTCTCCAGCCGGCTGAGCGCGCTGCCGGCAATCAGCATTGCTGCCTCCCTTTTCGCGTCCTGCGTCATGGATGAGCCGGTGCGTTCCAGGTCCACGACGACGAGGCCGCGCCTTGTGCAGACCAGCAGGTCGCCGCTCGTGCCCCAGATTGCCGACTCGCCCAGATCCGTGACCGCCACACGGCGGCCCATGGCCGACTGACCGTACGGCATGGCGGACTGGCTTTCGTCGCAACTGCCGGCCGGCAGCGACGTATCCGGGAATACGCGCAGGCTGACCAGGTTGGAGTCGGTCGTCCACCGGCAGCCGTAAAAGCCGCCTTCTTCCCTGGCAGTCACGGCTTCGCCGAGCGCCGTGCGTACTTCGTCATCCAAGACGAGGTCGCAGCCGGCGGAGGCATCCTGGTCCCACGGCTCGCGCTCGGTCGAGCTTTCCGCGACCGCCGGGGAATCTGCGGAGTCGGATCCCCCGTTACCGCATCCGGCCGCTGCTGCAGCGGCCGCCAGCAACGCTAACAGGCTCTTGTTCATGGCTGGCACCTCTTTGGGTAAGCTGTAACCGGCCCGACGCCGGGCCGCAGTCGATTGTAATATCGGGACTGCTTTCGAAGTACTCCGGCGGCGATCACGAGGTGAATCATGCCGAAAAAAGTGGCGTTTACGATGTACCCGGTCACGGACGTGCCCCAGGCGCGCAAGTTCTACGAGGAAAAGCTGGGCCTTGAACCCGGATCGGTCGGTAACCAGGGCGACAACTACTGGGTCGAGTACGATCTTCCCGAGGGTGGATGCTTCGCGCTTACGAATTTCATCGAAGATACGCCGAGCAACTCCGCGGGCGGCACGGTCGCGTTCGAAGTCGATAACCTCGAAGGTCTCATGAAGGACCTGAAGGCCAGGGGCGTTACCTTCAAGAGCGACATCATCCAAAGCCCTGTCTGCACGATGGCGGTGTGCGTGGACCCCGACGGCAACTCCATTCTGCTGCACCAGCTCAAACCCAAATAGCACGCTGTAGGAGCCCGTCTCACAGGCGAAGTGCGCAGGTCTGATCGAGGGCGGTGGTGGATCGCCCGCGGTGCGGGCTCCTACAGCGCCCTTTTCATAGGTCAGCGGTCAGTTACGGAGAACACGAGTTGCCGGTGCGTTCCCTCCGCTACGATCTCTGCTTCATCCAGCGCAGCAAGAACGTACAGGACATTCAAAGCGATCAGCCTGGTCGCCACGTGTTTCGTCCGGCGCGCCCGGGCGAAAACCTCTTTGGCCGTCACCTCGTCGTCGCCGGCGAATCGTTCCCGGACGTAGTCGACCGCCGCTTTGTCAACGATGTTGAAATAGCCCGAGCCGGGCTTGGTCTCCGAGAGTGCGAACGACATCACGAAGAAAACGGTTTTCGCTTCGAACACATAATAAGTCTGTCGAACGCCGCTGACTTCGCCGCGGAAGTTAAGGCCCGACTTTATTCTCGCGATGTTTGAGCGCGCCTGCCGCTTGGTAACCATGCATCCAGCCCCCTTTTTTATAGCCCGTTGGTTGTTATCTTTACGCCGCTTACGTGTCGCCAATCATATGACGCATTCATGTGGGCGCATAATGGCCGAATGCCGGTTACTTCGGAAGAGAACGCTGCAGGAGCCCGCCGTCCGGGCGATAGGCGTAGGCGTTTTCGAAGGCGGTGATCGCCGCATATAACCGCCCCTGCGTAATCTGCACTCCCACCATCCATGGCGGTCGGGCTCCTGCAGCGCCTCTTTCCGACCTCCTTACCCGACTGATTGGCGGCGCCGCCCGAAAATGCCGTACCATGAGCGCTTCCCCGGCGCACCGGCGGACTCTCGTCAGTTCGCCGCGGGATGCGCGCACGACAATGGAGGAGATGTCATGCGAAATATTCTGATCCTGGTCACGGCCCTGCTGCTCTGGGGTTGCGATCAAACACCGCCGCCAGGGCCCGAACCCATTGCCCCGGCGGAATACGCGCCGGCAGCGGAGGAGGCTCGCCAGTCGAGCGGCACGGCACCGGCCGAGGACGCCTCCGCGCGTCTCGACGCGATCCTCGCAGCGCAATCCGACGAGGTAAAGGCCCGCTACGAGCACCGGCACCCGAAGGAAACCCTGGAGTTCTTCGGTATCGAGCCCGGCATGACCGTGGTCGAGGCCCTGCCGGGCGGCGGCTGGTACTCGCAGATCCTGGTGCCCTGCCTCGGCGAGGACGGCCGCCTGATCGGCGCCAACTACGCGTTTGCCATGTGGCCGGAATTCGGATTTTTCGGCCAGGACTTCATCGATTCCATGGAAACCTGGACCACCGACTGGCCGAAGCAGGCCGAAGCCTGGCGCGGCGATGACGGCGCCACGGTCACGGCCTTCGAGTTCGGCTCGATGCCGGATGAACTGGCCGGGGAGGCGGACGCCGTTCTGCTTATACGCGCGCTGCACAATCTTGCACGCTTTGAAGGCAACGGCGGCTTCCTGACTGCGGCGATCAACGACGTCAACCGCGTTCTGAAACCGGGTGGCATCGTCGGCGTCGTGCAGCACGAGGCGAGGCCGGAGATGTCCGATGAGTGGGCCAGCGGCAGCAACGGCTATCTGAAAAAGCAGTTCGTCATCGACCGCTTCACAGCGGCGGGTTTCGAACTCGTTGACGAGAGCGACATCAACCAGAACCCGAACGACCGTCCGACTGAGCAGGACGTGGTATGGCGGCTGCCGCCGAGCTACCAGACCAGCGGTGACGACGCCGAACTGCGCGCCGCGATGGACGAGATCGGCGAGTCCAACCGCATGACCCTGAAGTTCCGCAAACCCGGCGGCTGATCAGCTCCCGCTGAACCCGGTTAGCACCCTGTAGGAGCCCGACCGCCATGGATGGCGGGAGTGCAGATCACGCAGGAGCGGTTATCTGCCGCCTCGCGGGCGATCAGCAGTTCTGGACGATTGGCGGTCCGGCTCAGGCGGGTTTTGCCTGGCTTTGCTCCGCCCAGTCTTTCGATTCGACCACCACCATCCACTCGACCCCGAAGCGATCGGTCAACATGCCGAAACTCGGTGAGAAAAAGGTCTTCCCGAGTGGCATGCTGACGCTGCCGCCTTCGCTCAGTGCATCGAAACGACGGCGGGCTTCGTCGGTGTCGCGCGCCTGCAGCGACAGCGAAACGCCCTTGAACGTCGCTGGTTCCGCAGACATGCCGTCCGAAGCCATCACGACAGCGTCATCGATCTTCAGCTCCGAATGCATCACCTTGTTCTCGAAACCGGGCGGCAGCATGCCGGGCGGTGTCGGATCCGGACCTTCATTGAACCGCAGGAGCATCTTTACCTCGGCGCCGAGCGCCTTCTTGTAGAAGTCGATGGCCTCCTCACAGCGGCCGTTGAAGAAAAGATAAGGCTGGATTGGCATGGGTGATTCCTCCATGTTGAACAAGCGACGGGTTTTTCGCCTTACCGGGTTTGTCGAACGGCGGGTGCCGCGTTCGACAGGTCGTGTTCCGGATCTTCGATAGCGGTTCTGTTCATGCCTCGAACCGTGTCAGCGGATTCTGCGGAAGACCTGGTGATTTCCCTCGGTCCAGGTATTGCCGCCGTCGCTCGAGTACTCCATTTTCGATTCGAAGCTGTCGTCGCTCACGTTGTAACGCGTAAACCGCAGCTGACCCGTTCCGCCGTCGCCGGTCGGATACGGTTCGGTGTAACGCGTGTTCCCGCCGAGCTCGCCCGTCATCACCCACAGCCTGCCGTCGGCCGCGACCGACACCATTTCGATCGCGTCTTTCGTTTCGCTGACATAGAACAGAATCGCCGAAGCCCGGCCGAGCTCTGGGACGTCGGAGCGACCGGAGAGCACGCGGTCGGGTATTACCCAGTCGAAACGATAGGTTCCCTGAAGCGTCCGTGTGATGTTGCCGTCCGGGTCGATTTCTTCAGTGGTCGTTGCCCACTCGCCTACGACGTGGCGAAGCTCCTCGAGCGACGCCTGCAGGTTCCCGTCGTCGGCGAACGCCGGGTGTGCGGCGGCGCCGAACGACAGTCCCAGCAACAGCGCGGTGTATCGGTGTCGCGTCGTCATGGTGTCACCTGATGAATGTCACGCTGCAGGCAGATTGTCTGCGTTGTTGAAGAGGATTCTAGTCGGGCCCGAATTTTTCGCAAAAACATTTGGTTGTAAGCGCGCGCACGGCGGGCCCCTGCGGCGCTTGACTTGGGAGCGTGCCGGGTTGGTGCGGGGATCGCCCGCGGGGCGGGCTCCTACAGCACGCGATCAGTACGGATCATGGGCTGCAGGAGCCCGCCCCGCGGGCGATCCCCGCTTTCCGCGTCACTGCGAAGACCCCGCGGGCAACGCCTTGCTGTTTCTCAGGATCGCTGCCGATACGAGTGTGATCAGCAAGCCGACCGGAAAGATTTCGAGAAACGTCATCGGCAGGCGAAACAGCGGGTTGGAATACTGCCGCTGCATATTCTCCATGCTTTCTACTACAGCTTCGAGTTCGGGACCGCTCACGCCCGCCGCTTCCTTCCCGGCAATGACCCCTTGCACATACTGGTCGATAAACGCGTAGTCGGTCATCGCGAGATAGATCTCCCACACCACTACATAGACGACACCGGCGACGGCCGCGATTCCGAGGCCGAGCAGCGTCGCGGTGCCGAAGCGGATGACGCCGCCCAGGTGCTGATCGCGGTAGCGCTTGATGCCCACGAAAATCATGCTGAGCGCAATCAGCATGATCAGGTAAGACCCTGCACGCCCAGGAGCCTCGCCGCTCGAGAGGGCCAGTCCGAGCAGCAAGCTGCAAATTACGACAAGGCCGGCGATGAAACCGTAAATGAAGATGATGCGTTTCATGGTGTCCCCCTTTTCAGTCCGGAAGTCCGGGTCGCTGCACTCTAGGCCCGACAGCCCGGTTTCGCATCGTACGAACGGGTGATTTTCGCGAAATCGACCCTTCGGGTGGCTGCTACGGAATCAGTTGCAGGGATTTGGCCTTGGCCAGGGCCTGGGTGCGCCGGGAGACCTCGAGTTTCTCGTACAGGTGCACCAGGTGTGTCTTGACGGTGTTCGGCGAGACGAACAGGCGTTCGGCAATTTCGCGGTTGCTCAGTCCGGTCGCCAGCAGGGAGAGGACCTCGTACTCGCGATCGCTTACGCCGAGGTACTCGAGGGCCTCTGTGTTTTTCCGGAACGCGCCCGGTTCGCGCCGCGGGGTGAGGCGCTCCCCGAGCCAGAGTCCGAGTACCGTGAAACCTGCGGCGATGAGCGCGATGTAGATCTCCGTCGAGAACACCCTGACCGTGTACTGGTACTCCAGCCAACGCAACGCGAACGCCCCGGCGGCGAGGCAGAGGCCGTAGGCGGCGGCGGTTTTTTTCATCGTGGCGGTGGGGGCAGGGTTTGTGGGGTGGGGGGATTTTAAGGGGGAGCGTGGGTTTGGCAAAAGCGTAATCGTTCTGGCGTGGCGGGTCGCCCCGCAACCACAAAGACCCCACCGTGCGAACACCGCCCGCGACAGGCAGAATACCGCCGTGAACTTCCGGGAAATCCCCAAAACCGAACTCCACTGCCACCTCGAAGCCTGCTTCCGCCCGCGGACCGTCATGGAGGTCGGCAAGACCCTCGGTCTCGACATCCCGCAAAACCCGGAGGTCTTTCACCGCGAGTGGCTGCTGACCCGCCCCTTGCAGAATCTCGAAGTTGCGCTCGCCCGCTTCGTCGACATCCAGCGCATCTGGTGCAGCCCGGAAGTCATCGAGCGTATGACGTTCGAGGCTTGCGAGGACGCGGCGGAGCAGGGCATTCGCGTCATGGAGTTTCGTTACGCCCCGGACTTCATCGCGTTCGGCAAGCCGCATCTCGACCGCGAAAAGATTCATCGCGCCATCCTGCGCGGTGTCAAGCGCGCGGCGGGGCTGGATCTCGAGGTGGGCCTGATCGGCATCGTACAAAAGACGCTCACGCTGGCCGACGCGGCCCGCACCGTCGACTTCATCGTCGATTGCGCCGAGACCTTCGTCGCCCTCGATTTCGCAGATAAGGACACCCATGAATTGCGGGCGTACGCGCCGATGGTCGACAAGGCCCGCAAGGCCGGAATCAGCGGACGATTCAATACGCGGCGATTGCTGCCGGCGGCGCTCGTTCCTGTCGCCTTGGTACTCGTGTATAACACTCGTCCTCTCAACTGCCGCCATGGAGAGTTTCGCCTGCCACGGTCAGCCGTCACCGCAGCAAGCCGGTGTTCGCCGGCGCGGATGAAAATCGGCGGCGTCTGCACCGGAAAATCCTTGCGCCCCTGGTAATCGATATCGCCGCCGTATTTCACCAGCGCGATACGTTCGCCGTTGATGGACACGTCGGGACGGCGGGTTCGAGTATGTCTTTTGCAGCGCGGCGGCGCCTTCGTTGCCGATGGCGCGGCGCGCTATTTCGCTGGCGGCGGTAAGATAGGAAATCATCAACGTCGGCGTGATTCCCTGTACGTCCGCGATATTGTCGAAGCCGGCGCTGATCTGGTCTTCGGGGAGCCAGTCGCCCGGATCGACGGTCAGGCCGAGCAGGTCGTTCACGAGCCGCGCGTATTCCGCGCGATTCACGCGCTGAAACGGACGAGTGCCGGCGCGACGCTCCTCCCTGGCCGCGCGGTCGAGTCCGGACTCCAGGGTCGTGACGAGCTTCAGGATGTCCTCTTCGTTCCTCGGCATTCCCGATTCCGCGCGCCGTCGGACTCCGTAACCATATCGTGAAATCACGCGCGACTGGACAGACGCACGCGGCGACACCGTGTAACTGAAGGCACCGTCGGGTTCGCTGCTAGGGCAGCGCGATGCGGCGTTCGCCCCCCGCGGATAGCAGCGAAAACTCGTCCGCGTCCAGGTGAAAAGGAAACTGCTGCCGGAATTTCGTCATCTCAGCCATGTCGAGCGACGCCGACGCCATTCCGGACGTATTCGATAATTCGACGATATTTTTCCCCAGGTAATCGACTATCGCGCTGCCGCCGACATAACGAATGTCGTTACCGTCCTTGCCGATGCGGTTGACGGCGGCTACGTACGCAAGATTCTCGATCGCGCGAGCCCTTATCAGGGTTTCCCAGGCCAGGTGACGGCGTTCCGGCCAGTTCGCCACGTAAACCAGGAGGTCGTAGTCGTCGCGATTCCGGCTCCAGACGGGAAAGCGGAGGTCGTAACAGACCATGGGACGAATGCGCCAGCCGTTCAGCAAGAACGTGCACGCTTTCGTGCCGCCGGAGTAATGCTCGTGCTCGCCGGCCAACCGGAACAAATGCCGCTTGTCGTAGTATTCGACGAAACCGTTCGGGTGCGCCAGGATGAAGCGGTTGTAGTATTCGCCGTCGACTTCGATGATCAGGCTTCCGCACAGCGCGGCCCCGGTGTTCGCGGCTTCCTCGATCATCCAGGCGACGGAGCGGCCATCCATGCGCTCCGCGTTCTCCCTGGCGTGCATCGTAAACCCGGTCGTGAACATTTCGGGAAGGACGACGAGGTGGGGTTCCGTTTCGCGTTGTGCCACGATCTTCGAAAAATGCACGAGGTTGCGCTCGGCATCGTGCCAGTGCAATTCGGTCTGCACGATCGATACGTTCAGCGTTGACATCTCCGTAGCCCCTGATGGTTTCGGTATTCTGTCGATTCGACGCGTCGAAGTGTACTCTCGTTCCCGCCGCGGCGTATTGGCCCCTTTCGGTCGGAGGCACTGTGAAATTTCGCGTTCTTTTTTTTGCTTTCGTCAGATGATCGAGGATGATGCTGTTACTCGCCGACCATTGAAAGGCGGCAATGTCAGCCAGCGATTTGCCGATCACCGAGCGCCAGCCGGGCGGCAGCAGAAAGCACCATGCCCGCCTGTCCCAGCCGGGCAGGTCCCTGAACGTGACGAACCGGCCGGTCTCGAGGCCGACCTTCCAGGCTTCGATGATGCTGGCTACGTTTTCGCGTGCGTCCCGGTGCAGGAAAATGAAACGCGCCCCCGGAAACACTTCGAGCAGAAACGGAAGGTTGAGAGCATTGCGCGGCGTCTTTTCCAGCAGGCAGATTTCGCGCGGCCGCCCGGCTGCCGGCATTCGGATCCAGGGCACGCCGCGGTGATCCTGCATGAGAAACAGGAAACAGTTGCGAATGCGCCGGCAGGTCTCCGCGTCGGCGTGTGCTCTGCCCAGGGTGCCGGAATCCCGGGCGGTATTCTCGGCCCGCAAATGGGGAAAGGCGGCATAGATGGCATGACTTTCCCCGCCTATGGTCCAGAAGCCGGGAACCCTCGACATGAGTTCGAACAACAGGTTGCTGCCGGACCTCGGGGCCGACACGATGATGACCGGCTGCCGCAGCAGCTCCTTGGCGTCCCTGGCCGAAAAACCTCTGGTGGCCGCCTCCGCTGCAGCCAGGAGTGGAGCAAACCGGTGGCATTGCGATGCGTTCAGGCTTCCGGATGGCACGTGCAGGGGATTTTCAGCCGCACCGTGTCGAGACAGGCTTGCGGACTGCAAAACGTCTGCGGGTGGAGTTTGATGCCGCAGCAGCACATTTCTCCCGGTATCACGAAATCCAGGATCAGGTGGACGCGGTCAGAGGCTCCGTCGTTCTGCACCGAATGCATGCGCCTGTTGTTGACCTCGTAGATCTCGCCTTCGCGCATATGGATAGTCTCGCTTCCCACGGAAAACCGAACGTCGTCGTTGGTGAGGATGGGCAGGTGAACCCGATGGGAGTGCGTCAATGAAAAGTTCAGATCCTGATGTTCACCGATGCCGCAGCCGGCCTTGAGCCGGACCAGCGTGGCGCGCACAAAATACCCGAGTCCGAACTGCTGAATCAGTTCCGCGCCCCTCGCGCCCTGTTCGTAGTAATCCGCCGTTATTGCCAGCGCCGGCCGTATGCCCGGCTCGAAGATCTGCAATATGGGCAGTCGCGTGGGGTGACTGTGACGAAAATCCGGATCGTAGACCAGGCCGATCATGCGCGTATCGCGATGCACTTCGTAACGCTGGTGGCGGATGGAAAATTCGTTCCATTGCTCTTCAGTCAGGTTCTGGACGAGCTGTTTCAGTTCTCGCGTCTCAACGTTCCCGATATGAATAAAGTTTCCGGCGAAGTTCATGGCTAGTGCACTGGGTCAGCTGATGGTCTGGAAATGTCGTTGCAATTGTAAACCCGGACGAATCATTCGTAGCCCAGCACGGCCCGCAACCCGGGTGCCACGTAGTTCACCAGGTTCTTCTGCGTGTCGGGCAGTTCGTCCGGCACCTCGAACATGCCGCCCCCTGCGAGATTTTCCCGAGCCGTGCCGCTTTGTTCGCGATCGGAGCCGATGCGCACGCGCTCACGCCAATCCTCCGGCATCTGGTCAATGCCGCAATCGTGCAGCAATTTAGCGAAGAACGTCTCAGCCTCCGTTGCATCCAGGTTTTCGACGTGGTGCAGCAGCTCTTCGAAGTGCAGCAGAACCGCCTTG
>Ga0299906_10003181_pt1 | contig 13549 bp, 16 predicted proteins | sample RVTome_14_FD_200259 | JGI IMG/M metagenome (GOLD analysis project Ga0299906, IMG submission 200259) | Soil microbial communities from uranium-contaminated site in the Upper Colorado River Basin, Wyoming, United States - RVT145D125 (version 2) ...
TGTCGAGCGCAATCTCCTGCGCGCGCAGGTGCTTCTTGACGGTCATCGGATAGTACGTGCCGCCCTTGACCGTGGCGTCGTTGGCCACGATCACGCACTCGACGCCTTCGACCCGACCGATGCCCGTCACCATCCCCGCGCCCGGCGCCTCATCGTCGTACAGCCCGTATGCGGCGAGGGTCGACAGCTCCAGGAACGCGCTCCCCGGATCGATGAGCCGATCCACCCGCTCGCGGACCAGGAGCTTGCCCCGCTCGCGATGGCGGGCGATGGCGCGATCGTCGCCGCCGGCTCCGTTGACCGTGACCTGGGCTGTCCGCTCGCGGAGCTCGGCGACCAGGGCCCGCATGGCATCCGCGTTGGCGGCGAAGCTGGGGGATGAGGGATCGACCGCGGAACGGAGGACGGCCATGACCCGCCGATTATGGCCCCCGATCTCCCGCTGCCGGCCGCCTGGCGGGCGGCGCTATGGGTCAGGCCAGGCTGACGAGCGGGACCAGTCGGCTGACGTGGGCCGAGTTGACGATGACCACCGAGACGACGTGCTCGAATGCCGGGTCACCGTGGTGGAGGAGGTGGGCCTCCGTGAGTGGGACGAAGGCAGGCAGTTGGAACGCGTCCGGGAACGTCGTTCCAGGCGGGAGGTGCAGGTTTCCGGTCACCGTGAACGGCCCGGCGTCGGTAGCAACACGCTGGATGCGCCGATGCAGTCGCAGCTGGCGGTTGGTGCGCCATTCCGGCGGCATGACGAGAACGACGTCGGCGGTGGCCACGGTCCGCCACTCCCCGTTCTTGTCCAGGACCGGTCGCACGGTCATGTCCTCTCCGCCGGCGCGCGGCTGCCACAGGCGCAGCTCCTCGCTGGCCAACAGGAGGTCGGTCACGCGCTGCCCCTTCGACGCGATCCAGCCCACCATGCGGGTGTCCGCGGTGTACAGCTCAATGGGCGCCAGATCGGTTCCATTGGCCAGGGCGGCGGAGCCCGAGGTCGCCGACCCGCCACCACGGCGCCAGTTCCAGAAGGTCACACCCTGACGCTACCCCGTGCGCCCCCCGCGGGCCACGGCCCGACAGTACTAACGCGGCTGCACCCCATAGGCGTTGCCGGGGTACACCATTCCTATAGCCAATCCCGAGATTCAGGTGTACAAATGTCGCATGTCACGCGCCATGCGCCTCGGAATTCTTGCTGTTGTGATCCTGCTCCCGCTTGCGAGCGGGGCCGTTCTGGCCTTCAACGGCGAGGGAGAGAATGCCGATCGGGTAGTCGAGCTCCTCGACGACCAGGGGATCACGACTGACAACGCCGAGCTCGACGAACTTGCTGACACGTACGGATTAGGGGGTGCCGTCCGAGTCCTCGCGTTCGCCGATGCGGCGGGCGTGGACCCGTCCGAGATCACGGCCATGCGCGATGAAGGCATGGGCTGGGGCCAGATAGCCCGCGCCCTCGCCGAAGAGCATGATGGCTTCGACTTGAAGCCCGGCATCGGCTGGATCATGCGCGGCCACAGCCAGGGAGAAGGCCAGGGGCAAGGCCAAGGCCAGGGACAGGACAAGGAACGCGGGCGAGGGGGCAGCGACACCGACGACGACTGATATCGTCGCACGGTGATCGAATTCGACGACTTCCTCCGGGTCGACATGCGGGTAGGCCGCATCGTCGCGGCCGAGCCGTTTCCGGAGGCCCGCAACCCCTCCTATCGGCTCCAGATTGACTTCGGTCCCGAGATCGGCGAACGGGTGTCTGCCGCCCAGCTCACGGTCACATACCCCGATCGAGCGACCCTCATCGGCCGCCAGGTGGTTGCGGTCGTGAACTTTCCACCCCGCCGGATCGCGGGCCTCGCCAGCCAGGTCCTGGTCCTGGGCGCCATGGGGGACGGTGGCCAGGTCTACCTGCTCGAGCCAAATCCCGCCTCGCCTGAGGGGCTCCGCATCGGCTGATCGATCGGGATCGGCGATACTCGTCGGGTCGTGACCGTGACTGACCATTCGCTCCTGGGCGCCGCTCCCGACGGCTTACCGGACCCGAACATCAGCCCGCCCCAGGTAGCGCGGTCCGGGGATCCGTTCGCGTCCCTGCGGATCGTGGTCGGCCTCGCGAGGCTGACCCGCAACGTCACCCACCAGCTGCGCGACGTGGTCGCCGCCCTGAACGCCGCCTACCTCGACTGGTCCTTCCGCGAGGACGTCGTCCTGGCCGAGCTCACCCAGCTGCAGTCCAATTGGAGCATCTCGTTCCATGGTGAGGACCGGATCGTGATCGGGGCCAACGAGCGCGGCCGGACGCTGCTCATCGTCGACTCCACCAAGATGACGCCGTTCCTTATCTCCCAGGCCCAGCGCCTGGCCGATGCGTGCGACGCCGAGCTGCGCCGGTTCAGCCTGGGCGACGGGGTTACCACCGACAACTGACCGATGGGATCTCGAGCCGTCACCTGCACCGCGACCCTCGCCGGTGACGCGAGTCGCCACGCGGCGGCATGGCTCGAGCGGCTCATTGCCGGCCGGAAGGAGCCGAACGGCTGACCAGGTCCTAGTCGTAGGATGCGGGCATGAGACGCTTGAAGAGCCTTCGGGATCGAATGATCGTGCTTCTCGTTGTGGGGCTGCCGCTGCTCATCGCGGCCTGCCAGAACGCTCCAGGAGGACCCGGCTACTAGACCGGTCGGTCGTCAGTAGCGGTCAGCCTGAGCAGCCTGGCCGACGGCGGCCTCGGGCGCCTCCATCACGACGGGCACCCGATCGGTCCGTCGTGGCTTGGGCCGGAAGGGCGAGGTCTCCGGGACGATCGGTCCATCGGTCTCTGCCAGCGCGCCACCCCGATAGGCCTCCCAGACCGCCATCACCGTGTCGCGGTGGGGGCGGATCCGGCAATGCTCGTCGCGGTTGCCCATCTCGTCGCAATAGCCCAGCGGCACGCACTTCGGGGCCAGGAACGAGCCGAAGAACGGGCTCACCCGGAAGATCTCGTGCCGGATCTGCTTGAACAGCTGGCGGATCTCCCACTGGGCCATGGTGCACAGCCGCAGACCGCTCATGTGGATGAGCTGACGCAGGTTGACGGTCATGATCAGGTTGGTCTGCATGGCGTTGGGGAAGATGAAGCGCGCATCCTCGGCCGGTACCTCGGCCTGGAGCAGCTGCCCGTACAGCTCGAGGTTGTCGTCGATGGCCTGCTGGAAGCGGCCCGCCAGGTCGTCCGGCAGGTCGCCCTTGGTGATCGAGTCGGGGATCGTGTAGTTGTCGCGGGCCTTGAAGCTCACGTACCGCTGGGACTGCTGGTCGAAGGCGGTCCCCGACCGGTGGCGGACCAGCTGGTGGGACAGGGTCCGGGTCACGCCGCTGATGGCGAAGGTGAAGTTCACATGCTCGATGGTCGAGCCGTGGCCCGACTCCATCACCTTGCGCACGAGGGACTGCTGCTTCTCGTCGGCCACCTTGCGCGCCACCGCCTTGTCCCAGATGGCGTCCGGCAGCTGCTCCGAATAGCACGTCCGGCACGCGGTGTAGATGATCGGGAGGTAGTACTCCTCCACGATCTCGGCGGTGGGGAAGATCAGCTTGGCGGACAGGTTCGGAGATGTCGGCGGCATCAGGTGCTTCGATCGTTCAAGGCGTCGAGTCTAGAAGCCGACATGCGCGAGATCGAGAGTCATGTCCACAAGATTCTTCGGTGATGCTCATTTCAATGTGCGCCCGGTGTGCACGACAACGCGGCGCAACGTCCGCGACCGGCAGGGATGTCATACATAGTAGGACACGCAGCCCCTTCGCGCTATCCCAATCCAGGGGAGGCTATGCCTCGCGGCCTTGATCCGCCTTGTCGTCCTCAGTTTCCGGGGGCCGTCGCTCTTCCAATCGAGCGAGGCCGTGGAGACGGTCGAAGGCGATGAAGTTGCCACCTCCTGCGCGAGCCGAGGCCACCGCCTCATCGGCCCGTGCCAGCAGCGTGTCGGCGGTCAGCTCCTGGCGGGAACGCATGGTGGTCACGCCCAGCGAGACCGTGACAGAGACCTCTCCCCGGCCGGTCGAAACGGGGCGCTGCGTGGCCCGGTCGCGTATCGCCTCTGCGAACACCGTCGCGCCCTTCTCATCGGTATGCGGGAGGATGGCCAGGAAGGCGTCTCCGGCTACCCGGCCGATGGCGTCCGCTTCGCGGACGCGGACCCGCATCCGCAACGCCAGCTCGCGCAGCACCGCATCGCCGACCGCCGTTCCGTGCTGGGCATTGATCTCCCCCATGCCGTCCACGTCCATGAGCACGATGGACACCGCGTGCGGGTAGCGGCGCGCGGCCGCCACCTCGTCGCGCAGGCGCACCATGATCGCGCTGCGACTGGCGACGCCGGTCAGCGGATCGACCTCGGACGCGCGCTCCAGCTCCGACCGCTGCAGGGCGATGGTGTGACGCGCGTCGGTCAGCTCGGCCAGGGCGGCCCGCACCTCCCGGCCCAGGCGGTCGCGTTCCGCAGAGTCCTCCTCCGGCTTGTGGTTGGGAGGAGTCGGCGCGGCCAGCCTGGTCAGCAGGCGGGGAGCGACCGGGGCAGGCGCCGTGGCGATCTCGTCGGACGCGCGTTCTCCTCGGTCGACGAGCGCCAGTACGAGCAGCGGTGGGGCGAGCAACAGCGGGGCGATGGCGAATAGTGCATCAACGCTCCCCGGGCGCGCCCAGGCCAGGAGGCCCGCAGCCAGGGCCACGGTCACCGATCCGAGCGCTGCCATCGTGTTGCGGCGGTTCACCCAGGCCCCTGCTGCACCCGCGGCCAGGAGTCCGGCCGCCAGCATCACCACCGGCGTGGCGGAGTCCAGCTCAGATCCAGGCGCCAGCAGGGCGGCGCCGAGCGCGGTCTCGGCCAATACGAGGGCCACGATGACGCCCAACCAGCGAGATCGCTCGTCGGCCAGCGTCTGATGACCAGCCCATGCGGCCACGGCCAGGCCGGTCGCCACGACTACCAGGGTCAGAGCCAGTCCACTGTTGGGCAGGGTCGCCGCCGCGGTGGGCCCAGCCAGCGCCAGCGCGCCGCTCCCGGCGGTCAACGCAGTGGCGCTCAGGCCGGCCGCGCCCGCCGACAGGCGTCCGGCCATCACCAGGCCACTGAGGAGGGGTATCACCGAGACGGCAGAGCACAGCGCCACCGTACCCAGCGCGATCGGCGCCAGCCAACCGGTTCCGCCGCCGGGGTCCATGGTGAGTGGCTGGAATAGGCGCAGCACCACAAGAGCGGCCACGGGGAGCACCAGGGCCAACCCGGTGCCCACCGACCGCGCAATCGCCGCGGTTAGATCGGATCGGGGCATCTGCTCAGCGGTGCGTCTGGTCACCGCGAGTCTGTCAGCCCGGGGGTCACGGACAAATAGTACGAACGGCCGCGCCATACTCAGGCATGGCCTCCAGGTCTCCCGGCGAGCGGTTGCCCAACGAAACGGTCATGACCCGCAGCGCGTTCCTGGCCGCCACTGACGCGCTGATCGCCGAGGGCGACCGCCTGGCCGAGAGTCCCGACTGGGACGCCTTCCGGGCCTGGCTGCTCGAGTCTGATCGGCTCCTGGAATCGGTCTGGGGTCGGATGGACCGATACCACCTGGCCTGGCTCAACGTCGGTCGGGACCGCGCCCCGCCTGGATCGCCACTCGACCAAGCCGGTACGGGGCGCTTCGTCGCCGACGTGGCGCGCGCCAAGGTGGCGGTCCTGCGTACGATGCGCACCGCGGTGGAGCGCCAGGGCTGGAGACGCCTGGCCGATGATCCCGCGCCACGGGAGGCCACGTGACCTACGACCGAACGGGGGGATTGGCGGCCATCCTGGCCCATCCCGCCGACGAGGCGTTCACGTGCGCCGGGTCGCTGGCCCTGGCCCACGATGCGGGCGAGACGACACGCCTCCTGGTCGTGACTCGCGGCGAGGCCGGGAACCCCGAGCGGATCCCCGACGCCCAGCTGGCCGCGATTCGCGAGTCCGAGATGATCCGCGCCGCGGAGGCCATCGGGCTCAACGAGGTCACCCTCCTCGACGGCTACCCGGATGGAGCGGTTGCCGCCCAGCCGCAGGAGCGCCTGGTGAGCGAGATCGTCGCCTGGCTGGGTAACCGCCGCCCGGACGTCGTCATCACCTTCGGCGCACACGGCGTGACCGGCGACCCTGACCACGTCGCGGTTGGCAGCGCTGCGCGATGGGCGGTCGAGCGCCTCGCCAAGGAGGGGGTGGCGCCACACTCGGTCTACGTCATCGCGCCGGGCTATGGGCCGGGGCCCAACCGATACGACCTCTCCCCGGAGGAGCAGGCTGCCACCCACCGGATCGACATCACCGAGGTGGCCGACCGACGGCTGGCCGCGCTCGAGGCCCACACATCACAGGCCGATACGGCCGAGGCGATCGCCGAGCTCAAGGCCGCGATCGAGGCCGGCGGACCGATCTACGAGGCCTTCACCCGGGTCCGCCCGCAGGTTCTGCCTCCCCACCCCAAATTCGACACCAGCCTTTTCTGACCCCATATCCCGCGTCGTCTGCTGCACGCGGGGCGTGCATGTCAGCCACCGAGGTGGCCGCCGCAGCCTGGGCAGGTCCATTTCCCGGTCGTGTTGCACGCCTGGCGTGCACGGCCGCAAACGGGAACCCGAGATCAGACCTCTTCCTGGCCGATACGCACGGGGGCGTGCATGCGGCTCCCCGCGCTTGATGAACGGGGCGAGGAGCGGGCTACGGGGAGCGTCTGACGGGTGGCCCTCGGGAGCTCCCACGCGAAGCCCCCTGGCGAATCCCTGCTAATCTGGTCGGGTATGACGATTGATTCGAACCTCGCCAAGGTGGACGAGGTGATGACCGCGCTCTATGAAATCCACGACCCGGAGATCGGGATGAGCATCGTGGATCTCGACCTGATCAAGAACGTCGAGATCGGAGCCGATGGGGCCCCGACCGAGATCAAGATGGTCCTGACCACGCCGTTCTGCCCATGGGCCGGCGACCTGATTCAGACCATCAAGCAGAAGACCGAGGAGGTCGTCGGGCCTCCGGTCAAGGTGACCCTGCTGGCCGATCGCTGGGAGCCCCCGCCCGGTCTGTTCTAAGACTCATGGGCGAGCCCGGGTCAGGGAGGCTCGGGCGGGATCGTGGTGACGAGCCCGTAGCCGTCGCGGCAGTTGGCCGGAATGCGCTGGTCGATGAGCTCCGCGACGAAGGCGCGCTGCTCCGGCGCGTACTCCCAGCCGCCCACCGTGATGATGTCTCCTGAGGACACTTCCACCCCGTCGCCCCTGACGGTGAATCCGGCGCCGTCGGCAGCCATCTTGAAGTTCGAGGGCCGGAAACCGAGGCAGCGCGCATGCGTGGTCACGATCCACACGCAGCCGTCCTGCACGGTCAGATTCCCGATGAGCAGGCCCGTCGGCCGGCTCTGCATCAGCTCATGCCGAGGTGCGAACGGCGCGGGCTGGCAACTCATCACAGCTGGCCAGCAGCGCGAACAGCTGGAATGTCTTTGGCCTGCATGACGCTGACGATAGTCGCGGTACGTGCCCGCCGGAATACCCACAACGTCTTGGATCGATCCCTATCTGGCTCGACGCCGCTGTAGCCTCAGTGGGATTAGTACAGCGCCGGACCGTCGTTCGACGGCCTTTTCTTGGTCCGGAACGCGCTCCCTGACCCGCATTGGGACTCACCGGTCGCGCCCGCGAGGCTTTGGGCGGGGCGCGCGGTCCTTCAGGCGCTGTACCAACCTCTCTGGGGATAGGCGCGGCGGTAGGATCGGTCGCACATGCGTATCTACACGCGCAAGGGGGACGCAGGTGACACCGGACTCCTGTTCGGGGGTGCCCGGGTCGGCAAGGCGAGCCCCCGTATTGAGGCCGCCGGCACCGTTGACGAGGCCGTGGCCGCACTGGGCCTGGCCCGCGCCTGGCTGAGAGCTGACGATCCTCTGAGCGTCCTCCTGATCCGGCTCCAGAAGGAGCTGTTCGTGGTAGGGGGCGAGGTCGCCACGCACCGGGCTCGGCGGGCGCGACTGACGCCGGGGACGAGCCTCGTGACCGAGGCGATGGTGGCGGCGCTCGAACGGGAGATTGACGCCCTGACCACCGCCCACCAAATGCCGGTGGAGTTCGTCGTGCCGGGGGAATCCCAGCCGGGCGCCGCGCTGGACGTGGCACGCTCTGTGACTCGACGCGCGGAACGACGAGTCGTGGTCCTGGCCGAAGGCGGGGACCTCCCTGACTCGCAGGCCCTGCGCTATCTCAACCGCCTGGCGGACCTGCTGTTCGTGATGGCCCGCGTGGCGGACGGGGGCTTCCGCCCCGTCCGAGGCCGCGAGTAGAATCGATCCGCCCCACCCCATGCTCAGTCGCCCGAGGAGATCCGGATGACGCTCACCGCATCCCGCTACCAGATGTTCATCGCCGGGGAGTGGCGTGACGCCGCCGCCGGCGAAACGATCGAAGTCATCAACCCCGCCACCGAGCAGAAGATCGCCGACGTCCCGAAGGGCACGACGGCGGACGTGGATGCGGCGGTGGCCGCCGCCCGCGACGCATTCGAGACCTGGTCCCTGACCACGCCGGCCGAGCGCAGCGGCATGCTCCACAAGTTCGCCGACGCGGTTGAGTCGCATGCGGACGAGCTGGCGCGGGTGGAATCGGCCAATGTCGGAAAGCCCATGTCCGTGGCCGCGTTCGACGTCGAGTTCAGCGTCGACAACCTCCGGTTCTTCGCCGGCGCGGCCCGGGTCGTGGAGGGCAAGGCGGCCGGGGAGTACGTTGCCACCCACACCAGCATGATCCGCCGCGAGCCGGTGGGGGTCATCGGCCAGGTGGCGCCCTGGAACTACCCGCTCATGATGGCCATCTGGAAGCTCGGGCCTGCCCTGGCGGCCGGCAACACGGTCGTCCTCAAGCCCTCGTCGTGGACGCCGCTGACCGCCATCAAGCTCGCGGAGCTGGCGGCCGACATCTTCCCCAGGGGCGTTCTCAACGTGGTCGTCGGCCCGGGCAAGACGGTTGGGGCGCACCTCATCTCCCATCCGGGCGTGGACATGGTGTCGCTCACGGGTGACACCGCCACGGGACGCGAGATCGCCGCAGCCGCGGCCCAGACCGTCAAGCGCGTCCACCTGGAGCTGGGCGGCAAGGCCCCGGTCCTGGTGTTTGACGACGCGGATCTGGATGCGGTCACCGAGGCGGTCAAGCTGGCCGGCTTCTTCAACTCCGGCCAGGACTGCACCGCGGCGACCCGGGTCATCGCGTCCCGCAACGCCTACGACGGGCTGCTGGAGCGCCTCGTCCCGGCGGTCGACTCGCTCAAAGTGGGCGACCCGGCATCGGTGGAGGACTACAAGGAGGCCGATGTCGACATGGGGCCCATGGTCAGCCAGGCCCAGCAGGAGCGGGTCATCGGCTTCGTGGACCGGGCCCGTGGGTATGGCGCGGAGGTCGTGGCCGGTGGCTCAGCCCTGGACGGGCAAGGCTACTTCTATCGGCCCAGCCTGGTCACCGGCATCAGCCAGGACAGCGAGATCATCCAGAAGGAGGTCTTCGGCCCGGTCGTGACAGTCCAGCACTCCGCCGACGACGAGGAGGGGATCCGATGGGCCAACGGCGTGCCGTTCGGGCTGGCGGCATCGGTCTGGACGCGCGACATCAAACGTGCCCTGAACGCCGCTCGGCGGCTGCGGTTCGGCACGGTCTGGATCAACGACCACCTGACCATGGCGTCCGAGATGCCGCACGGCGGCTTCAAGCAGTCCGGCTACGGCAAGGACATGTCCAGCTACAGCATCGAGGACTACACCGTCGTCAAGCACGTGATGGCCAAGATCGCCGACTGAGCTGTCACTGACCGATCCCGGACCGATACCAATTGATGACGGGATGGCGCCCGCGGCCACCCCCTTGCGCGGCTGACGCAACGCGCTGCGGGGCCGCCCTCGGCCGCCCTGACCTCGGGCCCTCTCAGGCAGCTCGGTCCGGCTACGAACTCGGGCTTAAGGGTTCGATGTCACAGCGCTTCGTGACATCGTGCAGCACGTTAACGGGATAGCGCGAAGTGCTGCGATGGTCCGCTGTTCGCTCTTGGCCCGAGGCTTGCGATCGGCAGCGAGAAGCGGATGGTGGGTGCCGCGGCCGATCGCAGTCACTTGGCGGTCTCGTCAGGTGGTAGGGAATCGTCAACCAGCTTGACCAGAGTTGGGCTGGATGATTTCCCCACCTGCCGCATCATGAAGTAGAAAAACCCGCCAATCACCAGGAGCGGCACCAGGCCACTTATCAGGAGGCCGACCCACTCGCCCGTCTGCGGGAGGACGGCGTAGTAGACCGAACAGTCGGGGCCGATTGACCGACCCGTCGCCGCGCAGACCTCCGCGTAGACGTTGATGGATTCACTCGCGACGTAGCTGGTCCGTGACTTCCCATCCGCCGAGAAGACGTACAGGGTGGTCCCACCCTGTTCGATGGCTGTGATCTCTCCTGCGGCCGCATCCGCGAGAAGGTCGCTGTACGCGTAGAGCGGTTCCTGGTCGTCGTTCGAGAGGACGACGTACAGGATGACAAGGCCCAGGAGTATTCCAATCACCACGATCACGGTGCGGAGACGCCAGATGCCAGATGGCGTGGGTGCGGTCATGGGAGATCGAGTATGGGCGAACCGAGCGGAAGCGAGAAGCGGATTGTCGTGCCGTGGGCGAGCTCTGAGGTGGCCGTCATCGTTCCGCCGTGGGCCTGCACCAGGTCGCGGGCAATGGACAGGCCGAGGCCGCTCCCCGGGGAGTCGGGCGAGCGGTAGAAGCGGTCGAAGATCCGATCCAGCGCCTCGGCGCTCATCCCGCTCCCTGTGTCGCGCACGGTGACGAGTACCGCGAGATCGTCCAGGCGCGCGGTCAGGTCGACGATTCCGCCACGCGGAGTGTGACGGAGGGCATTGGTCAACAGGTTCGCGACCACCTCCCGGATACGCGCCGGGTCCAGCTCCAGCGTTGGCGCGCCCTCGCCCACGGTGATGGTGAGCTGAATGCCGGCCTGCTCCGCCTGGCTTCGGTACCCGGCTGCGACCTCAGGGAGCAGCGCTTCGAGATCGGTCGGCTCGCGATGGAGGACGAGACTGCCGGCCTCGACCAGCGTCAGCGTCCGCAGGTCCTCGATCAGCCGCTCCATGACCCGGGCTTCCTCCAGGATCGGCTCCAGGTGCTCCGCATCGGCGGGGTAAACCCCGTCCAGCAGCGCCTCGATGTTGCCCTGTATCACGGTCAACGGCGTCCGCAGCTCGTGTGAGACGTCGGCCAGCGTCGACTGCCTATGCGCCTCCATCTCTTCGAGACGGGCGCTCATCGAGTTGAAGGCTCGGGCCAGGGAACGGACCTCGCGTGGGCCCTCCTCTGGCACGCGAGCACTGAAATCGCCCGCTTCGACGCGGCCGGAAGCCTCGATCAGGTCTCCCACCGGCGCGGCCGCGCGGCGCACCGCCCTACCCGCCATCCCGAGCACGATCAGAACGAACAGGCCGATCAGGATCGCCGCGGCCCACGGCTGTGAGCCACCCACCGCGTTGCTGATCAGCCATACGAGGAGGGCCACCACCGACGCGAGGACCACCACCATGAAGACGAAGAAGCAACCAATGCGCCACATGAATCCGCCGCGCGTCCGGCGCCAGTACTCCGCCCGCTCAGCGTCGGCCGGCGGCCACACCTCGTCCTCCGGCCACCACCGCGGCCGGTGACGGCCGTATCCGTGCCACCTCCGATCTCTCCGGTCAGGCATCGGTCAGGCGGTAGCCAACGCCGTACACGGTGAGCAGGTAGCGCGGCGCACGCGCGTTCGGTTCGATCTTGCGTCGGATGTTCTTGACATGGGCGTCGATCGCCCGCTCATACGACTCGAAGGCGACGCCATGAATCGCGTCCAGCAACTGGGACCGCGTAAACACCCTCCCCGGCTGGCGGGCCATGGCGGTGAGCAGCTGAAACTCGGTCGCGGTGAGGTTCACAGCGCGCCCGGCGACCTCAACCCGGAGGCGAGGCACGTCGAGCACCAGGTCGCCTGCGCGAATCAGTTCCGCGTCGGCGTCGCCCCCGTGGCGGCGCAGCACGGCGCGCACCCGCGCGGTCAGCTCACGCGGGCTGAAGGGCTTGGTGACGTAATCGTCGGCGCCGAGCTCCAGGCCGACGACCTTGTCGGTCTCGTCGTCGCGGGCGGTGAGCATGATGATCGGGACTCCCGAGTCGCGGCGCAAGCGGCGCGTCACCTCAAGCCCGTCGAGTCCCGGCAGGCCCAGGTCGAGCACGATCAGGTCGGGCCGATCCTGGTGCGCTCGCATGAGGGCCTCTGGCCCGGCCCGAGCGGTCGAGACGGCGAAGCCCGCCCGCTCCAAATAGTCGCGGACGAGCTGGGCGATTCTGGGCTCGTCATCGACGACGAGGACCCGCGCCATGGGAGGCATGGTAGTCGGGCGGGCGGCGCCGGCCGCCCGCCCGTATCGGCCCGGAAGGAAATCAGACCCTGTCGGCTTCTGGCTTGTCGGGGGCCTGCGGCGTCTCGCCATGCTGCTCGCGGTGCCACTCGTCGAAGTGCTCGCGCGGACCACGGTGATGATCCCAGCCATATCCCTTATGGCCACTCCAGCCCCGCTGCCCGCCCCAGCGGCCCCACCCGATGACGGCCCGCAACAGGCCGAAGATCAGGAACAGGAAGAGGATGCCGAACAGGATCCCGAGGAATCCGCCGCCCCAGCCCCAGCCGTAGCCCCACGGGTGCCCAAGATAGGGTCCGTAGACGCCGATGGGCACCGGGTCCCCCGAAGCGATGGCGCTGCCGACATCGGCCGCGATGCCCGCCGAAACCCCGGCGTTGTAGACGGCGGTTCCGGCCACTGCCACCAGCACGACCAGAAGCACGAAAGCGATGAAGCGTCCGAACATGAATTGAGTCTCCTCGTATTGGACCGATGAATGCGGTCCGTTCGAGGCCAAGGCTGACGTCGGGATGTGGGCAGAATGTGAACGCGCGATGCGGAAATCGCGTGGACCGGGCGCCGATTTCCAACCACCCGGCTGTACCGTACGCGCCAATGCGTGACGGATTGGAGCGGCGCAGCCTGGAGCTCCTGAGCGTGGTGGGGGTGGCCGCCATCCTGGTTGGCATCCGGATGCTGGACGGCACCGATCTCGGCTCCAGCTGGGAGCGGGGGCTGGCCGGGGTCGCGAGCCAGCTGCCGGTGACCTTCCCGGCGGCGGTGCTGGTCTTTGCCTCGGCGGTGCTCCAGCTGGCCGCCGGCGCGATCGTCGTCCGGGCGCTCCGCGGCGCGCCCTACGCGTCGGTGACCGATGCCGTGCTGGGCGGCATGGTGGGTGCGGTCGTCATCGGTCTGGCGGCGCTCATGCTGCTGGGCAGCCTGGGGCTTTTCCGCCAGCCGGTGCTCGTGGCGGTCAACGCGGCCGTCATCGGTCTGGGCTGGTTTGTTCGACCCATCCTTGCCAGCCAGCCGGCCCTCAGGCTGGGATGGCCCACCGTCGCCGGCGCCTTCGTCGTGCTGGCGTGGTCGGGATCGGT
>Ga0299906_10003182_pt1 | contig 13549 bp, 10 predicted proteins | sample RVTome_14_FD_200259 | JGI IMG/M metagenome (GOLD analysis project Ga0299906, IMG submission 200259) | Soil microbial communities from uranium-contaminated site in the Upper Colorado River Basin, Wyoming, United States - RVT145D125 (version 2) ...
GAGGTCCGGCGGCGGCGGGCCGCGCGGGCCGTCGCGCACGAGCACGACCACCCGCACGAGCACGACCACCCGCACGAGCACGACCACCCGCTCGAGCGCGTGCACGACCACGAGACCGCCGATGCCGGGACGTTCGAGCACAGCCACGGCGGCACCCGGCACCGACACGGTCCGTCGGCCGGGTCGTCGGTCACGTGGCGCAGCCTGTTCGCCCTTGGGCTCGCCGGCGGGATCATCCCGTCCACGAACGCCCTGCTCATCCTCCTGTTCGCGATCGCTGCCGGCCGGCCCCTGTTCGGGTTCGTCCTCGTCGGGGCGTTCGGGCTCGGGATGGCCGCCGTCATGACCGGTGTCGGGCTCACGCTCGTCTACGCCCGCGGCCTCGTCGATCGGCTGCCCGCCCGGCCGGCGGGCGCCAGGCTGGCCGGCCTTGCCCCGCTCGGCGCGTCGGTCGTCGTCCTCGCCCTCGGCGTGTGGCTCACGTCGCAGGCCGTGCTCGGCGGTGGCGTGCTCTGACGCGGCACGCCGCGGCCGGCGCGGGTCCCGCTCGGCCGGCGGCGACGGACCCTGCTACCCTGCCCGGCGATGCGAGACCTCACCGACCGCGCCCTCGACACCGCCACGGCGCTGGGTGCGGGATACGCGGACGTTCGCGTCGTCCGGCGGCTCGAGGAATCGATCACCATCAAGACCCGACGGGTCGAGGCCGTCTCGTCCGGTGAGAGCGAGGGCTTCGGGCTGCGCGTCCTCGTCGACGGAGCGTGGGGCTTCGCGAGCTCCCACCGCCTGACGGCCGACGAGGCCGACCGGGTTGCCGCCGACGCCGTCCGGATCGCGCGCGCATCGGCCACGGCCCTGCGGAACCCCGTCCGGCTCGACGATCGGCCACCTGCCCACGGCAACTACGAGACGCCCGTCTCGGAGGACCCGTTCTCGATGCCGCTCGAGGAGAAGATCGGTGCCCTCCTGGCGGCCGACGAGATCGCCGCGACCGTCCCCGGCGTCGGATTCACCGAGTCGATGTACGGCGCGCAGCGCGAGTGGAAGACGTTCGCGGCTACGGACGGCAGCTTCACCGAGCAGGTCATCACCCACGTCGGGTCCGCGGTCGAGGCGAACGCCATCGACGGTGACGAGCACCAGGTCCGCAGCTACCCCGACAACGGCGGCGGCTGGAACGCGGCCGGTTACGAGTACATCCGCGGCCTCGACCTCGTCGGCCACGCCGGACCGTATGCCGAGGAGGCGGTCGCCCTGCTCAGCGCGCCGCAGACGCCGCCCGGCCGCCGGACGATCGTGCTCGATCCCAGCCAGGTGTACATGCAGGTCCACGAGTCGTGCGGCCACCCGACTGAACTCGACCGCGTGTTCGGCACGGAGGCGAGCTACGCCGGCACGAGCTTCCTGACCACGGACCGTCTCGACGAGGGCTTCCGCTACGGGAGCGACCTCATCACGATCGTCGCCGACGCGACCGCGCCTGGCGGGATGGGCACGTTCGGCTGGGACGACGAGGGGGTCGCCGCCCAGCAGGTGCCGCTCGTCAAGGACGGGATCTTCGTGGGCTACCTATCCAGCCGCGAGACGGCGCCCCGGATCGGTCGTCGGAGCGGTGGTGCGATGCGCGCGGACGGCTGGAACCGGATCCCGCTCATCCGGATGACCAACATCAACCTGCTGCCCCGGCCCGGGATGAGCCTCGACGACATCGTGGCCGACACGGACGACGGCCTCTACCTCGCGACCAACCGGAGCTGGTCGATCGACGATCGCCGGCTGAACTTCCAATTCGCGACCGAGGTTGCCTACGAGATCAAGGGTGGCAGGAAGGGCCGGCTGCTCAAGAACCCCACGTACACCGGCATCACGTACGAGTTCTGGCGATCGTGCGATGCGGTCGGCGACGCCGGCAGCTACGTCATGCTCGGCACGCCGAACTGCGGCAAGGGCGAGCCCGGGCAGGGTGCTCACGTCGGCCACGCGGTTCCCGGGGCCCGATTCCGCGACGTCCAGGTCGGCGTGGGCAAGTGGTGAGCGAGCGCCGAGTGGACGACCGATCCGACTGGCTGGCGGTGGCGGAGACGCTGCTCGGGCACGCCGCGCGCGAGGGCGCCACGGAGGCGGAGGCGCTCGTCATGGCCGACACGTCCGCGCTGACGCGCTTCGCGAACAGCGAGATCCACCAGAACGTGGCCGAAACGAGCGTGACGATCAACCTGCGGGTCGTGATCGGCAAGCGCGTCGGGGTCGCGTCGTCCGGTCGTACGGACCCGGACGGCCTGCTCGCGCTGGCCGGCAACGCCGCCGCGATCGCGCGCAACGTCGAGGAACTGGCCGACTGGGCAGGGTTGCCGGAACCGGGTCCCATTCCGGACCGACCGACCGCGTTCGCCCCGGCGACGGCGGCCGCGACGCCGGAATTCCGGGCCGAGGCGGTCCGGGCGGTCATCGCAGCGGCGGACGAGGCTGGTGTCACCGCGTACGGCTCGTTCGCCACCACGACCGACACGATCGCGATCGCGAACTCGAAGGGCGTCCGGGCGGCCGAGGACCGGACGTCGTCGCAGCTCATCACCGTCCACATGGCGCACGGCGGCGGATCCGGCTACGCGGAGGCGGTCGCGACGGACGCGACGACGATCGACGCGGCGGCACTGGGCCGGGAGGCGGCGGCCAAGGCACGGGCGACCGGGAACCCCGTGGCGGTCGAGCCCGGCGACTACCCGGTCGTGCTCGAGGAGTACGCCGTCGTCGACCTCCTCGACATGATCGGGTACCTCGGATTCGGCGCCCTCGCCGTTCAGGAGGGTCGGTCGTTCTACGAGCGCGGCCGGCGGATCGGCAGCGATCTCGTGACCATCCGCGACGACCCGGCGGAGCCGGCCGGGCTGCCGATGGGCTTCGACTACGAGGGCGTCGCAAAGGCGCGGGTCGAGCTCGTCGAGCGCGGGATCTGCCGCGAACTCGTCTACGACACGCAGACGGCCGCCCGGGATGGTGCTCGCTCGACCGGCCACGGGCTGCCCGCCCCGAACGCCTACGGGCCGTTCCCGCTCAACATGGTCATGGAGGGCGGGGCGTCGAGCCGGGAGGACCTGATCGGCAGCCTCGACCGCGGCTTGCTCGTGACCCGCTTCCACTACACGAACCCGGTTCATCCCAAGCTCGCGATCATCACCGGTATGACCCGCGACGGGACGTTCCTCGTCGAAGGCGGCCGGATCGTGGGCCCGGTGCGGAACCTGCGCTATACGCAGAGCTACCTCGACGCCCTGGCCGGGGTGTCTGCGGTGGGCCGCGATCGGCGGACCCTCCGGGGCTTCCTCGGCGCCGCCGTCGTGCCGGCGGTCCGCATCGACGCCTGGACGTTCACCGGCGCAACGGAACACTGAGCCCGACTCTCCCGGCGCTCAGTCCCCCGGCGCGGCGTCGATCTCGATCTCGATGAGCGACGCGGGCGTGGCAAAGCCGTCGCAGCGCCTCACGGCGATCGGCGTCCCCGCGAGGCCCACCCGCGCGGCAAGGTCGCCGGCCGCCTCGAGCGCGACGGACCGACCGACGTAGGCCGACACCGTCGTCGGCCGGATCGGTCGTCCGATCCGCTCCTCCGCCATCGCCAGCGTCGCCGTCACGCGCGCCCGGATCTCCGGGAGCTGGGCGTCGAGGCCGTCGGCCGGGGAGGTGATCCCGGACAGGAACGCCAGGTCGCCGGTCGTGACAACCTTCCACGGCGGCGGTGAGGGGTCGTGCGCGATCGCGGACTTGTCCGCGCCTGCTCGGCGAACGGCCAGCGTCGCCAGCCGAATCCCATCCGGCCGATCGAACGCCGACGGATCGATGTAGCTCGACGTCGCGCACGGGAACGGGACCGACAGGCGGCGCAGGCGAGCCGCGCTCGCGGCGGCGCGGCCCTCGCGGGTCGCAGCCGTCATGCGACTGCGGACGACGTCGGCGAGCGTCAGGCCATGCCCAGCAAGTGCCAGCTCGAGGGCGTCGAAGAGGGCTTCGAGGCGCTCAGGCGCGGTCGAGTGGCCCTCGAGCTCGAGCCACGTCGCTGGGCGGCCGCCGATCTCGAGGTCCTGGGACGTCATGACGGGCACATGGTCGGGCACGGTGCGCGCGAGTGTATCGGCGTGGGAGGATGCCCGGGTGACAGCACGGGCGATCCGGGAACGGCTCGGCCGCCGCTTCGACCCGGCGGAACTGCGGCGCATCAAGCGGCTGTGGGTCCGCCACTCGATCGCCGAGGATCGCCGGGACATCGACGGCCTCGTCGCGACCCTGTCCGCCGACTGCAGGTACGAGATCGTCCCGACGGGGCAGCGCTGGGACGGCCACGCCGGCGCGCGCGCCTTCTACGCGGAGCTGTTCGCGGCGTTCCCCGACGACGCGTTTGCCATGACCGACGTTGTCGTCGGGCCGCAGGGCGTGTTCGAGGCGGCATGGCTGACCGGCACGAACCTCGGCCCGTGGGCGGGCTCCCCGCCGTCCGGCCTGCCGGTGAGCTCGAGGTGGTCGTCCTCTTCCCGTGGGACCCGCTCGCGGAGCGCTTCGCCGGTGAGCGGATCTGGTTCGACCGGGGCGCGCTTCCGTAACGAGTCCGTAGCGGCGGGCCGCTTTCCTGTGCGGCATGAACGTTCGAAGCCGTCGCCTCATCCTGCTCGTCGCGGCCGCGCTGTGTGCAACCGGACTCGTCGCCTCGTGCTCGCCGTCGACGATGTCTCCGACCCCGCCTCCTGCGTCGGAGCCGCCGTCCGGACCGCCTCGACCGGTGATCATCGACGCCGACATGGACATCAGTGACCTGTTCGCCGTGGCCGTCCTCCTCCGCGACCCGGCGCTTGACGTCCGGGCGATCGCGATCGACGGGACCGGGCTCGTGCACTGTGCCGGCGGCCGACGGGTCACCCGCTACCTGCTCGAACAGCTCGACCGGGCCGACGTCCCGTTCGCCTGCGGCCGCGAGGGCAGCGGTCCCAACGGCCGGCCGTTCCCCGCGGAGTGGCGCGACCAGGCCGACGCGGCGTACGGCCTCGACATCCCGCCGGTCGTCGAGACCGGGATCCCGGAGCAGGCGGCCGACCTCATCGCCCGAACGATCGCCGCGAGCCCCGGGCCGGTGACGATCATCGCCCTCGGCCCGTGGACGAACATCGCGGACGCATTCGCCGCCGACCCCGCGCTCGTCGACGACGTGGCGGGCATCCACGCCATGGCCGGCGCGATCGAGGCTCCGGGCAACGTCCTCGTCGACGGCTTGACCGAGGCGGATCGGCTGGAGTGGAACGTCGTGGCCGATGCCGACGCGTTCACCGCGGTCCTCTCGCTCGACGTCCCGGTCACGCTGGTCCCGCTCGACGCGACCGACGACGTGCCCGTCCCGCCGGATCTGCTCGAGCGTTTCGAGCAGGATCACGCGGCGGCGGGCGCGGACCTCGCCTACGAACTCCTCGTCCGGTTCCCGGAGCGCCTGTCGCTGCCCGGCGGGCAGCTGTGGGACGAGCTCGCCGCGCTCGCGGTCTCCGATCCGGACCTCGTCACGTGGGCGGACGCGACGGTCAGCACGACCGCGGCCGGTCGGATCGATCGCGATCCCGCCGGCCGGCCGATCCGGTTCGCATCAAGGGCGGATCGCCCGGCGGTCGAGGCCGCGCTGCTCGCCGGGCTCCGCCGCGGTGCGCCGCGGACGGATCCGTTCGCGATCCGCGGTGATCTGACCGTTCGATGGGACGGCACGACCTGCTCCGCCGAGGGCTCGACGCCCGCCCATGCCGGGATGTACCGTGCCCACCTCGTGAACGAGACGTCGGGGCCCGCCGGACTGGCCGTCGTCGGCATTCAGCCACCTCACGGGTGGGACGAGTTCGAGACGCTGCTCGCCGAGCTCGACGGCGAGGAGGGTGGGCAGCCGCCGGGCTGGGTGCTCGTTGCCGGCTTCGCCGAGGCGGCGGCCGACGCCACCGGCTCCGGGCTCGTCGAGATCAGGGACGGATCGTTCCGCGGGCTGTGCGTCACCGGGGAGTGGCCAGACCTCACGTACGACCTCGCGGCGCCGTTCGAGGTGGGTGAGTGACCGCGGTGCGCCATCGGAACGCGCGGCAGCCGATCGGGCCGCTGCTCGCGTGGGGGTTCGCCATCGCGATCGCGGTGGTCGGTGTGTGGGTCGCGCTCTTCTCGCGCCGCGGCGTGCCCGAGGTGATCGACGTCCTGGCGCCCGCCCTCGCCGTCGGGTTCACCTCCGTCGGGGGCGCGATCGTCTCCCGGCGGCCGGGCAACCCGGTGGGCCGCCTGTCGGTCGCCATCGGCCTGATCCTCGGCCTCCACCTGGCGCTCGTCGCCCTTGTCGCGATCATCGACGTACGTCCCGGCAGGCTGCCGGGCTGGCTCCTGGTTGCGGCGAACCTGTCGGAACAGCTGCGTTTCGTCGGCATCGTCGGCATCGTCGCGCTGCTCGCTCGCTTTCCCGATGGCCGTCTCCCGGGCCCGCGCTGGCGCGTGATCGACCTGCTCCTCGCGGCCTTCGTCGTCCTGCAGGGACTCCAGCTGTTCCGACCCGGCACGCTGGAGATCTTCTGGATCCTGACCGACGAGAACCCGCTCGGGCTCCATGCGCTGTCCGACGAGGTCTTCGACCAGGCGGCACCCTGGGGCGGCGGGGCACTGGTAGTGGCGCTCGTCCTGTCGGTCGCGGCGCTCCTCCTGACGTACGTGCGTTCGTCGGGCGTCGTGCGCGCCCAGATCCGCTGGGTCCTGTCCGGCGTGGCCGCGGCACTCCTTGGTGTGGTCAGCCTCCTCCTCGCCGACTGGACGTGGCCGCTCGTGGGCATCGGCTGGGTGCTCCTCCTCGGCTCGCCGGTCCTCATTCCGATCGGTATCGGCATTGCGATCCTCCGCTACCGGCTCTACGACATCGATCGGATCGTCAGCCGGACACTCGGCTACGCACTGGTGACGGCCGTCCTGGCAGTCGCATTCCTCGCCGCGAACCTCGTCCTCCAGGCGGTGCTCGCACCGATCATGCGCGCAGACACGATCGTCGTGGCCGCGTCAACCCTCCTCATCGCGGCACTATTCGCGCCGGTCCAGACGCGCATCCAGCGCGCCGTCGACCGCCGCTTCCACCGGGCCCGGTTCGACGCGGAGCGCCTCGCGGCCGGCTTCGCGGATCGCCTCCGCGACGAAATGGACCTCGATACGCTCCGCAGCCAGACGATCGCGACCGCGGCCGGGGCCATCGAGCCCGTCAGCGCCGGGCTCTGGCTGCGCGCCGGACGGCCGTCGGGCTGAGGGGCACGCCGGCTACCACGTGGCCAGGCGCCACTTGCCGGGCTCGAGCGCTCCCGGTTCGCCCACCTCGGCAAAGATCGCGACGGCCGCCTTGAGCTCGTCGATCGCGGCGTCCCGACGGCCGGCACCCCGGAGCAGGTCGGCCAGGTTGTTGTGAAGCGCAGCCTCGCGATGACGGTCGCCGATCGAGCGGCACACCGCGAGGGCCATATCGGTCAGTTCGATCGCGCGATCGATGTCCCCACCGGCTGCGACCGCGCGCGCGAGGTTGTTGAGGGCGGCGACGCGAGCCGGCAGCTCCCCGCGCTGCTCGGCCAGGGCGAGGCTGCGCTCGAGGAGGGCGCGACCGGCGGCCGGGTCGCCCCGCTCCGTCGCGAGGACACCGGCGACGTTGGCCGCCCGGGCGCGCGCCGAGTCGTCACCCGACGCGTCCGACTCGGCCAGCGCGTCGGCAGCCAGCGAGTCCGCCAGCTCGCCCCGGCCCGACAGATGCGCCCCCAGGCTCCGATCGGCCAGGATCCGGCTCCGCGCCGCGCGATCCGACGTCGAGTCGAGGGCGGCCTCGAAATGCGCATCGGCCGCCTCCGCATCGCCGCGCCGCTGGTGCACGAGCGCGAGCCGATGCTCGAGATCGGCCAGCCGATCCGCCGGCCCGCCCGTCGCGGTCGCGATGGCGGCCGCGCTCTCGTACTCGGCGATCGCCTCGGCATACCGCCCGGACAGGGTCGCGAGGTCGCCGAGCAGGGCGTGGAGTCGAGCGGGCTCCGGATGCCCCAGCGCCAGCGCGGACCGCGCCTGGGCCGCCGCCTCCACGTTGGCATGGACCGCATGGGCGTGCTCGGCTGCACGAGCGGAGGCAAACGCGGCCTCCCGCTCGTAGCCGGCTTCGCGCAGGTGAGCGGCCGCCGCAGCGGCCACTCCGCCCTCCAGCCGATCGATGACGGCGGGGTCGCCCAGCGCGGCGACCGGTCTGCCGATCCGGGCTTCGGCCGCTCGGCGATGGAGCAGACGCCGTCGGGCGAGGCTCGCCTGGTCCAGGACGACGTCCCGAATGCTGCCGTGGACGAAGTCGAACGCCGGGTGCAGCGACGCGGGCTCCGCCGTCTCGCGGATGAATCCGCGCCGGACGAGTCGATCGAGGCCGTCGACGGCCTCATCCTCGGAACGGCCGCTGACCTGGCGGAGCGTGTCGACGTCGAACGACCGGCCGATCACCGCGGCGGCGGCGAGCAGCTGGGTGGCCGCCGCGTCGAGCGTCGCAAGCCGCTCGGAAACCAGCGTGCTGACGCCCGAGGGCACGGCGGCGTCGGTCTCGGGGGACGCCTGTGTCGGGGCGGCGAGCGCCTCGACGACGTACAACGGCAGTCCCTCCGATCGGGTCACGAGCGCATCGACGGCGCCAGGTTCCCCAAGGCGTGATGGGGCCAGCGCGGCGACGAGCGAGGTCACCGCTTCCCGATCGAGCCGGTCGAGACGGATCTGCACCGCAGCGGCCCGCTCCAGCGCGGCGGCCGTTCGGAGCGCAGTCCCGTCGAGGTCCTCACGTCGCCAGGTGACGAGCAGGAGGATGGATCGGCCGTCGAGCCGGCGCGCGAGGTAGCCGACCGATTCGAGCGTGGCGTCGTCGGCCCAATGCAGGTCGTCGAGCCAGACAAGCCCGGCCGAGCCGTCTGCCGCGAGCACGGTCAGCCCGTCCGCGATCGCGTCCAGGAGCCGGGCTCGAGCCGCGGGCTCATCGAGCGGGACAAGCGGGATCCGGCGGGTACCGCCGCCGCCGCGAGCTACCGGAACGAGCGTCGCGAGCGCGGCGCGTGCCACGGCGGACAGGGACTGCAGGCGCATCGCGCCACCCGGCGCTGCCACGCCGGCCCGTAGCAGCGCGATGATCGGTCCGTAGGCAATCGCCTGCTCGCCGGCATAGCAGCGGGCGCTGAGCACGGTGGCCCCGCGGCGGCGCGCCTCCTCGCCAAGTTCCTCGGCCAGGCGCGTCTTGCCGATCCCGACCTCGCCCTCGACGATCGCGATCGCACCGCGGTCGCCAATGGCCCCATGCGCCGCGAGCAACGCACCGAGTTCGTCGTCCCGGCCGACGAACGGCGGAGCGTCGACCGACCGAGTGGCGGCGGGCGCGGGTACCGGTTGCCCAACCACCGGTGGCGCGCCGACTCGTCCGTCGCGGATCCGCTCGTACAGCTCCGTGGTCTCCGCCAATGGGAGAACACCAAGCTCCGCATCGAGGACGGCCACGCAGGAGCGGTATTGGCGGATGGCGCCGGACCGGTCACCGGCCACGGCGAGGAGCTCGATGAGCCGGCGCTGACCAACCTCGTCGAGCGGATCCGCGGCGACCCGCCGTCGCGCGGCCGCCAGCGCGCCGTCCGTGTCCCCGCTCGCGAGCAGCGTCGCGGCGAGGCGGTCGAGCAGCGCGCTGAGCTGAGCCGCGACCGCGGTCGCGCGAGCGGCCTGCCAGTCGTCGAAGTCCGGCGCGTCGCGCAGCGAGAAGCCGGCGAGGAACGGGCCGCGGTGGATCGCGGCAGCGGCGGCGAGGTCGCCCGGGCCCGAGCTTGCGGCCAGCGCCGCCGCACGCCGCAGGTCGACCTCCACGCCGTCGGCCTCGAGCCGGACGCGCGATCGATCGATCCGCACCCAGCGTCCGCCGAGCGCGGCGCGCAGTGACGACAGCGTGCGGCGCAGGGCACCCCGCGCGGACTCGTCGTCTGCATCCGGCCATAGCAGGGTCGCAAGCTCGTCGCGGGCGAACGGCCTATCATCCGTCGCGAGCAGAGCGAGGATCGCGAGCGCCTTGCGGGTGTCTACGGCGAGGGGTGTGCCACCGACCCGGACCTCGAGCGGTCCGAGGAGGCGAATATCGAGCCGGCTGGGATCGGCCATCGGCGCAACGGTACCGTGTGTGGGACCGATCCCGTAACGATCCCGTGACGGCCCTGCCCGACGCTGGCGTCGTGCGAGCTGAACCTTCCCCGAGGTACCGCCGGCCGAGGCTGGTGCTGGCCGGCTTCGTCGCGGTTGCGGTCGTGCCCCTCGCAATCATCGGCGGCCTAGAGTTCGGCGTAGAACCCACGAGCGAGGACATCTATCTCGGCGTCGTGGGAACGCTCACGTTCACCGGTCTCGGGATCGTCATCCTGGGTCGCCTGCCGGGGCATGGCGTCGGCCGGATCTGCCTGGGTGTCGGCATGGCCCTGGGGGTGAGCATGCTGCTGCGAACGTTCGCCGCGGTGCTGAGCGGCCTGCCCGGACCGTTTCCCCCAGTCGGCGCGATCGCGGCGGTCGTCTCGAGCAACCTCGGCGGGCTCGCGCTCCTCGGCGGCGCCCCGCTCGTGCTCGCTCGCTTTCCCGACGGCCGCCGCGTCGGGCGCCTGGGAGCGACGACGGAGGGCCTGCTCGTCGTGGCAGCCGCGTGCTTGCTGTTCGCCCTGTTCAGGCCTGGTCCGCTCGAATACGGCTGGGTCGAGCCGGTGGACAACCCCCTCGCGGTCAACGTGATCGCCGCACCGATCATCGACCTCATCCTGATCATCGGCTTCATCACGGCCGTGCTCACGTACGGGCTGTCGCTCGCGATCATCGCACGGCGCTACCGGCGGGCGGATGCGGTCGGCCGGGCCCAGATCCGCTGGGTGCTTGCCGCATCGGGCCTGACGCTGGTGCTCATGGTCGCGCTGCTCCTCAGCTCCGGCATCGAATGGTTGAACGAGCTCGTCTGGAAACTGTGGGTCGGCTCATTTGTCCTGCCGCCGATCGCCATCGGGATCGCGGTGCTCCGCTACCGGCTCTACGAGATCGACCGGCTGATCAGCCGGGGCCTGTCGTACGCGCTGCTGTCGGGAGCGCTCGCCATCGTCTTCGGCGGGCTCGTGCTCGGCCTCCAGGCGGTCCTCGGCGGGGTGACCCAGGGCGAGACGCTCGCCGTCGCCGCCTCGACGCTCGTCGCGTTCGCGCTCTTTCAGCCGCTCCGTCGCCGGATCCAGACGCTCGTCGACCGGCGCTTCAACCGGGCCCGCTACGACGCCGAGCGGGTCGCCGCGTCGTTCGCCGACCGGCTGCGCGACGAGGTCGAGCTCGACGCGGTCGCCGACCGACTCGGCGCGACGGTCCGACAGGCAGTGGCGCCCGAATCGGCCGCGATCTGGTTGCGCGCCCGTAACGATCTCCGGACGAAAGAGGCGTAGAACACGAACGTGACATTCTTTCAGACGATCCGACGGACGTTCGGTCTCGGTGCCGCACCGGCGGCCGAGGCATCCGCCGTGGCGACGCGGACGCCGGCGGCACCCGCGGTCGCGGAGGCACCGGCCGTCGAGATCGCCCCGCCGGACCCGCTGTTCGCCTACCTCCAGGGCGCGAGTGGCACGGTCGACGTCAACCGCCTCGAGCTGAACTCGCCCGCGCTCGCGGAGCTGCGCGCGGCGGGCATCACGTTGATCGTGCCGCTCGTCACGTCCGGCGAACTGATCGGCGCGCTCTACCTCGGGCCCCGCCTGTCGGAGCAGGAGTACTCCACGGACGATCGCCGCCTGCTCGCGACCCTCGCCGCGCAGGCGTCCCCAGCGATCCGCGTCGCCCAGCTCGTCCAGGAACAGGCTACCGAGGCCGCCGAGCGCGAGCGGATCAACCAGGAACTGCGGGTCGCGACGCTCATCCAGCAACAGTTCCTGCCGCGCGAGCTGCCGAAGCTGCCGGAGTGGCAGGTCGCCGCCTATTACGGCCCAGCGCAGGCAGTGGGAGGTGACTTCTACGACTTCATCGAGCTGCCGGACGGCCGCATCGCGATCGTCGTCGGCGACGTGACCGACAAAGGCGTTCCGGCGGCACTCATCATGGCCCGGACTCACTCGATCCTGCGGGCCGAGGCGTCGCGCTCGCCGTCGCCGGGAGCTGTGCTCGCCCGGGCGAACGAGCTGCTCGTGCCGGAGATGCCGAACCGGATGTTCGTGACCTGCCTGCTCGTGTTCCTCGAGCCGGCGTCGGGACGCATGGTCATCGCCAACGCCGGGCACAACCTGCCGTACGTGCGCTCGGCCGACCGGGTCACGGAAGTCCGGGCCACCGGCATGCCACTCGGCCTGCTCCCGGGCGTCACGTACGAGGAGACGAAGGCCGTCATCGAACCCGGATCGACCGTCCTCCTCTACTCCGACGGCATCGTCGAGGCGCATGGTCCGGAACGAGAGATGTACGGGTTCCCGCGCCTGCGCGAGGAGTTCGGGACGCTCGACGTCCCAGGCTCCGACGTGATCGATCGGGTCCTCGAGCACCTCCATGCGTTCACCGGTCCGGGCTGGGAGCAGGAAGACGACATCACGATGGTCGCCCTCCGGCGCGCCGCCGAGGTGGCGGCCGCCGAGGCGGCCACGGCGGACCCGGGCGAGGAGGTGCTCGCGGCGTTCTCCGTGCCCGGTGCGATCGGGAACGAGCGAAGCGTGATGGACCGGGTCGCGGACGTCGTCGCGCCGCTCGGGTTGAACGGCCGGCGCCTCGAGCGGCTCAAGACCGCCGTCAGCGAGGCGACGATGAACGCGATCGAGTACGGAAGCCTCGGGCGGGAGGACGTGCCGGTTGATCTCGTCGTGGCCGCGACGCCCTCCGAGATCGTCGTGCGCATCACGGATCGGGCTCTGTCCGGCCCGGTCCCCAATGACGCCGAGGCGCCGGACATCGACGCCAAGCTCGCCGGCGAGCAGAAGCCGCGCGGCTGGGGTCTGTTCCTCATCCGCAACATGGTCGACCAGATGGATGTGGCGAGCGACGGGGAGGGCCAGACGGTCACCCTGCGACTCGCCCGCAAGGAGTCCTGAATGGACGTGCAGACCCGCCGCTTCCGGGCGGACGTGGAAACGGTCCCGGACGCCGTCCGGATCCGACTCGGCGGCGACATCGACGTCGCCGCAGACGCCGGCCTGGCCGAGGCGTACGTGAGCGTGGCCGCGCTCGGCGCCCGGCGGCTCATCCTCGACTTCGCCGGCGTGGGCTACATCAACAGCACCGGCATCGCCCTCATCGTCCGCCTCCTCGCCGAGGCCCGGCGCGACGGCCGCGAGGTCCACGCCGTGCACCTGACCGAGCACTACCGCGAGATCTTCCGGATCACGAGGCTGTCCGATTACGTGGTCCTCGACGACGAGCAGGAGGGGAACCGATGACCGATCCAACGCGCATCGACCTGCGCTCGACCGACGATCCGACGGCCAGCGTCATCCGGATCGACGGTGACGTCACCGGTGCCAGCGAGGCAGCCCTC
>Ga0299906_10003183_pt1 | contig 13548 bp, 11 predicted proteins | sample RVTome_14_FD_200259 | JGI IMG/M metagenome (GOLD analysis project Ga0299906, IMG submission 200259) | Soil microbial communities from uranium-contaminated site in the Upper Colorado River Basin, Wyoming, United States - RVT145D125 (version 2) ...
TCCGTGCTGGCGTCGATGCTGGTATCACTTACAGTGATTCCGTTTTTGTCCAGCCGTTTGTTAAAGGATCACAGCAGCGACAAAGGGAATATCTTCATGCGCGCACTACAGAAGGTAATTCATGGGAGTTATTCACGAATACTCGACAAGGCATTGAATTATCCAAAAGCCACGCTGGTGATTGCCGGAGCCGTCTTCTTTGGATCCCTGAACCTTTTCTCGGTCGTCGGTTTTGGCCTTTTTCCTGCCTCGGAGAAACCACAGTTTATTATCAATACCATTACTCCGTTGCAGACAAACCTTGATCAAACGGATGCTATGGCCCGGGTAGTGGATAGCGTGGTAAGCAGAATTCCTGAAGTGCAATTCTTTGCAACAAATGTAGGCAAAGGAAATCCCCGGATCTATTACAATGTAATTCAGGAAAATGAACGCTCTGACTTTGCTCAGACTTTTGTTCAATTGGAAGAAAATACTTCACCGAAAAGAAAGCTCGAAATCATAGACCAGCTTCGAGAACAATTTAGTGCTTACACCGGCGCAAAGATTGAGGTGAAGAATTTCGAGCAGGGACCTCCTGTTGTAGCACCCGTGGAAGTCCGGTTGTTTGGGGATAATCTGGACACACTCCGGGCCATTGCCGGTCAGGTTGAGAATTTGTTGAAACAAACACCGGGTACCATTTATGTCAATAATCCGGTAAGCAATTTAAAAAGCGATATCCGGGTAGTTATAAATCAGGAGAAAGCAAGAATGACGGGTATTCAAACAGCCGATATTGATCGAACCGTCAGGCTCGCTGTGGCAGGATTAGAAATGGGTAAATTTTCAGATGCCGATGGTGAAGACTTCAGTGTCTACCTGACAACTCCGAAGAAGGAGCGGGCTTCTCTTGCATCACTCGACAATCTTTTCGTGAATAATCGAATGGGTGCCGCGATACCTTTAGAACAAATCGCCGGATTAAGGCTGGAAACTTCGCCCCTGAGCATTAATCATTACAACAAGAACCGAACGGTATCGGTATCTGCATTTGTGCAGAAGGGATTTTTAAACGACAAAGTCATTAGTCAGGTAGTCAATAAGATGAATAGCACTTCCTTTCCGGAGGGTTACTCCTTCGCAATGGGCGGCGATGTGGAAGCCAGCAACGAATCTTTCGGTGGACTGGGAACGATCATCATTGTCACTGTGTTCCTGTTTATCGCCGTTTTGATTTTAATGTTCAAGACCTTCAAGAGCATGCTCATCGTATTGAGTGTTATTCCACTCGGTATAGTAGGCGCCGTTCTTGGCCTCTATTTTTCCGGAAACCCGCTTTCATTTGTTGCCATAATCGGACTAATAGCACTGGCGGGCATTGAGGTAAAGAATTCTATCCTGTTGGTAGACTTTACAAACCAATTGCGTCAACAAGGTAAGTCTGTCGAGGAAGCAATTCGGGAGGCAGGAGAAGTTCGGTTTTTGCCGATCGTACTCACATCCCTCACCGCCATCGGAGGATTGTTACCCATCGCTTTGTCGGTCAATCCGTTGATTTCACCCTTGGCTATCGTGCTAATTGGTGGATTGATTAGTTCTACCGTCTTATCACGGATTGTTACTCCTGTGGTTTACAAAATGATTCCTCCGGGCGTTTCTGCCTGAATTCATAAAAATATCTAGAATATGCTCCTCATCGTTGTTAAGATGAGGAGCAATTTTTTTGTTCTGAAACAAGATGAGGAGCGGACGTTAATTATTCTTCACAGCCTCACATTTTCCGCTGTAATCCAGGTAGCCAAGTGTAGAGTAGGTGAACGTCAGCACGTCGTTTTGTAATGAACCAGATCCACTAACGGTAATTTGTTTGCTGCTGGGGTTCGTGAACGTTTGGGGAGCTATCGTAAAACTCATTCCATTAACGGTGGCTTTAACAGGAACGTTAAAGATATCGGCAAAATTCGAAATCGTTACTTCGCCGGTCCCGGTTTTGGTGATGGTCACATCATAATTATAAACATGCCCAGAGTAGTCACTAACATCCTTTACGCTGTAGTTGCCTGCAAAGAGAGCGCTTGTATCGGGGACCGTATCGTCATCGCCGTTACATCCGCCGAGCAGCAGCAGTACCATTGAAAGGATCAGGGGGATACCCGTGTTTGTTTTGGTAAGTTGGAGATTCTTCATCGTCTTCATTTTCTTAAGATGGTTTTGTGTTTTTGACTGTTTAGCCAGGATCATTTTACCACCCCACACGTTGTAAGCGTAGCAGAGTTTTTCAGCGTAAACGGTATAGGATTGTGAGGGTTTAATAAATAGCCACTGCGGGGACTATGATTAGATCCAAATGGTATGAATCAATGGTGAGGTGTGATCATCAAGGTTCGAAGTGTACCAATAATGTCTAAACACCCAATGGCCTTGAAACCACGTTAAGAGATAAGAAATGACCGTTACAGGGTCTGCGTAATTTTTTGATCAAGGCTGCTCGTATCTGCCGGTTTTTTCCGAGAGGCGTATTCGATAGATAATGGGGTTCTTGCCCTGGGTTTGGGTCCTATGGATGGACGTGGGGCCCATCCTGGGTGGATGACTGGTTTCACTGGGCGATAACGTAGCCAGTTTTTCCATCAATTTTTCAACCGCATTTTTTGCCTCCTCGCCTTCCAGTTCCTCGTACTTTCCCCATGCGATTACACTTCGCCAATTCGATATGCTTGTCATTTCGTCCACTTCAAAACAGCATTCCGGGTTTTGCCGTAAAAGCTCAATTTTCATACCCTCCACGGTATGTCCAATAACAAATGTCCCATCATAAACGTAGGTAATTGGAACCACTAACATTTTTTGATTGGCACAACAACCAATTCTTCCAATAACGTTCGAGGTGAGTACTTTTTCAATTTCAGCGTCTGTTAACTCTCCGAGCATAACTGCTTGTTTTGGTTTTCTGATCAGCAAAGGTAAGCATTATTTAGGGCTAAATAGATTCTGTATCGACTCCGAACATTTTTTCCTCCATGGCATCCATGGGGAGGTATTCGGGTAGTGCGGCGGATATCGACGTCTCGTATTATCAGCGCTTCAGGGATCGGAAATTACCAGCGCTATGTCGGGTTGGATGCGGCCTGGTGGTCCGGGTGTTAACATTGTGAAAATATTTTTGAGCTGGCAATTTATAATTCAGGTAATTCTATATATTTAGCCTGGAACAACCGAGTTGTTGAAATCAATAAATCTTCATGGAATTCTTTGCAGGGCTTGAGCCACTTTTAAGGACGTTCTGGTTTGTTGCCATTCCGGTAAGCGTCGTATTCCTCATTCAGGCAGTTTTGACATTTGTGGGTATGGATTCATCAGACGGCGTAGACGCCGATTTTGATGCTGATCTTGACCACGGTGATGCTCCATTTCAATTATTTTCTTTCAGAAATCTCACAAATTTCCTCCTGGGTTTTAGCTGGACGGGGATTTCGCTTTTTGAGTCCATGGAGAATAAGATTGTCCTTGTGTCCATTGCCATCCTGGTCGGATGTGCTTTCGTCGCCGCCTTCTTCTTTATTATGCAACAGATACAGAAGCTTGCTGAAAATAATTCTTTTAGAATAGAAAGTTCTCTAAATCAGGTGTGTTCGGTGTATTTATCCATACCCGAAAAGAAATCCGGTAAAGGGAAAGTTCAGGTAAGTATTAATGGATCGGTTCATGAGTTGGATGCGATTACTGAGAACGAAAAAATTGAATCGAGCGCAATGGTACGCATAGTCAAAGTAGAAAATAACAACCTCGTGGTCGTTGAAAAGCTATAACCTTCACCTTCAAAATGCCTCTTGAAATGTCTCCCTTAATCATCATTGTAGTTGCTGTTGTTGTATTGTTTATAACAGTTTCGGCGCTTGTGTCCAGGTATAAGCGGTGTCCATCCGATAAGATTCTGGTAGTTTATGGTAAGACAGGTGGTACGTCAGCGCGATGTATTCACGGGGGAGGCGCTTTTATCGTGCCTGTAATTCAGGACTACGCTTACCTTGACCTGAAGCCTATTTCCATCGAAGCAAATCTTACGAATGCACTGAGCCGCCAAAACATCCGTGTAGACGTTCCGTGTCGGTTTACGATAGCGATCTCAACAGAGCCCGATAGCATGAATAACGCTGCAGAGCGTTTGTTGGGACTCACGCCCAATGAAATTCAGGAGTTGTCAAAAGATATATTATTTGGTCAGCTCAGGTTGGTTATCGCCACCATGACCATTGAAGAAATTAACTCGGATCGGGACAAATTCCTGGATAATATATCAAAGAATGTGGACACGGAGTTAAAGAAGATCGGTTTGAAATTGATCAATGTGAATGTTACCGACATCAAAGATGAGTCTGGCTATATCGAGGCGCTGGGTAAGGAGGCGGCGGCAAAGGCTATTAACGAGGCCAAGGTAAGTGTTGCAGAACAACTTCGGATGGGTGAGACCGGTAAGGCACTGGCTGATCGTGAAAAGGACGTTCAAATAGCAGAAACGCAACGCGAACGTGATGTCAAGATTGCGATCACCCAGAAAGACCGGGAAGTTAGCATCGCATCGGCAGCTAAGGATGAAGCTATTGGAAAAGCCGAAGCAGCGCGGGATACGAGGATCAAGACGTCGGAGGCTAATGCCATCGCAATCAAAGGGGAAAACGAGGCGAAAATCTCCATTGCCAGTTCCGATGCATTACGTCGGGAGAAGGAAGCTGAAGCAATGCGTCTGGCGATTTCTGCTGAAAAAGTGCAGGAAGCAAAGGCACTTGAAGAATCGTATGTCGCGGAGCAAAAGGCTGAGTCGGCCCGTTCGGAAAGAGAACGCGCGACCCAGGTGGCTAACATTGTGGTGCCGGCAGAAATCGCCAAACGAAGAGCTATCATCCAGGCTCAGGCCGACGCTGAAACTATTCGCGAAAATGCCAAAGGTGAGGCTGATGCCATTTTTGCAAAAATGGAAGCTGAAGCAAAGGGGTTGTTTGAAATCCTGACGAAGCAGGCGGAAGGATATGCTCAGGTTGTGAAGGCTGCCGGCGGCGATCCGACTAAAGCTTTCCAGTTACTCCTTATCGAAAAGTTACCTGAACTGGTTAAGACCCAGGTTGAGGCCGTGAAAAACATAAAAATTGATAAAATCACTGTCTGGGATTCAGGGAAAGGAAATGATGAAAATGGCAATACGTCGACGGCTAATTTTGTTTCCGGCATGATGAAAACGGTTCCTCCCTTAAATGACTTATTTAATATGGCCGGATTGAACCTTCCGACTTATTTAAAGGGAGAAAGCAGCCCTGAGCCAAAAAAGCCCGACTCAGAGCCGCCAGGCAAACCAGAAATTGAAGTGAAAAAGCCTAAGGCCTAAGTTTTTTGAAAATTAACTGATCTACTGAATACCGCCCGCTACCAAACACAAACAGCGAGAAGAACACAATAAAGAATACAAGCGGTTTTTCCTTGGTACCAAATGGGTCGTCAGCGTGTGCATAGAAAGCAGCCGTCAACATCGTGATCATGATCGGAACTGCCGCCAATCGTGTTCCTAATCCCAGGATCGTCAATATCGAGCAGAAAAACTCAGCAAATATCACGAGTACAAATGAAATGAACGCTCCCAGTCCGTATGGGTCGGCAAATCGTATTTCCTCCCCGGAAAGGAGTCTCATTAACTTGGGGAATCCGTGCGTTAGCATAAATCCGCCGGCCAATAGCCGAATGATCAGTATCGGCATGTGTATTGCTTTCTCCTCGAAATTTGTGCTGAACACTTTTTTCATTCGCATGGTATTTTTCAAACCGTAATATCTGTTGGTGTTACTAAGACCCACGTCAAGATGGAGACGAAATTTGAAGCAATTTTGAGAATTAGACACGATACAATAATTAAGAAGCCAAAAAAGTCAAAATTGCGGTCAGCAGACTTCAATTTTACTTCAAGATTTTTTGACTATTTTACTGTTGAGTCCCATGTACCTAAACTGTTTTATGCCCGTAGATGGTATTCTATCTTCGAATCTAATGGGGTGCGTCAACAAACATAGGTATGTGCGGATCATGGGGCTCGGGAATAACCATATAGACAGGGCACATGAAAATCTTGATTGTTGAGGATCAGCTGGAGTTGGCGAATAATATTCAAACCTATTTGGAGCGGGAGGGTTTTGTGTGTGAAGTGGCGGTGACTTGCATGGCGGCCGAAGACAAGATAATATCATTTGACTATGATTGTGTTGTACTCGATATCATGTTGCCCGATGGTAGCGGTCTGAATTTGCTGGAGCTATTGAAAAAAGAAAAGAAGGATTCAAGTGTTTTGATTATATCGGCGAAGAATTCTCTCGATGATAAGATTCGAGGTCTTGATCTCGGCGCGGATGACTACCTGACAAAACCTTTTCATTTACCTGAATTAAACGCCCGCCTGAAGGCAATTTACCGCAGAAAGAATCTCGCGGGTGATTCGGTGGTTGAGTTCAATGAGATCGTCATCAACACATCGCTGAGTCAGGTGAAAATTCATGAAACTCTTCTGGATCTTACCAAGAAAGAATTTGATTTGCTTTTGTACTTTATCATAAACAAGAACAGAATCCTGACGCGACAAGCGATAGCAGAGCACTTGTGGGGTGACTACACGGACAACCTTGCCAATTTTGACTTTGTTTATCAACATGTCAAAAACTTGAGAAAGAAGATTAGTCAAGCTAACGGAAAGGATTACATAAGCACTGAGTATGGGCTAGGTTACAGGTTTAATATTGATGTAGCGTGAGACTAATAAACAAATTCATCATTGGTTACATTGTCATCACCACAATTGTGCTGATGAGTGGTGGTGTGATTCTTTATGAACAGGTACTTTCTGAGCTTGAACACGAAGCAAGAAATAGGTTAACAGCATGGATTAACAGCACAGCAGAACTGATTGGCAATGGCGAGTCGGTGGAATCGCTTGCCAACAAGAACATCGTCGTCGAGATATTGCCAACTTCGGCGCCCCGGGTCGAACGACATGTTAAAGATACCATGGGGGTGTTTCCTCCAAGACGCCGCGGGCTCGACCGTGTTTTGACGATTTCTGAATCACGGATCATAAATGGAACACATTTTCTCATCTCGGCCCGTGATTTCATCGCGGAACCCGACGAAATTTTTACAGGTGTGCGCGACTCCCTGGTGATCATTGCCGGGCTGGTAGTCGTGCTGGTTAGCGTGATGAGCCTGGTGGTATCAAAGCAAATTCTGCGGCCCTTTCATTATATTATCAATTCAATCAAGAAATTTAGCATAAAGGAGCAAAAGCCAATTCTCGGGCGACCCACCTCGACATTGGAACTGAAGGAACTAAACTACTTCCTTGAAAACATGTCGAGAAAAGCTGTCGATGACTATCGGATTCTAAAGGAGTTCTCTGAAAACGCTTCACATGAATTCCAGACGCCCCTCACCATTATTCGAGGCAAGCTGGAGTTGCTCATGGACACCGGCATCACCGAAGAACAATCAGCCCATATCACTGCCATCCACGATGCGGTGCAGCGACTATCCTCTGTTAATCACTCGCTCGTGCTTCTGACCAAACTTGAAAATCAGGAATTTAATTCGAAGGAGCAGATCAACGTTAGCGTCTTGCTGGACAACCTGCTGTCGTCTTTCCAGGAATTGATAGAGATGAAAAACATTGCTTTAACGAAAGACATTCGACCCGGAATTATTATGCCCGTGAGTTATCCCCTGGCGGAGATTTTACTCAACAATCTGATGGGCAATGCAATAAGACATAACCTCATGGATGGAAAAATCGTGGTGACGCTAACCCAGGGTAGCCTCGCCCTGAAAAACACGGGCAATAAACTGACGGGTAATCCGGAAGATTTATTCAAGCGATTTAAAAAAGGAAATCAAAGCTCGAATTCTACCGGCCTGGGACTTTCAATTGTAAAACAGATTTGTGACCTCGCCAATATGAAGATCCATTATCGAATTGAAGACGGTATGCACGTCGTGGTCGTGTCATTCTGAATAGGGCTATCCCGTCGTTTCTTTTAATAAATTCGTAACTTAGGCGAGAGTTGTCAATACGTATGAATCGACTACACTATTTAATCCTGGTCTGCGCCTTAACTCAGTCATGTGCCGACGCCCCCGACGCTCCCAGCCGTCCGAAACCTAACGTTATCGTTATCATGGTCGACGACATGGGCTTTAGCGATATTGGCTGCTACGGTTCCGAAATCTTAACCCCCAATATTGATAGCCTGGGTTATCACGGCATTCGCTTTACCCAGTTCTATAATGCGTCGCGCTGTTGCCCCAGTCGCGCTACACTGTTGACAGGACAATATTCGCATGTTGCCGGGATGGGTGACATGGTTGACATCGAAGGTCACACGCGGGAGCCCGGCCCGTACCAGGGGTGGCTCTCCTCGCAGACGGTTACGATGGCCGAAGTCTTAAAGCAGGCTGGATATAATACCCATATGAGTGGTAAGTGGCACGTGGGTGAAGACAGCCTGGATTGGCCTTTGCAACGGGGATTTGATAATTATTTCGGACTCATCAGCGGCGCCAACAGTTACTATGAAATTTTGCCCAATCGCCGCGTAGTAAGTCAGAACGTACTCCTTAACGATGTCCCGGAGAATTTTTATATGACGCAAGCGATCACCGATAGCGCAAGGAAGTTTATACAAACTGATCTTGCCCAGCATCAGCCATTTTTCCTGTACGTTGCTTACACTGCACCACATTGGCCTCTTCACGCACCAAAAGAAAAGATTGATTTATATCGCAGCAAATACCTCGTGGGTTGGGACTCGGTTCGAACCAGGAGGCACCAAAAACAAATCCAACTCGGACTTTTTGAAAGACCTGTCGACCTGTCGCCCCGCAACGCGGCAGTGCCTTCATGGAGTGACGTCGACGATAAGGATGAGTGGGATCTTAAGATGGCGACATATGCTGCCATGATATCTTCTGTTGATGATGGTGTCGGCGAAATAGTGAAGCAACTGGAAGAAGCCGGGCAGTTGGATAACACGTTAATCCTGTTTCTCTCCGATAATGGTGCATGCCACGAAACACTCGACCGAAGAATGGATAATGATTTAAAAGAGGCATCTGCAATTGCCAGGACAACACCCACGGGAAAAAAGGGATCGTATATTGCCTATGGCAAAGAGTGGTCGAATGCATGTAACACACCATTCCGATTGTACAAACATTGGACCCACGAGGGAGGAATCAGTACTCCTCTAATTATTCACTATCCAGACGTTATCAAAAAAGGTCGAATACAACACCAGCCTTCCCACCTGATCGACATCATGCCGACCGTTGCAATACTGGGCGGCGGAGTTTATCCCACAGAATTCAAAGGAAACAAAATTCCTCCAATGGAAGGAACCAGCTTGGTACCTATAATACACGGAGATCACTGGGATGGGCATGACATGTTATTTTGGGAACATGAGGGTAGTAGGGCGGTGCGCAAGGGACGATGGAAATTGGTGAGTGAGCATAACAAACGATGGGAACTTTACGACATGGAATCGGACCGAAGCGAATTGCACGATGTGTTTCCAATGTATCCCGACACCGTAGCTTTGATGCAGGATGCTTATCAAGAATGGGCTGCTCGCGTCGGCGTAAGCCCACAGCCCTAGCGCGTTTAAATCTGTTATGCGATCGTCGAAGTTTTAGCGGGTGAGAAACCGATCCCGACTATGACAAGCCAATAAGCCGGAGTGTACTCACAACAAATCCCGATATGTCCCACACCGGAATACGTTCGATTACACGGCGCTTCATTTTATTGACCGGCGACTATCGGGTGTCACTCAAATCTCAGGAAAATTGGTCGATCTGTTACTGAAAATATACCAGCAGATGATTGACTTCCTCCTCATCGGGAATGTGGGCAGCACCGTAGGTGTTCCCGTTGATATGATAAATGACCGCGATTACCAGCCCAGGTGTTTCGGTGAGAATGCAACTTCCGTGACTGAACGTGGTGTTAATGGATCCATTCGCGTCAGCAATGGCAATATTCTGCGTGCCGGACCCGAGAGGTTCAATTTTTTCGATGTCCGCCCCGAGATTCACGAATTCTCCAACACTCTTTTTCTTATTGAGGAAATCGCACCAAAGTGTATATGTGCCGTTAGGGATCAGATTTTGCAAAGAGACGTTAACTGCCGACGAATTTCCACTACAGTTTACCGTCACATTACCCAGGGCATTTTTCCATTCGATAAGCGTCATGTGCTGGTCATCGGGTGATGTAATGGCGGTCAATAGTCCTATCGGTGGGTCGAATACGTTTTGGGCATAAATTAAATCACCAGGCATATCCGGGATGCCTCCATCAACATCCTTTATCTCATTGAAAATGTCAGCATCCCCGATAACCACATGAGGTGCAAGAGCTAAGGGTTGAATAACAAAATCAACGGTAGACACCATGTCTTCCTTAACTTCAACGGTGGTTGGAATTGGCGCTACTAAAGTTGTCGACAATGGGGCAGTGATGGAAATATCATAAAGCCCCGCATCCACTGCCGTAAATTCGAACATTCCCGAGGCATTGGTAGCGGTCTCAATGGTCTTTGCTCCATCGGAAAGGCTGATGGTTGTTTTGGGATAGTTATTGCCATTGGCGTCTTTAACTGTTCCGGTGACCTTGCGTGCGCTCTCGGCGCCATCACTACATCCTGCAATAATGATTGCCAACAGGATCGTCGGGCATAAGGTCCAGGCGTGATATTGTTGGGTGTGCAATTCCTTCGAAAACATGATGTGGGTATTTGTTAGTTGATATTATTGGCTATCTGAATTCACGGCAGAGCGCGTCATGGATACAGTGCTCAAGGTACACCAAAATTTGTAATTAGTCGTCATTAGTTACGCTGAGTGACGTTATATATCTTCCGATATGCCAACGGGCTATGTTTGGTGACGGATTTAAAGTGCCTGTTAAAGTTTGAAATGGTATGGAACCCACTCTCATAACACGCCTGAGCAATGTTAATATTTTTTTCGATGAGGAGTTTGCAGGAATACCCGACTCGGATCTCTGTGAGGAAATCTGAAAATGTTTTGTTCGCGTGCGTTTTGAAATATCGGCTAAACGATGATGTTGTCATGTTTGCGATGGCAGCCACATCTTTCAGACTTATTTTTTCGCGGAAATTCTTCATGACATAAGCATGCACTTTGTTCATTCGCTCGGTATCAAGTTCTTTCAGCGAATTAGTATACCCATCGCTGGAAAGTAACGTGTACTCTGAGGTTTGCAGGAGTTGATTTAATATATTTAAGAACGCCAGGATACTTTCGAAGTCCTCGAGTTTCAACAACGCAATCATTTCCTCCTTTATTCTTATTGCCGAAGAACCCAGTATTTCCATTCCCTGGTTCGCTTTTGCGAATAGCTGCCTTATGCGATACAGCTCTTTTTTGTGGAGGAACTCGGTGCCCAGAAAATCTTCGTGAAAGTATATCACAATACCCTCGGTATATAATACCGGATTGGCTTCAAAATATTCGGGATCGCTTCGCCATAAATGCGGGAGGTCCGGCCCGGTAAATACCAGATCACCTTCTTTAAAAGGCTTAACGTGATCTCCAATAAAACGCGTACCGGTGCCCTTGAGGACAACAAAAAGTTGGTACTCGGAGTGAAAGTGCCAATTCGGATCAAAATGTGGTTCACGTAGTGACTTAATTTCGAAGATCTGATCAGCAGAAATGGGCGATTTTTGGAGTGCTAGTTTCATGGACTTCAAAATATACACGGTAAGTGTTCAACGATGCCCCATCGGTTCAAAAGCGTCATGAAGCAACCACAAAACAGGCGTATAGGGACTTATTTGTCCTTAAATTTATTGGAATTATCGAATCTATGACAAGATACAGTCAAAATCTGACAAAATACAGGAATCGATTGCGATAATTTATGCACAAATTATCCTCTTAAACCGACACCCATAACATGAGAGCTTTTACTTTCTTCATTTGTCTTTTGCTCATTACCATCCTTTACTCCTGCAACCAAAAAAGCAACAAGCTTTCCGGACCGCGACGGATCGAAATTTTGTTTCTCGGGCATGACAGCGAACACCATCCTTCGGCGGAATACATGCCTTTGCTCGCTTCTTCGCTGGCAAAAGAAGGTATAAACTTTACCTACACCGACGATCCTGATGATTTGAATTCCGAAACATTATCGTGGTATGACGGTGTTATGATATATGCCAATCATGATTCGATTACTTCCCCGCAAGAGTCGGCTCTTCTCAATTTTGTCGACGAGGGCGGTGCGTTTCTTCCAATCCATTGCGCGAGCTACTGCTTTCGGAATTCAACAAAGTATATCGACCTCGTGGGTGGGCAGTTTCAAAAGCACGATACCGCGACATTTGTTGCGTCCATCATAAACCATGAGCACTCCGTGATGGAAAATCTTAAGGAGTTTTCAACGTGGGACGAGACTTATGTGCATCACAAATTGAGCGATGACCGTATAACCCTGATGGAACGTGTGGAGGGCGATCATCACGAACCATGGACCTGGGTGAAAGAACAGGGAAGAGGGAGAATATTTTATACTGCCTACGGCCATGATGAGCGCACGTGGGCTAATCCAGGATTTCATCAGCTTGTCAGGCAGGGAATCCTGTGGGCAGTTGGCGACGCGGTGAAAAGGCAATGGGAGGAGTTCAGAAAAACCATTCCAACCCTCGTCTACAAGGATGTTACTACCATTCCAAACTATGAAAAGAGGGATCCAGTTCCACAATACCAGGAACCACTATCACCTCAAGATTCCAAGACCTTAATTCAGGTTCCGGTGGGTTTTGATCTCGAATTGTTTGCATCAGAACCCGACGTTATCAACCCAATTGCTATGGATTGGGATGAACGTGGAAGACTATGGGTAATCGAAACGGTTGACTACCCGAATACCGTTCGCGATGAAGAAGGCGTTGGTGACGACCGTATCAAAATTTGTGAGGATACTGATAATGATGGTAAAGCCGATAAGTTTACCATCTTCGCCGACAAACTTAATATTCCGACAAGTCTTGCTTTTGTCAACGGCGGAATAGTTGTGTCGCAGGCGCCGGTCTTTTTATTTCTGAAGGACACCGATGGAGACGATAAGGCAGATATTCGCGAACCCATCATTGAAGGTTGGGGTACATTTGATACTCATGCGGGCCCCTCAAATCTGAAATATGGATTTGATAATCAAGTGTGGGGTACAGTTGGTTATTCTGGTTTTAAAGGTACTATTGCCGGGAAGGATTATGAATTTTCGCAGGGGTTCTATCGCTTTGCGCGTGATGTCTCCAGCTTTGAGTTCCTGACTAATACCAGCAACAATACGTGGGGTCTGGGCTTCACTGAAAATAATGATGTGTTTGGATCTACGGCGAATAATACGCATAGTGTATTCATGGGAATTACCAACCAGGATGCTATGGGCGTGACGGGTATAGCTACCGGTAGTATCAAGATTGACGGACACTATGCCATGCACCCAACGAC
>Ga0299906_10003184_pt1 | contig 13547 bp, 10 predicted proteins | sample RVTome_14_FD_200259 | JGI IMG/M metagenome (GOLD analysis project Ga0299906, IMG submission 200259) | Soil microbial communities from uranium-contaminated site in the Upper Colorado River Basin, Wyoming, United States - RVT145D125 (version 2) ...
GCGACGATCATCGTGGATCCGCCGCCGGTGGCCCCCGAGACGGGTGACGGCGACCACGATGGCGCCGCGGACGGGCAGGACAACTGTCCGTACCTCCACAATCCGGACCAGGTGGACTCCGACGGCGACGGCGTGGGGGACGCCTGCGACGCCACGCCGGGCACCGCGGATCCGGAAGGCGGCGGACAGGACGGCGACGACGGTCCGGAGCCTTCCGGGGACACGGGCCTCGGCCGCGTGGGTGTGCGGGACGCGGACCGGGACGGTGTGACGGACGGGGCGGACAACTGTCCGTCCGTGCCGAACGGGGACCAGGTGGACCGGGACCGGGACGGTGTGGGGGACCTGTGCGACCCGGATCTGGACGGCGACGGGGTCCCGCAGTCGGATGCCCTGGGCGCGTTTCTTGACAACTGTCCGTTCACGGTGAACGCCGGGCAGGAGGACCGCGACCTGGACGGCATCGGCGACGCCTGCCAGGGCGACCGGGACGCGGACGGCGTCCCGGACGGCCTTGACAACTGCCTGTGGATGCCGAATCCCGCCCAGGTGGACGCGGACGGCGACGGGCAGGGCGACGCGTGCCAGGGCCTGGGCGCTACGCTCCTTCCGCCCGGTGGTCCGAGGCAGGCCTCGCCGCTTGCGACAGGGCCAGGGGCAGGACCACCAGGGCAGGCCACGCTGCCCGCATGGCCCCTCCTGGCGGGGGGCCTGCTGGCGCTGGCCGTGCTCGTGGGCAGTGTCCTCCTTCTCGCCAGGCGCCGCGGGGAAGGGGCCTGAGCGATCCACTCGATCCGCTAGGGATCAGCGATTTTCGTCCGTTGCAGCCAGGCCCCCCGCCAGGGGTCGTGGAAAAGCAACGACCATCCCCATAAAGTTAAGCATGGTCTCCTGGATCGGGATGCGGTGTTCGAGAGCATGGGTGGGAAATGCCGGCGGGGCATCCGGCCGGCCCCCTGGACCGCCGTAGGGGTCGTCGGGCTCCTGGCCCTCGCCCTGATGCCGACGGTGGACGCGGCCGTGACGGGGAAGACCTCGCTTCAGGCCGGCGACCTCGCCACGGCCATGGAGTCGCTTCCTGGACTCGTCACGGGAGCAAGCTTCCCGCAATACGCCAGCCCGGGCCCCACCGGCCCGTACCCGGCCGGGGTCGCGGATGCCGTGATCACGCCGACGTTCGGCGTACCGGCGGGCACGACGTTCGCAATCCTCTCATCGGGCAATGCGGCGGAGGCCGACGACCCGGACACCATCGGTGTGTTCCCGAGCACGGGCATGGGCGGCACCTACAACGGCGCCAACGACGTGACGATCCTCAAGGTCGACATCGATGTCCCTCCGTCGGACACCTGTCTCTCCATCGACTTCCAGTTCGTCTCCGAGGAGTACCCCGATTTCGTCGGCTCCACCTTCAACGACGCGTTCATCGCGGAGCTCGACGCCACCACCTGGACGGTCAGCGGCGGAACGGTCGCCGCCCCCGACAATTTCGCCTTCGACGCGATGGGCAACCCCATCACGATCAACTCGGCCTCGATGACCGCCGGCAACGCGATGGGATCGCCTTACGGCGGCGGCACGGCGCTGCTCAACGCCATGACACCGGTCACGCCGGGCGGCACCCACAGCGTGTTCTTCACGATCTTTGACGCCTCCGACAGCGCCTACGACTCCGCGGTCTTCCTGGACGACCTCTTCACGTTCAATGCCCCCTCGGGGGTCTGCATCCCGGGCGCCAAGCCGCCGCCGGAGCCGCCGGTCGTGACCATGAAATCCACGGTGGACGGCGAGTGGTGCGTCGGCGACCTGATCCCCATCACGGCGGCCGCCACGTGGGGCACCCCGGGCACGCCCGCCTGGGTGGACTGGGACTTCGGCGACGGGACGACGCAGAAGGACAACGTGACCGGCACCACCGCCTCGGCGCCGAGCACGACGCACACGTACAGCGTGCCCGGGAGCTACAAGATCCAGATCGAAGTCACGGACACGATGGGGTTGACCGACAGCGCCTCCACGTTCGTCTACGTCGACGACTGCATCGTGCCGAACGACCCGCCGGTCATCGACCCGATCCCGGTCCAGCACGTCACGGAGGGCTCGCTGGTCAAGTTCAAGGTCTCCGGTTACGACCCGGACGACGACGACGTCGTCTTCTCTGCGCCGAAGCTTCCCCAGGCCGGCATGAAGTTCGATCCCGCGTCGCTCCTGTTCACGTGGACCGCTGGCGAGGCCGGCGTGTACTCAGCGACCTTCCGGATCACGGAGGTCACGCCGTTCCTGCAGTACGACGAGACGGACGCGAAGATCGTCGTGGAGCCCGCCCCGCCCGCCCCCGAGACCGGCGACGGGGATGCCGACGGAGCCGTGGACGGGCAGGACAACTGCCCGTTCGTGCACAATCCGGACCAGGCGGACTCCGACGGCGACGGCGTGGGGGACGCCTGCGACGCCACGCCGGGGACGCCCGACCTGTCCGGCGGACCTGGGGATGACGAACCTGGCGCGGACCTCCCTGGCGACAACGGCCTCGGCCTCATGGGTGTGCGGGACACGGACCGGGACGGTGTGACGGACGGGGCGGACAACTGTCCGTCCGTGCCGAACGGCGACCAGGTGGACCGGGACCGGGACGGTGTCGGGGACCTGTGCGACCCGGATCTGGACGGGGACGGGGTCCCGCAGTTGGATGCGCTTGGTTTCCTCCTGGACAATTGTCCCTTCACCGTGAATGCCGGGCAGGAGGACCGTGACCTGGACGGCATCGGCGACGCCTGCCAGGGCGACCGGGATGCCGATGGCGTGCCGGACGGCCTTGACAACTGCGTGTGGATGCCGAATCCCGCCCAGGTGGACGCGGACGGCGACGGGCAGGGCGACGCATGCCAGGACCTCGGCACGGCGCTCCTGCCTGGCGGCTCGACGGACGTGATGCCCCGGCTCGCGCACGACCCGGGTCGGGCGCCGGCCTCGCCCGGCCAGGCGGCGTCGGTCCCCGCGGGTGCCTTCCTGGCCGTCGGCCTGGGCGCGCTCGTGGCCCTCGTCGTCGGCGTCGTCCTTCTGGCCCGCCGCCGCGGCGAAGGCTCTTAGAACCCCGTCCGCGAAGCGGGGCCCGATGCTCCGCGCGGCGCTCCGCATCGCCTACGACGGCGGCTTCGACGCGTACGCCCGCCAACCCGGCCGCCGCACCGTGGAGGGGTGCCTGCTCGACGCGCTGCGGCCCGAGGGGTACGTCGAGCGCTCGTTCCGGTCCGGCAGCCGCACGGACCGCGGCGTCTCCGCCCTGGAGAACGTCCTCGCCGTCCGCCTCGACCGCCCCCACCTGAAGGGCATCGTGCCCGCCGTCCAGGCCCGCCTGCCGTCCGGCCTCTGGATCACGGGCGCCGCCCCGGTCCCGGAGGGATGGAACCCCCGCCACGCGCGGCGCCGCGTCTACCGCTACGTCGCGCCCCGCGGCGGCGAGCGCCTGGGCGGCATGCGCGTGGCCGCAAAGGCCTTCCTCGGGCGTCACGACATCCGCGCCTTCGCCCGCCTCGAGCCCGGCCGCGACCCCTTCCGCGCAGTAGCGCGTTTCACCGTCGCCCCCGCCCCCGGCGCCTGGGTCTTCCGCGTGGAAGGTCCGTCGTTCCTCTGGAACCAGGTGCGCCGCATGGTGGACGCGGTGCGGGTCGTCGGATGCGGACGCGCGACGCCGGAGGACATCCTGGCCGCGCTCCGGTCGGGCGTGCCCGACGGCGCCTTCGGCCTGGCCCCCGCCGCCGGACTGCTCCTGGAGCGCGTGGACCACGGGATCCGGTGGCGCGAGACCGGGCCGCTGCCGTGGGGCCGCATCGAGCGGACCTGGCAGGAGGCGAGCGTCCGCCTGGCCCTCGCCGAGCACCTGCGCCGCGCCTCCGTCGACCGTCCCGCGTCCTAGCGCGTCCGCTTCAGGCCCTGCACGAAATCCAGGTCGTCGGGCCGCTTGGCGAAATACGCGCGCACAGGCCCCAGGAGCCGGTTCAGCGCCGCCGCGGCCCCGCTCTTGAGGTCCATGGGGTGCAGCGCGCCGCTCTTGAACTCCGCCTCCAGGGCCTCGTAACCGAGGTAGATCTTGTTGCCCCCGAACTTCGCGGGCCGCTTGATCTCGAAGCGCGGCGGACCGTCGTCGTGGAGCCCGGCCAGGCGCGGGACGATGACGAGGCGGACGAGGTCCAGCACGGGGTTGTCGTCCGTCTCCCGCGCCGGGCAGTGGGCCTTCCGCATCTTCTCCTCGACCTCACCCGCCGTGTCGTGGAGGAAGATGCCCGACGACGGGTCGGATTTGCTCATTTTTGCCTCGAAGGCCGTGGCGGCCTTCGAGGGCTGCCCGTGGCCCGACAGCTCGGGCCGTGGGGCGGCTTCAAGGGGATCCATGCGCCCCGCGCCGCCCTTGAGGTTCGGCACGAGCGCCGTGTGGAGGGCCACGGGCGGTGTGCGACCCAGCTTCTTCGCCACGTCGCGGGCGAGCATGTGCGCGTGGCGCTGGTCGAGGCCCCCGTAGGCCAGGTCCACGCCCAGGTGGAAGATGTCCGCGACCTGCATCGCGGGGTACAGGAACTTCGAGACATCCTTGTCCGCCTCGTCCTCGCTGCGTCCCAGGATGTCCATCGCGCGGCGGATCCTGGCCAGCGTGGTGCTCTTCGCCACCCGGATCACGAGCTCCCAGTAGTCCTTGTCCGCGGCGAACTCTTCCGCGAAACGGTACGTGACCGTGTCCCGGCCGATGCCGAGCGACTCGAAGACGTCGACCATGTAGTCGGCGCAGCGGCGGATCGCCTTCAGGTCCCCGCCGAGCTTGTCGTTGATGTAGGCGTGCCAGTCGGCAAGCAGGATCGTCACGTCGAATCCGGCGGCGACCATCTCCTGCACCGTCTTGGCGCAGACCATCCAGCCGACGTGCGCGGTGCCGCTCGGCTCGAAGCCGATGTACGCCCTCGGCCTCTCGCCCGCCTGCGCCCGGGCAAGCAGGGCATCGAACTCCTCTGGGCTCACGGTCTCGGCGGCGAGGGCCTTCAACGGGTGGACCACGGGGCCGGGCACGGAAGCGGCGCATAAGGAAGATGCGGCTCGGACCCCGGAAGGCTCGACCGTTCTCGTCCGAGCCTCAAAAGGCATGACCGTTTGCGTCGTGGGGCCTCGCCACGCTCGGCCCCACATAGCATGCGTGTCCGTATCTTCGATCTGCCTGCATGTTTCCGCCGCCGAGCCTCGCAGGCACCCCGTTTGCGTGTTGGTCACAGCCGACGATGGAGCGACGACATCCGTCGCCGACTCCGACAGCGGAGAGAACGTGGGGGGCCTCGCGGAGTGCTGCCCGAAGGGCAGGGCCCCGGCATATCCCAGATCCCCTCGCTCCGCTCGGGGGCGGCGCGACCGCGCCGCCTCGCCGTCACGCTTCTTCCTCGACGACCGTGACGCGGACGGACCCGTGCTCCATGAACGAGGGCCGTGACCAACGTGGGGGATGCCCGACGACCGTGACGCGGACGGAACCGCGTCGCCGGCTCGGCGGCCGTGGCCGAAGGCCTCGCTCGTGACCGTGACACGGCACGTGCCATGTGCGTGCCGCGGCGGGTCCCGCTCCGCAAGGGCCATCTGCCCGTGGGCCATCCTCGATCGTGGACCTCGACGACGGCACGGCCGGCCCCGCGGGTCCCGGATCGGGCGGAGAAGGCCGCGCCGAGGAGCCCGTCTGGCTCGTCCGCATCGTGCTTCTCCTGTTCCTCGCCGGGTTCGCGGCTTTCGTGGCCAACGAGGTCTGGCGCGTGCTCGAGGCCCTCTGAGGTCCGGCGCGGCCGCTTGCCGGCTTAGGCCTTCCACACGAGGATCTCGACGCGGACCGGCACTTGGCCGAGCTGCGCGTCCCACACGTGGCTGTGGCGGATGGCGCTTGCGACCGTGGTGTCCTGCGGCACCGTCGGTCCGTAGTCCAGGTAGAGGTAGTCGCGGTCCGCGTACGTGACCATGTTGTGGACGAAGTTCGCGGCCTCGGCGAGGCCCAGGGATTCGGCGATCAGGTCCGGTTGGAACCCCGTGAGGAACACGCGCCCCTCGCCGAACGACCCGTCCGTGGAGACGGTCAGCACATCCTCGTGCTTCCGGTCGCCCGCGGCGCTGATGATGTGCTCGAAGTCCTCGTAGTGCGCGTTGCTGCCCTGGTCCTTCAGGTTCCACGTGACGCCTTGGTTGTCGTAGGCGGGCCAGTTGAGACGGTGGGGCTCCTGGAGCATCGGGTGGTTGATGTCCGGCGCGAAGGCCTGCCCGTTCGCGGTGCTGGTGCCCAGCGAGAAGAGCGGCTGGAGCCATTGGAAGTCCTGCGTGCCGCTGCCGAAGACCATGAGGTCCCCGCCGGCGAGCACCCAGTCCGCGATGGCCTGCTTGGTGACGGCGCTCGTGAGGCTGCTCTGGTCGACGCCGGACCCGATCACCACGAGGTCGTAATCGTCGATGCGGCCCGCCAGCACCGCATCCAGGTACTGCTTGTGGTCCGGGTACACGTCGCCGGCGAGAAGGGTCGCGTCGACGTGGGTGGAGATGTGCGTCTTGATGCCGAGGATGTCGACATACACCGTGGGTTGGCTGGCCCCGATGTGGACCTCGTCGTCGAAGCCGAGGCCGAGGCCGCGGAGCATGTCACGCTCGTTCATGACGCCGAGTGCCATCTGGGCGTCGAGGCCGGTGCGGGCGTCCTCCACCATCTGCTCCTGGTCCAACTGGAAGGCGACCGTGACCGACAAAAGGGACTGCCAGTCGCCGATGTAGAGGGTGTGGATGTGGCTGAGGTCGCTGGAGGCGAGCACCTTCTTCAGGCCGACCGGGTAGATGCGGATGTGGAACTGCGTCTCCACGTCGCCCTCGCGCTCGGTCTTCGTGCCGAGGCCCAGCATGGCCTCGTCGTAGTCGAGCACGTTGTTGAGCGGGTCGGCAAGGAAGGCGGCCCCGCGCATGGCGTCCATCTTGTCGAGGTCGATGCCGGAGCCGTTCTCGTTGGCGAGGCCGAGCCGCATCACGGAGTCGGCGCCGAGCGACCATCCCTGCCCCTCGCTCGAGACCAGGATCTGCGCGAGGCTCTCCGCCTCGGAGCGGCGGGCGGCCTCGTCCACGGGGTCGGAGTCAGCCGTCTTGTGCCCCGTCGCCCACAGGACGGCGCCGATGGACGCGAGAAGGACCGCAGCGGCCACAAGGGAGGCCAGCACGGTCCCGGTCGCGTCGTCCCCATGTTTCGCCACGCTTCCGCTTCTGTCCGTGGAGCCGATAAGGAGGACCAAAAAAGTGAATAAGGATGTGATGGCGGAACCTTCGGACACTTGAGGACTTGCGCCTGGGCCATGAAGGGGCCCGGTGGACCGGCAGCGCACACCGGCCTGCAAAACGGGCGACGAGGCCGAGCCACCCCGTTCACGACCGCCAGACGAGGACCTCGATGCGCATCGGCACCTGGCCGATGTCATCGTCGATGACGTACGTGTGGCGGACCGCCGCCGCGACGGTCACGCCGTCGGGGACCGGCGGCCCGTAGTCGAGGAAGAGATGCTCCCGGTCCGCGTACAGGATCATGTTGTGCAGGAGGTCCTGGCCGGAGCCCCCGCTCAGGTCGCGGGGCATGTAGGACGTGAGGAAGATCCGCCCGTCGCCGTACGCGCCCTCGTTCGACACGGCGAGGATGTCCTTGCCATCCGCCATGACGACGTGCGAGAACGAGTCGAAGGCGGCGTAGGAGCCCGTGGTCGGGAGGGACCATTTGGCGCCGCCCGTGCCAAAACCCTCCCAATCGAGCACATGGGGTGTCGAAAGGAGCGGATGCGTGATGTCCCCGACGTAGGGCGCGCCGTTGGCCGTGGTCGTGCTGACATGGAAAAGCGGCTGCAGCCACTGGTTATTGGCGGAGGCGCTCCCGAGGACGATGAGCATGCCACCACCGAACACCCAGGACTCGATCGCGGCCTTCGTGGTCCCGTCGTTGAGAGCGTTGTGCTGCACGCCGGAGCCGATGACGAGCACGTCGTACTCGTCGAGGCGGCCGGCGAGGGCGCCCTTGAGGTACTCCTTGTCATCCGGATAGACGTCGCCGTCCAGGAGCGTCTCGTCGACGAGGTCCGTGATCGGGACGTGGACGAGGGGCGCGACCTGCACGAGCACGTTCGGGAAGCCGGTGGTGATGTGCATGCGGTCCCCGAAGCCAAGGCCCAGGTCGTCCAGCATGGCGCGCTCCTCGTACGTGCCCGACGCCATGGTGAGGTCGAGCTGTGTGCGTGCGGAGCCGCTCATCTGCTCCTGGGTGCCGATGCCCACCACGGCCGTGGCCAGCACGACCCAGTCACCGACGTAGGCGGTCCGCAGGTGGGACAGGTCCGACTGGAGGACGGCGGTCCCCAGGCCCACGGGGTAGACGCGGAGGTGGAAGTCGGCCGCGCCGGCCGCGCCGCCGATGCCGAGCGAGGTCCGCGCCTCCTCGTAATCCATGAGGCCGTTGCCCAGCGTGGTCTCCAGTTGGACGCCACGCAGGGAGTCCATCTTCGACAGCGACAGGCCGCCCCCGTCGTCGAGCAGGCCCATGCGGGCCACAGCATCCGGCCCGGCGTCCCATCCGGCCCCCTCCGAGCCGACGAGCAGGGAGACAAGGGCCTCCGCCTGCGCCCGCTGGCCGGCGGCCTCCACAGTGTCGTGGTCGACGGATGCATTGCGGGTCGTCCAGAGGACCGTCCCGATGGTCGCGAGGAAGACAACGCCTGCAACGAGCACGCCAAGGACCTGGCCGACGGCTTCATCCCGGGGCCGCGGCGCGGCACGGGGCGCCGCATCGGACTTCCTCGCCACGCCCTTGGTTGCGCGGGCCGGCTTCATGAACCCACGCCCCCGGGCGGCGCGGGGCCCTTCCCACCGGACGAGGCCCTTCAAATATCAGGTTCGAGGATCCGGGGCGCTGGACCGGCGCGCGCATCACGAGCCCTTGAAAAGGCACGCCCGCGATGGCATGCCGTGGCCTCGGCCGCGGAACTCCTCCGCCTCCTGTTCGCCGCCCAGCTGTTCCTGATCCTGGGGCTCATGGTGATGAACACCTACGTCCTGACGCGACGCCCCATCGTGGGCCACCTCCGGGAGATCTACTTCGTCAACAGCGGCCGCTTCAAGCGCGCGTGGTACCTGGTCATCGCCGCCATGAGCGTCTTCCTCTTCATCCAGGGCGCCACGGTCCTTGTGGACCGCCTGACGCCCTGGATCGAGGCGGCCTTCCTCGTCGCCTTCGCGACGCTCGTCATGTGGGCCTTCATCGAGATCGTCCTCGTCTTCGACCGCTACTTCCCGCGCCTCGGCAGCGAAGACCGAAGCGTCGAGGAGCGCATCCGCTTCGACCTGCGCAGGCACCTCCTCGACCGCGACGCCGGGATGCTCCACGGCCTACTGCCCTCCCGCGCGGACGTCTACCGAGGCCGCGCGCGGCTCGGCCCGACGGTGGGGATCGGCCACTACCGCGGCGTCGTTCTCGGCATCACGCGCTACCTGGAGCGCCGGTTTGGCCACCTGGGGGACGCGCTCCTGTACGCCGTGGGGCGCCAGACGGCCCGCAGCGTCGCGGCGGAGATGCGGTCCGAGGGCGCATCCGACGACGAGATCCTGCGCACCTTCGTGGACGGCCTGCGCGAGGGCCAGGTCGGTCTGCCCGCGGTCCTCGAGGTCGAGGGGGGCATCGACATCATCCTTGAGGAGTGCGCCCTATGCTGCGGCATGCCCTCCCAGGGGAACCCGGAGTGCCACTACCTCACCGGCCTCTTCACCGGCGTGTACGAGATCCTCAAGGACGACCTCGTGGACACGCGTGAGGTCCGCTGCGGCGCCGCCGGCGACGAGGTCTGCGAGTTCCACGTCCGCACGCTCCCCGCGTGACGGGCGCCATGCAGCCTTGCCGGAGCCTGGACGGGGGCCGTTTCCTGTCCATGCCGTTCAGGACGGGAACACGTACACGGTCACGTCGAGGATGACCCGGCCGAGGTCCGGGTGGACGATCGTGGCCTTGCTGACGGCTGGCGTGACCGAGACCTCGTCGGGGATTTTAGGCCCGTAATCGAGGTAAAGGGTCCGGTACGACATCGTCAGCATGTTGTTGACGAGCTTGAGGCTCTCCTCGTCCGTCGTGCCGGGGCCGGTCCCGAAGATGTCGTAGGGCAGCCACGTCGTAAGGATGATCGTCCCCTTGTTGAACGCCCCCGGGTCGGACAGGGCCGTGACCGGCGAGCCGTCCTGCTCCACGATGTTCGTGAAGTAGTCGTCGTGCTCCGAGTTCAGCTTCCAGACGAGGTCGTTGTTCTCGTACTTGTCGAAGTCCAGGGGGTCGGGCGTGCGCAGGAGCGGATGGCTCTCGTCGGGCGTCGTGATACCACCCGAGCTGCTGTGGATGCCCGAGTGGAACAGGGGCTGCAGCCACTGGACGTTCTGGGAGGCGGAGCCGAAGACGATGAGCGTCCCCCCGCCGCGTACCCAGTCGCGCACGGCCTCCTTGGCCGAGGCGCTCGTCATGGCGTTCTGGCTCACCTGCGAACCGATGACGAGGGTGCTCGTGACGTCGTAGCGGGGGAGCCCCGTCGTCTCGTTCAGGAGGCGCTTCGGCAACTCGTCGTCCATGGTCTTCTTCAGGTCCGGCATCACGTCGCCGGGCTGCGTTTGTCCTGCCTTGAACTCCCCGCAGCGCGTGGCCCAAGGCTGTGCGCCCGTCATCGGGCTCTCCACCATCGAGTCGTACTCGTACGGGCAGAAGCGCTCCACGAGGCGGTCCAGGAACTCCACTTCGTACGCCACCGGCTCCTGTGCCTCCTCGGCCGTGGACCCGCCAGGCGGCGCGTAGTCGACCGGAGCCGTGGCGGTCACGAGGATCCTTTCCGTGGCCACGACGCCCGAGCCGACGTGGAGCACGTCCACCGTGTAGGAGCCGTCGGCCAGTGTGCCGCCGGGGATCGTCACGTAGCGCTGTCCCGCCGCCTGCGGCACCGTCTCCTCGGTGTAGTACTCGTAGGCGCCGGTCCGCGTCTCGTCCGGCCATACCGTGATCTTTAGCACGTCGTCCTTCACGACGTCGCCGTCGTAGTCGATCCGGATGTCCTCTCCGCTCCGGAAGGACGTCTTCGACACGTCGGCCCACACGTCCTTGGAGGCGGTCGCGGGCGAGCCCGAGAAGGAGCCCAGGCTGCGGTCGTTCTCCGTGCGCAGGCTCGACGAAGGGTCCCACACCTCAAGATCGACGCGGGTCGCGGAGGAGCAGGAGCGGCCGGACTTGGCGGGTACGTCCAGGACCATGTTCTGGGAAGTCAGCGGGGAGACCAGCCAGCCGAGACCCGCCTCGGAGACCTCGTCCGTCCCGTCGCCGTTGAAATCGATTTCCCAGTAGATGTGGAACTGCGTGGGCCCCGTCCCGCCGTTGAAGAGCGTCACATTGAAGCGGTACGAGGAGCCGCTTGCGGGGCTGGTGTGGCACTGCAGCCCCAGGACCAGGAGGTCCTCGTCCGGGGCAGGACCGCCACCTCCGGTGGCCTTCTCCCAGTCCCCGACGTAGGTCACGCGCATGTTCGGGTCCTTGTGGCCGCTGTCCAGGATGTCCCGGATCTTCTTCATGGTGGGCGAGGCCCGGATGTGGAAGTCCAGGCCGGCGTCGTCCAGCCCCAGGCTCCTCACAGCCTCTTCGTAGTTCACATAGCCGTCGGCGCCGTCGGCCGTGTAGGGCGCCAGGCGGAGGTTTTCGAACTTGGAGAAGTTCAGGTCGCCCGGCGTGGCGTGGTGGAGGCCGAGCCGGTGCAGGCGGTCGGGCGCGGTCGGGTCGTCCTCCTGGATCCAGTCGGTCCCGTCCAGCGTGATCCCGGGGCTCGTGAGGAGGATCGTGCTGAGGGACACCGCCTCGCGCTGCAGCCGCCGGGCGTCGATCCCCTCGCGTTGCTGCGATCCGACCGTGCCGCTCTCGTACACGATGTAGCCGACCGTGCCGAGAAAGACGACGCCGGCGATGAGAACAGCGAACACGGTGCCGGCCCCGGCCCTGTCGTCCATGGGGGGGATCCAGCGTCTTCAGGTATGAAACCCTTGGCGTAGGATCCCGGCGAGCCTGGGGGGCTCAGCAACTGGAGCAGGAGAACGTGTCGCTCTGGAACGTCAGCCGCGTCCGGCTGTCCTGGAGCGTGACCTCCACCTGGCCGGTGAGGAGGGGGACCTCCTGGACGAAGGTGTGCTCCATCCGGAAGCCCCGCGCGCGCTCGATCAGGACCAAGTGGTCGAGGCTCGCGGCCAAGGCGTCGCGGAACGCCGCGGAGTCCTCCGCGACGCCCCACTCGGTGGCGTTGGCCTTGTGCGCCTCGATGGCGGCGTCGACCGCCTTGCTGAGCTGGTTGACCTCGAGGAGGATCGGGTCGTCCTGCACGTGGGCCGTCGTCGAGCCGGCCTGGTTCACGCGCTGCACGAGGCCCGTGAGGGCCACGAACCCGATGATGAGGAGGATCGCGGTCAGGAGCATGATCTGCCCCGCCTCGTCCCTCGACCACGCCGCACGCCGGCTCCGCGCCCCCCGGCCAGCGGCCGCCCGGGTTCCCTGGGGGCCCGGGCTTCCCGGTTCCTGTCGATGGCCCCGGAATCCCCCCCGGCCCTGCATCCCCTCACGCACCGAACCACACCACCAGCTGCAGCCCGTAGACGGGGTGGTCGGTCGCGGCGCCGGGCAACCCTACGTGGAACAGGCAGCCGGAGACGCAGGCGCCGGGCGCCGTGTAGTTCCACGTCCCGTGGAGCGCGGAGTCCGGCACGAACCACTCCAAGTCCGGGTCCGGCGCCGGATCGGGCTGGTTCTCGCACCACCAGGCTTCCCAGGCCTGGCCGTCCGGCCCCCTCGTCCAGTTCGTGGGGGCAGTAAGCGAGGTCCACGTGAGGGACCCGCACGCCGCCGGGTCACCGGGATCGAGCCCCGCACCGTCCATCGATCCCCCGGGCGTGACCACATCAAGGGTCGGCAGGCGGGTGCGGTTCTCGAAGGCCGTCCAATCGGGCATGAGGAAACTCTCGGCGGCGCGGCCGTTTCTTGGCGTGGGCGGGTCGCCCGGCGGCAGGAGGTGATGCGTGCCGCTGCCTGTCTCGAGGCGCATGGTGTACCGCGTCCCGCTCGGCAGGACGTCCCGCATGAGGGAATCCACGCTGTCGGCCACGTCGGTGTCGCCCGAGAGCGTGCGGTTGATCCAGTCGTCAAGCGCCAGCTTGTCGCCCCCGTCCGGGTCGTCGAAGGTGCGGGACTCGAGGATGTCGAGCGTGTCCGACGCGATCCGACCGAGGTCGATGCCGAGCTGCTCCTTCGAGACGGAGGGGCGCTGGACGCTCGTGAAGAACAGCACCGCCGTGAACACGAGGACCGCGACGAGGATGGCCTCGAACACCGGGAAAGCGGCGGCGATGTCTTTGCGAAGCGAGCGGCGTGCCATGTCACATGATCCCGATGAGGAGGCGGAAGCTGAACCAGGCGATGATCACCATCACGACGATGGAGCCGAAGCCCGCGACGGCCT
>Ga0299906_10003185_pt1 | contig 13546 bp, 9 predicted proteins | sample RVTome_14_FD_200259 | JGI IMG/M metagenome (GOLD analysis project Ga0299906, IMG submission 200259) | Soil microbial communities from uranium-contaminated site in the Upper Colorado River Basin, Wyoming, United States - RVT145D125 (version 2) ...
TTACCCCACAAGGTGTCCCTGAGAATCGGGAGATCGTACCGTAACTGTCCTAAGCCCAATGAGTTACGTAGAGCCGGGGATTGCATTGAGAGCATTTGCACCCAATTCTTTTCTAGCGCCCCGAGACGCCGGCGGACGTGGGCCGACTCGGCGGGCGTGGCGGCCAGCTCGAGCGCCCGTTCGAAGGCGGCGCGGGCGCCGGCGAGCTCGCCGAGCTCGGCGAGGAAGACGCCGCGAGCGCCGTGGAAGTGGAAGTAGCCCGCCAGCGTTTCGGACAGCGGCTCGAGCAGGCCGAGAGCCGCGGCGGCGCCCCGCGTCTTCGCCACCGCGACGGCCCGGTTGAGCGTCACCACGGGTGACGGACGGAGCCGCTCGAGCGCGGCGTAGAGAGCGTCGATCTGGTGCCAATCGGTCTCTTCGCTGCGGCGCGCCCGCGAATGGACGGCGGCGATCGCGGCCTGGACCTGGAGCGGGCCGGGGCTGCCCCGCCGCAACGCCTTCTCCACCAGCACCAGGCCTTCCGCGATCAGCTCCCCGTCCCAAAGGTCCCGGTCCTGGTCCTCGAGCAGGACGATGTCTCCGGCGGCGTCGAGGCGCGCCCGGCGGCGCGAGTGCTGGAGCAGGCAGAGGGCGAGGAGCCCCGTCATCTCCGCCTCCTCGGGGAAGAGCCGCAGCAGGATCCGCGCCAGCCGGATCGCCTCCTCGCACAGCGGCACGCGGATATGGGCCTGGCCGCCGCTCGCCGAATAGCCCTCGTTGAAGAGCAGGTAGATCAACGTCGCCACGATCTCGAGCCGCTCGGCGCGCTCGGCGGCCGTGGGCGGCGCGAACGGCACTTCGCGTTCCGCCACCCGGCGCTTGGCGCGCGTGATCCGCTGCTCCATGGCCTTCGGGCTCACCAGGAAGGCGCGGGCGATCTCCGGCACCGAGAGGCCGGCGACCACCCGCAGGGCCAGCGCGATCTGCTGTTGCGCCGGCAGCTTGGGATGGCAGCAGACGAAGAGCAGACGCAGCACGTCGTCGCGGTAGGCCTGGTTGTCGAGCTTTTCCACCTTCGCGGCCTCGGCGTCGCCGGCGTCCGCGATCTCGGGCACCATCTCCTCGCGGCGCCGGCGCCGCCGGCTCTCGTCGACGCCGTAGTTGCGGCCGACGAAGATCAGCCAGGCGGCCGGGTCGTCGGGCCGCCCCGACTTCGGCCACGACCTCAGGGCGCGCAGGCACGCCTCCTGGAAGGCCTCCTCGGCCTGGTCGAGGTCCCTGAAATAGCGCGTCAACGCGCCGATCGCCCGCGGGCGCGCGGCGGTGAGGCAGGCGTCCAGCCACGCCGTGTCCGTCGCCATCAACCTCCTCGATGAAACCAACCCAACGGTCGGACCTCCAGCGACCCGGTGTCGTCAGGGAGCATCTTCGCCGCCGCGATCGCCTCGTCCAGGGAGTCGCAGTCGAGCACGTAGAAGCCCACGAGCTGCTCTTTGGTCTCGGCGAAGGGCCGTCGATGACCAGGCCGCGGCGCAGCGTCGTCGCCGCGGTCGTGGGCATGAGGCGTGCCACCGGTCCGAGCTTGCCGCTCGCCCGCAGCTTCCCCTGAAGGGCCCGGTGCGTCTCGATCCGTGACTTCCCCTCGTCCTTCGTCATCGCCTCGGTCACGGCTTCGGGCTCGTAGATCAGGATGGCGTACTTCATCGCTCGTTGCTCCGGTTCCATCCGAAGGACGTTCGAGCCTATCCGAATCCGACACCTGCTACTCTGAGGTCGTGCGGAGAGCCGGATGACGGACCAGGACGACCGGTCGCGGGTTTCCCGATCGAGCCGCCCGTCGCGCCCATGCTCGTGCGCGCCCTCCGCCACCGCCAGGTAGTAGCGGACGACGTCGAACGACCCGTTCAGCTTTGCCCGCCATCTCGCGAGCTTACTACGGCCCGCCTTGACGTCTCATCATCTTCACCGTATGCTCCAAGAAAGCGATGCGACTGGAGATGAAGAATGCGCACTACGATCGCCATCCCCGAGGATCTCTTCCGAGCGGCTCAGCCCTTCGCCGAGGGACGGAGCTTCAGCCACTTCGTCCGTGAAGCCGTCCGCTGCCATGTGGAGCGGCTCGAGAAGGAGTCCCTGGCACGTGAGATGGCGGAGGGCTATCGGGCCGAGGCGGAGTCCCCATCGCTCGACGAGGAGTGGACCCACGTCGAGACCGACGGTTGGTCATGAGACGCGGCGAGATCTACCTCGTTGCGCTCGACCCGGTCGTCGGTTCGGAGACCGGCAAGACGCGGCCGGCCCTCGTCCTCCAGAACGAATTGGCGAATCGTTCGAGTCCCACGGTCACCGTCGTCCCGATCAGCAGTCGCGTGGACCGGGTCTATCCGTTCCAGGTTCGGATTCGAGCTGGGGAGGGTGGGCTGGCACAGGAGAGCAAGGCTCTTTGTGAGCAGATCCGTACAGTTTCGCGGCAGCGCCTCGGCCGCCGGCTCGGGGAATTGTCCGCCGAACGGTTGCAGGAGATTCGAGAGGCTCTGGAGCATCATCTCTGGCTGAATCTCTGATCCGAGGACGGCCGGCGGATCCGTCTCGCCGGGAAAGTGCGATCACGATCAACGGATTCGCCGCGACACTCCTCTCCAAGAGGAAACGGAGGAAACCATCATGCGAAAACGACTCATTCTACTCGGCCTTCTCGGCCTGGTCGGTGCCGCCGCGGCGGCCGCCCAGACCGCCCATCACCACCCTGCGGAGCCGCAAGCCCTGCCGGCGCTCCCCGGCCAGGACGCCTTCGGGGCCATCGCCGAGGTCGTGGCCCTGCTCGAGGCCGACCCCGCGACCGACTGGAGCCGCGTCTCGATCGCGCGCCTGCGCGACCACCTGATCGACATGCATGAGCTCACCCTGCACGCCGAGGCGCGGGAGCGGGAGGTGGAGGGTGGGCTGGAGGTCGAGGTCACCGGCGAAGGGCGCACGCGCGCCGCCGTCCAGCGCATGGTGCCGGCCCACGCCGCCATGATGAGCGGCGCGGCCGGTTGGCGCGTCGTGGTCGAGACCACGGACGCCGGCGTCCGGCTGCGGCTGACGAGCGAGGACCCGGGCCAGGTGGCGAAGATCCGCGCCCTCGGCTTCTTCGGTTTCATGGCCAGCGGCGACCACCACCGCCCGCACCACCTGGCGATCGCCCGCGGCGCCATGGCGCACCACGTGGCGCGTTGAGCTTGGCCGCCGAGGACGAGTACGGTATTATGTAGGAGCTACATAATGTAGCTGGTGCATAAGACCGATGCGACTGCCGTTCCTCGACCGCCAGGAAGAAACCGCCCGATTGCGGCGGCTGGTGGAGCGTCCGGAGGGCTCGCTCGGGGTGCTCTACGGCCGCCGCCGCTGCGGCAAGTCGAGGCTGCTGCGCGAGGTCCTGCCCGCGGGCCGGGCTGTCTACTACGTGGGCGACGAGCGCGAGAGCGTGCTCCAGAGGGCGGGCCTTGCCGCCGAGATCGCCGGGCTCCTGCCGGGATTCGACCGCGTCGCCTATCCGCAGTGGGAGGCCCTGCTCGCCCGCTGGTGGGACGAGGCGCCGCCCGGAGCGGTGCTGGCCCTGGACGAGCTCCCGGCCCTGGCGTCGGCGTCGCCGGAGCTGCCGAGCGTGCTCCAGAAGCTGCTGGACCGGTACCCCGAGCGACGGCTCCATCTGTTGCTCGCGGGCTCGTCGCAGCGGATGATGCAGGGGCTCGTGCTCGACCGTACGGCGCCGCTCTTCGGGCGGGCCATCGAGATCCTGAAGGTCTCGCCGCTCCCTGCGGGCTGGATCGCGGAGGCGCTCTCCCTGCGCGGCGGCGCGAAGGCCGTGGAGGCATTCTCGGTGTGGGGCGGCACTCCCCGCTACTGGGAGCTGGCGGCGGACCATCCGGACCTCGAGTCCGCGGTCCGCGCCCTCGTCCTGAGCCCCCTCGGGGTGCTCTACGAGGAGCCCTCCCGCCTCTTGCTGGACGACATGCGCGACACCGCGCAGGCGGCGTCGATCCTGAGCCTGATCGGGCAGGGGTGCCACCGCGCCTCGGAGATCGCCGGCCGGCTGGGCAAGCCCGCCACGTCGCTCTCGCGGCCGTTGCAGCGCATGCTCGAGATGGACCTCGTCGAGCGCGAGACGCCGTTTGACGCGTCGCCGCGCAGCAGCAAGCGCACGCTCTACCGAATCGCGGATCCTTTCCTGCGCTACTGGTTCCGTTTCGTCCAGCCTCACCGTTCGCGGCTGGAAGCGCGGCAGATCGCGGGCGTCGAGACCGAGATCTCCAGCCGCTTCGGCCATCACGTGGGTGAGGTGTGGGAGGAGCTGGCGCGCGCCGGCGTTCCGCGGCAGGAGCTCTTCGGCAGGACGTGGGGGCCGGCGGGCCGGTGGTGGGGGAGCGGGCTCGACCGCCGGCCGCTGGAGGTCGACCTGGTCGCCGAGAGCGCGGAGAAGGACGCCGTGCTCGTCGGCGAGGTGAAGTGGGCGTCGCCGCGCGACGTGGGCCGTCTGCTGAAGGAGCTCGGGAGGAAGGCTGAGAGGTTGCCGTTCGTGAACGGACGGGAGGTCGTCCTTGCTTTGTGGCTCCGGGCGTCGATTCCGGGGGAGGGACGGGTCATGACGCCGCGAGGCGTTCTCGACCTGCTGCGTTGAGGACGTTACTCAAGCACGGCGCTCTTACCCGCCCGCTTCGGCTACAGGCCCTTGAGCTCGTCGAGCAGGCCGCGCACCACCTCGAAGCCGGACTGCCAGAAAGCGGGATCGGTGATGTCCATGCCCATCTCGGCGAGCATCTTCGCGGGCGAGGCCGAGCCGCCGTAGGAGAGCAGCTTCAGATAACCCGGCTTGAAGGCCTCGCCTTCCTGCTGGTAGCGCCGGTAGAGCGCCAGGACGAGCAACTGGCCGAAGCTGTAGGCGTAGCAGTAGAAAGGCGTCGAGAACATGTGCGGGATGGCCAGCCACTCGTAGCGGAAGTCGTCGGAGACGTCGAGGCTGTCGCCGAACTGCTCGTGCAGGTTCGCGAAGTAGAGCTCGCAGAGCTCGTCGGCGTTGGCGTTGTCGAGCACCGCCCGGTGGGCCGCGAGCTCGAAGAGCACGAAGTAGCTCTGGCGCAGCACGGTGGCGTAGATGTCGTCCAGGGCCGCGGCCAGCAGCTCGCGGCGGGTGACGGGATCGCTCTGCGAGCGCAGGAGGCGGTCGGTGATCATCATCTCCGCGAAGACCGACGCGGTCTCGGCCAGCGGCAGCGACGGGTGCTGGGTGAGCAGGGAGTGGCCGCTCGCCATCTGGTTGTGGACGGCGTGCCCGAGCTCGTGGGCGAGGGTGGCGACGTCGCGCAGGCGACCGGTGTAGGTGAACATCATCCAGGGCGTGTATTTCGGCGTCACGGTGGCGCAGAAGGCGCCGCCGCGCTTGTTCTTGCGCGTCTCGCTGTCGACGTGGCCGACCTCGAAGAGGCGCTCGGCGAGCTGCCCCAGGGTGGGGTGGAAGCCGTAGAACGTCTCGAGCACGGTGGCCACGGCGTCGCCGTAGGCCACGGTCTCGGTCGAGGTGGCGAGCGACGCGTACACGTCGTAGCGCCGCATCTTCTCCCTGCCGAGGAAGCCCGCCTTGAGCCGGAAGTACTCCTGGAACAGCGGCGCGTTGTCCTTGACCACCGCCAGCAGCGTCTCCACCGCCGCGTCGGGCACGTCGTTGGCGAGGTTGCGGATCGAGATCGGCGAGGGCACGCCGCGCAGCTTCACGTACTCGGTGTACCAGTCGCGCACCCGGTTGGCGTAGATCTGGGCCAGCACGCTCGACTCGCTCTTGTAGACGCGGTGGAGCTCCTCGTAGCAGCGCGCCCGCAGGTCGGGATCGGGCGAGTAGAAACGGCTGCGCATCTCGTCGTCGGTCAGGGTGGTCGTCTCGCCGCCCGCCTCGAGGTGGAACTCGAGGCGGTTGGCGAGCATCTGGTAGAGCGTCACCAGGGCCTCGATGCCGTTGGCGTTCTTGAGGTTCAGGAGCTGCTCGGAGCGCTCGTCGAGCGTGTAGGGGCTGAAGCGGCGCAGCTCCAGGAGGTAGTAGCGGAAGTCCTGCAGCTCCTGGGGCGTCGCGTCGAGCTCGGCGGTGGGCAGCAGCCGCTCGGCCTCCTCGTCGGCGAGCGCCTTCCACCACAACGAGAAGAAGAGGGTGCGGTTGTCGGCCTCGGCCACGAGCTGACGGATGCGGTTGCGGTAGCCGAGGGCCGCGGCGTTGTGGGTGTCGGTGGAGAACCAGAGGCTGCCGTAGCCGGCCAGCACGGCAATCTGCTGGTCCAGGGCCTCGTAACGGCGCAGCAGGTCGAGCAGCTCCTGGGGCTCCATGTCGCCCCGCAGACGCTCGCGCTCGCCCTCGAAGGCCTCGACGCTCTCCCACATGCGGGCGAGGCGCTCGGAGATGACCGCCTCCGTGGGCTCCGGCAGGAGGTCGGAGAGGTCCCAGCGCGTGGGGACGTCGTAGCGCCGCGCGGGTGCCACGCGCTCGGGGTCGAGATGCGGTCGGGTGGGAGCCTGGGTCGCGGGTGGTTCTTCGATCAGCGTCATGTCGGCCTTTGCGTCATCTGGCGCCTGATCCGTCGGGCACCGGTCGTGGGGGGACGAGGTCGGCGGGGTCGGACGATCCCGAACCGACGATTCTAGCGGATCCCGGACCGCGCGGATCAACGCTCAGGCGGGCCCGCACCCAACCCCGCACCGAGTTGATGAGCCAGACCTCGTCGGCGTGGTCGAGCACGTCGACGCTCAGGACCTCCTCGCGCAAGCGTCCGCGCGCGAGCAGCTCGGCCCGGTAGGTGCCGGCGAGCAGACCGCAGGCGAGGGGGGGCGTCAAGTAGTCCCGGCCGCGCCTGAGCACCAGGTTGGCGCGAGTGGCCTCGGCCAGCTCGCCGCGCTCGTTCCAGAGGAGGACGTCGTCGGCGCCCGGATGCCGGGCCAGCACGTCGTCGTAGACCTTCCGGAAGCTGGTCTTGTGGAACCGGAGGACGTCCGAGGCGTCGATCGGCCGGTCGTCGAGCGCCACCGTCCACACCTTCCGCGGCTCGGGGGGCAGGGGATGCGTCTCGACGCGCGGGCGTCCGTCGCCGTCGAGGAGCAGCCGCACGCGTTGCCGCGTCTCGCCGCGCCGCGCCTCGTCCAGGCAGCGGCGGACGTCGTCGCCTCGCCAGGCAATGCCGAAGTACTCCGCCGAGGCCGCCAGCCGTTCGAGGTGGCGCGCGAGCAGGAAATAACCCCGGCGCGGCCGCCACAGCAGCGTCTCGAGCAGCTCGAATTCGCGCGTTGCGGCGCGCAGGACGAGCGCCTTGGTGCGGCACTCCTCGTACTCGCTCGCGGCGTCCGAGTCCCACACGATGCCGCCGCCGGTGCCGTAGCGCACCCGCCGCTGCGCTCGGTCGACGGCGGCGGTGCGGATCGCCACGTTGAGCTGGGCCCGCCGCCCCGGGGCGAGGTAGCCCACGGTGCCGGTGTAGACGCCGCGCGGGGCGGCCTCGAGCTCGCGGATGATCCGCGCGGTGCTGATCTTCGGCGCGCCGGTGATCGAGGCGCTCGGGAAGAGCGCGCGCAGGATCTCGACCAGCGAGGCGTGCGTCGCGGCGCTGACCGTCGAGGTCAGTTGGTGGACGGTCGGGTAGGTCTCGACGCGGCAGAGCTCGTCGACCCGAACGCTGCCGGGCTCGGCGATGCGCCCCAGGTCGTTGCGCATCATGTCGACGATCATCACGTTCTCGGCGCGGTCCTTCGCCGACGCGGCGAGCTCGGCGGCTCGCGGGCGGTCCTCGTCGAGGGTGCGGCCGCGGCGCGCCGTGCCCTTCATCGGACGGGTCACGATGCGCTCGCCGTCGAGGGCGAAGAAGAGCTCGGGCGAGGCCGAGCACACGGCGAAGCGGCCGGCGTCGAGGTAGGCCGCGTAGGGCGGGCGCTGCCATTGGCAGAGGGCGGCGAAGAGCGCGAACGCCTCGCCCTCGTAGGCCGCCTCGAGGGGGAAGGTGAGGTTGACCTGGTAGGTGTGGCCGGCGGCGATCGCGGCGCGGATGCGGCGGATGGCGTCGTCGTAGGCGGCGCGCTCCATGAGCGGCCGCCAGTCGAGCGCCGGCATCGCCGGCCCGCGCGGCGCCCCGCTCTCCTCGGGCCGCCGGTAGAGCGCCCACCAGGCGAGCGGCCAGGGACCCGGCGGGTGGGCGGCGAGCGCCGGATCGAAGGCCGGCGCCGCCTCGTAGCAGATGAAGCCCACGGCGTGGAGGCCGCGCTCGACGGCCGCTTCCACCGCCGCCAGCGCCGGCAGCACGGCCTCGAGGCGCTCGGCCGTCACCACCTCCACCGGATCGCGGAAGCGCCACCAGCGGGCCTCGCCGCCGGCGGGCGGGGTGACCTTGACGAGCGCGGAGACGGCGTCGGTGGGTCGCACGCCGCCTCACGCCGGCAAGCGCAGCCGCGCTTCGCAGCCCGGCCCGTCGTCGCGGTTGGCGATCGCCAGGGTGCCGCCGTGGGCCTCGGCGATCTGGCGGCAGAGCACAAGACCCACGCCGCTGCCGCCCGGCTTGGTGGTGAAGAAGGGCACGAAGAGGTTCCTGGGATTGGCGATGCCGGGCCCGGTGTCGCGCACCGCGAGCTCGAGGCTGGTGCCGTTGCGGCGCCACGACATCGAGACCTCGCCGTCGGTCTCGAGGGCCGCCTCGACGCCGTTCTTGACCAGGTTGATCAGCAGTTGCTCGAGCTGGTCGCGGTCGGCGTGGAGGGTCACCTCGGGTCCCGCGTCCACCGTCACCTCGCATCGCGTCTCCATGGCCGCCACCCGGCGCACCAGGGGCGCCACCGCGAGCGGCCGGATCCGCGGCGGCGGCAGCCGGGCGAGGCGCGCGTAGGCGGCCACGAAGCGGGTCAGCGAATCGCAGCGCTCGGCGACGTTCTTGAGGCCGCGCTGGGCGTCCTGGCGCCAGCCGTCGGGCGGCTGGTCGCGGCGCAGCAGACCGGCCAGAGTGGAGGTGGTGGACTTGATCGGCGCCAACGAGTTGTTGAGCTCGTGGCCGAGCACCCGGATCAGCCGTTGCCAGGCCTGCCGCTCCTCGTCGCGCAGCGCTTTCGAGACGTCGCTCAGCACCAGGAGCTGGTGCGGCAGCCCGCCCTCGCGGAACGACCCGCGGCGGCACTGCCAGCGTCCGGTCCGGCCCGGGAACGCGCGCTCGAAGGTGCGCGCGCTCTCGCCTTCGAGACAGTCGGCGAGGCCGAGGTCGGCGGCCGTGCGTCCGAGCAGGCGCTCGGCGCCCTGGGCCATCATGCGCTCGCCCGCGGGATTGACGAGGCGCAGCTTCTCCTGCTCGTCGAAGGTGAAGACGCCGAGGTCGATCTCCTGGATGACCTTGTGCAGGAGCGCTCCGGCGTCGACGGCGTCGAAGCGCTGGGAGCGCAGCAGGGAGCCCAGCCTGTTGACCTCGATCATCACCTCGCCGAGCGAGTCGTAGGCCTGGGGCCGGCGGGCGCGGATCGAGTAGTCGCCCTCGCGCAGGGCCTCGAGCAAGTTGGCGAGGGTCTGGAGCGGCATCATGGTGCGCTCGCGCGCCGCCAGGGCGAAGCCCAGCCACAGGCAGACGATGAAGACGGTGAGCGTCCACTGGACCTTGGCGGAGTAGTCGCCGGTCCACAGGATCACGAGGGCCACGAGGGAGCCGGGCAGGCCGGCCGCGACGGCCATCGTGAAGATGCGTCCCTCGTGCGTCATCCAGACGACTCTAACCGGATGCGGCGGTCGTGACGCCGTCCCTGATCCGTCGGGAGGTGGAGCAAGGTAGCCCGCGCCCTCTGGTACCATAGAGGCGCGAGAGACAAGTGGAGCGAGACCTTGACGGACGTCGCAAGAGAGAGCCAGGATGAAAGAAGCGTTTGATCTTGAGACCCTGGCCGCGGCCTATGACAGGGGCCGCCTCGTACCGTTCATCGGTTCCGGGATGAGCATGGATACTTGTGCCGGTTGGCCCGCGTTCGTGCAAGGGCTGGAGAGGCAGGCGGGAATCGAGCCGACACACGGAGACTATCTGATCGAACGCGCGCTCGTCGCGCTTCATCACCTGCGCCGCGAGGGCTCCGACGTCACGAGGGCCATCCGCGAAGCGATCTACCCGACGGAGAGCCGCGAGATACCGACCAAGACGCGGACGCTGGCGTCGATCTATTGGCCGCTGGTATGTACCACCAACTACGACGACCTGTATTGCCGTGCCCGGTGGGAAGCGACACTCCGGCGCTCCGTCCCGAGGATCTTGGGCCGATCGGAACAGGGTTGCCGGCAGGTCCTGCAGCACCTCGACTTTCCGGCCGAACAGGTCATATGGCACCTTCAGGGGTTTCTCGAGCCCGAGGAGATGGACGCCAGGAGGCTGCTTCAAGAAGCCAATCCGAACCTCGGAGACCTGGAGAGCGAGCTCGTCGTCGGGCACGCGGAGTATCGGCGAGCCGCTCATCAAGCGCCCCATTTTCGTCGTTGCTTCGCCCAGGTATTCCAATCGCGGTCGTTCTTGTTCCTGGGGTCCGGTCTGGCCGAAGCGTATTTCCGCACGTTGTTCGACGAGATCATCGAGCTTACGGGGCCGCCGTCACGGCCGCACTTCGCCATGATACCGGAAGGGAGCGTCGACCCCGGCTTCATGCGTTCGCAGTACCATGTCATTTGCAATACCTATCCGAGGACGGAGCATCAGCACGTCGACGACTTCGTGGAGAAGCTCATCAGGATCGTAAAGGCCGATCGAACGCGTCCAGCCTCATGGAGCTTCCGAATGGCGACCCCTTACCGTGTTGACAGAAGCCATGCAATCTCTCATTTCTCGATAGTTCGCGCAGGGCTGCCGCGCCCTTCGTCTCTTTCCGGAGCCGCCGTGGCGATAAGCTGCGGCCGCGCCGGTGGTCCAGGCGCGGACGTTCGAGGAGTGCCCTTGCTGAGCTCGGCCGGAGAAGCAGTGATCAGCACGGGCGCCTCTACGGCCTTTGAATGGCTCGGCGCCTGGACCGTCAAATTGCAGGGGCACGCGTATGGAATCGTCGCCCGCGAGCTGCTGTCCCACGACGGATCGTCGCGGGACCGCCGAAGCCCCGACGCGATTCGCCTCGCGTTTCGTGAATTCCTGGAGCTCATGTGCTCCAACGGAATCCGCGAAGCGCACGTACAGCTCCTGGCGGCGGGAAAGAGCCGCGTCTTTCATCCCTGGGTATCGCTAGTGCAAATGACCCGAGCCTACGGCCAATGGTTTCGTGAGAACGGTCGTGACCATCCGCTGCGGACGAAAATTTACGTCGTGGATCCAGGTGTGATCGCGTTGCTTTCCGGTGGACATATCGACCTCGCCGAGCAGCTCGAGGGAACGCGTATCCGCATCTGCCTTCAGATACTGGACGCCGAGGGACGCATGGACCGTCTTTACGAGCTGGCACGGGTAGAGGACACGTTGAAGGACGTCGCCCAGCGCGCCGACCTGCGGAACGATCCATTTGTTTACGCCTATCCGAACCCGAGGCGAAGGTCCGAGCCCATTCGCCTCTCGGAGGCGAGCGGCCAGACGGTGATGGAGTTCGGATTGGTCTCCGGCAGCACGCTCGTGGTCGACTACGGCCGAGCGTCCTCGAGTCGTTGAGCTGCGGGCAGGCGCCAGGGGCGTCTCCGCGTTGGGGCTCGCGTCCATGGTCTTGCTCCCTCTTCGGCTCGCGTGCTTGCGCCGCGGCGGCGAGACGGCCAAGGATAGGGCGGGTCGAAGGGGCCTGCCTTGCCGCGTCTGATCCGCTACGATACCACCACGACGGAGATACCGACGTGGAGGTCGCAGGCGGTCTCGGCTGGAAGACGGACGCGAGGCTCGACCTGCTGGCGCGTCTCTTCTCGCGCTTGCAGGGCCGGGCCCGAAGCGACGCCTGGGAGGCGGCGGCGGAGGTGGGCTCCACCCACCCCGACCTGGCGCCGGCTTACTGGAAGCTCATGGACGTCTGGGAGGACTTCGGCCACCCCGACCTGGCCGACGCCGTCGCCGCCTGGGACGAGGCGGGCTGGGCCGAGGCGCGTCTCCTCTCGCTGCCGCCGCCGGGCCGGCGGCAGGCGATCGCCGAGGACGCCGAATTCCAGACCCGCGAGCTCGCGCTGCGCCTGCTCGCGACCGACGAGCGCCTCTGGCACGAGCGGCCCGAGGCGACGCTCGAGGTCAGCGAGCTGGCGGTGCTCGTCGCCGAGGCCGCGGCGCGGCGCAAAGGGGCGCACCTGCACCTCCTGGGCAGGAGGACGGTTCGGCGCGGCCTGTCGGAGATCGCGGTGGGGCTCCGGGCGAGGGCCCACCACCTCAACGGCCATCGCATCCGGGGCGACTTCGCCTCGGTGCGCCGGCTCATCGGTCCCCTGGCCGAGCTCACGGCCGATCCACTGGGCAAGGGCTTCGCCGAGGCGCGCTGGCTCCTGGGAACGGCTCTCATCGACCTCGAGGAGTGGGATCGGGCGGACGCCGCTCTCCTGGAGGCGATCGGGGAATACCGCCGGCTCGGCAAGACGTTCGAGGCCAGGCGGGCGCGCGTGGCGCGGGTGATGCTCCAGCGCGCGAGCGGCGCCGAGCCGCGACGGTACCTGACCGCGGCGCAGCGGGTCTTCAAGAGCTTCGGGGAGAAGGACCGGCTCCGCGATCCGGCGTTCTATACGGTCTGCCGCAACAACTTGCCTCTCTACCTTCTCGAGGCTGGCGAGCTGTGGGATGCCTGGACGCTCTGGCAGACGATTCCGCCGGACGCGCTCCCCGCAGTAGAGGCACGGCGGATCGGTCAAGGAGCGGTCATCGCCTTCAGGATGGGCAAGCCAAACGTGGCTGAGGACGGCCTGAGCACGGCGATCGACCTATTCCGCGACCTCGACATGCCCTACGATGCTGCCCATGCCCTGCTCCATCTGGCGGATCTTCAGCTCGCAATAGGACGACTCTGGGATGGCGAGCAGACTGTCGTCCAGGCGATGGACATCTTCCAAAGCTGTCAGCTACGGCGTCACGTGGTGGCGGCGCTCGAGCAACTCGAAGAAGCCGTGCGGCGAAAGCAGGGGATGCGGGAGGCGATCCTGCTAGCCATCGCGCGTGCCTCCGGAATCGTCCGGAGGCACGGCGAGAGGACCGACTAGCCGGCCGGGTTGCCTTCAAGCCCGGCGTTGGCGGTGGGCTCCTCCGGGTCCGGTCCGAGACCGAGGAGGAGCAGGAGCAGTGACAACGGGTTCATGGCGAACCTCCTTGCCATGGGGCGACACCTGCCGCGTCCCCATGACGGGGCAGCCGTCCCCCCGTTGACGTTCCTCCTCAGTCTGCTGCAAGAACCGGGGGCAGGCCGGCGGGCGGAATAGACGGGTCGGAATCGACGTTCCAAGAGCAGGCGCCGAGCCACGAGGCCGTGGCCGTCGGCCGCCGATGCCGAGGTCGACGAGATTGTCGCGGCTCCATCGCGCGAGGAAACTCCACGGATTACCGCGTCTGAAGGCGGTCGTTTTCGGCGCAACGTTGCTCGACCGCGGTCGAGCGCCGTTCGTCCCGTCAAACCC
>Ga0299906_10003187_pt1 | contig 13539 bp, 10 predicted proteins | sample RVTome_14_FD_200259 | JGI IMG/M metagenome (GOLD analysis project Ga0299906, IMG submission 200259) | Soil microbial communities from uranium-contaminated site in the Upper Colorado River Basin, Wyoming, United States - RVT145D125 (version 2) ...
GGCGTCGGTGCGCCACTCCGAGAGCACGACCGGCGGTCGCGTCGGCAGCCAGCGGTGCCCGGTGTCGGGGACGCCGCCGTCCAGGCACTCTCCGTAGCTGAAGTGCACGTCGTGCGCGTCGACCTGCTTGCGGAAGTCGAGCTGGCCGCGCGCGAGCTTCAGCTGCGTGAAGACCGGGTCGGTGTCGACGTAGGCGAGCCTCCCGGCGCCCCGGTACTCCCACGGCCGCTCGAGCGTCCCCGAGACGTTGACGAGCAGGTCGGCCGTCTCGACGACTTCGCGCCTCCGCTCCTCGGAGAGGCCGAACCACTGCGACTCCCACGGGAACTTGTACGCCCACCGGCCGCGGAGGCCGAAGCGCGTCATCACCTCGTCGATGTACGCGACGTTGAAGTCGCAGTCCTCGAGCAGGCCGTCCGCCTCCGGGTTGTACGGCCACTGGCCCGAGTCCTCGATGTAGAAGACGTCGTGCCCGACGCGTGCGAGCCCCACGACGTAGTGCAGGTAGAACCACGTCACGCCGCCGAGCGGGTACTGCGCCATCTGGCCGGTGACGACGATTCGCACGGTCAGTCCCACCCTTCGGCGCGGGCGAGCGTCCGGAGCTCGTGCAGGCGGTCCGCGTGGAAGCCGTGCTCCGCCAGCCACCGCAGCTGCGTGCACACACGTGCCCAGTGGAGCCGGCTTCCGAACTCGGGCGGAACCGCCTCGGGCCACCGGGCGGCCGCGTACCGCGCCGTGCACTCTCCGGCCAGCGCCGTTGGCCAGCCGTCCGTCAGCATCGCCAGGTCGATCTCGCCGGGGCCGACCGCGGCGGACTCCCAGTCCACCGGGTGGATCCGCCCACCTGCGAGCAGCACGTTCTTCGGGTAGTACTCGCCGTGGATCAGCGTGGTGGAGCGAACGAGCAGGTCGATCCCGTCGGCCTGGAACCGCGCGATCAGCCTCTCGACCGAGGAGTCACGCTCGGGAACCCGACGCACGGCGGCCGCGGCCAGCGCGACCCACGAGCGCAGTCGAAGCACGTCGTAGCGGATCAGCCAGGGGGCGTCGAGCACGCCGTCGTCGCGCTGCTCGAACGCTCGGTGCAGACGTCCCACCCAGCCGGCGGCCTCGACCATCGCCCGGCCGTCGGGCACCTTCATGATCCGGATGCCGTCCTCGAGGTACACGAGCACGAGCCACGCGCGTCCTTCGGATCCCTCCACCGCACCGAGGAACACGTCCCGGGCGAAGCCGGCCGGGCTCAGGACCTCGCTGTAGACGCGCGCCTCGTAGGGGACTCCCCCACGGTCGCGCAGGTGCTCGCGCTCGAGGCCGTTCTCGTACTTCACGAAGAGCGACGGCGGCACCGCGCCCGGCTCGGTGCGGACGCGGACGACCTCCTTCGGGAACGTGCCGGTGCCGAGGAGCTCGCGGATCTTCACCTCGAGACGCGTTCCGAGGAGCGCGCCGAGTCGGGCCGCGAGCTCGTCCGTCGACGGCCTCGCCGCGGGAAGCTCGTCCGAAACGGGGCTCGGCGCCATGCTCACGGCGCCACCTCGAGCCTGCGCGCGTCGAGACGGAGCTGCTCGAAGCGCGACGCGGCCCAGGGCTCGAACGGGTTCTCGGGCTCGTCACCGAGCACCCGGAAGTGCAGGAACATCCGCGCTGCCTCGAGGTGCGCGGCGAGGTCGCCCGGAGGATCGCTCTCCCAGCGGGCGCGTGCGTAGGCGGCGGTGGCGGCCTCGACAGTCTCCTCGTCCCAGTCACCCTCGGTCAGCGCTGCGAGGTCGATCTCTCCCGCGGACCACGCCGCGGACGCCCAGTCGACCGGATAGATCCCGTCCCGCCTTGTCAGGACGTTCTCGGGATAGAAGTCGCCGTGGACGACCGTGGGTCTCGCGAGGAGAACGTCGACGTGCTCAGCTACGAAGAGGTCCGCGAGGGCGGGGAGCCACGGATGCTCGGCCCGGAGCGGTCTCGAGTGGCTCAGGGCCCGCTCGACGCAGCCCAGGAAGTAGTGGCGGTCGTGCCGGCCGACGTGGCCCGTCGCAGGCGAGGGCGAGCTCTCGTGGAAGCGGTGGAAGGATCCGATCCACCGGGCAGCGCGCGTCAGCGCCCGCGAATCGGGCGCGTTCGCGACGCGGAGCGAGCCGGGCAGATGCTCGACGACCAGCCACGTGACGCCGGTGTCGCCGTCGACCGCGATGCCATAGCACCGGGGAGCCGTGAGCCCGGACGGCTCGACCGCGGAGCGGTACACGTCCGCCTCGTAGACGACGCCGGCGGGGTACCCGTACACGTCCTCTGCCCAGTCGAGCTCGTACTTGCAGAGCACGCGAACCACGTGCGACCCGAGCACGCAGGTGACGATCTCGCTGGGGAAGGTGCTGCCGTACGAGTTGGGCGCGCGCTCGAGGACCGCGAGCGGTTCCGGTGAGCTGAGCACCGCCGCAAGACCCCGCCCGAGAGCGTCCGTGCCGAGCAGGGAGGTGGCCTGACCGGCCGTCATGCCCGGAGCCAGGCGTCGTCGTGGAGGGCCTCATCGAGATGGTCGTCGTACGCGACCATGTGTCGCATCGCCCGCTCGATCCACGGGTACCTGAAGCTCCTCGCCTCCCAGTGAACGGCGTGGATCAGCCGGAGCACGGTGCCGACGCGCCGGAGGCGATCGATGTCCGCGCGTTCCACGGTGGGCCAGGAGCCGGCGACGCGCTCGTGGTAGGCGCCGCTCGCCGACCCATTCCCCGGGAGCAGGGCGAGATCGGGCGCGGGGGTGGCCCAGCCGGCCGTCTCCCAGTCGAACGAGATCAGCTCCGGTCCGAAGGGCGTCGCTCGTACGCGGACGTTCTTGGGCACGAAGTCGCCGTGCACGAGCGTCTCGGGCACGCCGGTCACCGCGGCCTCGAGGTCGCGCCACCGCTCCTCGATTCGGTCCAGCTTCGCGAGGATCGCCCGGAGAACGTCGACTTCCGACGGCAACATGCCGTCGCGGTCCAGACCGGAGCGTACGCCCGCCCGCGCGGCCTCGACCTGGGTGCGGAAGTATGCGACTCCCGTCCGGGGAAGCCACTCCGCGAACGCGGCACCGGTATGCAGGCCGGCGAGCCACTCCGCTGCGAGCGCGGCGTGCTCGGGAAGCTCGGGCGTGTACCACACATCGCCCGCGTCCTCCAGGAAGAGCCAGGCGTACCCGCCGTCGGGGACGAAGCCGAAGAGCTCCAGACGCGGGACCGAGAGAGTCGGCAGGAGCTCCGTGTACAGGCGCAGCTCGACGCCGGCTAGGGCCTGGGGCCGTCGCTTCGCCACGACGCGCCGGCCCGACGCGGCCACGCCTGAGATCCGGAGCACCACGGACCCGTGCCGTTCGGGCTTCAGGACCTCGATGAGCGTGGGACGTCCTGCGCGCGGCTCAACCTGTCGCCACGCCACGACGGCCGGATGCCGGTCGAGGTCGTCCGTGATGTGCGTGATCTCTCGCCTCGCCATGAGCTACCCGTCGCCGCGAACCGGCGTGCGGTCGGAACGGAGGCGCAGGACGTGCGCCGCCCCCACGTGATGCGCCCCGCGCTCGAAGACGCGCCCCTGCTCGACGTCGATCCGCAGGTCGCATGCCTCGAGCGTGCTGAGGCGGTGGGCGATGAGGAAGGTCGTGCGACCCTCCATCAGGCGGTCCATCGCGGCGATGATCGTCCCCTCCGTCTGGACGTCGACCGAGCTCGTCGGCTCGTCGAGGATCAGGATCGGCGCGTCCTTGAGGAAGGCGCGCGCGAGCGCGATCCGCTGGCGCTCGCCGCCCGAGAGGGTCATTCCCCGCTCGCCGACGTCGGTCGCGTACGCGTACGGGAGCGCCGAGATGAAGTCGTGGGCGTCGGCGGCCCGAGCAGCCTCGACGATCTCGTCGGCGCTCGCGCCCGGCTTCCCGTACGCGATGTTCTCGCCGATCGTCGTCGTGAACAGCACGGGGTCCTGGAGCACGATCGCGAACTGGTTGCGTAGGTCAGCGAGCCGGTAGTCGCGGAGATCGACGTCGTCGAGGAGCACGGCTCCGCGCGTCGGGTCGTAGAAGCGCGTGAGGAGGCTGACGAGCGTCGTCTTCCCCGAGCCCGTCCGGCCCGCGACGCCGACCCGCGAGCCCGGCTCCACGCGGAACGAGACGTGCGCGAGCACGGGCTGGCCGCTGACGTACGAGAAGGCGACATCGCGGAACTCGACGGCGCCTCTCGCACGCGCGAGCGGGCGCGCGTCGGGACGCTCGGCGACGTCGCGTTCCTCGTCGAGCAGGGTGAAGGCGCGCTCCGCGCTCGCGAACCCCGACTGCAGCGCGGCGACCTGGCTGCTCACCTGGTGCAGAGGGCTGTAGAGCTGGGCCAGATAGCTCACGACGAGGAGCAGGGAGCCGAGCGTGATCGCCCCGGACTCGACGCTGCGGACGCCCACGAACAGCACGAGCCCGGTGCCGAGCGCGGTGACGAGGCTGATGGCAGCCCAGAAGGAGCCGTCCACGAGCGTTACGCGCAGCCGTGCCCGGGTGCCGTCGGCAGCTCGCTCGGCGAACCGCTGCTCCTCGCGCTCCTCCTGCCCAAACGCCTTGACGACCCGCAACGACGTCAGAACCTCCTGGACGACCCCGAGCGCGCTGCTCTCGAGAGCCTTGACCTCGCGGTGACGGGCCCGCAGGCGGCGCCGGTACCCCCAGGTCAGCGCCGCGATGACGGGAGCCACGACGATCGCGATCAGCGCGAGCGAGAGCTCGATCCGCGCGATCACGACCATCATCAGGGCGAACATCACCGCGGAGCTGATGAACGGGATCACGCCGCTGACTGCGACGCTCGGAATCGCCGCGGCGTCGCTCTGGATGCGGTAGTTCGCGTCCGCCGACCCCTTCCGGTCGTGGTACGCCATCGAGAGCCGCTGGGCGTGCCGGAACAGCTTCGCCCTGAAGTGCAGGCTCAGGCGCTCCGACGTGTACGACCTGAGCAGCTTCGTGGAGAGCGACTGAAGCTGCGAGAGGAGCTCCACACCGACGAGGAGGAGCACCGTGAACACGAGCAGCGCCGTTGTCGAGCCCTGCACCGACTGCGGCACGATCGCCGCGAGGAAGCCGGGCAGCGGCTGGTCGCCGAGGACGCTGTCGACGGCGATCTTCAGGGGAACGGGAGCCAGCAAGGCGAGCGGCGTGGCGAGCAGGGTGAGCAGGAAGATCGCCCCGATGTGGCCCCAGTACGGGCGCGCCTCGCCGAGCACGCGCCGGTAGATGACGCGGTCGCTGTACCGACCCGCTCCGGACGGGACCTCCGGTGTCGAGTCCGGGCTCGCCCGCTTGGACCTCGCCTCGGTCGCGCTCTCGACCAGGGAGGTCGGAGCCTGGCGGTCGAGCCAGGACCGGCGCTGGATCGTGCTCACGACACGACTCCCGGCAGCTCCGCCGGCGCCTCCGAGGCAAGTCGCGTGCGGTCGACGAGCGTGCTCGTCAGGTCGCCGTCGGCGGGCAGTGCGGTCGCCGCCAGCGACAGGGCGGACGCCACAGCGGCCTCGCGTGCGGTGACCGCGACGGCGCCCAGTCCGAGCGCCAGGAGCGGGACCGCGGCGATCCACGCACCACCGAGTGCCGCGAGAACCCCCAGAACGAGCAGGACGACCGGGAGGACGAGCGCGAGGTTCGAGACCTTCGGGAACACCTTGAACCGGACGAGCTGGCGACCGCCGCCGTGCTCCTCGACCGTGTGCCGGACGCGAACTCCGCCCAGCAGTCCTCCGCGAACCTCGAGATCCCATCGGTCGAAGTCGCCTCCCCGCACCGGGGCGATCCCCTGCGCGAGAAGCGCTCGCTCGACCTGTGCGAGCCGATCGTCGGCGGAGCGCCACTCCTCGCTCCAGATCGCGGTGTACCGGGGTGCCGGCACAACCATGCCCGCGCGGCTTCGCCGCCACCAGGGCCGCAGTCCGGACCCGATGCGCCCGTCGAGCCGCGCCAACGGCTGGACGAGGTACATCCAGATCGTGAGCAGGCGCGCGGTGACGGACGGCTTCTCGCCGATCCAGCTCTGGCGCTGACTGAGCGCAGCCTCGCCGACCGTCAGCCCGAGCGCGAGGGCGAAGGCACAGGCCGCGACGACCAGCGGGACCCACACGACCGCGAGCGCCGAGAGCGTCCCGAGAGCCCCGAGGACGAGCCACCACTCGGGTGTGAGCGGCAGCGCGCTGGCCCTGTCGGGCAGCGGTTGGTAGAGCCGCTGGAACAGTCCCTGTCCCCAGCGGCCGTAGTAGACGCGCCACGGGCGGCCGAGGCGAAGCGTGCCGCTGCCGTGCCCGTAGATGCGCCCCGCCCACGTCGGATGGCCGCCCAGGTTGTACTTCTCGGGCCACTTGCGCTCGAGCAGCGCCTCCGCCCGGCCGTAGCCGCTCTGCTGACGAAGGTAACCGCGAACGGAGTCGCGGCGCCTGTGCCAGATCATCGCGCCGGGAGAGAAGCCGATGTCGAGCCCGTTCTCCTGCAGGCGCCAGCAGAGATCGACGTCGTCCCCCGCGACCCTGAACGCCGGATCGAAGCCGCCGAGGTCATGGAGGATCGAACGGCGTACGGCGAGATTGCAGCCCGGCACGTGCTCCGCGCGCACGTCGTCGAAGAGGACGTGAATCGGTCCTCCGGGAGAGCGCGCGACGCAGCGCGCGACCGCGGGCTCGTCGGGCGGAGGGATGTTCGGGCCGCCGACGGCCGCGAAGCCCCCCGTCTCGAAGGTGTGGACCAGGTGCTCGAGCCAGTGCGGGTCCGGCCAGGCGTCGTCGTCGAGGTAGGCCACGTACTCCCCGGTCGCCGCGTCGGCGCCCGTGTTCCGAGCCGCGCTGAGGCCCCGGTTCTCGGTCCGGATCACCTCGAACCCGAACTCCTCCGCGATCGCCGGCGTCTCGTCGGTGGAGCCGTCGTCGACGACGATCACCTCGAAGTCGGGGTAGTCCACTTCGAGCAGGCCCTCGCAGGTTCGCCCGATCGTCCGCGCGCCGTTGTAGGAGCACACGACGACCGACACGCGCGGCCAGTCCCGCTCGGGAAACGGCACGTCGGCGTACGCGGCCCCGACCGCGTGGAGCGCCGGCTTGGGCCTCCGCTGCCGGTCGGTCAGGCCGAAGTCCCAGTCCTCGATGTCGCTTCCGCCACGGTGCCACTCGTCCGTCCAGGAGAAGACGAACGTGCCCGCACAGCCCTCGGAGAAGGCGCAGGCCAGCTGCCAGCGAAGGCTCTCCGCCTGCTCGAGGAGGCCGTTCCGGCGGCTGTCGAGGCCGACCTCACCGAGGAGGAGCGGCCGATCTCCCGCGACGTTCTGCAGCCGAGCGAGGTACGCGGTCAGCTGCTCGGCCGTCTCGAGGTAGACGTTGAACGCGCATACGTCGAGGAACGGCAGCTCCAGATACTCGGTCGACGGGTAGTTCATGTAGGTGACGAGCCCGTCGGGGTCGGCGTCCTTCGCGGCCCAGTACATGCGCTCGAGGAAGCGCTCGACGCGCTCCCGCCCGTGCCAGCGCACGATGGGGGCCGGAATCTCGTTGCCGACGGCGTACGCGAGAACCGCCGGGTGGCCGGAGCACGCCTCGACGAATCGGCGTACGCGCTGCACGATCGACCGCGTCCGCGCACGATCGTCGAGGAACGTGACGTGCTGCTCCCACGGCAGCCCAACGAGCACGCGCAAGCCCTGCTCGGCCGCGAGGTCGAGAAGCCAGATTGGAGGCGGCGTGTACGTCCGCACGGCGTTGATGCCGACCGCCGCCATCGCGGCGAAGTCCCGACGAACCCGGTCCTCGTCGTGGAACTCCTGGCCCGCGTCGTCGGCGCGGAAGGTCCCATAGGTGACGCCCTTCACCCAGAGCTTCCGTCCGCCGACGGACAGGAACTTCCCGTGCGCCTGCGGGCGCCGGGAGGCCGCGACGACCGCGGAGCCGTCGCGAACCGGCGATACCGATATCCCTCCCAGCGCCTGGCTGCCAGGCGTCACCGCAGTCGTCCGCCCCATGCCCCCGATCCCCGTTATGCCCGCCCGGCCGGCGCAGCCGTGTGCGCCGGCCGGTGGTCTCTCCCTCGCCCCGACTCGACCCTCAGGTCAACAGCTCGTGAAGATCCTGAGAATTCTCTTACTCCCTAAGACGCACGCGGGACCCGAAACTTGCGGTCCGCTCCGCGATTGCACGAGCACGACGAGCCTGGACTGGACACCTTCACCCGACGTGGCGTACGCTCCGCCGGTGTCCGGGGGACGGGGAGGACGCCGGCGCGCGATGCGCGACGGCGACGCGCCGGCGGGAGCCGACGCCGCTGCTCTGTACGAGCGCTATTCGGCGCGGGTTCACACGTTCTGCCGACGGAGGCTGGGTGACGAGCAGGAGGCGGCGGACGCCGCCCAGGACACGTTCCTGAACGCCTGGCTCGCGCTGCGCAAGGGCGCGCAGATCCGTGATCCGCTCCCGTGGCTCTTGACGATCGCGGACAACGTGTGCACGAGCCGCTTCCGCGCCCGGGGAGCCCGCGTCGTCACGACCGAGCTGTCCGACGGAGTGCGGGCCGCGGCCTCCGAAGCCTCGGGCGACGTTGCCGACCTCGCGGCGGCGCTCCGTACGCTCCCACAACGGCAGCGGCAGGCGCTTCTCCGGCGCGAGCTCCAGGGCTACTCGTACGACGAGATCAGCGCCGAGCTCGGCGTCTCCCGAGCCTCGGTGGCCGCGCTTCTCCACCGCGCGAGGAGCGCCGTCGCCGAGAGGCTCCGTCAAGCACGTGGTGGGGTCGGCGCTCTCGTGCCGGTTCCGACCTTCCTGCGCTCGTGGTTCGAGAACGGAGCCGCCGGTATCGCGACGGGAACCGCCGCGGCTGCAATCGTCGTCTCTCAGCTCGCCGGCGCCCTCCCGGCGTCGCCCTCGACCACACCGCGGCCGCCCCTCGGCGGAGTCGCGCCCGCCGGCGAGGCCGGTCACGGTGCCTCGGCGAGCCGTGCTCGAGCCCGAGCCACCCGCGCGAGGGTCGCCGGGATCTCGAAGGTGGCCGGGAGATATCGCATGTGGAAAACGCCGGCCGCCCGCCTCGACGACGGCGACGGGTTCCCGCTCGCGACGCGCCACATCGACCTCGGAGAAGCGTCGACGTCTCCGCTCCTGCCGAGGCCGAAGCCGTCGCCCGAAGGGGGGCCGGGGCCGTCCAGCGACCCGCCCGGTGGGCCCGACATCGCGACGGAGGCCGCTCCGCAGGAGCCCACGCCCCCGGCCGGCGAAGACCAGGATCCCGAGGAAGAGGCGCCGCCCCGCGGCAGGAGCTCGGGTCCCGGTGCGGGTCGCGGCACTCCGCCCGGGCATCAGCCCAAGGGCTCGAAAGGCCACTCCGCTTCAGCGCCCGGTCAGGGCGAGCCCGGCCCGGGAGCATCCGGATCCGACCACCCCGGCGGCAACCCTGGCGCCGGCGGCGAAGGCGAAGGGCACGGCCAGGGACAGGGCGCCGGTGAGCAACAGGGTGCCGGACAGCCACCGGGCGCCGGGCGGCCACCGAGCGGTGACGAGCAGCCGCCACCTCGAGCGGGGCCGCCAGAGGGCAACCCGGCAAGCCCGGGTAACGCACCGGGGCCGCCGGACGGTCCACCCGACAACGGCCACGAGCCGGGTCGACCGGGCGGAGGAAAGGGCAACGGTTCGCCTCCAGGCCGACCGTAGCCCCGAACGAAGCGGTTTCTCCTGCCTACGCGGGCATTCCTGCATCAAGCCATCGACGGAAAAGTGCGACCTGCTCGTCGGGCCAGGCCTGGTCGCACGGCATCGAACCGCTCTCGAGCCGTTCGAGGATGGCTTGCGAGTGCTCCGCGACGTCGTCCCGCGCCCAGAGATCGAACTTGGCCACGCCGAGCATCGCTCCGCGATCTCGCTCCCTGAACAGTGGTCTGACATCCCGTTCGAAGCTCAGCTGTTCGCGTTCGCCTTCCATGGCTTCTTCTTGCAACTGTACGCAGAGCGCTGGGTACCCGCTTCCAAGGCTCCGAAAACGAGACGTCCTCCGCGCGAGCACCGTCCGCGCCGAACCTCGACCACGTCCGGTGATCGTGATCCTCCGCGTGCTTTCTGCCTGAGCGAGATCCGGACACCCCGTGTCGATGTCGAGGGCTTCGGCCATTACCGCACGGTCCTGCGCGGTGGTCAAACCGCCGGCCGTGCCCGGGCGTATGAATGCAATGTGCGTGCCGTCCTCGGCATCGCGGCGGCCATAGCGCTGCTCGTCGCGGCCGTCGCCGCTACGACTCTGCTGGACGACGACGGCGATGGGGCGGACGTCGTGGGCGTACGCATCGCCGGAGCTCCGTCGACGGTTCGGGGAGTGGGTCATTTCGAGCAGGACGACGAGCGATTGACGGGGTTCGTTGTCGTCTGGGGCCTCGAACCGAACTCGACGCATGCCGTTCACTTCCACGGACCGGACAGCAGCTGCGGCACGAGTGCCGACCCGGTGGCAGTCCATCCCGATCTGACCGCAGATGGAGACGGCGTCGCCCATACCGAGGTGGACATCGCGGCCGAGCCGCGGCTACTCGACGGCGGCTACTACTACAACGTCCACGACGGCCCCTCGAGTCAGGCGGAGAATCCCGAGATCGCCTGCGGCGACATCGAGCCTTAGGTCGCGGTGGGCGTCGCTCTCACGCGTCCCGACTCGTGGTTTCGTCGGCGAGCCGGCGGACCTCGCTGGTCAGGATTCGCATGCCGCCGCGCTTCTTCCCCGCGAGCCGTACCGCGCGCACGTCGCCGATCCTGACGGCGCGGTAGATCGAGCTCACGCTGACGCCGAGTGCGCGGGCGGCTTCCGCGGGCCTCAGGAGCTCGGGATCGTGTCCCTCGGCCCTGGCCGACGCGGCGGCGCGGCGGAGCTCCTCTGCGAGATCGACCGCCGGCGGCTCAGGGGCCGACGCCTCCTCTTGCGCCGACGCAAGGTCGTCCATCGCCTGTCGCATGCGGCGGAGCTCGGCTCGAACCCGGAGCCGGGCCTCCTCGCCACCACGGATGACGCCCGGGCTGCCCTCGTCGCCGAAGAGCAGCGTGCGCAACCGTAACTCGGCCCTGCGGTGGCTCTCGTAGGGGCCGCTCGGCGGCGTAAGCATCAGCTCGCTCGCATCAGGAGGGCCTCGGCCAGCTGACGTCCTTCAGCTCGACGCCCCACTCCTTCGCCGCGTGGGCGCCGATTCGAGCTTTCCCGATCGTGGCTCTCACCTCGTTGGCGCGGCGTCGCAGCTGGCACGGCCGGCAGCGAAGCTCGAGATTCGGCGCCGTGTTGGAGCCGCCTACGGCGAGCGGCAGGACGTGGTCGAACGCGAGGCTCGTTGCGACGCCGCAGTCGACGCAGCGGCCGCGGTCGCGGAACCAGACCTCGCGGCGGACGTGGTCCGGCAGGTCGACCTGTGCCCACGCCGCGTCGTCGTCGCCGACCAGACCAGCCTGAGCCCGCTCGAACGCCTCGCGCTGGCCCTCGCTCGCGAGGTCCCTCGTGAGGATCATCGACTCGATCTCGGGCGCGCTCAGCCTGGAGTCGACCCACCAGAAGCGGTCGCGGTACCACCACCAACGCAGTCCGTTGTTCGCCGTGAGCCACACGGGGTTGGCGCGTTGGACGCCCGACAGGTGCTCGTACTGCCCACTTGAGCAACTCAGATGGTGGTCGGCGGAGTGCAGGCGGTAGACGGTCGCCCCGTGCCCGCGTCCAGAGGACTCTTGGGCGTCGCGTTCGAGCGCCTCCGTCCGTGTGCGCTTCGTCTGCACCTCCTCGTGCTTCCTCGTAAGACGCCGTTGAGCGGCCTCGACCTCCTTCTCGAGAGCCACCGGCCGCCGGCCGAACCGGAGCCGCCGCATCGTGGACAGCCGGGAGTAGTCGCCCGCGTCGCGCGCCCGCTTCGCGGCCTCGAGGTCGTCCGCGCGCGCGTCCGCTTCGGCCATAAGACGCACGAGCCGGAGCCTCGCTCCGGCGGCTTCGCGCTTTCGCCCCGGCCGCCGCGTTCCGCTCGTCGGCACCTCGAGCGCTTCGACGAACGCCGTCGAGTCCTGCTCGAGCACGGCGGTGTCGAGGCGCCGCTCGTTCGGCGACGTCTCGCCGGGACGAGACCGCTCGGAGTGCCTGATCGTCGTCGCCCGTACCGGGCTCTTCCTCCCCGGAATCCAGCCCCCCGTGCCCCTCCGCTTGAGGCGGCTGCGCCGCCTCCGCGCGCTCGGTTCGGCCACAAGGAGCTTCAGCGCCGACCTGCGCTTCCACATGCGGCCATCATGCCCCAAACGGGGGAGCGGAACCCCGAGACCGTCGCGCCGTTCACCAGATCGGCCGGACCAAGGGCGTGCTTCCGCTTCTGCGCGCCGAGTACGGGTTTCCACTGATGCCCTGGTCGACGCGAGGAGAGAGACTCGCAGCTGATGGGGCTCTACGCGATGCCCCTGACAATTGGAGGTTCGTATGTTCACCTATGTTGGGTTCTTCAGGGTCGCGCCGACTGCGCGCGAGAACCTCGAGAAGACCCCCGACTACTTCGACAAGATCCACAAGATCGTCGAGGCCGAGGGCGGTACTGTCGAGCGCTTCCTCGCAATCATGGGCCCGTGGGAGTATCTCGGCATCTTCGAGTACCCGGATCTCGAGACCGCGTTCCGCGTCCTCGGCATGATCGCGAAGCTCGAGGTGTTCGAGACCGAGACGTTCCCGGCAGAGGACGTCAAGGTGTTCTGGAAGGCGCTCGTCTAGCGTCGACCTCTACCTCTCTGGAACACCGCGTGGGCCGCTTCGAGGCGGCCCGCGCCGTTAGCGATGCCCGACCGGAACGCGGCCGAATATATGGGTCCGCTGTGAAGCACGCTCTCGCCCGGGCGCGAGCGTTACCGCTGCGGCGTATGCCCGCACACGTTGCAAGCACGGGCCGGCTCACATAGAGTTGACACGCTCCTACGAAAGGATCAACGTGCCGACCTGGCTGTGGTGACCTGACCCCGTTCGTCGGTCCACTCGTTATGAGAGTCGAGTTGTCTCAGGTCCTCCAGCCTGCTGCGTAGGCGGCGGGAGTCTTCCAGCCGAGGCTCGAGTGCGGCCTCACGGTGTTGTAGGTGTTTCTCCAATCTTCGATCACGACGAGGCGCGGGCCCGCGGCGAGAAGGCCGGCCGCGGTCTCTCGAACGCGTCGATCAACCACACGCTGAGCGATCTCGCGCAGGTGCTCGAGACCGCCGTCGAGTACGACCTGCTCGCGTCCAACCCGGCCGCCGGCAAGCGGCGTAGGCTCAAGGCCGCGAAGCCGTCCCGCCCGTGGGTCGAGCCCGAGCAGCTGCCCGCGCTTCTCGACGCCGCACCCGAAGGCATGGGCCGCATGCTCCTCGGCGTCCTCGCCGGGTCGGGCCTGCGAATCAGCGAAGCGCTCGCGCTTCGCTGGCGACACGTCGACCTCATGGGCGCCGGCACGCTCTCGATTGTCGGCTCCAAGACGGACGCGGGAGTCCGCACCGTCGACCTGACCGCGGCACTCCGGGACGAGCTCGCCGCGTGGTGGCGCGAGTCGCCGC
>Ga0299906_10003188_pt1 | contig 13536 bp, 8 predicted proteins | sample RVTome_14_FD_200259 | JGI IMG/M metagenome (GOLD analysis project Ga0299906, IMG submission 200259) | Soil microbial communities from uranium-contaminated site in the Upper Colorado River Basin, Wyoming, United States - RVT145D125 (version 2) ...
CGTCCGCGACAGCGTGGCGACGACCGACATCGGAAACGGCTTCCAGCCACAAAGCGTCGCCTACGTGGACGAGCGTGACGAGCTGTTCCTCTACACGCCCGATCGGCTGGTCCTGCTGCTCGACGGTGCCGATGATCTGCGGACCCGGGGCGACACGGTGATCGGCGGAGAGCTGCACAGCGTGGTGCGGGCGACGGTCCTGGATGGCCAACCCGTGACGGTGGCGTTCCACGCCGGCTCAGGGCTGCCCGCGCTCCTCCGCTTCCGCCGAGGTCATCCCAACGATTTCGGCCTGGTGCCCTTCGGTGAGATGTCGGTGGAGGTCTGGTACTCGGGATGGCAAAGCTACGGCGACCTGGCCATTCCCACGCAGTGGGACATCGTGCGCGCCGGCGCACCGTACAAGCGCATGACCGTGCAGCGCGCGACGTTCGACCCCGAGCTCGGCGCCGATTCCTTCGCCGTAGCCCCTGATCTGCGCGCCGCATTTCTCGAGGCGAGGCGCCCCATGCACGACCGTCCCGTGGACTCGGTGACCACGGTCGTCTCGGGCCTCGTGCGCCTACACGCGTTCGGCTATCCGGAGGGCGCCGTCAGAGTGGGACGCGGCTGGGTCCTCCTCCAGGCCGGCCACGCGCCCCTGACCCTCACGCGCGGGCGATCCGCGGTCGAGGCTCACGGCGTCGATCGCATCATCGCTGCGGTGATAGCAGCGGCGCGCCCGGCGAACGGCGGCGTGGCCGCGCTCGTGCAGGACCGCGTGCCGGTTTACACGTCGGTAGCAGCCGAGCCCTTTCTGAACGCGATCCTCGAGGGCGCCGACGTCCCGCGACGAAACATCACCGTGGTCCGTGAGCCGCTCAGAGTCGAGTCCGACGGCGCGCAGCTCCTTCTCGAGCCGGTGGACCTGCCCGATGTCCCCGGCTCCCTCGTCGTGTACGCTCCCGAGCAGGCCTGGCTCTACGCGCCCGACGCGGTCGACGCACTCGACATGCGCATCGTGCGGGAGCTGGCCCGAGCCCGGGGCTGGAGCGTCGAGGGGCTCGGTACGGCTCGAGGCTTGTGGTCCAGCGCCGTGGACTGCCCCGCCAACGGTCGCGTGGAAGTGACGCGGTGCTAGCCGCGGATCGTTCAAGCCATCCAAGTATTGGCGCGCATGGGTTGCCGCCCCTCTCGCCGCAAGCGACGAGAGGAGAATGACCAAGAGATCGGGGCGCGGACCGAACGGGCCGGGTCTCACGCCCCCCGCCCGGAGCGAGGCAGCGGCGCGCCCGGAAACTCGATAAGCTGTCGGTACACGCGAGATCGGGGGGAGTGACATGAGGTCGCGGAAGTTCGCGAGGGTTCTGGCCGGACTGTCGTGCGTGCGCCTCTTCGGAGGGCTGTACTTCCCGATCGCGGTGCTGATGGACGAGGGGCCTTCGGTCATGGTCTACGGGCTCGTCCTGGTGAGCTTTCACGTGACCGCCCTGCCCTCATCGTCGGCTGGATCTGGAACCCGCCGGGAGTGAGCTGAGCGCACCATGAAGCGTCTCATCGTGTGCTGCGACGGCACGTGGAACCGTGCCGATCAACAGCGCGACGGAATCCCGTGCCCGACGAACGTGGTCAAGCTGGCGTATCGCGTGGCGAAGCGCGACACGGCGGGCACGCCCCAGATCGTCTTCTATGACCATGGTGTGGGCACCGGCAATCTCGTCGACCGATTCACCGGCGGCGCGTTCGGAGGCGGTCTCGCGGACAACATCTTCGATGCCTATCGGTTCCTCATCGGCAACTACGAGCCCGGAGACGACATCTTCCTCTTCGGCTTCAGTCGGGGAGCGTATACGGCGCGCAGCATCGCCGGCATGATCCGAAAGTGCGGCATCCTCGACCGGCGCCACGTGCTTCGCTACTTGGATGCGCTGCGGCTGTACCAGGACTCCGTTACGCATCCCGACGACGACCCCGCGAGAGAGTTTCGCACGAGGCACTCGTGCGTGGCCGACGGCCGCATCCCGATCAAGTGCATCGGCGTCTGGGACACGGTCGGGTCACTCGGCATCCCGCTCCGGGGGCTCCGCGGGCTGACACGCAGGCGCTACGACTTCCATGACACGGAGCTGAGCGGGAGCGTCGAGTTCGCCTTCCACGCCCTGGCCATCGACGAGCTCAGGGCTCCGTTCGAGCCGACGCTCTGGCTCGAGAAGCCCAAGCCGAATCAGCTCGTGTCACAGACCTGGTTTCCGGGCGTGCACAGCGACATCGGAGGCGGATATGCCTCGAACGGCTTGTCCGACATCAGCCTGCGGTGGATGATGGCCAACGCCGAGCTGGCCGGGCTGTGCTTCGACGATGAGGTCATGGAGTCGCGAGCGCTCGAGTGCGACGCGCTCGGCAAGCTCCACGACTCCAAGAGGGGGCTTTATCGCCTCACCCCGGGCCGTGCCCGGCCTATGAGCCGGGACCAATCCGAGACCGTGCATCCGAGCGCCCTCGACCGCTGGGACGGCATCGACTCGTACCGGCCGAGGAACCTGCGGACGTACCTCGAGGCGGCGGGTGATCCGCGTGCCGAGCGGCCCTGACGACCGCTCGGGGGCCGGCGAGTCGGGAGCCAGCGCCCTGGCGGCGGTTCCAGACGATGTTAGGCCCGGTCGTCTCGGCGGGCGCCCGGCCGGTCCACGCCGCGCGGCGCGCACACCTCGCAAACGTGCAGATCGACCGTGGGCGAGCGAGCGCGGTCTCGCCCGCGTCGAAGCGAACCTGTTCGGACTCTAGGCCCAGCCTGCCCGCGGTGACGAGCGAGAGATCTCGGCGTTCGAGAGCGGCGGGACGCCGCTGGTCGAGCCGGCCGACGCTCTATCCGCGACGGGAGAAGCCCCATCCGCCACCGAGAAGGAGGACCACTAGTACGATGACGATCAACGTGGTGGTGCTCATGGGACACTCCCTGACCTGGTTCGTGGGAACACTGTCACTGCTTTCTGTAACGAGAGATGGCAAGGAAGATGCCGTGTTCCGGCGAGGTGCAAACCGCCCCACGCCTCGCGCGGGAGTCCGCGGAAGTGAAAGGACGTCGCTGCGGCGCGGCGGTAATCGCGAGCCAGGTGGCGCGCGAGCCGAACACTCCAGGTAGGACGCAAACGAACCACCCGCCCTCTCGGCATATGTCGCGCGCAGTTCGACGCGCGATGCTTCCGCCGAGCGACAGGTAGTCGCAAGACATCGGCCCCCGCGCCGCCACCGCACGGAAAGATTGACGGTCTGGATCTTGCTTGACTCGTCATCGATCGCGCGTCTCACCCGTGGGAGTGCATCCAATGCCACGCAGCGAATGGGCCATCATCGTCGCCGTCGTCATTTCACTGACCGCGTGCGACCGTCCGGACACTGTCGGTTTGGTCGAGGCCGTGGAAGTCGAACCCGCGTTCGCTGCCCAAGGGGCATCGAATCCGGCCCTCATCGCTCACGGTCGAGAGATCTTCCGCTTCGAGACGTTCGGCGACGAAACATTTTGGACGGACACGCTGCGGATGCACGAGGTGATCCGAGAGTCGGTGAGCCCGAACACGGCACTCGCGGTGGGGCTCAAGGTCGATGTGGATGCCCTACCCCCAGGAGTGATTGCGGGCATTCGCTCCGGGGACGTGGACCTCGGCGATCCGGCTACGACCGTCGCGCTCCTCGGGCTCGGTGCCGTCCTTGGGGTGGTCGGTCAGGTGGAGGCCGGCACCCTGACGCGCGTCGGGATCACCTGTGCGCTGTGTCATTCGACGGTCGATGACTCCTTCGCCCCCGGGATCGGGTCCCGCCTCGATGGCTGGCCGAACCGCAGCTTGGACGTCGGGAGGATCATCGCGCTCTCGCGATCACGAGCGCTCTCGCCGGCCCAGCGGAGGGTCTATAACTCGTGGGGACCGGGGATGTACGACCCGCGCTACAACCTCGACGGCCTGAACATCCCCGTCGTGCTCCCGCCGGCATTCGGGCTTCAGCACGTGAAGATGGAGACGTACACGGGTGACGACGTCGTGTCATACTGGAACGCGTACGTCGCGATCACGCAGATGCACGGCCACGGCCACTTCGTCGACGCACGGATCGGTGTGGACGTGGACAACCCGCCCGACCTCGTGTCATCCAAGCTCGAGCCGCTGCGCGCCTATCAGCTCAGCCTCGAGACCCCGGCACCGGTCGAGGGTGAGTTCGACGCGGAGGCCGCGCTCCGCGGTCGGGAGGTGTTCAATGGCTTGGCCGGGTGCGCGAGCTGCCACTTGGGAGGCGCCCTGACCGATGTCGGCGCCAACAGGCTGCATGCGGCGGCCGATGTCGGGCAAGATCCAGCCTACGCGCTTCGCAGCGTGACGAAGCTGTACCGCACGACGCCGCTCCGTGGCCTTTGGCATCCTCCGCAGCTCGTGGGACCATACTTCCATGATGGGAGTGCGCCCACCCTGGAGGCCGTCGTAGATCATTACGTGGAGCTCTTCGGTCTGGACTTGACCTGGGAGCACAAAGCCGATCTGGTGGAGTACCTCAAGACGCTGTAGCCGGCCGGATAGGTCCCCGTCTACGTTTACGAGTCGATCGGCATGCGCACCCGCGATGTTGTCCTCCATCGCGGCCGATTGCGGCGATCAACTCACCCTTACTGCCTGTGTTTAGCGGCCACGATGCTCAGGGGTGGTCCAGGCCAAGTGGTTGGATGGAGGGGCGAGGATGAGAAGGCATATGGTGGAAGCTGAAGCATGACGGCGTCGATAACGATGGAAACGGACGAGCGGCGTCGGATCGCGTCTCGGCTCGTCGCGCTGGCCGCGCTGGCGGCGGGGGTCAGCGTCGTCGCCTGCTCCGATGGGGGGTCTCCTGTGAGCCCGGACGACATGCTCCCGGAGGCGGAGGCCGGCCTGGAGCTTGTCGCCACGGGGCTGGAAGGCGTGACCGCTGTGGCGGACCTGGGAGACGGTGTCCTGGTTGCGGAGGCCGGTGGGGCGGTCCGGATCGTACGAGACGGCGTCGCAAGCACGGTGCTGGACCTCTCCGACAGCCTCTACACCGGGTTCGGCCTGGGGCTGCTCGACCTGGCGGTCCATCCCGACTTCCCTGCGGACCGTCGCGTGTTCTTGAGCTACCTGAAGCACAACGGCGTGATCCGAGCGGTGTGGTTCCGGCTCGCGGCTTCGCTGGACACGGTGGAGCACGGTTCGGGCGGAACCGTGATCGAGGCGTCACTGGCGGAGCCCGCGGCGGTGGGCGGCGGCTTGGCGTTCGGTCCGGACGGCATGCTCTACTTCGGCATCGGGGACGGGGGCGCAGCAGAGGAAGGGATCGCTCGGGAGCCGACGTTGCTACCCGGCTCGCTGCTCCGGCTGGACGTGGACGGTGGGAGCCCGTACGCCATCCCAACGGATAACCCGTACGCCGACGGCGCTGACGGGCGTCCGGAAGTATGGGCCAAGGGGCTCCAGGAGCCGCGTTCCGTGGTGTTCGCAGGGGGCTGGCTGTACCTCACGGATCGAGGTGGTCCGTGGCAGGAGGTGAACGTCCAGGAGGCGTCGCTCGGCGGGCTGGACTACGGCTGGCCGATACGTGGCGGCAGCCACTGCGTCCAGGGCGGAACGACGTGCGCGTCCGAGGGACTCGTCCCCCCGGCGTACGAGTACGGCCCCAATCCAAACTTGATGCCCATCGGGGGCGTGGTGTATCACGGCGATGCGATACCGGAGCTCCGCGGCCAGTACGTGTTCTCGGACTTCTGGGCGGGCTGGGTCCGCTCATTCACGTATGCCGCGGGCGACGTCGAGGCGGCGACGGATTGGGCGTTGAGCGTACGCCCGGCCCGTTGGACAGGCTATGCGTTGGACATCCACGGCGAGGTCCTGGTGTTCGGCGGCCAAGCCGTATACCGATGGGTGCCGCCCTCGAGGGACTGATGGCTCAAGGGCTTACAGCACCTTCAGGTACTCGCTCGGGATGATGCGGGGGAGCGTCGCTTTCGGGCGTCACGAGGGTACGATCGGAAGCTGATTGCGCTGGCAACTCGGGCGCTCATGGCGTGCGGGTCCGCATGGATCTAGAGGCTCCGCCCATTCACTTGCGCCCGGCATTCGGCGGGGCAAGAGTGAGGGATGAAGCCTCACATGCCCGCCACACTGACGCCCGACGCTGAATTCCTCGCCCTGCAGGAGGCTCTGGCCGGACGCTACTCCCTCGAGCGTGTCCTCGGGCGTGGTGGCATGGGCGTGGTCTACCTGGCCCAGGACGTGGCGTTGGACCGCCCCGTGGCCCTCAAGCTCCTGCCGGCCGCCATGGCCTCTGAGCCCGCCCTCCGCGAGCGCTTCCTCCGCGAAGCCCGCACGGCGGCCAAGCTCTCGCACCCCAACATCGTGCCGGTCCACTCGGTGGAAGAGGTCGGCGAGTTCGTCTTCTTCGTGATGGCCTTCGTGGAAGGGCAGTCCCTCGGCGAGCGCGTGCGGGAGCGGGGACCCGTGGATCCCAGAGAGGCGGCCCGCATCCTGCGCGAAGTCGCCTGGGCCCTCGCGTACGCCCACGGCCAGGGCGTGGTGCACCGGGACGTCAAACCGGACAACATCCTCATCGAGGCACGAAACGGGCGGGCTATGGTCACCGACTTCGGCATCGCGAGCGCCGGCCCGGTCACGGGGCCCACCGGCGAGGCAGAAATTCTCGGCACGCCGGAGTTCATGAGTCCTGAGCAGGCGGGCGGCGCACCGGCCGACGGACGCAGCGATCTCTATGCGCTGGGCGTGGTCGGGTTCCATATGCTCTCGGGTCGACTTCCCATCGAAGGCCCCACCCCTCAGGCAACGCTCGCCCGACTCCTCACCCAGGCGGCACCCGCCCTGACTTCGGTCGCCTCGGAGGTGCCAGCGGGGCTCGCCCGGGCGGTGGACCGATGCCTGGAGAAGGACCCGGCAACCCGCATCCAGGACGGATCGGAACTCGCCGACGCGCTGGGGCACGTCCTGCGTGACCGCAGGGAGGTCCCCGTGGCGATCCGGGTCTTTCAGGAGCAGAACCGCGAATCGACGGGTGCGATGGTGGCGATGGCGATGCTCCTGATTATGACGGTATCGATGGTGTTCCTGGTGGTGGTCGACGGGGGGGAGCCCCTGGCGGACATGCTCCCCGGGATCATCATGATGGGCCTGCTCTCACTCCTCCCCCCCAGCCTGCTCGGCGTGATCGCGCGGCGGCTCCTCAAGGCCGGGCATGGCCACGACGAACTCGTCCGAGCGCTCCGGCAGGACGTCGAGGACCGCCGCCGTGAGGTCGCGTCGCAGGCGGGGGAGGACACGGCCGTCGACGTGTGGGCGCCCCGGGTCGGCTGGCTGGGGACGCTCCTCTTCGGCACCGGGATGTTCGGCATCCCGCTGCCCTGGGTACCGGTAACGCTCATCGAGGTCCTCATGGCCGCAGGCGTGCCTCTCGCGCTCCTCGGAGGCGGAATCGCGGCCGTCCGTGGCGCGGTCCGCAAGGCGGTGCCGGGCGCGCGGTGGCTGGCGTTCTGGGACAGTCACCTGGGCAATGGCATCTTCTCGGTGGCCGGACTCGGACTCGATCGGGGGGCAGCCGTGGGTGGCTCGTTCCGTCCGACGGAACTGGCTATCGGGATGGCGGCAGAGCAGCTCTACGAGGGACTGCACAAGGACGTGAGGCGGTCGCTGGGGGACGTTCCGGCCGTACTTCGGCAGCTCGAGGGGCACGCCGAGCGGATGCGCGCGCGGGTGGAGGAGCTGGACCGCGCGCGCGAGGACGCCGCCAACGAACCCATCGCCCAGGAGATCCGCGGGACGCGGGACGCGGCCGGGGAACGGCTGCACAATGTCGTGGGCGCCCTCGAGCGTCTGCGGCTCGAGCTCCTGCGCCTCCATGCGGGTTCGGGCGATGTGGAGCGCATGACGTTGGACCTGTCGGCCGCCCGCGCGCTTACGGACGACATCCGCAGCCGCGCCCAGGCCCAGCGCGAGGTGAATGACATGCTGGGCCTCCCGGCGGGACTCCCCGAACTGGCGGATACGCCTTAGCCGGCTTGACGCCGATCCCGCCGGAGGCCCGACCCCCTACCGCTTCACATCAAACCGCTCCAGCATCATGACCCTGTCCCACGCGGCGATGAAGTCGTGCACGCACTTCTCCCCCGCGTCGTCGGCATCGTAGACCTCGGCGATCGCGCGAAGCTGCGAGTTCGATCCGGAGACCAGATCGGCGCGGGTGGCGGTGTACCGGAGGTCGCCGGTCTCCCGGTCCCGCCCCTCGAAGAATTCCTCATCGTCCGAGGTCGGGGTCCAGCGCACCCCCATGTTCAGAAGGTTCACGAAGAAGTCGTTTGTGAGCTGGTCCGGGCGATCGGTGAAAGACGCCGTGCCGGGTCTGCTCGAAGTTGGCGTTCAGCGCGCGCATCCCGCCCAGGAGCACCGTCATCTCAGGGGCGCCCAGGGTGAGCAGCTGCGAGCGGTCCACGAGCAGCTCCTCGGTCGAGATGGGGTAGTCCCCGTGCGCGACGTAGTTGCGGAAGCCGTCCGCGACCGGCTCCAGGTGCCGGAAGGAGTCGGCGTCGGTCTGCTCCTGGCTCGCGTCGGTGCGACCCGGGGGTGAAGGGGACGGCTGCCAAGCAACGAACTCGGCTTCGTCCGCGTGCGACCAGCGCCCCCGCCCGGCGGAGCTTCCCGGTCACCGTCTCCCGTCCTCGGCGCCCGACTCAGACGGCTCTGTACCGGGCGGTGCAGCATCACCTCGAGGCGTTCGTGGCCCGAGCGGCCGAGTCCGACCCCATAGGCACGGATTGCCGAAGTGGGTCGAGCAGGATTTCAGGGGCTACTCGGAGTGCGGCATTTTGGCCCATGGCTTCGCTCGGGCCCGCGGTGAGGACTGTGGCCACGAGCGGCTGATCCCGTTCTCCTGCCGAGGCATCTGCCCTTCCTGCAACGCTCGCCGCATGTGCGAGGTCGCCGCGCACCTCACCGACCACGTGCTGCCACACGTGCCCGCACGGCAATGGGTGCTTTCGGTCCCCAAGCGGCTGCGTCCTTACCTTCACCACGACGTTCGCGTCGCCGGTGCCGTCCTCCAGATCTTGATGCGCGCGATTCGCGGGCACCGACGCGAAGCGTTGGTCGCTCCGGCGCTCGAGCCCAGGAGCGGGGTCTCACAGCGGATTACCTGCCTCAGCTCGGCTTGCACGTCCTGCCCCGGCAAATCCATGTTGAGCCCGCGTCAGGCCAAAGTCGTGAGATAGGCCTAAGTCTCAGAGCGCGAGGCTCGTTCGTATGTCCGACCCGCTCATCCAGCTGAACGCGGCCCTCGAAGGCCGGTACCGTCTCGAGCGGCAGCTCGGGCAGGGCGGGATGGCGACCGTATACCTGGCCGACGACCTGCGTCACCAGCGGAAGGTCGCGCTCAAGGTGCTCAAGCCAGAGCTCGCGGCCGTCGTCGGCGCGGAGCGATTCCTGGCCGAAATCAAGACGACGGCGAACCTGCAGCACCCGCACATCCTGCCCCTCTTCGACTCCGGCGAGGCTCGAGGCTTCCTCTTCTACGTGATGCCCTTCGTCGAGGGGGAGAGCCTACGGGAGCGGCTGGACCGCGAGCACCAGCTTCCCATCGACGAGGCCGTACGGATCGCGACGAACGTCGCCGAGGGGCTCGATTACGCGCACCGCCGCGGCGTGATCCACCGCGACATCAAGCCCGCCAACATTCTCCTCCAGGACGGCAAGCCGGTCGTTTCGGACTTCGGAATCGCGCTGGCCATCAGTACGGGAAGCGCCGGTCGTCTCACCGAGACGGGCCTCTCGCTGGGCACACCGCACTACATGAGCCCCGAGCAGGCGACCGGGGACCAGAGCGTCGGACGTGCCAGCGATATCTGGGCGCTCGGCTGCCTGCTCTTCGAGATGCTCGCGGGCGAGCCGCCCTACACGGGGGGCACGGCCCAGGCGGTGCTCGGCAGGATCATCACCGCCGAGCCGCCCTCCGCGACGGCGGAGCGGCGATCGGTGCCTCCGAACGTGGACGCGTCCATCCGCAAGGCGTTGGAGAAGCTGCCGGCGGACCGATTCGGGAGCGCGAGCGACCTCGCGAAGGCGCTCACGGATCCGAGCTTCCGGCACGGGTTGGAAGGAATTGCCGGAGCTTCGCGCGGGCCGTGGAGGCGGATCGCCATCGGATTCGCGGCGGGCACGGCCGCGCTCGCGCTCCTCAGCGTCTGGTCGGTCTTCGCGCTCCTGAACCCGGAGCCGCTCGCCCCGGCTCGATTCGACGTCACGCCCGACCGGGGTCAGGAGCCGGCGGCCTCTGCGGGAAACGTGCAGGTTGCGATCTCTCCGGACGGCTCGTGGTTCGTGTACACCGGTGCGGCACCGGGCGGAGGAACGCAACTGTGGCGACGAGCGGTCGGCGATCTGACGGCCGTGGCGCTCCCCGGCACGGAGGGCGCGCAGGCGCCGGTCGTCTCACCGGACGGCTCGTCGGTCGCGTTCCTGGCCGACGGCGCGATCCGCACGCTCTCGCTCCAGGGTGGCCCCCCGTTCATGGTGGCGGCCGCGGGCGGCCCTCCGGCGTGGGGCAACGGGATGATCTACTTCGGCCGCGACGGCATCGTCTATCGAGTGCCGGCGACGGGTGGCGATGTCGCGGCGGTCACGGAGCGAGCAGAGAACTTGCTGCAAAGGCACCTGGACGTGCTCCCCGATGGACGAGGACTCCTCGTAACGATGATGGTCGGCACGGCGGCCCAAGCCCGGATCGGGGTGGTGGGCCCTGACGGCGGCGCGGTGCGGGACATTCTCACGGGCACCATGGCTCGCTATGTCGCGACGGGCCACATCGTCTACGCCACGGCCGGAGGCACGGTGATGGCCGCGCCGTTCGACGTGCGTCGTCTGGCGGTCACGGGGCCGTCGGTGACGCTCATCGAGGGGGTGGCGGTGGCCGTCAGCGCCGCTTCGCAGTTCGCGCTTTCGAGGTCGGGCACGCTCCTGTACCGGACCGGCGCGGGAAGCGCCTCCGAGCTCGTCTGGGTCAGCCGCGACGGGGGGGTCTCGCCCATCGATCCGGACTGGACCGGCGAGTTCGGATCACCCGTGATCTCGCCCGACGGCACGCGTGTGGCGGTCGCCATCCAGGGTGCGACGTCGATGGACGTCTGGGTGAAGCAGCTCGATCGCGGCCCGAGCACCCGACTGACCCTGGACGGCGGTCGCAACGACTTCCCGGCGTGGACGCCCGACGGCGCGTCGGTGACGTTCACGTCCGACCGGGCCAGCCCGTCGTTCGATCTCTGGACGAAGCGCTCGGACGGGAGCGGGGAGCCCGTGCTAGAGGTCGACGAGGAGCGGGCGATAGGCGAAGCGCTGTGGTCACCGGACGGTCAGTGGCTGATCCACCGAACGTCCGCCAACGTGCGCGGGAGCGGAGACATTCTCGGCAGGCGAGGTGGCTCGGAAGGTGAGCGCGTCGAGCTGGTCGCGTCGGACTTCTCCGAGTTGGCGCCGGCGCTCTCGCCCGACGGGGGCTGGATGGCGTACTCCTCGAACGAGCCCGGGCAGAACGAGATCTTCGTCGTCCCGTTCCCGAACGTGGGCGACGCGAGATGGGCCGTGTCGGTCGGCGGTGGGCGCGAGCCGCTGTGGTCTCGCGACGGGCGCGAGCTCTTCTACCTAGCCGGGAACGGCGATCTGGTTGCCGTGCCTATCCGAACCGAGACCGTGTTCGCCGCGGGGACACCCACCGTGTTGTTCTCGGGCTCGGGCTATCGCATCAGCACCTTCCACCGGCAGTACGACGTCACACCGGACGGCGAGCGGTTCCTCTTCATCCGACGGGTGGGGGCGAGCCAGCAGAGCAGGATGATCCTCGTCCAGAATTTCTTCGAGGAGCTGAGGCGCGTGGTGCCGAACTGATGTGATAGGGCGATGTCGCGACGTATCGTAAATATGCGTGTAGATTGCGGCCCAGCCGGATCACCATTTCCTTCATTCTGGCCCATGGCTTCTCTCGGGCCCGCTGTGAGGACTGTGGCCACGGGCGGCTGATCCCGTTCTCCTGCAAGAGCCGAGGCATCTGCCCTTCCTGCAATGCTCGCCGCATGTGCGAGGTCTCCGCGCACCTCACCGACCACGTGCTGCCACACGTACCCGCACGGCAATGGGTGCTTTCGGTCCCCAAGCGGCTCCACCGCCCTATCATCTCGTCGTGCTCGTGGGGCTGCTGGCCGCGTTGGCGGGGGCGTGGACGTACCGGCTCCTTAGGCCCAGCCTGCCGCACTGAGACGCAACCGGACCGACATGGCGCTCCGCGTCGATGCTGTCGCGCCGCGCCGAAACCGTCACGCCGGCCGGATGACACTCGGCCCTCAGGCCGCGGCCCGCACCCTGGACGCGACGTGCTCCGCGACGAACGCCGCGTCGCGTCCGACGGCGTGGATCATCGTGGACGACATTGCATAGAGGAAGTGCAGCCCGACGAAGTACAGACCTGGCTGCGACCGCGCCACGCCGCGCCACTGCACCGGCTCGCCTTGCTCGAACACGGGAAGGTCGATCCACGAGTGACCCGGATCGAACCCCGTGCACCAGATCACGTTCGCCACGTCCAGAACCTGGCCGTCCTCGAGGAGCGGCCGCCCCTCACGCACGCCGGCCATGCGGGGCACGCGCTTCACGCCCGCTGCGTCGAGGTCCTTGGTCTTCACGCGAATGAGCGGTCCGCCCCGAGAGGTGGCCTTCGGGCGCACCTTGCGACCGAGGGGCGTGCTCAGCGTAAGCACACGGTGGAACAGCAACCTCAGCACCAGGCGGACCAGCAGGAGCCGGCCGGCGAGGCCGGCGATCCGAAACGGGATCGCCCCGACGTCCCGTCCGGCCATCCAGGTCGCATGTCGGGGAACCGTTTCGCGCGCGATCTCCGCGCCCGAGTTGCCCGCCCCGACGATCAGCACGCCGCCCTCGCGGAGCTGCGAGAGGTTGCGATAGTCGCTCGAGTGGATCTGCACGATGTCGGGGGCGAGCTCCCCGGCGAAGGCTGGAACGCGCGGCGTCTGGAAGCTGGATATGGCGACGACCACTTGGTCCGCCTCGATGCGCGAGCCGCCGACGTCCAGCACGAATCGCCCATCCTCGCGCCATAGCCGGTCCACCCGCGCGCTGGTGCGCACGGGCAGCTCGAAGCGCTCGGCGTACGACTCGAGGTAGTCTCCCATCTCGTTCTTGGTGGGGAAGCGGTACGGCTCGCCCGGAAACGGCATACCATCCAGCCCGTCGTAACGGGCGGGCGTGAACAGCCGGAGCGAATCCCACCTCTGGCGCCACGCATCGCCGATGCGCTCGTTGGCGTCCAGGATCAGGAACGGGAGCCCGCGCCGCGCCAGGTGGTAGCCCACCGACAGACCGGCCTGGCCACCACCGATCACGACCGTGGGGACGCGCTCGGGTCGGGGATCGGCGCGTAGGGCGTCCCGGACGCCGGCAGCGGCGTCCGCCGTGGTCGTTGCCCGTTCGTAAGGCCTCGCCGCCCTCGGTTCGCCCGAGG
>Ga0299906_10003189_pt1 | contig 13535 bp, 10 predicted proteins | sample RVTome_14_FD_200259 | JGI IMG/M metagenome (GOLD analysis project Ga0299906, IMG submission 200259) | Soil microbial communities from uranium-contaminated site in the Upper Colorado River Basin, Wyoming, United States - RVT145D125 (version 2) ...
AGTCGATGGAGGCGTTGATCCATCACTTCAAACTGTTCACCGAGGGGTTCAAGGTCCCGGCTGGCGAGACCTACGTCGCAGTGGAGTCACCACGCGGGGAGTTGGGCTGCTACCTGGTCTCCGATGGCGGTGCCAGCGCCTATCGGATGCACACCCGGGCACCGTCGTTCTACAACCTCCAGGCGCTGCCCATCGCCATGGCGGACAGCCTGGTGGCGGACACCGTCGCGACCATCGCGTCGATGGACCCGGTGATGGGGGACGTCGACCGATGACTCGGCGATGCAATCGCCGGTCATCGGTTTCAAGAGCGGTGACATTCCTCTGGGACGCGGCATGAGTAGCTGGAGTGACGAGACCCAGGAGCGCGCCCGCGACATCATCTCGCGATATCCCGAGAAGCGGTCCGCGGTGATGCCCCTTCTCTACCTGGCGATGGTCGAGGAGGGGTATCTCACCAACCAGGGTATGGAAGAAGTGGCCGACTGGTGCGGGATCACCCCGGCCCAGGTGCAGGCGGTTGCCAGCTTCTACACGATGTACAAGCGGGAGAGGACCGGCAAGTACCTGATCTCCTGTTGCACGTCCATCTCCTGCATGCTGCTCGGCGGGGACGACGTGCTCCACGCGGTCGAGGACGAGTCAGGAGTGCCCCACGGGGAGACTGACAATGACGGGGTCGTCTCAGTCGAGCATGTCGAGTGCATCGGAGCCTGCGGAGGCGCCCCTGCCGTTCAGGTCAACTACGAGCTGATAGAGGGAGTCACCCCCGACAAGGCCCGAGAGCTGGTCCAGTGGCTCAAGAAGGCCAAGCCCGATGTGGTGAACACCGACGAGATGCAGCAGCTCTTCGGCGGGAAGATGAGCTTCGAGTGGGCGATCAACGAAGTAGGCGGTGCGGTGGGGCCGTATCCGGCGTTCCAGCTGCTTGGTACGGTGAAGAGCGAGGCTGAGATTTGACCGGCCCACTCCTCGTCACCCGACGGATGACCGACCATCCGACCGACTCGCACACGATCGATCGATATGAGTCCACCGGTGGGTACGAGCAGGCGAGACGGGCCATCCACATGACGCGAGACGACCTCGTCGAAGAGGTCAAGGCGTCCGGGCTATTGGGTAGGGGCGGCGCCGCCTTCTCCGCCGGTCTCAAGTGGAGCTTCCTGGCGCCCGACCGCCCCAGCTATCTGGTGGTCAATGCCGACGAGTCCGAGCCCGGCACCTTCAAGGACCGTCAGCTTCTCGAGCGCGACCCCCACCAGATGTTGGAGGGCATCATCATCACCGCTGTCGCCAACGAAGTGCGCCATGCATTCGTGTACATCAGAGGCGAGTACCCGAAGCCGGCCAGACGGGTTCAGGCCGCGGTCGACGAGGCCTACGCCCATGGCTACCTCGGCAAGGGCATATTCGGGTCGGGTTACGACCTCGAGCTCACAGTGCATCTCGGAGGTGGCGCCTACATATGCGGTGAGGAGACGGCGTTGATCAACTCGCTGGAAGGCCTCCGGGGTGAGCCCCGCCTCAAGCCCCCCTATTTCCCTGCGGCGAAGGGCCTCTACATGATGCCGACCATCGTCAACAACGTGGAGACCCTCTCCAACGTGCCACACATCCTCTCGTTGGGGGCGGCCAAGTTCGCCGGGTTGACCGACAGCGCCGACACCGGAACCTTCATGATGTCCCTGTCGGGCCACGTCAACCGGCCTGGCAACTACGAATTGCCTCATGGCATCACGTGGCGTCATCTCATCCACGACGTCGGTGGAGGGATTAGAGACAAAAAGGGGCTGAAAGCGTGGATCCCGGGAGGAGCCTCCGCTCCTTGGTTCATCCCGGAGAAGCACCTCGACCTGGAGATCACCAAGGAAGCCACCGCCGCGGCCGGCTCCATGCTCGGATCTGGAGCGGTGATCGTCATGGATGAAGACACGTGCATGGTCCGGGCCGCCGAGAGGGTCGTTCGCTTCTTCTCACACGAGTCGTGTGGCCAGTGCACTCCGTGTCGGGAGGGAACGACGTGGCTCGAGATGATCCTCCGTCGGATCGAGGAGGGACAGGGCAGAACAGTCGACCTCGACCTCGCCATCGATGTATCCGACGGCATCAGCGTAGGGCTGGCGTGGCCCCCGAAGATGACCACGATCTGCCCATTGGGTCCCTCCGCCGTCTCTCCGATCCTGGCGCTCAGGGACTACTTCAGGGACGAGGTGGAGCGTCATGTCAACGAAGGCGGATGCTGGTTTCCCGGGGCGCGCGTGACCCTGACGGCTCCCGTGCGGATGAGCGCCAAGCCGAGATCCCGCGCCGGGAGAGCTGCCCCCTCCGTCGCCGGCGATGCCGGCGCCACCTCCCCCAACGTCGCTTCGCTCCTGGGGGAGGAAACGGACTCGGAGGGGGGCAACACGCGGGAGGAGGAGGAGTGACTGAGCTCGTGCAACTCACGATGAGATTCGGGGGGGCGACCCCCCGAGCCCCCCGTCTGGCTGTCAGGGTTTCTCTGCCTGTGCTTGGGAGTCGTCGTGACTGAGCTCGTCCAACTCACGATGAGATTCGGGGGGGCGACCCCCCGAGCCCCCCGTCTGGCTGTCAGGGTTTCTCTGCCTGTGCTGGGGAGTCGTCGTGACTGAGCTCGTCCAACTCACGATCAATGGCAGGCAGGTCGAGGTGCCCGCCGGGGAGATGCTCATCAAGGCCGCCCAGGACAACGGCACCTACATCCCTCGCTTTTGTTGGCATGAGCGGATGAGCCCCGTCGGCATGTGCCGGATGTGCCTCGTCGAGATCGACACACCTCGAGGCCCGATGCTGGTCACGTCCTGCACGACTGCCGTCGCCGACCAGATGGTCGTCGACACCGAGAACGCCGATGTGAAGAAGGCTCAGGAGTCCATCCTCGAGTTTCTCCTCGCCAATCACCCTCTGGACTGCCCCATCTGTGACAAGGGCGGGGAGTGCCCCCTCCAGGACCAGGCGATGGCCTACGGCCCGGGAGAGAGCCGTTTCGTCGAGATCAAGCGCGGCTACGAAAAGCCCATCCCGATCTCGGACCTGGTCCTCCTGGACCGGGAGCGGTGCATCCTCTGCGCGCGGTGCACCCGATTCTCTGAGGAAATCTCAGGTGATCCCCTGATCGAGTTCATGGAACGCGGGAATACGACCGAGGTCAACACCTTCCCCGACCTGCCCTTCTCCTCCTACTTCTCGGGAAACACCGTCCAGATCTGCCCGGTGGGAGCCCTGACCGCCAAGCCGTACCGGTTCCGTGCACGCCCATGGGACCTCAAGAAGATCGAGAGTTCCTCGACATTCGATCCCGCCCATCCCCGGATCGAGATCCACTCCTCGCAAAACGAGGTCCTTCGCTATGTGGGCGTGGACAACGATGCCACCAACCATGGCTGGCTGTCCGACAAGGACCGCTTTGGCTTCGAGTACCTCCGCTCCGATGAGCGTCTCACCAAGCCATTGGTCCGCCGCGACGGAGATCTCGTCGAGGTCGACTGGCCCGAGGCTTTGGACATCGTGGCAACGCGTCTCCAGCTGATACTGGACGAGGACGGCGGAGAGGCGATGGGAATCATCGGGGGAGCCAACGGGACCAACGAGGACGCCTACGCCGTCGCCCGATTCGGCCGGGATGTGCTGGGCACACCGAACATCGACTCCCGAATGGACGATGCACTGGCATCGCACTTCCTCGCGGCCACCGTTGATCGCGCCCGGATATCGGACGTGGACACAGCAGACACGATCCTCGTCTGGGGCCCCGACCTGAAGGAGACCCATCCGACCCTCTACCTGCGAGTGCGCCGCGCTGCCCAGGAGCTGGGCAGGACCCTCATTGTCGCCCATCCCCGCTTCACCGGTCTCGACGACCGAGCACACCACAAGCTCGGCTACCGCCCCGGTGGCGGTTTCGCCCTCCTCGACGCCATCGCCGGTGGCACCCACCCCGAGGTCATGAACGACATCGCCGGCAAGCGGGTCGTGGCGGTCGTCGGCATGACCGGCTACACCGATGGGCCGCAGTTGGCCGAGTCGGTCGCGGCGATGGTTCGGCAGAAGGCTCTGGCCGCCACCATTCTTCCGCTGGCAGCCAGATCCAACACCTATGGAGCGCTGGACATGGGACTTGCTCCGGATCTCCTGCCCGGCCGGATCAACGTCGACAAACACGGACGATCGACGAGGCAGATCATGGAGGCCCTCACCTCCGGCCACGTGCGGGCGCTCATCCTCGTCGGCGCCGACCCGGCGCGGGACATGCCCGACAACAGGCTGGCTCTATCCGGGCTTGAAGACGCCGAGTACACCGTCTCCATCGACCTATTCATCAACGACTCCAACAGATCTGCCGACGTCATCCTCCCCGCAGCCGGGTTTGGGGAGAAGGACGGGACAGTCACCAACCTCGAGGGCAGAGTGCAGAAGGTCAACAGGATGCGCCCTGCGCCAGGGTCTGCCCGCCCTGATTGGGGAATCGTCGACGACATCGCCGCCCAGATGGGGCACCAGCTCGGGCTCAACTCATCGGAGATCATCGCCAAGCAAATCGCAGAAGACGTCGACCTATACGCCGGAATCACCCATGACCTCCTCGATTGGGATGAGCCGGACGGCGTGGTGGTGCCTCTGAGCGGGGGGCAGCCCTTCGACCACATCCCGGTCGCCCTGGACGGGCCTGCCGCACCAGGCGCCGAATTCACACTTCACTACGGAAGGAGGATGTACGACGACGGCGTTCGGCTACGACACTCACCTTCCCTGCATCGCCTGGCGATCGGCCCGGTAGTCCACATCAACCCCGCCGATGCTCCCGGGTTGGGGGCGCGGCCCGGATCCGTCGCCAGCGTGGTCACCGGTCACGGCGGCGGGAACTTCGACGTCGTTCTCGATGACAGGACACCTCGCGGCGTCGTCTATGTGCCTTTCAACCAAGAGGAGGCCGAGTCTTTGGGCACCGACCCGGTCGTCAGGATCAAGGTGGTCTCCAAGTGAGGTGGGCCGAGGCGGGAATCGTGGTCCTCCGGGTGATTCTGGTGTTCGCCCTCCTCCTCGGGGCCACGGTCATCAACGTATGGGCCGAGCGAAAGATCGTCGCGGATATGCAGAGTCGCATCGGACCGAAACGGGCCGGACCGTGGGGAATCCTCCAAACGGTCGCCGACGGGCTCAAGCTGTTCTTCAAGGAGTCGGTGATACCGAGGAAGGTGGAGCTGGGCATGTATCTGCTGGCACCATTCCTGGCGGTGATCCCGGCATTCCTGATCTTCATGATGGTCCCGTTCGGAGCGCCATTCACCATCGCAGGAGAAACCGTGATCCTCCAGGGGGCTGACCTCAACATCGGTCTGCTCTTCATCCTGGCCATGTCGTCGTTGGCGGTGTATGCCGTCGTCCTGGCGGGATGGTCGTCAGGCTCGAAGTACCCGCTGCTCGGAGGTGTCCGTGCCACCGCGCAAGCCATCTCCTACGAGGCGGCGATGGGGCTGGCCATGGTCGCGGTGGTCATGTTCACCGCCACCCAGGGCGACTCGACGGGAACCCTCAGCCTGGCCGAGATCGTGGCCCTCCAGGATGGGACCTGGGCGGGGATCGTCCCCCGCTGGAATCTCTTTCCCCAGGTGGTGGCGTTCGTGATCTTCATGATTGCCATCGTTGCTGAGACCAACCGCGCACCTTTCGACCTGGTCGAGGCAGAACAGGAAATCGTCGGTGGCTTTCACACCGAGTACTCAGGTATGCGTTTCGCCATGTTCTTCCTCGCCGAGTACATCAACATCTTCTCCATGTCCGCCATAGCGGCCACCCTGTTCCTTGGTGGCTGGAATGGCCCGACCTGGGAGGGCACCCTGCCCGCCTTCGTCTCGGCGATCCTCCCGACGTTCTGGTTCCTCCTCAAGACGTATGCGGTCGTATTCGTCTTCTTCTGGCTCAGAGCCACCCTCCCGCGTCTCCGCTATGACCAGCTGATGTCACTCGGGTGGAAGCGTCTCATCCCGGCGGGGATGACATGGATAGTGGTCTCGGCGATTGCCATAGGTGTCCGCCAATTCGGTCTTCCCTGGAGTTAGCGGATGGGTTTGATCACTGAACTGCTGAAAGGGCTGCGAGTGACCGGGGGAACGATGTGGCGGACCATCACCGGCCAGGAGATGGTCACCACGCAGTATCCGACCGAGATGCGGGAGAAGCCGCAGCGTTTTCATGGCCGTCATGTCCTCAACCGCTATCCGGACGGCATGGAGAAGTGCATCGGCTGTGAGTTGTGTGCCGGCGCCTGCCCCGCCGACTGCATCTACGTGCGTGGCGAGGACAACGATCCCGAGGACCCCACCTCCCCGGGCGAGCGGTTCGGGTTCGTCTACGAGATCAACATGCTGCGCTGCATCTTCTGTGGGCTCTGCGTCGAGGCATGCCCGACGGAGGCCATCACCATGACACAGCTCTTCGAGATGTCCACCACCAACCGTGGGGACGCCATCTACACCAAGGACGAGCTGTTGATGGACACCCAGGGCCGCGTGCCCCACATGTTCCCCGACGACGCGCTAGCCGATCAAGCCGAGCTGCTCACAGCCGACGGCTGGGTCAGGGCCACCGCCCCCTCGGGCAAGGCCGCGTACGAGGGCGTGCAGATGTGGCAGGGGACCCCCGGGCCGGCTTCGTGGGATCCGGAGCCTTCGCAGGAGACCATCGACAGGCCAACCGAGACAACTGATGGTTGAGGGAGTCCTCTTCGTGCTCATGGCGATCGGCGCCCTGGCTGGTGCGGTGACTGTGGTCGCTGCCCGCAACCCGATCTACTCGGCGATGGGTCTGCTCGCAACCCTGCTCTCGGTGGCCGTGCTGTATGTCGTGCAGCTTGCCCATCTGGTGGCTGCCGTTCAGGTCATCGTGTACGCGGGTGCGGTCCTGACGCTCTTCCTGTTCGTGATCATGCTCATCGGGGTGGACAAAGAGGACTCACGCGAGGAGAATCTTCCCCGCCAGAGATGGTTCGTGGGTGTGATCGCCATTGTGATCGTCCTCCTGGCAGGTGGAGTCACTCTTTTTGGAGAGTTCGACTGGGTCCCCGCCGCCACCCAGGTCCTGCCTGAGGAGACCAATGGCACGGTTCAGGCAATCGCCGCGCCACTGTTCACCGATTGGGTCCTCGCCTTCGAGGCCACCGCCTTGCTACTCACCATCGCCGCGGCGGGCGCGATCGCCTTGGCCCACTATCGGAGGAGAGAGGCCTGATGGTCGACCCCGGGCTCTACATGGCCCTCGCTGCAGCATTGTTCACCATCGGGGCCATGGGGCTCCTGTTGCGACGCAACGCTCTGGTGATGTTCATGTGCATCGAACTGATGCTCAACGCGGTGAACCTGACCCTGATAGCGGCGGGCCGGGCCCTCAACGACCTCAACGGTCAAGTCGCGGTGTTCTTCATCCTCGTGGTGGCCGCCGCCGAGGTGGTGGTGGGACTTGCCATCATCGTTTCGATCTTCCGTCTCCGCTCGACCGCCTCTGTCGACGACCTGAGTGAGATGAAGGGATGAGGCCGTTGAGGCCCTTGCTTCGCAAAGGCCGTATTGGGTATTGGGTATTGGCTATTGGGATCCCGTCTTCCAGCTATCCCGCTCTCCCACTACTCACTACTCGCTACTCGCTACTCGCTACGTACAGGTAGCCAGTCATGACTGACTACCTGTTCTTGATCATCGCCCTTCCGCTGGCAGGCGCCGTCGCCCTCCATCTAATCGGCCGTTTCCTGCCCGAGCCGACGGCGGGATGGATCGCGAGCGCCACCGTCTCGGGGTCTTTCGCAGTGGCTGCGGTCGCCGCCGTCCCGTTCATCCAGGGTGGCGAGCACGGCGAGACCGTTCTGCTTTGGGAGTGGATGCCGGCCCTGGGAGCAAATCTCGAGATCCTCTGGGACCCGTTGTCGGCGCTGATGGCTCTCATCGTCACCGGGGTGGGAGCCCTCATCCACGTCTTCGCCATCGGGTATATGCATGGCGACGGGCGATTCCACCGCTTCTTCTCGAGCCTGAACCTCTTTGCTGCGTCGATGTTGACCCTCGTTCTCGCCGGTAACTACGCCATGCTGTTCCTCGGTTGGGAGTTGGTCGGGCTGTGCTCGTTCCTGCTGATCGGCTTCTGGTACACCCGCCCTTCGGCATCGGCCGCTGCCAAGAAGGCCTTCGTCGTGAACCGCATCGGTGACTTCGGTCTCATGGTCGGGCTCATGCTGGTCTTCACCACGTTCGGGACCCTCTCCTACTCGGGCATCTTCGACCGTGCCGGGGAGGAGTTGACCGTCGGATTGGCGACCGCGATAGGGCTCCTCTTCCTCCTGGGTGCGGCGGGCAAATCGGCGCAGATCCCCCTGTACGTGTGGCTGCCCGACGCCATGGAGGGCCCGACACCGGTCTCTGCCCTCATCCACGCCGCCACGATGGTGACTGCCGGCGTGTACCTGATCGCCCGTTCGGCGGCGATCTTCGAGCTTTCGACCGCCGCTCAGGTGACCGTGGCCACCGTCGGTGCTGCCACCGCGCTGCTGGCGGCGACCATCGCCATGGCGCAACGAGACATCAAGCGGGTTCTCGCCTACTCGACGGTCTCCCAACTCGGATATATGTTCCTCGCGGTGGGGACGACCGCATACGTCGCGGGGATCTTCCACCTGATGACCCACGCCTTCTTCAAGGCGCTGCTCTTCCTGGGCGCCGGGTCGGTGATCCACGCCATGAGTGACGAACAGGACATGCACAAGATGGGGGGCCTCTTCAAGAAGATGCCGACCACGGCTGTCACCATGGGCGTCGCCACCCTTGCCATCGCCGGGATCCCGCCACTGGCCGGGTTCTGGTCGAAAGACGAGATACTCGCCTCCTCGTTCGAGCGCGGTGCGTGGTTCGCCGCGCTCTGGTTGGTTGGTCTCCTGACGGCACTGCTCACCGCCTTCTACATGACCAGGCAGTGGGTGATGGTCTTCCTGGGAAGGCCGCGCTGGGGCGATGGCGTCGACCCCCACGAGTCAACGCGGGTGATGACGATCCCCCTGGTGATCCTGGCCGTTCTGTCCGTCGTCGGTGGGCTGATCAACACCCCGTTGGGCCTGGGGTTGGAGCACTTCCTCGAACCCGCCTTCGAGATTGTCCAGCTGCAACACCCACCCGAGGGGCTGGGCATGTTCGTGCTCCTCGCCGGGCTCTCCGTGCTCGCCGGTCTGGCCGGGGCCGGCGCCGCCTACCTCACCTATAGCCAGGAAAGGGAGGACTGGCTTGGGTTCGAGAGTGGCTTCGGGCCACTCTGGGGTGCCTGGGAGGCCGGGTACAACGTGGACGCCATATACGGATTGGTGCTCGTGGGTCCGGGGCGAACCGCTGCCGAGGCGGCGGCTTTTCGAGTCGACCTGCCGCTGATCGATGGTGCCGTCAACGGGGTCGCTCGGATGGTCCGGGGTGTCGGGGAGTGGGCCCGACCGCTCCAGACCGGGTTCGTTCGCAGCTACGGGGCATTGCTGCTCGCAGGGACGGTGACAGTGGTGATCTGGCTGGTGCTTGGCTCATGAGACTTCGGAGTCTCATGAGCCGTAGTGGGTATCGGGTAGTGGGTATTGGGACGAATTCCCGCTACTCACTACTCACTAGTCGCTACTGCGAGCGGAGCGAGCCATGCTGACTTGGCTCATTCTCTTGCCAGTAGCGGCCGCGCTGGTGGTCATGGCTGTGCCGAGGAGTCGCTCCGAGGTCCACCTCCCTCTCGGCATCGCCCTCTCTACCCTTCCCCTCGCCCTGGCCGGCTACCTCTTCTATGTGTTTGAGCCGGTGGCCTTCTATCAGCTCACCGAATTCCATCAGTGGTACGAGCCCTGGGGAATCGCCTGGAATCTCGGTGTCGACGGGATCTCCATGCCCCTGGTGGTTCTGACGACGATCCTCGTCCCCATAGCCCTGGCCGCCTCGACCGGTATCACCGAGCGCCGCCGGGAGTTCGTCTTCAGCACCCTGCTCCTGGAGGCCGGGATGATCGGCGTGTTCCTGTCCCTCGATCTGTTTCTCTTCTTCGTCTTCTTCGAGGCGATCCTCGTCCCCATGTACTTCATCATCGGAATCTGGGGCTCGGAGCGGCGGGTGTATGCGGCGATGAAGTTCTTCATCTACACGGCGTTCGGCTCGGCGTTGATGCTCGCCGGCATCATCGCATTGGCGAGCACCCACGCCTCCCAGTTCGGGGAGGTGTCGTTTGCCCTGGCCGACCTGATGAGGGTGGATTTGGGCACCGGGGCCGAGCGCTGGCTGTTTGCCGCGTTCGCGCTCGCTTTCGCCATCAAGGTCCCGCTGTTCCCGCTACACACCTGGTTGCCCGACGCCCATACCGAAGCGCCAACGGCCGGGTCCGTCCTGCTGGCTGGAGTTCTCCTGAAATTGGGCACTTACGGTCTGCTCCGATTCAACCTCGCCCTATTCCCGGAGACGTCGGTCGACGCGGTGTGGATCATGGGAATCCTGGCCGTCACCGGCATCATCTACGGAGCGGTGGTCGCCATCGTTCAGCCCGACCTGAAGAAGCTGGTCGCCTACTCGTCGGTGAGCCATTTGGGGTTCATCGTCCTGGGGACCTTTGCCCTCACCTCGGGTGGCTTGCAGGGGGCGGTGATACAAAACGTCAACCACGGTCTGACCACAGGGGCATTGTTCCTCCTGGTCGGGATGATCTACGAGCGGCGTCACACCAAGCAGATCAGTGAGTTTGGTGGCCTTCAGAAGGTGATGCCGATCTACGCGGGCTTCTTCTTGTTCATGATCTTTGCCTCTATCGGGCTCCCCGGCCTCAACGGCTTCGTCGGTGAGTTCCTGGTGCTGATCGGCAGTTTCGCCACGCTGCCGTCGCTGGCTGTGGTCGCCGCCGGCGGCGTGATCCTGGCGGCGATCTACCTCCTCTGGGCCTATGAGCGGGTGTTCACCGGCGTGCCCGACAAGGCCGAGAACAAGGCGCTCGCCGACTTGTCGGTTCGAGAGATCTCCCTCCTCGCCCCATTGGCCGCCCTCGTGCTGGTCCTCGGCCTCTACCCGGCGGTGCTTCTCGACAAGATCGCTCCCTCGACTGAGTCGATCCTCGACCACATCGAGGCGAACAGCGATTACAGGGTCCCGGAACCCGGTCGACTCGGCGACGTCTTCGTGGCAGGTGACCGATGATCCCTACCCCTGACATCAGTTGGATCTCGATCCTCCCAGAGGTCGTGCTGGCCCTCGGAGCCGTTGCCGTGCTGTTGGTGGAGGTGCAGTGGAAGCCCGAGGCCCGTGTCATCGGGACGGTGGCGACGAGCTCCATCGTGTTTGCCGGCGCTTTCAGCGTCCTCCAGTGGGCCGAGGCCAGCGATGCCGTCGCGTTCGGTCAGACCGGTGACCTCGTCGTCTTCTCCGGGATGATCGTCATGGACGGGCTCGCCGTATTCGGACGATTTGCCCTGCTCGCCACGACTGCATTGGGCCTCATGGCCGGATGGCGATATCTGGAGAGCCTGGGGAGACGGGCCGCCGAGGCGATCGCCCTGGTGTTGCTGGCGACGGCTGGTTTCTCGATCATGATCTCCTCCAACAACCTCGTGATGTTGTTTCTCGGCCTCGAGGTCGGTTCGATCTCCCTCTACGTACTGGCAGGGATGTCGCGCGAGCGGGCCCGCTCCGACGAGGCGGCGATGAAGTACTTTCTCCTCGGCTCGTTCGCGTCGGCATTGTTCATCTACGGAGTGGCGTTGCTCTATGCGGGCACCGGGCAGTTCGAGATCCTCGCTATCTCAGCCTTCCTCAGGTCGAATGTCGTTCTGACTCCGGCCGTGCTTCTCATCGGAGTGGGTCTGGTGATTGTCGGCCTCGGCTTCAAGGTGTCCGCTGCACCCTTCCACTCGTGGGCGCCTGATGTGTATCAGGGTGCTCCCGCTGGAGTCGTCGGGTACATGGCGGCCATGGCGAAGATCGCCGGATTCGTGGCCATAGCCAGGATTCTCCTAACCGGGCTCGAGACGATGGGCGGGCAGTGGCGACCGCTCCTCGGCGGCATCGCGGCTCTCTCCATGGTCGTGGGGTCGACACTTGCCCTGGTGCAGGACGACGTGCGACGGATGCTGGCGTATTCGGGAGTGGCCCACGCCGGCTTCATCATGACCGGGGTGGTGGGCAATTCCACCCGTGGGGTGCTCTTCTACCTCGCCGTCTATGGGATTCAGCTCGTCGGATCGTTTGCGGTGGTTGCGGCGGTCAGCGGCGCCGGCAACACCGAGTCGACGCTCGACTCCTACCGTGGACTCTCGAGGCGGAGTCCCGCGCTTGCGGCGTCTTTCGCCATTCTCCTCCTCGGCATGGCGGGTCTCCCTGTGACTGCCGGTTTCGTTGCCAAGTTCGGAGTGTTCGCCGAAGCGTGGGTTGCCGGATACGAATGGCTGGTGATCGTGGCGGTCCTCGCCTCGGTCATCGCCTTCGCGTTCTATCTCAGGATCATCGTGATGATGTATATGGCCGAAAGTGATGAGCCCGAACTCGTCGTACCCGCCATGGTCAAGCTCGTACTGGCTGCAGCGGTGATCACGACGATCCTATGGGGTGTCTTGCCGGGCTCCCTGCTCGACCTGGCCACCGATGCGCTACCTCTGTAGTGGCGCGCTCCATAAGTCCGCTGGCATTTCAACGGCCAGATGACGCCGCTCGCTTCGTCCAAAATGCTCGCCGCAGGCTCCCGGCTGCGACTCCGCTTTTCTCCTTGCGAGCGACGCCCCCGGCTCGCCGAAGTACACGACCAGACTCATGAAACACACCACTAGAGCCCTGCTCCTGGCCATCGCGGTGGCGGGTCTGGCAGGCTCAAGTGCGCTACCCGCCGCTGGAGCCGAGCTGTCGAACTCGGAGTTCGTCATCGTTCCGGAGGACGATGTCCTCGCTGACGACCTCTACGCAGGGGCAGTGCGTGTCGTCATCGATGGGACGCTCGACGGTGATCTCGTGGCAGCCGCGGCCGAGGACGTGGTGATCAACGGTGTCGTGACGGGATCGGTGACGGCCATCGCCCCGCGAGTGGTGGTCGCCGGGGAGATCCAGGGAACTCTAAGGGTGGTCACCAACCGGCTGGAGGTGCGTGGCATCACCAGTGGCGACGTCATCGGTGTGAGTACGCGGGCGAGCTTCCCAGAGGGATCGCTCGTCGGTGGCGATGTTGTCCTGTATTCGTGGTCGGCGGCCGCCGCGGGCTCTTTCGAAGGTGACCTCACCGGGAGCTTTCGCAACCTCGAGGTGGCCGGTGCTGTCGCCGGAGATGTCGACGTCTCCGTCGATCGCCTGACGGTCACTGACATGCTGACGGTCGGCGGTGACTTCGGTTATCGATCGCGGAATGAGGCGGATGGGCTCGAACTGGCCGACGTGACGGGCGCGATCGTCGAGAAGACGCCATTGCCCCCAAATCTACGCATCCGGGCCCTCAGGCTCCTCGGCAGGCTCATGATCGTCCTGTTCTTGACGCTGTTCGCATTGCTCGCGTTC
>Ga0299906_10003190_pt1 | contig 13534 bp, 13 predicted proteins | sample RVTome_14_FD_200259 | JGI IMG/M metagenome (GOLD analysis project Ga0299906, IMG submission 200259) | Soil microbial communities from uranium-contaminated site in the Upper Colorado River Basin, Wyoming, United States - RVT145D125 (version 2) ...
TGATTTTGAGGTGAACCGTCTCGCCTTTGTGCGAGTCTGAGTGGTAGATTAACTTTGGATTCTGGCCCTTTTGCTCAAGATAGCCTTCAATTAACATTGCCCATTGGAGCGAGTGTCCGCTGTTTACCTTGGATTCCAAAATGATGTTATTTGTTTTCTGGTCGTATTGCAATTTGCCAGAACAAGTGATTTCAAGCGTAGAATTAACAAGGTCTAAGATCTCTTCTAGTGTCTTGTCTTTTATTGACACGCCATTTTTTTCTAGGCATTTAACAAAATCAACAAACCTGGTCTTTGAATTAACAATAGAATGAAGTGCAAATCCAAGACCGTTTTCATTGATAATGTTGATGATTTTACAAATTTCAAGTGCCTGGCTTTTTGTCATCTCCAAAAGATTGTCTATTTTGAGTCCAGTCTTCCAGACCTGTGCAAAAAGCTTAGCCTGGTTTCCACCCAAGATGTCAGTTGCAGCAAAAACTGCACCTTTGCCGCTGGTATTGTCAATTAAAAGTAATTCTGTATCATCAAAAATAAAGCAATTTTGAGAAATTTCCGACATTCTAATTTTTACGCCATCTGGAATCGTTCTAAATGACTCGCCGCCAATTGATTGGCTTGGAATGATTAGTTTCACATCAATATTTCTTCTCAAAACGGAAAGCATCTCTTCTTTACATTCTGCCAAAATGCTGATGCCCCACGAGTCAGCCATGATGTGTATTGATGTCGTTGCACCAGCAATCATAACTCGCATCTGATTTACTACGTAGTTTGGGTGAAGGTGAAAGTATCGTTTTTCTTCAGCACCGCGTGTTTTTTTGCCATTCTCGCTAATCTTTTTCAGCTTGGTGACTAGTGTATTCATTGCATTTACTTTGTTTATCTGCTCATGGACAATCTCATCAAAGGCATCTTCTGGTGCAATACCTGTGCACATAACGGGCTTACTTTTTGAAAGAATTACAAGTTTTTTTTGCTGGAGCTTGAGCAGTACGGGGTAAACCTTGGTTCGCGGCAGCTCCGAGTAATACGCAACTTCACTTGCTGAAATGGTCCCCTTTGTGATTAGTGTGACATATGCACGAGCCTCATACTGAGAAAGGCCAAACTCCTCCAAACTTACAGTTAATTCATGCTCTTTTCCCATAGGCAGTCTTTTGGTGTTATTAGGTAAGATCCATTGTCAAATTCATTGAACAAAACCTAGAAAAAAAAATCCAGTTTGTAACCACGGGGTCTTGTTACTGCGGTTAAACCAAATTTTGTGACAGCGTTCTAATAAACTAAAACCCAATCTGTGATCAGGTATGGTCGCAAGCTCAGTTATTGTAAATGATCTAGTTCAGGTCTTGCCAAATCCGAACGCCCTGACGATAACGCCAAGGCTGGAATACTGCATGTACCTTGTCAGCAAAATCTTGCCAACACTTCAAAATGAATACGAAAGGGTGCGAGGCTCAAACCACAAGTCTTATTCTTGCAACGAGGGGCTGACAACGGATAATCCTGAATTTAGAAAACAGGTTACGGCAGAGTCAAGCCTTGCATGCGCAATAGGGGCACTAAATCTAGTCGAAAACAAACTTGCATCCGTTTCGCAGCTTAGCAATGTTGCTGAAATTTTACCTCTAGTATCCATTATTCGCACGGTAAACTCTACTATCTATTCTGTCATTCCTAATGAAAGCGGGGATCTTGTAGAACTATCAGGAATTCTGGGCAGCATCATCGTGGATTCGGGGAGTTTGGTTGAGGCCACATTCGACTTCAAGCAAACAAACCTCGAATCCAAACAAATCCTAACTGAAGTAAATTTGATAGTGGACTCTAAAATAAACAAGCAGTACCCTAATCTAAATTTCTAGCAAGGGCGTTTTGCTAATGAAGTCCTTTGAGTCCACTGACCTAGAAAAGGATCTAAAGCGGGTACGCCAGTTTTCGGGACTAGTAAAAAAGAAGATTTTAGAATCAAACCCAAACTACGAGGGAAAACTCCAAAACCTGACAACAGGAGAGCTAGAAGACTTGGACAAAATACTTGGCATGGCCGAACAAATCCTCCTAAAACATCAGCACAAAAAGGAAGCATATGTTCTTCTAAAAGAGTTTTCTGGCCTGCTCAAAAACTGGACCATCTCGCTTTCTGAAATAAACGACCAAATCCAAATGATGCTAATTTCTGTACAATCCTCCGTCTCTGAGATAAAAAACGCGCAAAACGATGTTTCAACAAACCTCTCAATAGATGATACAAAAAAACAACCGCAAACCTTGGCGTCAAATCAAGGTACAATAAATTTAACCAAATCTGCTACTGGTGTTTACCCACAGGGATACCAACAAAATAATCCAGTCCAAATCGAGCAGGTAGTTTAAGATGAGTTTGGCACCGCAGGAACTAGAAAATAATGCAAGCAGGTATGCATCTGACGCAATTAGGCTTGATTCGCAAGGCGCAAGAGGCATGGCAGTTGCAAATTATCAAAAGGCGATAGATTCGCTAGTAAAACTAATTCATTTGTATCCGGATAACAAGCTAAACAGGGTTTACACGGAACGCTGCAGGGCTTATGAGAATAGAATCAAGGCGCTGCAAATGGCGCACGGAGTGGACTTGGAGCCAGCAGTTGATCCAAACGCAACACCTTCTGAACAAAAAGCCCAGCTTGAAAAGAAAAAGGACGAAGACGACTTTGATGATCTAGTGATGAAAGAAAAGCCAGATATCTCTTGGAAGGAGGTAATCGGCCTTGATGACGCAAAGAATGCCTTACGTGAATCAATCGTCTATCCGACACAGAGGCCAGACCTGTTCCCACTTGGGTGGCCGCGCGGAATTCTACTTTATGGTCCACCAGGATGTGGGAAGACAATCTTGGCTGCGGCAACAGCAAGTGAACTTGATGGATACTTTATCGTAGTTGATGCGGCATCAATGATGAGCAAGTGGCTTGGAGAGGCAGAAAAAAATGTCTCAAAGGTTTTCAAGCTTGCACGTAGTTATGTAGAAAAAGAAAACAAACCTGTGATTTTATTTGTCGATGAGGTCGACTCACTTTTAGGAAACAGAAGCTCCGAAGTGGGAGGAGAGGTTAGAATAAGAAATCAGTTCTTAACAGAGATGGATGGAATAAACGAAAAAGGCAAAGACCTAAAACTGTATGTGATTGGTGCAACAAACAAGCCATGGAGCCTTGATTGGCCATTTTTGCGAAGATTCCAAAAAAGAGTTTACGTTCCACTTCCAACACTTGAAGCAAGAGAAAAATTATTCGAGTTATACACAAATCCTCTCCAAAAAGACGACAGGGTAAGGCCACTGGAGCTTGCAAAAATCTTCGATGGGTACAGCGCAAGCGACATTAAGGATGTCTGCCAGGGCGTGCAGCTCATGGTGGTAAATGAACTATTTTCGAATCCGTCATATCATGAGCCAATAGCTGGAGAAAACCAGCCGCAACCAAGGGATCTGAACATGAATGACTTTAGGGAGATCATGACAAGAAGAAAGCCAAGTGTCTCAATGGACATGATCCGAGCATACTACAAGTGGAGCGAGCAGTTCAAAGCCCTATAGATTTTTTCGCGATCACACCACTCAAAAAACTTAAATCACCAACTAAATTCACTTTTCGAGGGTCACAATTTCGATAAAAAAAGCCCAATACGCAAACAAACATGGAAAACTAATTTTATCAGACGGTACCATTTTTGACGGAAAAGGATTCGGGTATTCAAAGACTGTCTTTGGAGAGGTAGTATTCAACACAGGGATGGTTGGCTATAATGAGACCCTAACTGATCCGTCATATGCAGGTCAAATCCTTACTCTGACGTATCCCCTTATTGGCAACTATGGCGTGCCTGATCCGCAGGCAAAAGACGAATCGGGCATATCGACATACTTTGAGTCCGATAAAATTCAGGTGCGAGGCCTAGTAGTACATGAATTATCGGAGCTTGCAAGTCACTGGAACCTAAAACTGACTTTGGATGAATGGATGTATAACGAAAAGGTTCCAGGAATTTCTGAAGTCGACACACGCCATCTTACAAAAAAACTTCGAACAAGCGGCGTGATGATGGCGGCACTTGCAGTCTCTGATTCTGAAATAAATGTGGAACAAGTAAAAGAACAGCTGGCAAAAGCAAAGCCCTACACATCAGAAGAATTTATGGGCGATGTCTCGACAGGACAAGCCCAAAGCATTGGTGCACAAAAAGAATGCGTCGTAGTAATTGACACTGGCGTCAAAAACGCAATCTTGCGAAACATCCGAGACCTAGGCTACCAAGTTATCAGGCTTCCATGGAATGCGACAATTGATCAGGTGCTATCATACAAACCAAAAGGAGTTGTGATAAGTAATGGACCTGGAGATCCAGAAAAATGCCCGCAGACAATTCAGACTGTAAAGCAACTAATCGAGCAAAACATCCCGACGCTTGGGATATGTCTTGGGGCACAAATCATTGGGCTTGCTGGCGGTGCGAAAACTTACAAGCTAAAGTATGGTCATCGCGGGCAAAACAAGTCTTGCCTTAATTTGCAAAACAACCAAGTTTATGTGACAAGCCAAAACCACGGATACGGCATTGACCCAGACTCGATTAAACACACGGACTTTGATTTATGGTTTACAAACACAGACGATAAGACAGTCGAAGGAATAAGGCACAAAAAGAAAAAGATCATCGCAGTACAGTTTCATCCGGAAGCATCGCCTGGTCCTTATGATTGCAAGTACGTCTTCGAAGAGCTCGACGATATGATGAAGGGGGGAGATTCTAATTCGAAATGAAAGTCTGAAAAAAATTCTAGTATTGGGCAGTGGGGCAATAAAGATCGGAGAAGCAGGCGAAAGTCGCAAAAACGACCGCTAATTCGACTACTCCGGCAGTCAGTGCCTCAAGGCAATACGAGAAGATGGTCTGAAAAGCGTACTCATCAACCCTAACATTGCAACGATTCAGACTGACACAAGGTTTGCAGACAAGGTGTATCTGCTGCCTGTTACGCCAGAGTATGTCCAATCAATTATCGAGTCGGAGCGACCAGATAGTATAATGCTTGGATATGGCGGGCAGACTGCACTAAACTGCGGAGTAAATCTTGCAGAGCTTGGGGTTTTGGAAAAATACGGAATCAAAGTTCTTGGCACACAAATTGCAGGAATTCAAAAAACCGAGGATCGGCAGCTCTTCAAGGATTCAATGGCAGAGTGCGGCGTACCAATTCTAAAAAGCAAAACAGTCAATACATTTGAGCAGGCAAAAAAAGCAGCAGAAGACCTTGGCTATCCAGTAATAATTCGCGTCGCATACACACTTGGGGGCAAGGGGGGAGGAGTGGCCTACAACGAGTACGAGCTGCACGAAATTGTCGAGCGGGGATTAAACGCAAGCCTTGTGCACCAAGTGCTAATCGAGGAGTACATCGGGCACTGGAAGCAAATAGAATATGAGGTGATGCAGGACTACGAGGGAAACAACGTCATTGTGTGCAACATGGAAAACGTTCTTTCCATGCGGGTTCATACGGGCGATAACATTGTCGTTGCACCGTCTCAGACAATCGACAATAGGGAATATCACATGCTGCGTTCTGCAGCGCTACGGGCAACAAAACATGTTGGAATTGTTGGAGAATGCAACATCCAGTTTGCACTGGAGCCGGAATCTGATAGGTATGTGGCAATTGAAATTAATCCAAGGCTTTCAAGGTCATCGGCGCTTGCTAGCAAGGCAACCGGATACCCGCTTGCGTACATGTCTGCAAAAATTGGTCTTGGCCACTCGCTTCCAGAGCTTGTAAACCATATTACAAAAACTACCACTGCGTGCTTTGAGCCATCCTTGGACTATATTGTCTGCAAGCACCCACGCTGGGATTTTGCCAAGTTTGAGCTTGCAAACCGCAAGCTTGGCCCAACAATGAAGTCAGTAGGTGAGGTAATGGCAATTGGAAGGACCTTTGAGGAATCACTCCAAAAAGCAATACGGATGCTGGATGTTGGCAACGACGGCTTGGTTCTTAATCGAGCAAACGGAAAATCTTACGACGTAGAAGACATTGAAAACCATCTCCTAAACCCTGATGATAATATCTTGTACTATGTTGCAGCCGCACTCAAAAAAGGACTAGACATACAAAAAATCCAAAAGCTTTCTGCAATTGATCCATGGTTCATTGAAAAAATTAAGAACATTATTGATACAGAACAGGAGCTAATAGAAAAGCAACTGGATGCCGAACTTTTACGAAAGGTAAAGCATTTTGGGTTTTCCGACAGGCAAATTGCGCGAGCAAAACAAAAAGACGAAACCGAAATCAGGAAAATAAGAAAAGATCTCGGCGTCATACCGGTAGTAAAGCAAATCGATACGCTGGCAGCAGAATGGCCTGCAAAGACAAACTATCTGTATGTGACATATGGCGGAACCGAAAATGACATCTCGGTAAGCTCCGACCAGCGCGGCATTATAGTGCTTGGGGCAGGGCCATACCGCATTGGAAGCTCAGTCGAGTTTGACTGGGGGACAGTAAACATGGTGTGGGGTCTGCAGGAAAATGGAGAAAAAAACGTAGTTGTTGTAAACTGCAACCCAGAAACAGTCTCGACTGATTATGATATTTGTAGCAGGCTGTATTTTGAGGAGCTGACACTTGAGAGAATATTGGACATTGCGGAATTTGAAAACGCAAAAGGAATTGTAACATCTGTTGGAGGACAGACGGCAAACAACCTTACGCCAAAGCTTGCAAAAGCAGGAATGAAACTTTTGGGCACATCAGCTGAAGACGTTGACAGGGCAGAAGACCGCTCAAAATTCAGCAGCGTCTTAGACAAGCTGCACATAAAGCAGCCTTCTTGGCAAGCCTTTACAAACTCATTGGAGGCCAAGTCCTTTGCCTTAAAGGTAGGCTATCCTGTTTTGGTGAGGCCTTCGTATGTTCTAAGTGGTGCCGCAATGAAGGTTGTCTGGTCGCAAGAAGAGCTTGCAAAATATGTGACAGAGGCAACGATCCTTTCACCAGACCATCCGGTAGTCATTACAAAATTCATGCTAAATGCACTTGAGGTGGACGTGGATGGGGTCTCTGATGGAAAGAACGTCATAATTGGCGCAATAGTGGAGCACATAGATGCAGCAGGTGTCCATTCCGGCGACGCAATGATGGTGATTCCACCATGGCGCCTCTCAAACAAGCACGTCGACACAATAACAGACTATGCAAACAAGATAGCAAAATCATTTAACATCAAAGGCCCGTTCAATTTGCAGTTTCTAATCCACAACGACCATGTCTATGTAATTGAGCTAAACATTCGCGCGTCACGTTCCATGCCTTTTGTATCAAAGCTGATCAAGACAAACCTCATCAGCTTGGCAGCACGTGCCGTTCTTGGAAAAGAGCTTCCAAAGATTCCGCAAGACAAATGGAAAAAGACACACATTCATGGAATAAAAGTGCCGCAGTTTTCGTTTATGCAGCTTGATGGTGCAGACATTGTACTTGGAGTAGAAATGCAGTCAACTGGCGAGGCTGCGTGTTTTGGGGACAGCTTTTACGATGCACTATCAAAGAGCCTAATTTCTGTCGGGTATAACCTTCCAAAAGAAGGTACTGCACTTGTTACGATTGGCGGTACCGAAAACAGGGAGAAGCTTTTGCAGACAATGGCCACACTACAACATCTTGGATTCAAAATCCTGGCAACGGAGCATACTGCAGAATTCCTATCAGAAAAAAACATTGCAGATGTACAAATAGTTCACAAGATTTCGGAACCACAAAGAAAACCAAACATCTCGGATTTGCTGTATGAACGAAAGATTAACTTTATCATTAACATTCCTTCCACTTCGACTCTGGAAAAATATGTGGGTATGCTCTATGATGAATACCAGATTCGAAGAAAAGCAACCGAGCTTGGAATTCCGGTCCTTACAACAACGGAGCTTGCTGAATCCTTTGTCAAGACGCTGGAATGGCTACACCACAACGAGACTACCAAAAAATCACTTGAGCCATACGACCCAATCTAATTACAAGTATGAGACAAGAAAAACTCACAACCCTTTAAGGTTGGTTATGTGTCAGCTGTAATTGGTATTATCATTTTTAGGATCTGATTAAAGCAAAAACATATCATAAAAACTTAAAATTTAACCCCAAATGATGTATCTACAATGTCTGACGAAAAGCCAAAGACTCGATCCAAAAAAAAGGATGGATTAACGGCATCAGAAGCAGCAGAATTGGCAGAAGCGGCCGCAAAGGCAGCCACAGCAAAGGCAGCAGCCGCAAAGGCAGCCGCAGACGAAGAAGCCCAAAAGCAATATGAGGAGGCAGCAAAAGTGGCAGCAGAATTAGCAAAAGCAGCTGCGGCTGGAGGGAAAGCGTTTACTAATAAACGCCATCAAGAGCGAATATTTAGACGAGAAATGGGGGAGCCGGAATTTTTCCGTTATAAAAAAGAACTAGTCCCAACAAGACGTGTACTTACAGAAGACGAGCAAGAAGAAATTTCACGACAAGTAGAAATTCCAACAGATCAAACTCCGCATTACAAGCCAGAGTATATACTGAGTCCTGAATTTGGCGGGACATCTAATTACGAATCTGGAGTAAGTGAACTTTTAGTAGAAACTAAACAAAGACTTGATCGACTAAAAAACGATCCCAATGCAGCCGCAGCTGATGTGGCGCGCGCCGAACAAGATCTCAAGTATTTGGATTCATTATATCAAAATTTTTACTTTGGCATGAATGTTTTCCGTACTGCAAAAGGTGGAAGGGCAAAACTTAAGGAATAATTGGTGACATTATTATGGATAAAAATAATTTTAACATCACTAACGTCCGAGTTACTTTCAAAAACATCCCAATTCATAAGATAGAAAAATTTGCATTCAAAGACATCCCAGCCGCATGTGAGGCTTTTAAGAAAATTCCAGGTGTTTCAGAATGTGTGATCATTCAGACTACTAGCAGAGTTGAAATATTCACGGTGGCTGTTATGGAAAAAGAAGCGCCAGATGTGAGGCGTGGTGAAGGAAAGAACCTCGTTATGCACAAAATCAAAGAAACTTGGATATCACTAACAGAACTAGAGCAATTTGACACTGACCACTTTGATCAAATTCTTGAGGTGTATGAGAATACTGATGTTTATCTCCATCTGTTAAGACTTGCATCTGGTTTGGATTCGATAGTCATTGGAAATGAAACAGTCCTTGAGGAACTAAAAACATCAATTTCAAATGCAAAACAAGCTAAAGTATCTGGCAAACTATTGAATAAATTATTTGAGAGTTCTATACGAATTGCTACTCGTATTAGAGATTCTACTGGAATTAGTAAAGGAGCAACATCAGTTGGCGACATAGCTGTTAAAATTGCACAAGAAATTGCAGGTTTGGATGGAAAAAAACACGTTCTGCTTATGGGCACAGGCGAAACGGCAGCTATGGTTGCTAAGACTCTGAATAAAAATGGCTACACCTTTGATGTTACCAGCAAGACAATTGAACGCGCCACCGGCTTTTCTAAAATACAGGGCGGCAAGCCAATCGAGTTTCAAGATGTTTTAAAAGGGTTTGATAAATTTGACATAGTTTTTGTTGCTACAACAGCAGACTACTTCATAATTAATTATGACAAACTAAAAGTGGTCATGGAAGGTAAAAAGAGTGGAACGATGATATTAGATATATCAGATCCAAGAGCAGTTGATGAAAGTGTCTCAACACTTCCCGGTGTCAAATTAATGTTTAGAGATCAAATTACTGAGATGGAAGAAAGAAATCTGAAAGCCAGGGAGGACATCGTTCTGGCTGTGGAAAAAATGATTAGTAAAGAAGTTCCAATTATGGCAGCAACAATGCAACAACTTGAGCCGGAACCATTAGTTAAGGATGCGTTTGCCAGCGTAGACTCGATAAGAAAAAAAGAATTAGAGAAAGCCTTAGAAATGCTAGGGGAAACGGATGAGAAAAAAATCAAAATCATCGAGGAATTGACAAAGGCGGTTGTGGAAAGTATTGTTTCTGTACCTACGAGTAGTTCAAAGAAAGCATCAGAAGACAAATCATAATTGCTTGAAACTGTAATATTTTAGTGGGACTTTGTACTTGTGGCATGCAATAAGATTGAAACTCCTCACCTGCCAAAATTATACATAGAAAATTAGATCCTGATCGTTCGTAAAATTAATGAAACAGGATATATAATCCAAATTTTTACCCCCAAGCATGCCAAAGTTTGTCTGCAAAGACTATGGTTTTGAATGTGATTTTGTTGCAGAGGGCGACGATATTGCAAAAGTAATTGCTGAATACAGTAAACATTCAACTGATGAACACGGAATCGAATACTCCAAAGAAGCTTTGATGCAGTTCATAATAAGAAAAGGCTGAAAAAACAAAATTTTTTGGCAATAAACTTAACGCAATAAAAAAAGCTTGGGCTTGAATGTGTAAAAGAATCCCAAAAAACTTGAAATTCTAATGGTTATCCGTATGATTCGTATTTTACTTCGAAGCTTCCATCTTCACGTTTGTCGTGCAAAGTCACAAAACCTTGCGGCCCCAAAAAGTCCATTACTCCATCGATGGTTCCTTGCCAACCGCAAATGTAGAAACTCGTGTTCTCTTTTGTAATTTTTTCCCCAACTAGTTCTTCTAATGGTGACTTTCCTCCGTCACGTGGCTTTAGGAAACTTTCAACTCTGCCTGTTTGACCTTTCCATGATCTGTTGAACCATTCCTGCGGACGGCTAATTGATGCACGATATCTAAAGTTCCACTTGTCTCTACCTCTGTCAACACTCTCTTCTTCTAATTTAGTAAATAGTCCCTTGTAACTTAACTCGTCTACATAACTGGCTCCGTGTAAAACAACAATCTCTCTTTTATCGCCAATCGCACGAAGGTGTTGTGCAAAGCTTACAAAAGGTGCAATGCCAGTGCCTCCACCAATACAGACGATTCTCCTTTCGTCTTTTCTACCATCAGGTAATCTTTCGTTAATTGTTAAGGCGTTTCCAGTTGGCTTTCCCATAGTTATCTGATCCCCCTCACTAGCATAGAATAACTGAGTTGTAACACGACCAGGCAAAGGCTTTCGAACCCATCGAAGTACAAATTCAAAATATTTTTTGTTTTCGGGATGAGATGCAATTGAGTACGCTCTGCGAACCGTCTTGTAGTTTTCAGCTACTACTGGAATGCCGATGGTAACGAATTGACCCGCCTCATACTCTGGTATGGTGCCATCATTTGGGACCATACGTAAAATTACAAGATCTTCTTTGAGTAATTGAACATAAGAAATAGTTGCCTTGTTTTCTACTACCATCCTAAATGATCTGTCTCTGATTGGCTAAATATCTTTTATGATGTTTCAATAATCATCAATTAATTTGACAATGCAATGTGTGATAAAGGAGATTTGTACCCAATGACTCTAACACAGCGTTGATCCAAAAACCGACGCGCAGACTACGTCGCATTGACACAATTCAGATTACCTGAGACAAAACGGCTTCGTTTCCAATTATTACCCCATCCAAGGTGACTATTCTTGCAGATGAAACGTCTTTGATCCTTTCTATGATTGGCGAGATTGATCTTTTGTATTGTTTCTTTTTTGTTGCGTAAAAATATCGATTAAACGACGGAATAATTATGATTTCCAACTCCCCAGCGCTTGACGGAAATATGTTCTCCTTTTTTGTCTTAATTGATACCCAGACCCGCTGTCCATTTAGAACCGAGTCCTCATCAAAAAAGACGGGATGTACATGGCCCATTATTATCTTATCCACATGTGCAAAGTTTTCAGATGGAATAGTGTGGCCATGTGTTAGAAGAACATTTTCAAGCACCACCCCAATTGCGCTTATCAGAGTTATTCCGTCTGGGACTAATCGCTGTATGTCTGCGTCGTGATTTCCAGGAACTATGATGATGTCTGTTTTTTTCTTTAACTCCTGCAAAAACTTTGGTATCTCATCCCATTCGTTTTTTGAAATCCTGCTTATTCCTGACTTTACATCGCCCAAAAGTATGATGTCGTCTGGCTTGTTAGAGTCTACAAGGGAGTAAACCTCATCTAGAAACTCGTTTAGGGTGGTGTTTTTTCCAACAAAGATCTTGTTTTGCGCCAAATTGCCTTCAAAGCCAATATGAAGGTCGGTTATGACTAGGTGTTTTTTACCCCCCTCCAAAATTAGCGCAGGCTTTGATGGAACTATCTTTGTCGTCGCCACCAAAAATATAGAATCGAGTTTGCATTAAATACTTGTGGAAAAAGTAAAGAAAACTGATGTCATAATATCCGAAAAAAGAGTCAAACTTCACATCTTTGAACCAAGCAAAAGGCAGATTTGGACAGTTGTTGGAATGGGCGGAGAACACTGGCTTACCCCTGAGTTTGATTTTTGTTCATGCCGGGGCTACTATTTTGGAAAATTCAAAAAGAAAAAGTCCTGTTACCATCTTGAATCAGTAAAGATGGCAAAAAAAGAAAATGACATTGAAATTGTAACCTTCTCAGACGAAGAATACTCTGACTTTCTAAGGGGACTAGTCGCAGGACTATAACATTACGTGCTTATTCGTTTCGAATCGAATCTCGCGTGTGACCCTTGTTTACAACCATCTGGATTATTACATCCACGGAATAATCTATTCCATGTTCCTGCTCAAAGTGGTCACGGAGTTTTTTGAGTAGCGAGAGGCTTTTTTGCCCCTCAAGCTTAAAGTTGCATTCAAACCCGTAATCACTGCATTCTAGCTCGATTGTCATCAGCTAAGAACCTTTGTAATTTCCTTATAACTTTTTTGCGGCTTGACTATGTCATCTAATACTGGTTTTCAAATCTGGTAATTTAGAGCGGGATGGTAAAGAGATCATCTTTTGAGACACCTTTCCACAATCCGATCATTCCTACTGGTTCTGCTGGGTCCACTTTGGTTATCTTTTGGATCTTGATGTGATCCGGATTTGGGGGCATCCAAAGCATTGCCATATAATCGCCTATGCTGCCAACCTGGTTTGGGACTGCCGAAATTATCTTGTCCTTGGAAAATCCCTTTGAGGCCAATGCATCAATTGATTTTTGCTGCAGGTCCATTCTACCGTGAACAAAAAGGTAGACGTTCTTTGTCGTATCGATTTGCGACATTTGATATCTATGATATTCAACGATAAATCAATGTTTCCTAGAACTCAAAAACGGTTAAATTTACACAAATAAAACCCACATCATGAAGATCGTAACTGTGGGCAGCAAAAGCTTTGTTACAAGTTTTCAGCTGGCCGGAGTCCAAGGAGTTGTAGTAGATTCTCCACAGACAGCATTTTCAGAAATAAAAAAACTTGCAGACGACCAAGAAGTCGGCCTAGTCCTCGTAAGTGACGATATTTCTGCTCCGATCAATACGGATCTTACAAAACTTCGTGCGACAAAATCAAAGCCATTGATCTTCTCGCTTCCATCTGTTGGCTCTGAAAAAAAGG
>Ga0299906_10003191_pt1 | contig 13532 bp, 9 predicted proteins | sample RVTome_14_FD_200259 | JGI IMG/M metagenome (GOLD analysis project Ga0299906, IMG submission 200259) | Soil microbial communities from uranium-contaminated site in the Upper Colorado River Basin, Wyoming, United States - RVT145D125 (version 2) ...
CCGGCCGCGCGGGCCGCTTCGACGGCTTCCTCGCCGGCCGCTACCTCGACTCGCGCGGCTACCGCCTCTCGGACCGCTTCGACCCGACCAGCGTCGAGGACGGCGACCTCCGCGAGAACTCGGACCGCGAGCAGGGCAACCTCTTCGCGAAGGTGGGCGTGGCGCCCACCGACTCCACGCGCGTCGGCGTGCTGGTCGACGCGCGCAAGGGCGAGTTCGGCGTGCCCCCCAACGTGGTCGACGACCCCGCCGACCGCTTCGCGCCGAACACGCGCTACGAGCGCGTCGAGGACTTCGAGGGCTTCTCGACGCAGCTCTCGGGTCAGCTCGAGCCCGAGGGACCCTTCTCGCTGCGCGGCTGGGGCTACGTGAACCGCCAGCAGGAGAACCGCGTCCGCTACGACGACGACGACCAGGACTCCATCGTCCAGAACGGAAGCTTCGACGTCGACGAGACCGCCCTGATCACGGGCGGCGCGCTCCACGCGCGCAGCGCGCTCGGCAGCTGGGCCGAGCTGCGGGCCGCCGTGCAGGGCCGCTACGAGGAGTTCGACGCCGACGGCACCGCCGGCGCCACCGGCGGCGGTGGTGGCGGCGGCGGCGGCGGCGGTGGCGGTGGAGGCGGCGGCGGCGCCTCGTGCGGCGGAGGCGGCACCGTCTTCACCGATCTCGACACCCGCGACGATCTCCAGGCCGGCTCGGCCGGGCTGGAGCTGGAGCTGCAGCCGATCCCGTCGGTGGGCCTGGTGTTCGGCTACGCCCACGCGCTGCTGGAGGGCGCATCGAGCAGCGCCTGCCCCTCTCGTTAGCTCGAGGACTTCATCGAGCGGAACGACACCACCCGGCTGTTCGAGAACCGCCAGGATCTCCGCATCCGCGGCGTCGAGGTGTCGGGCGAGACCCGCCCCTTCGAGCCCCTGCTGCTGCGCGCCTCCTACGCCTATCTCGAGACCGAGGACCGCAGCTGGGACGCCGTGCTCCCCCGCCTCGCCAACCGGCCGGAGCACATCGTGGACGGGGAGGCGCGGCTCTCCCATCCCTGGGACGGCGACCTGCGCGTCGCGGCACGCCACGTCGCTGGGATCGAGCAGGACTCCCGCAATGCGCCCTTCGTGCTGATGGACCAGGACGACTTCACGACGGTGGATGTCCGCCTGGCCCAGCGCGTCTTCGAGGACCACCTCGAGGTGTACGCGGGCGTCGACGACGTCTTCGACGAGGAGGCGGAGATCAACTTCGGGTTCCCGATGCTTCCTGCCGATGGCCCTGGTACTGCGTACGACGCCCTCCTCGTCGGTGCTCGCCAGCGTGTCGCGCTGGCTGCCAGAGCGGCTGGCCTTCGCCCTCGCGGCGAGCGCGCGCTTCGCGCCGCTCTTCGCCCGCGAGGCGTCCGAGCTCATCCTGGCGCAGCGGCTGCGCGGAGCCCGGCTCGACTGGCGCGACCTGTGGCGACCGGCCGCCTGGCGGGACTGGCTCGCCTGCGTGGCGGTCCCGATGATGGTGCGGACGATCGAGGTGGCCGACGCCGCCGCCACGGCGGCGGAGATCCGCGGACTCGCCCCCGAAGGAGGACCCCGATGAGCGTGCTCTGGTACCTGGGCATCGACGACACCGACAACGAGACGAGCATCGGCACGGGACGTCTCGCGCGCATGCTCGCCGCGCACCTCGTGGAGGCGGGAGCGCTCTCCGGCGCGCCGTCGGTGACGCGCCACCAGCTCCTCGTGCATCCCGACGTCCCGTACACTTCGCACAACAGCTCCGCCTGCATCGCGGCCCACGGAGACGCCGCCGCGGACGCGAAGCTCCTCGACCTCGCGCGCGCGTTCGTGATGGCGAACGAGCACGAGGGCGCGAACCCCGGGCTCTGCCTGTGCCGCGCCGACGCCGTCCCCGGGGCGCTCTCCGGGATCGGGCGGCGCGCGCAGAACGAGGTGCTGGCGCTCGCCGACTTCGACGCCGCGCTGGCGACGCTCCCCGTCGCGCTCTGGTCCCAGGGCGAAACCGGGCAGGGTCGGATCGGCGCCGCCAGCGGGGTGGGTCTCCGGCGCACCGGCGAGGACGGGCGCTTCATCGAGCTGCGCGGCATCCGCGCGCTGCGCGGCGCGATGACGGTCGGCGAGGTGCTCGCCGCCTCGGACGTCGAGGACGTCGTCGACGAGGCGGGCGCATCGCTTCCCCGCGAGACGGTGATCGAGACGGGAGACTGGGTGCGCCCCGCGCTCGTCGGGGGACGCGCGGTCCACCGCGTGCGGTGCCAGGGCGATCGCTTCGTGGGGGCGGAGCGCAAGAAGAAGGAGGACGACGGTTGAGCGCGCGGCGCGCTTCGCGACTCGCGATCGACACGCGCGAGGCGCTGCTGCTCGCCTTCCTCGCCGGCTTCATCGTCGCGCTGCGCGCCGCGCTGCGCTGGCACCTCCACATCACCGGCCACTCGATGCTCGCGACCGCCTTCGCGTTGGTGGTGGCGCGCAGCTGCGTCGAGCGCCGCTTCGCCGCCACCACCTGCGGGGCGCTGGCCGGCCTCGTCGCGGCGTCGCTGGGCATGGGCAAGGCGGGGCCCTTCCTGATCCCGATGCTCGCGCTGCCGGGGCTGGCGGTCGACCTCGTCGCGTGGGTCGCCGGCGCCGCCGCGCTGCGGCGAACGCTGCTGCACGGCACCGCGGTCGGCGCGGCGGCGGGCGCGCTCACCTTCTTCCCGACGGCGGCGGTGGAGGCGCTCGCGGGCATGGACCTCCGCGTCGTCGCGCTGCACGCGCTCACCTCGGCCGGCGCGAAAGCGGCCTTCGGCGCGCTCGGGGGCGCCGCGGGCGCCTGGGTCGCGCGCGAGCTCGAGCACCACGGGCTGCTGCACGCGCCCGCGGCGGCGGAGGGCTGAGTGCAAGCCGGCGGAGCCGGCGCGCAGCGAGCCAAAGGCGAGCGGAGTCGGAAGGTGGCCTCGGTGGTCTCCACGGCGCGGGGCCGCGAACCCGAATTCGTTCACAGGCTCTGAGTCCGTCGCCACGGGCGACGTCATCGATCTCCCGACTGGAGGTGCGCCATCGTCGTCGGTGCCGGCTGCGCCGTCCGGCCTTTCGCGCCTCCGCACAGTTGACAGACGCGGGCCTGGCGTGTTCCGCTGAGGTCGAGGAGGAGCCGACGATGAGCGCGAAGACAGTGAAGGCGATGAGGATCTCCAGGGTCTCCCACATGGCGGCGCTGCTGGCAGGAGCGCTGTGCGTCGGCGCCGCAGCCCACGCCGACTCCCCGCACGCGTCCTGTGATCCGCTGGACGCGGCGCTCTGTCTGCTCCCCTTCCCCAACGACCTCTTCACGCTCGCCGACCCGGACACGGACACCGGGCGCCGCGTCGCCTTCGACGCGCTGCCGGCCAACGCGGCGGGCCAGCCCCTCGATCCCACCGAGTGGAACCGCAACGACGGCTTCTCGCCGGGGTCCCCGGTGCTGACCTTCGTCCCCGAGCTCGACCTGCACGCCACCTGGGGAACCCAGGACGAGCCGACGTCGCTGCCCGGGATCGGGCCGAACGAGCCGGGCTACTTCGACCACCGCGATCACATCGCGGCGCCCAGGCGCTATCTGGATCCCGATGCGCCGATCGTGATCGTCGACGCCGACACCGGAGAGCGCCATCCCTTCTGGTCCGAGCTCGACCTGCATCCCGACACCCCGGACGCGGAGCGTCTCCTGATCCTGCGCCCCCTGGTGAACTTCGAAGAGGGGCACCGCTACGTCGTCGCGCTGCGCAACCTGAAGCGCGCGGACGAGAGCCCGATCCCCGCCGGCGCGGGGTTCGCGGGGTATCGCAGCGGCACGACCGCCGATGCGCGCACGGCCCACATGGAATCGCTCTTCGCCACGTTGGCCGCGGCGGGCGTCGATCGCGCCGACCTGTTCCTCGCCTGGGACTTCACGGTGGCGAGCGAGCGCGACCTCAGCGAGCGCTCGCTGCACATCCGCGACGACGCCTTCGCGAGCCTGGGCGACACGAACCTGGCGAACCTGCGGGTGGAGGGCGCGGCGCCGAGCTTCGAGGTCACCTCGGTCGAGGACTTCCAGAAGGACGACAACGGCGCGCCCGGCTTCGACGCGGACACCCGACGCCGAGTCCGCGGACTCGTGACCGTGCCGAACTATCTCGGCGACAACGCCGCCGGCGTGCCCGGCGGCCCGGGCGCGCGCTTCCACTACGGGGACGGCGACGGTCTCCCCGATCGCAATCCCGACGATCCGGACCTCCAGGCCCTGTTCGTCTGCGACATCCCCTACCAGCCCTTCGAGAACCCGTCCGTTCGCGCGACACCGCTGCTCTACGGACACGGTCTGCTCGGCAGCCCGAACGAGGTGACCGGTGGATCGGGACAGCAGATGCGTCTGCGCGGCTTCATGACCTGCGCCACGCCCTGGATCGGCATGGCCGAGGAGGACATCCCGAACGTGATCGGGCTTCTGCAGGACCTCTCGGGCCTGCCCACCCTGGTCGATCGCGCCCAGCAGGCCTTCCTGAACTTCCACTTCGTGGGACGTGCGATGACGCATCGCGACGGCTTCGCGTCGCACCCCGCCTTCCGCCGGAGCGGACCGCCCGGTCCGAAGACGCCGCTGATCCACGAGGCGCGGCCGGGCGGCCGTTCGACCCTCGTGTACGACGGCAACAGCCAGGGGGCGATCATGGGAGGCGCCTTCATGGCGCTGAGCCCCGACGCGCCGCGAGGCGTGCTCGGCGTGGCGGGCATGAACTACTCGACGCTGCTCAACCGCAGCGTCGACTGGGAGGCCAGCCCGCTCTCCCAGCTCTTCTACGGCTTCCATCCCGACAAGCAGGAGCAGCAGCTCCTGATGGCGCTCATGCAGATGCTCTGGGACCGCGCCGAGGCCAACGGCTACGCTCATCACATGTCGGACGATCCGCTTCCCGGCTCTCCCGCACACGCCATCCTGATGCACGTGGCCTTCAGCGACCACCAGGTCGCCAACGTCTCCGCGGAGGTCGAGGCGCACACGCTGGGCGCCCCGCTGATGCGGCCCCCGCTGGAGGAGGGGAAGCACTGGGAGGCGGATCCCTTCTTCGCACCCACCGCCGACTATCCGAGGTTCGGCTCCGCGATGGTGTACTGGGACAGCGGAAACGCGACACCGCCCAACGCCAACATTCCGGCCGACCACGACGGCGATCCGCACGAGGATCCGCGACGCGAGCCCGGAGGGGCCATCCAGAAGCAGATCTTCCTGCTCTGGGGCGTGGTGCTCGACGTCTGCGGCGACGAGCCCTACCGCACCGATGATCATCCGGAGTCGGGCGGCGTTCCCGTCTGCACGGGACCCTAGACCCGATCCGGCATGGCGATCCGGCATGGCGTCCCGAGAGGGAGGCCGCCGCTGGGAAGCCGGATCAGGGCCGGCAGGGCTCTGCAGGGGGCGGCGCCGGTCGGGTAGAATGCGGCTCCGCGGTCCGTCGGGCCGCGGCTGCGTCCACCGAGGAGCCCCCCTTTGGCCGGAATCACCCGCTACGGAAGCTACGTCCCCTACTTCCGTCTCCAGCGCAGCGCCATCGGCGCCGGTCGGGGCGCCCGCGCCGCGGCCAGCTACGACGAGGACAGCGTGTCGATGGCCGTCGAGGCGTGCCGGGAGGTGCTGGCCTCGGACCGCAAGCGCCCGAAGGGCGCGTGCAGCGAGCCGCAGGCGAGGGAAGTCGGCGGACTGGACGCGTTGATCTTCGCGACCACGAGCCCGCCCTACGCCGAGAAGCAGAACGCGGCGACGATCCACGCCGCGCTCTCGCTGCCGGCGCGCGTGCGCACGCTCGAGCTGGGCGCGTCGTCACGCTGCGGGGTGTCCGCGCTCGGGCTCGGGCTCGACCTCGCGGCGGCGGGACAGCGCGCGCTGGTGGCCGCCTCGGACGTCGTGATCGGCGCGCCCGGCGGCGCGCGCGAGAGCCAAGGGGGCGACGCCGCGGCGAGCTTCGTCACCGGACCCGACGAGGACGCCTGCGCCGTGCTGCGCGGCCGCGCCTCGGCGACCACCGAGGTGCTCGACGTGTGGCGGCTTCCCGGGGACGCCTTCGCGAAGCAGTGGGAGGAGCGCTTCGGCGCCGAGGTGCTCGCGCCGGTGCTGCACGAGACGGTGATCCGGGCCCTCGAGGACGCCGGCTCCCAGCCGTCGGAGATCGCCACGGTGATCCTCGACGCCACGCTGCCGCGCGCCGCCGCGGGCCTGCCCGCCGCGCTCCAGCTCAAGCCCGAGCAGCTCGCCGATCCACTCGCGACGTCGGTGGGTCGCGCGGGCGCCGCCCACGCGGGGCTCCTGCTGGCGCGCGCGCTCGACGCGGCGAAGCCCGGCGACCGCATCCTGGTCGCGTCGCTGGCCGACGGCTGCGATGCGCTCGTCCTCGAGGTGACGGACCACATCGCCGACGCGCGCCCGGTGCACTCCGTCGACGCCTGGCTCGCCTCGTGCCGCGACGACCTCGCCTACAACGCCTATCTCAAGTGGCGCGGCGTCCTGCCCTTCGAGCCGCCGCGGCGCCCCGAGCCCGACCGGCCCGCCGCGCCGCCGATGCACCGCCACGAGCGCTGGAAGCTCGGCTTCGTCGGCTCGCGCTGCACCGGGTGCGACGCCGGCCACCTCCCGCCCCAGCGCGTGTGCAGCGCGTGCGGCGCCGTCGACCGGATGCGGGAGGAGCCCTTCGCGACGCGCCCCTGCCGCGTCACCACCTACACCCTCGACCACCTCGCCTGGTCGCTCCAGCCGCCGGTGGTGGCGGCGGTGCTCGACTTCGAGGGCGGCGGCCGACTCGCCTGCGAGCTGACCGACGTGAATCCGGCCGACGTCGCGATCGGCGACGAGCTCGAGATGACCTTCCGCCGCCTCTACACGGGGCAGGGAGTGCACAACTACTTCTGGAAGGCGCGCCCGCGGCGCTGAGAAAACCGGCGTCCACGCAAGCGCCCGAAGGGCGCGCGCAGTGAGCCGAAGGCGAACGGAGTTCACATGGCATCCAGGGGCATCAAGGATCGCGTGGCGATCGTCGGCATGGGCTGCACCGCCTTCGGCGAGCACTGGGACAAGGGCGCCGACGACCTGCTCGTCGAAGCCGCCGGTGACGCGTACCGCTCGGCGGGCGTCGACCCCGCCCAGGTGGACGCCTACTGGCTCGGCACGATGGGCAGCGGTACCTCGGGCCTCGTGCTCTCCGAGGCGCTCAAGCTCGACTACAAGCCGGTGACGCGCCTCGAGAACATGTGCGCCACCGGCAGCGAGGCGATCCGCAACGCCGCCTACGCCGTGGCGTCGGGCGCCTACGACCTCGTGATGGCCACCGGCGTCGAGAAGCTCAAGGACTCGGGCTTCTCGGGTCTGGTCACCAGCCGCCCGCCCGACGACGGCACCGGCCAGAACATGTCGGCCCCCGCGATGTTCAGCCTGTTGGCTCCTGCCTACGCTGCGAAGTACGGCGTCGACGAGGGGCAGCTCAAGGAGGTGATCTCGCGCATCGCCTGGAAGAACCACGTCAACGGGGCGAAGAACCCGAAGGCACAGTTCCGGAAGGAGGTGCCGATGGAGAAGATCCTGAACAGCCCCCGCGTGGCGGGCATGTTCGGGGTCTTCGACTGCTCGGGCGTCTCCGACGGCGCGGCCGCCGCGGTGCTGTGCCGGGCCGAGGATGCGCACAAGTACACCGACCACCCGATCTTCATCAAGGCGCTCTCCTTCGTGGCGGGCCCCGCCGAGGGCTACTTCAACCAGGACTACGACTTCACCACCTTCCAGGAGGTGGTGACCAGCGCGCAGGACGCCTACGAGCAGGCGGGCGTCACGAACCCGCGCGAGGAGATCTCGATGGCGGAGGTGCACGACTGCTTCACCGCCACCGAGCTGGTGCTGATGGAGGACATGGGCTTCTCCGAGCGCGGCAAGGGCTGGCAGGACGTGCTCGACGGGCGCTTCGACGGCGACGGTCCGCAGCCGGTGAACCCCGACGGCGGCCTCAAGAGCTTCGGCCACCCGATCGGCGCCAGCGGCCTGCGCATGATGTACGAGATGTGGCTCCAGCTGCGCGGCGAGGCGGGCGAGCGCCAGATCGCGGACCCGAAGCTCGGCCTCACCCACAACCTGGGCGGCCAGCCCGGACGCTGCGTGTCCTTCGTCTCGATCGTGGGTCGATGAAGTTCGGCGTCTTCTACGAGCTCCAGCTCCCGAAGCCCTGGGACGAGGGCTCGGAGCATCGGCTCTTCCAGGAGGCCCTCGACCAGGTGGTTCTCGCCGACCGCCTCGGCATCGACTACGCGTGGGAGGTGGAGCACCACTTCCTCGACGAGTACTCCCACTCGTCGGCGCCCGAGGTGTTCCTCGCCGCCGCCGCCGCGCGGACCGAGCGCATCCGCCTCGCCCACGGCATCCGCCAGGTGATCGCCAACTACAACCACCCCGCGCGCACCGCCGAGGGGATCGCGACCCTCGACCTGATCTCGAACGGCCGCGTCGACTTCGGCATCGGCGAGGGCGCCACGCGCCTCGAGCTCTCGGGCTTCGGCATCCCGGCGAAGCAGAAGCGCGCCATGTCGCTCGAGGCGGCCGAGCAGATCGCCAACATGCTCGTGATGGATCCCTATCCGGGCTACCAGGGCGAGTCGTTCTCGATGCCGTGCCGCAACGTGCTGCCGAAGCCGCTCCAGAAGCCGCACCCGCCGATGTGGATCGCCTGCACCAACCGCGAGACGATCAAGCTCGCCGCCCGCCTCGGCATCGGCGCGCTGGGCTTCTCCTTCCTCGACCCGGACGAGGCCCACACCTGGGTCGACACCTACTACGGCATCCTCGAGAGCGACGAGTGCGTGCCGATCGGCCACGCCGTGAACCCGAACGTCGCGATGGTGACCGGCTTCTCGGTACACCCCGACCGCGAGGAGGCGATCCGTCGCGGGCAGGAGCACTTCGAGTTCTTCGGCTATGCGCTGAACGCCCTGGTCGCGCACGACACGGTGCCCGGCCGCACCACCCTCTGGGACGACTTCCAGCGCGAGCGCGGCGACCGCCGCACCGAGGAGATCGTCCGGGCCGCCCTCGGCGCCGGCGGCGACTACGCCTCGGGCATCGGCACCCCCGACGACATGCGCCGCCACCTGCGCGCCTTCGACGAGGTGGGCGTCGACCAGGTGATCTTCATGCAGCAGTGCGGGAAGAACCGCCACGCCGAGATCTGCGAGAGCCTCGAGCTCTTCGGAAGAGAGGTGCTGCCCGAGTTCGCCGAGAAGGAATCCTCTCGCGAGGCGCGCAAGCGCGAGCGCCTCGCCCCGGCGATCGAGCGCGCGCTGGCGCGCAAGCAGAGGATGCCGGCCCTCACCGACGACGAGATCCCGGTGGTGCGGGCCTCGGTGAAGCACGCGGTGACGTCGGCGAGCCCGGGGAGGGATCGCTGAGCGCAAGCCGGCGAAGCCGGCGCGATCCGTCGGCGTCCGGCCCGGAGGGCCGATCGCCGACACCGCGGACGCCGAAGGCGTCTAGCGAGCGAGCCGTAGGCGAGCGGACGCGGGATGCCGACCTGGCGGTCGTGCAAGCCGACACGGGGCGAACGGCGGCTCTCCTGGAGGAACGCTTCGGCGTACGGTGCGTACTGGCCTTCCAGAGCCAGCGCTTCGGGGCGTCCTCGTGAGCCGGATCACGCTGCTCGAAGACGAGGAGCTGAACACGGTCGACCTCGTGACTCCCACGGATGCCGTCTACGCACGGCGCGCACTGCCGTCTACGCACGGCGCGCACTGGACCGCGCAGCGGAATCGACACTGCGTGGCGTCTCCATTCGCGTCCTCACTCTCGCCCACCCCCTGGCCGAGCGCTGGTCCCGGGTTCGCGGTTGAGAGCCGAGGCGAGGATCACGACGGGCACGAGCCGGGGTAGAATCGCGCCGATGCCGAAGCTCCCCCTCGTCTCCAGCCCCGACGCCGTCACGCCGGGCTGGCTCACCGACGTGCTGCACGTCGCGGGGATCGGCGCGGACGCGCGCGTCGCGGCGATCCCCCGGCGCGAGCGGATCGGCACGGGGCAGATGGCGTCGAGCGTCCGCTTCGCGCTCGCGTGGGAGGGCGACGCGGCGGGCGCGCCGGCCTCGCTGGTGGGGAAGTTCCCGTCGGACGATCCGATCAGCCGCGGCACCGGCTCGGAGCAGGGCGGCTACCGCAAGGAGGTGGAGTTCTACCGCCGGATCGCGCCGACGGTGGACGTGCGCACGCCGCGCATCTTCCACGCGGCGATCGACGACGCCGGCAAGGACTTCGTGCTGCTGATGGAGGACCTCTCCGGGTCCGAGCAGGGCGACCAGCTGGCGGGCTGCACGCTCGACGAGGCCGCCCTCGCGATCGACGAGGCGGCGAAGCTGCACGCCCCGCGCTGGGGCGACCCGGAGCTGGTCGGCTTCGACTTCCTCGGCGGCGCTCCCGGCCAGCACGCACCGCTGCTGGCGCAGATCTACGGCGCCCTGTGGCCCGGCTTCGAGTCGCGCTATGCGGATCGCCTGGATCCCGAGGTGATGGCGCTCTCCGACCGCCTGCGCGAGCGGATCGGACGCTGGGCCGACGCGCTCGACACGCCTCACACCGTCGCGCACGGCGACTTCCGGCTCGACAACCTGCTCTTCGGCCGCGGCCCGGGCGCGCCCCCGATCGTGGTGGTGGACTGGCAGACCGTCGCGTGCGGCCGCGGCGCCGCCGACGTCGCCTACTTCCTGGGCGGCAGCCTCCCCCTCGAGTCGCGCCGCCGCGAGGAGGAGCGGCTGGTGCGCGAGTGGTGGGATGCGCTGCGCGCGCGCGGCGTCGACGGCTACGCGTGGGACGCCTGCTGGCGCGACTATCGCCACTGCACCTACGGCGGCCTCGTGATGGCGGTGGTCGCGTCGCAGATCGTGGTGCAGACAGACCGCGGCGACGAGATGTTCCTCGCCATGGCCGAGGGGGCGGGCCGCCACGCCATCGACCTGGAGGCGGAGAAGCTGCTCGGCTGACTCAGCCGCTCGCGCGCGGCGCGAGCTCGTAGCCGAGCTCGGCGCGGACCCGGGCGAGCTTCGCGTCGAGGTCGCCGCGGGACGTCCCGCCCAGGTTCACCACCGCGTAGCGGTGGCTCGCGCCGTCCTCGTCGACGTCGAAGTCGGCGAGCTCCTCGCCGGTGCGGCATTCGCTCCAGACGAGCGTGTCGGGGAAGAGCGCCTCGGCCCGCGCCACCTCCTCGGCCTCGGGCGCGCGGACCACGCGCATCGGCTCGAAGACCCGCAGCGGGAAGCTGGCCGCGGCGGCGTGGGGTCCCTCGCGGAGGCGTCGCTCCGGGACCCCGCCCGTCGCCAGGGTGAGCGCGATCTCGTAGGAGCTCGCGCCGTCCACCTTCCGATACAGGTCGCCGAACTGGCCGCAGATGCGCGGGTTCAGCTCCACGATCGACACGCGCTCCGCGGCGGCGTCCCACATCATCTCGACGTTGAACAGGGTCCGCTCGAGTCCCAGCTCCGCGACGACGCGCGCGGCGATCTCGCCCATCCGCTCCTGGACCTCCGTCGGCAGCACCGAAGGGTAGTCGAAGCGCACGAAGCTGCGCGTCGCGGGATCGAGTCCCGAGTCGACGACCCCGAGGATCTCCACGCGGCCGTCGACCGCGTAGCCCTCGACGGTGACCAGCTCGCCGGTGAGAAGCCCCTCGGCGAGGAAGTGGCGGCCGTCGACGTCGAAGGGCGTGAGGGCCGCGACCAGGCGGTTGAAGATCGCCATGTACTCGCGCGTGAACTCGGGGATCGCCGGCGAGGCCAGGAAGGCGTCGAAGGCCGCGCGGTCGCCGATGCGGCGCGCCAGCACCGAGAAGGCGCCCTTCACGGGCTTGAGGAAGAAGGGGAAGGGGAGCGGGGGCTCGCGCTCCGGCCGCGCCGGATCCACCAGGCCGAAGGGCGGGACCGCCTCCGGGGCCGCGCGCTGCTGGGCGAGACGCGAGTAGTACTTGTGGGAGGCCGCGATCACCCGCTCGGGACGCGAGCCCGGCAGGCCCAGCCGCGTGGCCAGGGCCGCGGCGAGCGTGGCGCCCGGGTAGTCGCTCGAGCTGAGCACGCCGTCGATGCGCCCCAGGGCGCCCGCCGCGGCGGCGTCGAGCCAGGCGAGCGGATCGAAGTCGTAGGGACAGTCGACGTCGTCGGGCGGCGGGCAGGCGAGCTCGATCCCGGGCTCCCAGGCCTCGCGGCACGCGGCGAGCTGCTTGCGATCCCAGTGGGTCTCCAGGGCGACGATCACACGGCGGCGCCCTTCACCTACCATGGGAAGGCCGCCATCCGAGGAGCGCTTCGCTGAGGATCATCGAGTCCTTTCCCCGCGAGGTCCGCGAGATCGAGCACTGCTGGATCCCGGTCCGCGACGGCTGCCGACTCGCCGCGCGGATCTGGCTGCCCGCCGGGTCCGAACGCGACCCGGTGCCCGCGATCCTCGAATACATCCCCTACGGGAAGCGCGAGGGGACGCGCGAGCGCGACGAGCCGATGCACCGCTACTTCGCCGGCCACGGCTATGCAGCCCTCCGGGTGGACGTTCGCGGGAGTGGAGAGTCGGAAGGGCTGCTCGTGGACGAGTACTCCGAGGAAGAGCTCAGCGACGCCCTGGACGTGATCGCCTGGATCGCCGACCAGACCTGGTGCGACGGCGCGGTGGGCATGATGGGAAAGAGCTGGGGCGGCTTCAATGCCCTCCAGGTGGCGTCCCTCCGGCCGCCCGCGCTGCGGGGAGTGGTGAGCGTCTGCGCCGCCGACGACCGCTATGCCGACGACGCGCACTGGATGGGTGGCTGCCTGCTCCTCGAGAACTTCCGCTGGGGCGCGGCGCTCTTCTCGCTCGCCGCCCAGCCTCCCGATCCGGCGCTGGTCGGCGACGGCTGGCGCGACCTGTGGCGGCAGCGCCTGGCGGCGGCGGAGCCCTTCGCGACGCGCTGGCTGCGTCACCCGCTCCGCGACGACTACTGGCGACACGGATCGGTGTGCGAGGATTACGGGAGCATCGCCTGTCCCGTGTGGGCCGTCGGCGGCTGGGCCGACGCCTACACCAACGCGATCGGCCGCCTGGTCGCCGGGCTGCCCGGAACGCGGCGCGGGCTGATCGGTCCCTGGGCCCACGTCTATCCCCACGAGGGCTCCCCCGGTCCGGCCATCGGCTTCCTCCAGGAGGCGCTGCGCTGGTGGGACGGCTGTCTCCGCCCGGGTCCCGAACCGCTCGCCGACGAGCCGCTGCTGCGCGCGTGGATGCCCGGTGCCGCGCCGGCCGCAACGGCCGGCGCGCGTCCGGGGCGCTGGGTGGCCGAGGCGGAGTGGCCTTCTCCTCGCGTCGAGTGGCGGACACTCCCGCTGGGTGCGAGAGGACTGGGCGAGGACGACGGGACGACGCGGCGTCTGACGATCCGTTCGCCCGCCTCGACCGGGATCGCGGCGGGGGCGTGGTGCGCCTTCGGACCGGGCGGCCTCCCCGGCGATCAGCGCCCCGACGACGAGCGCTCCCTCTGCTTCGACACGCCGCCCCTCG
>Ga0299906_10003192_pt1 | contig 13529 bp, 9 predicted proteins | sample RVTome_14_FD_200259 | JGI IMG/M metagenome (GOLD analysis project Ga0299906, IMG submission 200259) | Soil microbial communities from uranium-contaminated site in the Upper Colorado River Basin, Wyoming, United States - RVT145D125 (version 2) ...
CAGCACGTGGGCGCTGTTGAGGAGATGAACTCCCGGTACCGAGGTCGAGAGCGGAGGGAGCCGGTCCGTGTAGTTCAAGGTCGTCAGGGCAAACACGTGCCGAACGCGCGATAACCGGAAGCAGACGACGTCGCGGCGGTCGAAGCTCGGGTGCATCCTCTCGAGACCCGCCAGGAAGCTCTCGCGGATCTCCTCGTCCGATCTGTCGAAGAGCGAGTCGTCGGGCGCCACGTACTTGGGAAGGTAGACCAGAGAGTGACCTCCGAGATGGGCCTCCCGGTCGACGAGGGCAGACATCTCGATCACTGCAGTGAACGGAAGGCCGGCATCGGTGATGTTGGTCACGTAGAATCTGGACAACGGGTTCTTGAGCAGCAGCGAAGCGCACACGATCCCCTGGTAGCGGACGCCCTCCAGGAGGGCCTTCTCCCCCGGGGCGAGGTCGGGACAGAGCCTGGCAGCCAGGGGTGCCGCGAGGGTCACGACGGCTTCGTCGAAGGATTCGCAGCTCCCGTTCGACCGCACCTCGACCCCGCCGCCCGGCCCGCCGCGCACGCTCTCGGTCGGGCTCTGGAGCCGGATCTCGACGCCGTCCGCTTCGAGGAGCTCGCGGAAGCGGTCCAGGATCCTGGCGTAGCCGCCCGGCAGGTACCCGAACATCTCCTTCTTGAGGCCACTCCGCCGAGCCTCGTACATGCGTGCGATCGTCGCCCAGATGAAGGCGGCGGAGGTGACCCTGTAACCCTCTCCGAGCTTCGAACGGAGCAGCGGTAGCCAGATCTTCTCGAGGTTGCGGCGACCTGACCAGCGGCGGAGCCAATCCACGACGCTGACGCGCTCCAGACGCTTCCAATCCTTCACTCGCGAGGCGTAGAAGATCGTTGCCCCGAGGCGCAAGCGGTCGGGAAGCGTCAGGGGCGGGAAGCGGAGGAACTCGAGGGTATTCGACATGGACAGGAGGCGTCCGCCGGTATAGAAGCCCGTCTGCGTCTGGGTCCAGACCATGTCGCTGTCGACACCCAGCTCGGTCAGCAGGTCGCGGAGCACACGGTCCGAGAGGAGCGTGACGTGATAATGGCGATCCCACACGACGTCGCCGAGGGTCCACGGGCTCGCGAGCCCTCCCAGTCGGTCGGCGGCCTCGAGGAGCGTCACCCGCTTGCCCGCCTGCGCCAACCTGTGCGCCAGGGTCATCCCGAGCACACCTCCACCGACCACCGCCCAGCGCTCCGGTGGCGCACCGACTGGCGGCCGCTCCGAGCTGCGGAGCGTCATGCCGCCTCGACCTCCGTCACGCGACGCTGCTCGATGACGTACCGGCGGCGGCATTTGGCGCACGCCGCCTCGTGTCGTGCGTCCATCCCGGCGCCCTCGAACCGGTGCACGATCTCGCCACAGCGGCACACGCAGCCCACCGAGGTTGCGGGATGCCCGAAGACGAGATGGAAGTCCGGGACGGATCGCGTCACGAGTGAGCCCATTCCCACCATCGCGAAGCGGCCGATCGAGAGGTCACAGCCGATCACGCAGCCGGCGCCGATGGTCGCTCCTTCGCGGACGAGGGTCGGGGCCGTCTTCTCGTCGGGGTCGGAAGGGAGCAGCGCCTCGAGGTCCCCGGTGGTGGCGCGGGGTAGCTTGTCGTTCGTGAATATGGTGCCAGCGCTGATCATGACGCCGTCTTCGAGGGTAACGGCCGCACATATGTAGACGAAGGCGTTGATCTTGACCCGGTTCCCGATCCGCACGTCGTACGCGATGTAGCTCTTCTCCCCGATGATGCATTCCTCGCCCACCTGAGCGCCGTGGCGGATGTGGACGTTGTCCCAGACGGCGGTTCCGGAGCCCAGCTGGACGTCCGCCTCGATGATGGCCGTGGGATGAACGCGAGTCGTCACTGTGTCCTCCGTAGAACGATCCAGAACAGATCCTCGGACGGGTAGGGCAGCGTGAGGCGCGCCGGCAGCAGGCGAAGCGGCGCCACCGCGACCCGCGCCGGAAGGGAGCTGGCCGCCCTGGACTCCAGAAGCGACCGGGCGTGACCGACGCTGAGCCGCTTCCCGGGCCGTCCGGCGCCGAGACGCACGAATCCCAGCTCGCCAGCCAGCCTGGTCAGGCCGTCGAGGGTAAACCAATGCAGCACGCTCGGAGGCGAGTACTCGTGCCAGTGGCGGCCCAGCGCTCGGGCCGTCCAGCTCGCCCGGTTCCAGGTCTCCACGAGCCACAACCCGCCGACGCGCGTTCGCTGTGCGAGGGTCTCGAAGGTCCGGCGCGGATCCACGAAATGAGCGACGACCTGGATCATGGTCACGGCGTCGAACTGCTCCTCGCTCCGGAAGTCATCCGCCGTCGAAGTCTCTACGGCAAGTCCGAGCTGCTCACGAGCGTAGGCCGACATCCGCGGGTTGGGCTCCACCCCGACTCCGCTCCAGCCCGCATCGCCGAAGCCCTGCAGGATGAAGCCGGCTGCCGATCCGACGTCCAGCAGTCTCCCCGGACGAGCCCATCGCGAAAGCAGGGCGCCGTAGCGACGACCGCTCTGGCGCAGGAGCTCTGCCTCTTCGAGGTAGCCCGGGTACCCGGACCCACCCGCTTCGAAGTACCCATCGCCATAGGTCCTGGGTACGTGATCCTCCGGGGCTCGAAACTCCGCGAACGCGTGCCCGCACCCTATGCAGTCGCGCACCCAGTAGCCCTCCACCGGAAAACGCCGTTCCGATCCCAGGCCACACAGGGGACAGCCGTAGTCATTCTCCGGCACGGCGCGGTGCGGCGGAAGGCGCGACAGCCGCCGTCACGCCCTGCTCTCGGCCACGGTGCGGCCGTTCCCGGCGGGAACGTCGAGCACCGGGATCCAGTGGCTCCGCCGCAGATCTGCGTACGCGGCCTCGATCACCTGGACCGATGCCAGCGCGTCGTCGCAGTCGATCAGCAACGGCTCCGTTCCCATGATCGCGCCGGCGAAGTTGTCGAGCTGCCGCCTGAAGGCCTCCACCTTGTCGTATCCGTTCCCGAACACGACCCAGTCGCGACCCGAGAACAACCTGTACTTCGACTCGCGCCACCCGACCGAAAGGCTGCCACCCGAGCCATGGATGTTGATGTAGCTGTCGAGCTCCTTGTTGATGCTCCACGAGAGGTCGATGCTCCCGAGGACGCCGTCGGTGCTTCGGACGAAGATTCGGACGGTCTCCTCGACGGGGAGTCCCTGGTTGCGCTTGCCCTCGACGACCTGGACCTCGCCGAGCGGCCCGAGAAAGTAGCGTGCGAGGTCGACGGCGTGCGTGCCGTTGTCGATCAGGACTCCGCCTCCGCTGACGGCAGGGTCGGAGTTCCAGCGCGACCCCATGTCGACGACGGAGGTGAACGCCATCTCGAACAACACGATCTCTCCCAGCGTCCCGGACGCGATGATGCTCTTCGCGCGGGCCACGTCCTCGACATAGCGGAACTTCGAGGCCATCGTGAAGGTCAGACCCCGGTTCCGTGCGGTCTCGATCATCCTGAGGGCGCTCGTCGTGTCGATGCTCAGCGGCTTTTCGCACAGGACGGGGACTCCCCGGTCGAGAAAGTCCAGACAGATCGCCTGGTGAGTGACCGGAGGAGTACAGACGATCACTCCGTCCAGATTCTCTCCGGCCATCTCCTGATGCGAGGAATAGCCGGGACACCCGTAGCCCTCGCCGAACGCCTGCGCCGCCTGAGCGCGCGTGTCGGCGACCGCCGCGAGGCGTGCCCTCTGTGAGCGCGCCAGCGCGTCCGCATAGGCGGTCGCGATGCGCCCCGCACCGACGATTCCGAATCTCAGCTCGGTCATGCCTTCCCCCCTGACAGCTCTTCGGCTGCCTCGCGCACGGCTTGCGCGATGTAGTCCACGTGTCGTTCGTCGTAGCGCTCGTTCCAGGGCAGGACCAACACCTGCTCCAGCCCCCTGAAGCAGCCCGGGAAGCGGCCGGCGTCGTAGTCGACGGCCTCCGGACGGGCGAGCGAGAAGGGCCACCGGCTGGTTCCGAAGGTTCGCTGTTCGCGGAAGACCTCGCAGCGGAAAGCGGGCTTCTGGATGTATCGGGGTGCGCTGGCGATCCCTCGCTCGCGCAGGAAACCGCCGAACGCGGAGGCCCCGCCCGCAATCACGTCGCCGTCGATCATCAGGCAGTACTTCCAGTAGGTGTGGGTGTCGCCGTCGGCGACGTGCGGAGTCGCCACGCCGGGCAGGCCGGCGAGCTGCTCGGTGAGGCGTCGGGCGGTGTCGACTCTGCTCTCGACGACTCCGTTCAGCTTGAGCAGCTGCGCCGCAGCGACCGCGCCCTGCAGCTCGCTCATGCGGTAGTTCAGCGCGAGGAAGTAGTGATCCGGCTTCTCGTCGCCGTAGCCCCAGGCTTTGTTGATGAAGAGGAACATGCGCCTGGCCAGGGCGTCGTCATCCGTCGCGACCAGCCCCCCCTCACCGGTCGTGATGTGCTTCCCTTGCTGGAGACTGAAGGCCGAAACGGCTCCCAGTGTGCCCACGAGCCGCCCCTGCGACCGGGCGCCGAAGGCCTGCGCGCAATCCTCGATGACGGGAATCCCGCGGGATCGGGTCACGGCGAGGATGTCGTCCATCGGGCAGGGGTTGCCGAAGAGATGGGTCACGACGACTGAGCGCGTCCGTTCCGAGAGACGGGCCGCGATCGTCTCTGCGTCCAGGTTGAGGGTGCGGGGATCCACGTCGGCGAAGACGGGGATCGCGCCTTGATAGAGGATCGGCGCGAGCGCACCCATGTCGGTGATCGGTGACGTGACGATCTCGTCGCCAGGCTCGAGGTCGAGGGCCGCGATGGCCGTGTGTACGGCCGCGGTGCCGGAGGCGCACGCGAAGGCGTGCTTGGTGCCGAGCTCGCCAGCGAAGCCGGACTCCAGCTGCTTCACGTACTGGCCGCGGGTGCTCGTCAGGATGCCGCTGCGGATGACGGCAGTCAGCTCGGTCAGCTCCTCGTCGCCCAACGTGCGGCCGGAAGCTTCCTGATCCGAAGGCAGCTGGAGTACTTCGACGGCGGGGGCCTTGCTCATCTTGATACCATCCTCGTTAGTTGAAGCGGCAGATCCTGTTTCGGAGAGGGCTCAGCGATGCGACGAGCCGCGACGCTGGTGGGCCGCTCTGCGGGCTACTCCCACGAGGATCGCTCGCGTCCTTCAGCCGAGCTCGGTGTCACGGTCGCGGTTTCCAGCGGTTCCGCGGTCCCACCGGGCCTGGCGCCAGAGATAGCGGCTCCAGGTATCCCGGCGGTTGGCGCTCGTCCCGACTGACCCGCGGGAGCAAAGACGCTCCCCGTTGGCACCTGCTCCGAAGGCCGTCAGTGTCGAACCCGAAACCGGGCTCGGACCACAGACAGTTTGATTGTTTTGGAGGGTATCGAAAGCATACCGCGACTGAAGCGGGAAACGCAAGAGTGATTCTCGAAGGCTCGGTCGTTCCGGGAGCCAGCTGCGACTCGCACCTCAGGGAGCTCCCCGGACTCCGGCCGCGTCAGCCGGGATCTCCGCGTCACGCAGTACGCCCCCGAGGATCTGGATGATCTGCTCTGCGCTGTCGCCGCGACCGAAGGGGTTCTCGACCTCGCGGACTCCTTCCGCCCAGGATCCCGGCTGGTAGGCCTCCTCCAGCATGGCCTCGAGCCGCTCGGGGCTCTCGCCGACCAGGCGAGCCACCCCCGCCTCGATCGACTCCTGGCGATCGGTGGTGTCCCGGAGCACGAGCAGGGGCTTGCCCAGAGAGGGTGCCTCCTCCTGGACTCCCCCTGAATCCGACACCACGAGCCAGGCCGCCGCCAACAGCTTGATGAAGGAGTGGTAGGGCAGTGCCTGGATGAGGTGCACGCGGTCGCACCCTGCGAGTAGCTTCTGGCTGGCATCCACCACGACGGGGTTGGGATGAACCGGGAAGACCAATGCCACATCGGGGTGACGATCCACGAAGCCTCTGAGGATTCGGAGGTGGGCCGTTATCCGTTCGCCGAAGCTCTCCCGTCGATGGGTCGTGAGGACGATGCGCCTGAGGCCCTGGGTCTCGGCCAGCATCCGCGTGATCCGGGGGTCCTCGATCGGCGCAGCCACGATGTCCTGAAGGGCGTCGATCACCGTGTTTCCGGTGACGAAGATGCCCCGAGGTTCGATTCCCTCGCTCAAGAGTGACTCGCGATTGGCGGACGTGGGCGCGAAGTGCAGATCGGCCAGGCGGGATATCAAGCGGCGGTTCATCTCCTCGGGGAAGGGACTCGACCGATCCCCCGACCGGAGGCCGGCCTCCACGTGAGCGACCTTCACGTGCCTGTGGAACGCAGCGAGAGCGCCGGCCACCGACGTCGTGGTGTCGCCCTGCACGAGCACGACGTCGGGCTTCTCCTCGACGAGGACGGCGTCCACCCGGGAGAGGATCGTCGCACAGAGCGCGTTGAGCGACTGTCCCCGCTGCATGGAGCAGAGGTCGTGGTCGATACGAAGTCGGAAGTGCTCGATGAATGCTTGCAGCAGGTCCCCATGCTGTCCCGAGGACACATTGACGTTGTGAAATGCCTCGGGACGAGCCTCCAGCTGCCGGATGACCGGCGCCAGCTTGATGACCTCGGGGCGCGTTCCGAAGATAGTGCAGACGCGGACGACGCGTCCTCGCTCATGGCTCGGGGCCGTCTCAGCGCTTTGGCGCGTCGGGGGGCCAGAGCCTCCCTGGAACTCTCCGGTTCGGCCTCTCGAGTCTCTCACCAGACCTCCCTGGCCCGGCCGCTCGGGCTCGGACCGCCAGTCTCGCTCGGCCATTGCGCCATCCTCCGCGATCCCCCAAGCAGCGTACACGTAGAGGATTCGAGCGCCAGCGTAGGCCAGAGGGCGGAGAGCGTCGGAACTCCAAAGCGGGAACTGAACATTCCGTGTCTGTCCGGGTTCGCCACGTCCGCTTCCCGGATGACGTGTCGTCGGGTCCGGGAGTGAGGCGGGAACGACCCGTCAGGGTTCAGGAGGGAATGACAGTCTACAACGAGCGCGGCTCGATGTGCAACGGTTCCGGTCACACGGCTCCACGGAGCCCGGGTGGTGCAAAACCGCTTGACAACCTCTCTCGAACCGCATACAAAGCCTGTACGTACCGTCACGGTGACCATCCCTCCACAACCGTGATGCTCGGTCGGGCGGCGCGATCGATCCCAGGCAGCCTCGTGGCCGAGTGCGACTTTCTGGCACCGCGTCGTCGGCTCGCTCCCTCGTGGGCTCTCCGGGCGGCGACTCGGGGCTCAGATGTGGCCAAAGGGTCGACGAGCCCGCTCGAGCGGGTTCGTATCACTGTGGAGTGACACTCTTGACTTCAAACGTAGCCACTGCGCAAACGAGTCTCGCAGAGAAGCCGATCCCAGAGCACGACATCCTCGGGCCCGAAGCCTGGATGCCCGGGGAGTTGCTCGCTGACACCTCCTGGGTGCAGACGCTCACCGACGAAGACCGCGCAGAGCTCGACGCCGGCGTGCGTGCGGTCAAGGAGCGGGGTCTGGAGGCGGGTCGGTTCGGCCGGGAGAGCTTTCCGCTGCCGCGTCTCCGATCGCGTCTGGACTCCTACGTCGACATGCTGGAGAACGGTCGCGGGGTCGTACTGTTGCGAGGGGTCGACGTCCACGCCTACGACCTGGACGACCTGAAGCGGCTCTACTGGGGCCTCATCCTGTCACTCGGCACTCCGATGACTCAGAACGCCCGCGGCGATGTGATCGGCAACGTGAAGGCCTTCGGCCGCAGCATGACCGAGAAGAACGTCCGGGGCTACTCCACCAACGAAGCCCTACCGCCTCATTGCGATCCCGGCGACGCGGTGTCGCTGTTGTGTGTGAGTTGCGCGGAAACGGGGGGCGGGAGCGTGATCGCGAGCTCGGTCGCCATCTTCAACGAGATCCGCAAGACACACCCCGAGTACCTCCCGTACCTGTTCCGTGGCTTCCACTTCGACCTCCGAGGCGAGGGTGCGACCCGCGACCCGGACGAGGTGACCCGTCATCCGGTCCCCGTCTACAGCTGGTACGACGGGCGGCTCAGCTGCCGATTCAACCAGAGGACTATCATCGGCGGTCAGGTAAAGGCCGGGAGACCCCTGGAAGGCGAGGAGCTGGCGGCCGTCGAAGAGGTGGGTCGCCTGGTGCGCGATCCGCGGTTTCACCACGTCATGCAGCTCGAACCGGGCGACATCCAGCTTCTCTGCAACCACTCCGTCCTTCACTACCGGCATCACTTCGAGGATGGCGCTTCCCCGAGCACGCAGCGGCACCTCCTGCGCATCTGGTTCAATCTCGACGAGGCCGTGGCACGGCGGCTGGAGCCACACTTTGCCGAGCGCCACAACACCGGGCCCCGGGGTGGAATCCACGTCCACGAGGATCACGCCGGCTGGATCCCCTGACGACAACCGAGGCCGGAGGTGCGCTCGCTGCCTGTGGCTGTCGGCTGGCGGACCGGGCGGCGCTCCCCGTGCGGTCCTCGCTCGGCACGGCGGGGCTGCGGTCCTCCGCGGAGTCCTCCCGCCCGGCCCGCTACCGGCCATTCCGGGCTGGCTTCAGGCGCTCCCGAGGGGGTTTCTCAGGAGGGAGATCCGCTCGCCGGAGGTTCAGCAGAATCGAGCCCCAGGACCTTGGCGTTCACGACGTGCAGCGGATCGATCGGCTCGTTCTCCAAGACGGCCAACACGTTTCTCACCGATTGCAGGCCGGTGATGGCGAGTGAACGGTCGGAGGCTCCGCCTACGTGCGGTGTGAGGATGACGTTCTCCAGTCCCATGAGCGGATTACCCGCAGCGGGCGGCTCCCGTTCGAACACGTCGAGGGCGGCCCCGCGAACTCGCCCGCTGCTCAATGCCTCGAACAACTGGCTCTCGTCGATGAGTCCACCTCGGGCCGTGTTGACGATGTAGGCGCCGTCCTTCATCAGCTCGATCGTCCTCTTGTTGACGAGGCCCCTCGTGGCGGGCGAGAGGGGACAGTGGAGGCTGAGGATGTCGGCCTCCGGAAGGAGATCCTCGAAGTGCTTGACCTTCGACACGTGGTCGGGCAGGGCTTCGACGGTGCAGGAGGGGTGGTAGGCGACCACCTTCACGTCGAAGGGAGCCACCAGCGCGGCGAGCCTGCGGGCAATGCTTCCAAACCCTACGAGCCCAAGCGTCATTCCGAACAGATCCTGGCCGGCGTACGTCGTCTTGCCGAAAACGGCGGCTCGCATGCGACGGTCTTCGTACGGAATCCGCCGCGTCAGCGACAGGATCAGCCCCAGGGTGTGCTCGGCGGCCGATTGGGTCGTCGTTCCCGGCGTGAACATCACGGGAATCCGTCTCCGGGTGGCTTCCTCGACGTCGATATTGTCGGTGCCCACCCCGTGCTTGCAGATGACCCTGAGATTCAAAGGAGCGTCCAGCACGGCGCCGGTGATCCGCCCTTGTCTCACGATCAGCGCGTCGGGACTGAAGCGCGAGAGCTTGCGTGCGAGCTCATCCGGAGCGTCTTTCGGGTCGCCCAGCTCGACCAGACACCCCGTGCTCCGAAGAAGCTGCATCGCGGCGTCCGCGAGCCGAGCGCCGGTTATGAATACCCGATGGGTCATGGTTCACCGTAGAGTCCGAGATCGCACTTCTACCACCCTTGCCCGCGCCTCGCCAAGGACGCTCACAGGCTCCGTCTTGACAACCGGGCACGCGATGGGAGACCATGTCTGTCCCTCCCTCGTTCCTGCGCCAGGCTCGGCGTCAGGAGATCAAGTTGGATGCGCCGGCCCATGAGTTCAGTTGCTTCGGCGCGAGACCGCGCAGGCACTTGCCTTGAGCCAGGGACTCGAGACTCGGCTGGAGCTGGGCTCGGGCCAGAACGATCGAAGGTGCGATGAAGGCCAGAATGGGCCCTAGCCGACTCCCTCCGGGCGGCAGGACTGCCCGCGTGGACGTCGGCCACGCCCCGAACACTCCCGGGACGGCGCGGGTGGCAGGTTCCCGGTGGGCGTGACACCGAGCATGCGCCCGACAGCCGGAGCACCGCCGGCGCTTCTTCTGGGCGGACAGGAGAACACCCTCGCCATCACCCGAAGCCTGAGCCGGCGTGGCGTCCGGGTGGCGGTGTCAGCGAGGTCGCGTTGCCTCGCCCTGCGGAGCCGCTTCTGCTGGAAGCGCTTTCCGGTACCAGAGCGGGCGTCGAGCGCGGACCACTGGCGGCGCCTGCTCGTCACGTATCCTCCTCCCGAGCTCGAAGGGTGTGTGATCCTGGCGTGCAACGACGACGCGATCGAGTTCATCGCCTCGGAGGGATCCGCATTAGCTGGACGCTACGTGCTCGAGGAGCACGTGCCCAGCCTCCGACGCGCCCTTCTCGACAAACAGCGGACGCTCGAGCTGGCGCGCGAGGCCGGAGTACCCGCGCCGCGCTTCTGGGAGGCCGCGAGCCTCGTCGACGTCGAACGCCTGGCTCCAGAGGTCCAGTTCCCTGCCATGATCAAGCCGGTGCACTCGCACCGCTTCTACCAGCTCTTCGAAGGGCGCAAGTACCTTCCGGCAAGGGGAATGGACGATCTGCTGGCTGGAGCCCGGGCGGTGCTGGCTCGAGGGCTTCCGTTCCTCGTGTGCGAGCTCGTGCCAGGCCCCGATCGGCTACTGAGCAGCTACTACACATACATCGACGAACGGGGCGAGGCACTCTTTCGTTTCACAAAGAGCGTGATCCGGCGACAGCCCGTGAACATGGGTGGGGGCTGCTACCACGTCACCGAGTGGCTGCCGGAGACCGCGGCGATCGGCGAGCGGTTCTTCCGCTCGATCGGCCTTCGGGGCCTCGGGAACGTGGAGTTCAAGCGCGATCCTCGGGATGGGCTCTTGAAGCTCATCGAGAGCAACGCCCGCTTCACGGCCGCGCACGAGCTGCTGGTGCGCGCCGGGATGGATACCGCGGCGATCGTCTACGACCACCTCCTGGGCAGGCCCGTGGCGCCACCGCGTCGATGCAGGCAGGGCCTCCGCCTCTGGTACCCCAGACAGGACTTTGGCGCCTTTCGCGAGATGCGTCGGCGGGGTGAGCTGACCTTCGCCGGCTGGATTCGCAGCATTGCGCGACGACAGGTGCTTCCCTACTTCAGCGTCCGGGACCCCTGGCCCTCATTGGTGAACTCTGGCCGCTACCTCCAGCAACGCCTTCTCAGGATGCTCGGTCGGTCCGGGGCCACCACGACCAGTCTCGGTCGGCCGAACGCGCCGGCGAGGCCATGAGCGGAAGCGCAGCTTCCGTTCGCGCCGCTGAGACCCTGCCGGGCGCGCCGCTTCCTGCGAGCCGGCCGATGAGCCGGGGCTCACGGGGCCGGCCGGCAGTCCGAACCCCTCCGCTGCCAATCGTCCAGAGGGAGAGCTGAAAGGGGCCCCAACGCCTCTTTTGAGAATCGGGAGGGACACTTGGCCAGGGCACTCCGCATCGGCATCGTAGGTCTCGGCAAGATGGGCGGGATCCGCGCCGCGACCATTCGCCAACGGCACGATACGATCCTGCATTGTGGGGCGGATCCCAATCCGCCGCCGACGGGCTTCGACGACGTCCGGGTCCTCGGCGACTACCGTGACGTCGTCGATTCCGATGTCGACGCCGTCTTCGTCTGCACGCCGAACCGTTTCATCCCGGACGTCGCCGTAGCGGCCCTCGACGCCGGCAAGCACGTGTTCTGCGAGAAGCCGCCCGGTCTCGACCTCCGGGATGTCGAGCGGATCATGGAGGCGGAGCGTCGCAATCCGGGCTTGGTCCTCAAGGTGGGCTTCAACCACAGGTATCACTACGGGATCATGGAGGCGAAGAAGATCGTCGACAGCGGCAAGTACGGCGAGATCCTCTGGGTACGGGGCATCTACGGAAAGGCGGAGAGCGGCAGTGGGCCGAACCCCTGGCGCGAGAATCCCGCGCTCGTCGGGGGTGGGATCCTCCTGGACCAGGGAATTCACATGCTGGACCTGTTTCGCTACTTCTGTGGCGAGTTCTCCGAGATAAAGAGCATGTGTACGAGGGCCTTCTGGAACACTCCGCTCGAGGACAACGCTTTCGCCCTCCTGCGAACCGAGCGCGGGCGCATCGCCATGCTCCACAGCTCGCTGACGCAGTGGAAGCACCGCTTCACGCTGGAGATCTTCCTGCACGACGGGTACGTCATCGTCGACGGAATGCCCTCGTCGACGAGAAGCTACCGCGACGAGTGGATCATTCAAGGGCGCCGACACACGGGGTACGCGATCGGTAACCCACCCGAGGAGCGGACGTTCTGCAACACGAACCCGTCCTGGGACAGCGAGCTGAACGAGTTCGTCGAGTGCATCCGGAACGGAACTCCGGTGCGACACGGCAGCTCGCGGGATGCGTACGAGACCATGAGGCTGGTGTTCGGGATCTACGACGCGGACGAGGGGTTTCAGTCCTCTCTCGGGGGTCGCGCTACGGCCGTGGACCGTTCCGAACCGGAGGCGGTTCCGATCCGAGCGGAGCCGGCGCTTCGCGAGTAGTCTCAGCGGGCGGGTTCCCGCCCGGACCACTCGTCGATGTAGTGACGCATGTTTGCGTCCACGTCGAACCGCTCCTCGATGTGTTTCACGGCGTTGTCGGTCAGCCGACGGTAGTCCACGGATCCGGCGAAGACCTCTCCGATGTGGCGAGCGGCAGCGGCCACGTCGTGCTGCTCGACGACGAAGCCGCTCTCGCCGTGTGCGATCAGCTCGTCGATACCCACGGTCCTCGTGGTCACGCACAGCGTCCGGCAGAGCATGGCCTCCTTCACGACGTTCGGCAGTCGCTCGTCGGGCTGAAAGGACATCAACAGGAACACCTCGGACTCGCAGACCCTGGTGAAGATCTCTCGATGCGGAACGTGTCCCAGAAACTCCACGGAGTCCCCGAGGCCGAGCTCGGCGACCAGCTCGCGGAGACTCGACCTCTCGGGCCCATCTCCGGCGATCACGAGGCGCGCGACTGGCCAGTCCGCCTTGAGCTCGCGCAGCACGCGAATGGCCTGATCCATACCCTTGACTCGAGTGAGCCTGCCCGCGGTCATGATGGACCGCGGCACCCTCGTCGCCCGAAGGTCTCGCAGGAGCCGTCTCTTCTCGAGATCCACGCCTCGGTAGACGACGTGGAGGTTGGGGTTGTCGATTCCCATCCGGCGGAGGATCTGCTCGTTGGCGCGGGCGTGCGTCCACACGGAGTGTGCGTCGTTCGCGACGCGCACGCTTTCTGGGAAGCCCTTGAGCAGATCGTACGCCCCGAGGAATACCGAAAGGTGAACCGCCGGCACGAAGCGCCTCACGAGGGCGCCGACGAGACAGGGGTAATGTCCCCAGAACAGGTGCACCACGTCGGGGTGGCGCTTCTCGATTGCCAGCGAGATCTCGACGGCCCGGGGCAGGAGCACGATCGTCTTGAGGGACTCTTTCAGTCCGCGAGGTGGGCGGGAGGCGAGGCGTCTCAAGAGAAAGCCCCAGCGGACCGGGCTCGTCACGAGTGAAGCCAGGGCCCGGATCACCG
>Ga0299906_10003193_pt1 | contig 13529 bp, 10 predicted proteins | sample RVTome_14_FD_200259 | JGI IMG/M metagenome (GOLD analysis project Ga0299906, IMG submission 200259) | Soil microbial communities from uranium-contaminated site in the Upper Colorado River Basin, Wyoming, United States - RVT145D125 (version 2) ...
CTCTTTTTTTTTCGCCCGCTGGGGGGGGGGGGTGGGGTTTTTGGGGGTTTTTTCCTGCATCCCCGCCCCCCCCCCCCCCGCCACCACGGCACCGTTACAATTCGCCTTCATACGACAGACCGGCCGCCTGCACGGAGCCGACAGGAGAAGAGTTTGTTGCAGCCTGCGAGCGACGCCGACGCGTCGCAGTCACTCATCGAGGCGGATGCCGTCATCGTCGGCGCCGGGCCCGCCGGTCTGTTCCAGGTGTTCGAGCTCGGCCTGCTGGGTATCAAGTCCCACGTCGTCGACTCGCTCCAGCACCCGGGTGGTCAATGCACTGAGCTCTATCCGGACAAGCCGATCTACGACATTCCCGCGCTGCCGGTCTGCGGTGCGCAGGAGCTCGTCGATCGCCTGTTGCAGCAGATCAAGCCCTTCGACCCGCAGTTCCATCTCGGGCAGGAGGTCGCGGAGCTTGCGCGCCTGGACGACGGGCGGTTTTTCGTCCGGACCGCGCTCGATACGCGATTCATCGCGCGGACCGTCGTCGTCGCGGCGGGACTCGGCTCATTCCAGCCGAAGAAACTCGGCATCGACGGGGTGGATGCGTTCGAAGGACGCCAGGTGCATTACCGCGTGCGCAACGCTGCCGATTTCCACGGCCAGCGGCTGGTGATTTTCGGCGGCGGCGACTCGGCGCTCGACTGGGTGCTCGATTTCTGCGGCAAGGCCTCGAGCCTGGTTCACGTCCACCGGCGCGCGGAGTTTCGCGCGGCTCCCGCATCGGTCGCCCGCATGCGCGAACTGGTAGCGGCAGGGAGCGTGCAATACGCGGAAGGCACTGCGGTCGCGCTGCGCGTTGCGGGCGGAAGGCTCACGGGCGTCAGGGTGAAGCGCACGGACGGCACCGCGGTCGAGTTCGACGCGGACCACGTGCTGGCGTTCTTCGGCCTGCACCCGAAGCTCGGTCCGATCGCCGGGTGGGGGCTCGATCTCGACAGGAAGGCGATCAAGGTGGATACGGCAAAGTTCCAGACCAACGTGTCGGGGATCTTCGCGATCGGCGACATCAACCACTACCCTGGAAAGAAGAAGCTGATCCTGAGCGCGTTCCACGAGGCGGCGCTTGCAGCGTTCGCGATCGCCGAGCACCTGAACCCCGCGAAGAAGGTCCACCTTCAGTACACGACCACCAGCCCGATCATGCAGAAGCGGCTCGGCGTTTCGCATTGAGCTGCGGCGCACTGACACCATGAACAAGCTGCTTGCGGATCTCCTCCGGCTGCTCGAGCTCGAACGCATCGAGATCAACCTGTTTCGCGGCGAGAGCCGCGACATCGGCAGCCCGCAGGTCTTCGGCGGGCAGGTGCTGGGACAGGCGTTGGTCGCGGCAAGCTCCACGGTCGAGGGGCGCGCCGTGCACTCGCTGCACGCCTACTTCCTGCGTCGCGGCGATTTCAACGCGCCGATCGTCTACGAGGTTGATCGCAGCCGTGACGGCGGCAGCTTCTCGAGCCGGCGCGTGGTGGCGATCCAGCACGGGCAGCAGATCTTCCACATGTCGGCATCCTTCCAGGCGCCGGAGGTGGGGCTGGATCACCAGATCGCCGCGCCCGTCGTGCCGCCCCCCGAGCAACTGCCCGATTACACTGCTGCGCTGCGCAGCCGGCTCGCCAGGCTGTCGCCGGAGCGTCAGCGGGTCTGGGCGTCCGAACGGCCATGGGAGTTCCGGCCGGTCGAGCCGCCGGCGGCGGGTCCGCTGCCGCCGGAAAGCAACCGGCACGTCTGGTTCCGCCTGACCGGTCCCTGCCCGGACGATCCGATCCTGCACCGCTGCCTGCTGGCATACCTCTCGGATTTCCAGTTGCTGGAAACCGCGCTGCTGCCGCACGGCGTCTCGCATTTCGACGGAACGCTGACGATGGCCAGCATCGATCACGCGATGTGGTTTCATCGGCCGGTACGCATCGACGAGTGGCTGTTGTACGTGCTGGTGAGCCCCAGCGCCTCGGGCTCGCGCGGCTTCGCGGTCGGCCGCGTCTACGATCGCGCCGGCGCGCTGGTCGCGAGCGTTGCCCAGGAAGGGCTGATGCGGCTGCGGAGTCCTGCCGCTACTTGATCTGCAGCTCGAACCGGACCTTGCCGTCCTGCGCGCTCACCTTGTCGTTGCGGGCAAGGAACACGCGGTCGGGCTCGAGTTCCCCGCTCGCGAGCAGTGCCGACTGAATGGCCTCGCCACGCGCCTGGCCCAGGCGCTCAAGTTCTCCCGGGTCCACGACGATCGCGGCACGCGCCTGCTGTTCGAGTGACTGCAGCATTGCCGTCTGCTCCATGGCTTTCGCGTCCTTTCGCGACGTGCCCTCCGGAGGTTCGGCCGTTTCCGGGACATGAGGAGCGGCGCCAGTCAGTTTCTCGACGACATCCGTGAGCACCTTGACCTGTTGCCGGGGCTCGAGGCTCGCCAGTGGGGGCGGCGCCGATTCGTCGTCCTCGCGGATGCGCAACCGCTTGCGTGCGGCAGCATCCACCTCGGAGCTCAGTCGTCGCTCGACCAGGGCCGGTCGATCGAGATCCGCAACCGTGCCGAGCGGGATATCGAGCTTGATTTCCTTCTTCTCCGACAGGCCCTTCGCGAGCGCGGCCATTTGCTCTGCGATCGCCGGGTCGAGCGCCGCCTCGCCGGGGGCGAACTGGACGAACTGCGCTTCCTCGGCCCCCTTGAACAGCGAGCCCAGCAGGCGGAACGGCGCCGTGACCGCCTTGACCAGGATGTTCTTGATGATCTGCCAGACGATGGGCCCGATGCGGAACTTCGGGTCGTCCAGCGTGCCGCTGATCGGCACGTTAAGGTCGATCACGCCATCGACGTCCTTCAGCAGCGAGGTTGCAAGCTTGATCGGCAGCGGGACCGCCTCCTTGCTCTCGGTCGCCTCGCCCCATTCGAGCTGGTCGATGCGGATGTGATGTTTCGCGTTGAGCTTGCGCTCTTCGATCAGGTACTGGAGTTCGGTCGTCAGCGATCCCTTGGCGATGTTGTAGCCGGCGAATCGACCCGAGTACGGATTGAACACCGGCAACGGGATGTTTTCGAACTTGAGGCCGAGGTCGGTGTGCCGGTCGAATGCGAAGAGCTGCACCTCGCCCGCGATGGTCACTGGCGAGAACTCGCCGACCCGGCCTTTAAGGTCCACGATCGCGTGCGAGTTCGGGTCGGTCGAAAGCCCGGTCATCGACCCGTTGAGCTCCTCGATGTCCGCGGCGAAATTGGGCTTGATGAACTGGTCGGAGAAGTTCATCTGGCCGGATTCGATGCGCACTTCGCGGATGCGGATCGGTAGCCCGGTCTCGACCAGTACTTCGCGAGGCGGAGGGGCCGGCTTCGCTTTCTGGGCGGGCTTGCGCGCCCGCCGCGCCTTGCGATCCTTCGGCGCGCTCGCCTCGGCAGCCTGCGCCGCGGCCTGCGCTTCGCGCTCGGCCAGGGCCGCTGCCGTGCCCTGCGGGTCGAACACGGCTGCGACATTGAGCACCTGGTTCGGGCTGATGCTCACCCGGGCGTAGGGCTTGCGCACCGCGGCGCGATCGATGGACAAGGAATCCGGGCCCATCGCGTAGCGCAGCTTGCGCAACTCGAGACGCTCGAAATTGATGAAGTCCTCCTCGAGTGCGTTGTCGATCGAGCGGAACCCGCGGACGATGACGTTGCCGGCAAACTCCAGGTCGGCCTTCTTGCTGTCCGGCGGTGAGATCGTGAGCTTGCCCGTGGCCTGCGCCCTGCCCCGGCGGATGGTCAATTCCGCCGTCTGGGCCACGTATGGCTGCAGCTTGCGGAGGTCCAGCGCGTCGAGCTCGACATCGAGGTCGGCGGCGAGGGGTTCCGGTACCAGCGTGCCAGCCGCCTTGAGGGCCGCGGTTCCGTCGAGCTTGGCCGTCAGGGTCACTGGCACCGGCCGGGCCTGGTCCAGGCTGAGGTTGGTGAGCGTCGCCTCGATCGGCGACAGCTCGAATTTCGTGCCTGGCGCGATCGAGCGGTCTTCGAAGTCGATCCGCGCGTTCTCGAGCTCGACGGCCGCGAGCGTGACCGTCCAGTCGGCATCGTCCGCATCGACCGCAGCCGGCGAGCCGGGGTCCGGCGGCACGGCGGCGCTGGCCTGCGCGATTGCCGGAGCGACGTCGTCGGCATCCTGCGGCGCAGCCGGTGCGCCTGCCGCGGGCTCGGACGATGCGAACAGCTTCGTCAGGTTGATCGTACCGTCCGTGTCGAGCCACGCCTGAGCCGTGAGCCCCGTTGCGGCCACCCGGCCGATTGTGACCGACCGGGCAGGCAGCCTCACGGCGGTTTCGGACACGACGATCGTCGGAATCCGGATCCATTCCTGATCGATGCCGCGCGCGCGCAGCGCCAACTCGTCCAGTTCGATTGTGGGCAAGGTCAATTCGACTTCGATCGCGGCACCCAGCGCCATCCGGTACCGACCACCGAGGTCGATCAAGCCATTGGCCAGGTTGAACGGCAGGGCCTCACCGAGAAACTCCCCGACTCCCGCGGCGCGAAGGTCCGCGATCGTGAATTCGCCGTCGGAACTGACGATGGGCGCAAGCGCAATGTGGCCCTTCCAGTCGAACTGCTCGTCCGATTCGCTGCGCGCGCTCAGGCGGAACTCGCCGCCTTCCGGCGTCGTCAGGAAGTCCTGCAGTGCGAACGTGACGGGCGCGAGGCGCCGTTCGAACGGACGGCGGCGCGCGCGATCGAGAAAATCAAAGACGCCCCCATCGACGTCGAGCGCCGCGATCCAGATCGCCGGCGGTTCGTCGTCGTCGGCCGGTGGCTCCTTCGATGCCAGGTCGGCGAAGTTCATCGAGCCGTCCGGGCGTATCAACGCGCGAACGTAGGGTGACTCGACGCGGACGTCGCGGAAATAGAACGCGCGCTTCCACAGCGACGACAGCTCGAAATCCACGAACAGGCGCTGGAAGCCCAGCATCCGCTCGCCGTCGGAGTCCGGGAATGCGGCGTCGTGCGCCTCGAGCTGCAGCTTGAACGGATGAATGCGGATCTCGCCGAGCGCGAGCTCGCGACCGTACTGCTCCTGCGCGAATTTGACGGCCTGCTTGCGTACGATGCCTGGCGCCAGCTTGAAGCCAAGCAGGGCATAGAGCCCGACCAGCGCCGCAACGATCGCTGCACCGATGACGAGTTTCGATCTCATGAGCGCGCCCATGCTGCTCGACCCGTTCCCCTGGGAATGGCACTGCGGTGAACAAAAGGCGCGCGGCAAGCTTCCGCCGCGCGCCCGTGCGAGCTGCGAGCTTACCGCTCGTTGGCGAACCAGCGATACACGAAACCGGCGATCAGCGCGCCCGCGATCGGCGCCACCCAGAAGAGCCACAATTGGCCGATCGCCCAGTCGCCGACCATCAAGGCGGGGCCGGTGCTGCGCGCCGGGTTCACCGAGGTATTGGTGACCGGGATGCTGATCAGGTGGATCAGCGTCAACCCGAGCCCGATCGCGATCGGTGCAAAACCCGCCGGCGCCCGTCGATCGGTCGAACCAAGGATGATCAGCAGGAACATCAAGGTCATCACGAGCTCGCTCAGGAAACCGGATCGCAGGGAATACCCGCCGGGCGAGTGCGCCCCGTAACCGTTCGAGGCCAGCCCGCCGGCGAGTTCGAAACCCGCTTTGCCCGAGGCGATCAGGTACAGCACGAAGGCGCCCGCGATGCCGCCGACCAACTGTGCGACGACGTAGGGCAGGACCTCGCCGGTGGGATGCCGGCCGCCGGCCCACAGTCCGATGGTCACGGCCGGATTCAGGTGGCAGCCGGAGATGTGACCGATCGCATATGCCATGGTCAGGACCGTGAGGCCGAACGCGAGCGCGACTCCCGCGAGGCCGATGCCGACCTCAGGGAACGCCGCGGCCAGGACCGCGCTGCCGCAGCCTCCGAGTACCAGCCAGAAGGTTCCGATGAACTCGGCCACGAGCTTCTTCGACATAGGCATCATGATGTCTCCCCTTTGCTTGGTCAGAATTCAGTCCGGCAGCAGCTTGCCGGGGTTCATGATGCCGCGTGGGTCGATCGCCCGTTTCAGCACGCGCATCAGGTCGAGATCGACGCTGCCCTTGTACCGCGCGAGTTCGTGGCGCTTGAGCCGGCCAATGCCATGTTCGGCGCTGAAGCTCCCCCGGAACTCGCGCACCAGGGTGTACACGGCATCGGCGACCTCCGCGGTGCGCGTGAGGAACGCGGCGGAATCACCGCCCGTGGGCTCGGAGACGTTGAAGTGCAGGTTGCCGTCGCCGACGTGGCCATACGTGAGCATGCGGCCGCCGGGCACGACGGCCAGGACCGCGGCGGTCGCGCGCTCGACGAACTCGGGCAACTGCGCGACGGGCACTGAAACGTCGTGCTTGATGCTGGCGCCTTCCCTGCGTTGCGCCTCGGGCACCGATTCGCGCACCCGCCACATCGCATCGCGCTGCGCACCTGATTCGGCGAACGTGGCATCGAGTACCCGGCCGTCATTCATCGACGCGACCAGCGTCTCCTCCAGGGTCGTGCGCAGGCTCGGATCGTCGCGCGATGTCGCGACCTCGCACAGGACGTACCAGTCGTGGGGCAGGTCGAGCGGATCGCGCACCCCCGGCACGTGCCGGGCGGCGAGCTCCACACCGAGTCGCGGCAGGAGTTCGAAGCTGGTGACCTCGTCGCCGGTGGCTGCGCGCAGCCGGCCAAGCAGCTCGACGGCGGCCGCCACGCCTGCGACCGCGACGAACGCGGTCGCGATGGTCCTGGGTGGCGGGTAGAGCTTCAGGCTGGCAGCGGTAATGATGCCGAGCGTGCCCTCGGCGCCCAGGAACAGGTGGCGCAGGTCATAGCCCGTGTTGTCCTTGCGCAGGCTCTTGAGCCCGTCGAGGACGCGGCCGTCCGGCAGGACGACCTCGAGCCCCAGCACCAGCTCGCGCGCGACGCCGTACCTGAGCGCCGCGAGGCCGCCGGCATTCGTCGAGAGATTGCCGCCGATCTGGCAACTGCCCTCGGAGCCGAGCGCGAGCGGAAAGAGACGACCCGCGCGCTCGGCCGCCTGCTGGACGTCCGCGAGCACGCAGCCGGCCTCGACCGTGATCGAGAAGTTCGCTGCGTCCACTTCGCGGATGCGGTTCATGCGACGCATGGCGACCACGATCTCGCGTCCCGACGCGTCGGGCGTGGCGCCGCCGCAGTAACTCGTGTTCCCACCGTGTGGGACAACGCCGATCCCGGCCTCGTTGCAGATTGCGAGCACGGCCGCGACCTCTGCGGTCGATCGTGGCAGGGCCACGAGCCGGGTCGCACCACGGAAGAGCCCGCGGAAGTCGACCAGGTAGGGCGCGACTTCATCGGGCGCCTGCAGGCAGGCGTCGACGCCGAGCGCCTGGCGGATGCGGTCGATGGCGGCGTCGAGTGTTATGCCGGCACCGGCAGGCGGCAATTCGGCTTGGTCAACAGGATCTGCAGGTCGCCCATCTGGCGCTCGTGGCAGCCGCCTTCGCAATAGCTCAAGTAGAAGTCCCACATGCGGATGAAGGCATCCGGGTAACCGAGTCGGCGCACTTCCGGCAGGCGTGCGAAGAAGTTCTCGCGCCACACGCGCAGGGTCGTTGCGTAGTGCGGCCCGATGTCCTCCATGTGGAAGACTTTCATGTCCGTGACCCTGCGTACGGAGTCGGCGATCACCGAGACCGACGGCAGGAAGCTGCCCGGGAAGATGAACCGCTGGATGAAGTCGATGCCCCTGGCCGCCGACTCGTAGAGCTGGTCGCGGATGGTGATCGCCTGCAGCAGCATGGCGCCATTGGACTTGAGCAGACGCGAGCACTGCCCGATGTAAGTGTCGAGGAACTGATGGCCAACGGCCTCGATCATCTCGACCGACACCATCTTGTCGTACTGGCCTCGCAGGTCCCGGTAGTCGTCCATCAGGAGGGTGATACGGTCGCCGAGACCGGCAGCGCGGATCTTCTCGGCGGCCCAGTCGTGCTGCTCGCGCGAGATCGTCGTGGTCGTGACACAGCAACCGTAGTTTTTCGCGGCGTGCATCGCGAGCCCGCCCCAGCCCGTGCCGATCTCGACCAGATGGTCGGAGGGCGACAGCCTGAGCTTGCGGCAGATCCGCTCGAACTTGGCGATCTGCGCCTCGTTGAGCGTCGAGTCATCGCGTTCGAAGACGCCGCAGGAATAGGCCATCGTTTCGCCGAGGAACAGCGCAAAGAGCTCGTTGCCCAGGTCGTAATGCGCGGCGATGTTGCGCTTGCTGCCGTCGGGACTGTTGCGATTCAGGAAGTGCAGCAGCCGCCGCAGCGGGGCGGTCGCGATCGCCGAGCCGCTGTCGATCGCATTCAGCACGTGGCGGTTCCGGATGAAGATCCGCACCAGCGACGTCAGGTCGTCGCTGCGCCAGAACCCTCGCATGTAGGCCTCGCCGCCGCCTGTCGTGCCGCCGAAGGCCACGTCGGCGTAGGTCTGCGGGTGCAGCACCTCGATGGTTGCGTGCAGGTCGAACGCGGCGTCCCTGCGCCCGAATCGCCGGCGCTCGGAACCATCGACGACGGTGACCTCGCCACGTTCCAGGCCGGCGAGCTTCGCCAGGAACAGCCTGCGGCCTAAGCGCTGCAGCCAGGAATCGGTGCCGGAGCCGGCACCGGCGAGTTCGGCGGGGACGATTGTGGGCTTCATGGCGTGCTCCGGGGCGAAACCAGGGCCTTGCGAAAGGCTCGGGTCTCGGCCGCCGCCTGTCAAGCCCCGCTCAGGGGGCGCCGGCCTGCGGGCTCAGCCGGGCTGGGCGCGCAACGCGGCGATGCGTTCCTCGAGCGGCGGGTGCGTCATGAACAGGCGCTTGAGCCCGGTCCCGATCCCACCTGATATCCCGAATGCGGCCATCTTGTCCGGCAGCGGGCCGGCATGGCGCTGCTGCAGCCGCTCGAGCGCGCCGATCATAGGTTGCCGACCGGCGAGCCGCGCGCCGCCCGCATCGGCCCGGAACTCGCGCTGGCGTGAGAACCACATGACGATGATCGTCGCGAGCAGGCCCAACACGAGTTCGGCGACGATCGTCGTGATCCAGAACGCCGGGCCATGGCCTTCCTCGTTGCGGAACACCACGCGATCGACCGTGTGGCCGATGACCCGGGCGAGGAAGATGACGAAGGTGTTCACGACGCCCTGGATGAGCGCGAGCGTCACCATGTCGCCGTTCGCAACGTGGCTCACCTCATGCGCGAGCACGGCTTCGGCTTCCTGCTGCGACATGCTCTGCAGGAGGCCGCTGCTGACCGCCACCAGCGCGGCGTCGCGGCGCGCGCCCGTGGCGAAGGCATTGGGTTGTGGTGACTCGAAGATGCCGACCTCGGGCATGCCGATGCCGGCCTGCTGCGCCTGTGCTCGCACCGTGTTCAGGAGCCAGCTCTCGGTCGAATTTGCCGGGTGGCCGATGACCCGCACGCCCATCATGCGCTTCGCCGACCATTTCGAGATGGCGAGCGAGATGAACGATCCGGCGAAGCCGAACACGGCGGCGAAGATCAGCAAGGCACCCAGGTTCAACCCCGTTCCGGACTCGTCGAGGATGCTCTCGATCCCGAGCAGCCGCAGCACGATGCCGAGCAGCACGACGATGGCGAGGTTAGTGGCCAGGAACAGCAGGATGCGCTTCATTCATCGATCTCCGGGGGGTCGTCGCGCCGTCATTGGGGCATCGGCAAGGGTTTCAAGCCGAGGAGCCCGTCACTCGCGGTCGCGGTACTCGTCGTCCTCGTCGTCGTAGTCCTCGTCATCGTCCTCGTCGTCGTCCCAGTCGTCATCGTCCTCGTCCTCGTCCCAGTCGTCGTCTTCCTCGAGGTCATCCTCGTCGTCGTCATCGTCCGCCCAGCCTTCCGGCCCCTCGGCCAGGTCCAGGTCCAGCTCGTGCCAGGCATCGAGATCGAGTTCCTCGATCTCGCGATCCAGCCACTGGATGCGAACGATGACGTTGTCGGGGTCAACGCTCAGCACCTTGAAGGTCTCCTCCCGGTCGAGATCTTCGTACCATTGCCCCGGGGTCGGGTCGAAATCGCGGCTCACACGTAGCTCCTCGACTTGAATTCAGCATTTGACGGCCATTCGCAAACAACTATACGTGCCGCTCCGGACGGCAGGCAACCGGGAAGCTGCGACCGCGGCCGGCGGCGGCCTCAAGTAGAATTCCGAGCGTTACCACTGACTGGACGACCCATCCGTGCATTCCTACCGCGCTCCGCTCCGCGACATTCGTTTCGTCGTGCACGAGGTCCTCGACTTCGAGGACCACTACCGGTCCTTCGGCCGCGACGACCTGAGCCGCGACCTGCTGGAGGGCATCCTCGAGGAGGGGGCGAGGTTCGCCGAGGACGTGCTGGCGCCGACCAACCGGGTCGGCGATGAGCACGGGCTCGTCTTCGAGGCGGGGCGGGTGCGCACGCCGCCCGGCTTCAAGGACGCCTACGAGCGCTATTGCCGCGACGGATGGATCACCATGACCCAGGACCCGCGCTGGGGTGGGCAGGGGCTGCCCGGCGGCTTCGCGCTCGGATTCAGCGAAATGCTGATCTCCGGGAACATGGCCTGGAAGATGTACTCCGGGCTGACCGAGAGCGCGGCGCACACGATCGAGGCGCATGCCAGCGAGGAGCTGAAGGCGCGTTACCTGCCGAAGATGGTCGCCGGCGAATGGACCGGCACGATGTGCCTGACGGAGGCACATTGCGGAACCGACCTCGGGCTCCTGCGGACGCGCGCCGAGCCGCGCGGCGACGGCAGCTACGCCATCACCGGCACGAAGATCTTCATCAGCTGCGGCGAGCACGACCTGTCACGCAACATCGTGCACCTGGTGCTGGCGCGGCTGGTCGATGCGCCCGCGGGCACGCGCGGCATCAGCCTGTTCCTGGTCCCCAAGCTCATGCCCGATGCGGACGGGGCGCCGGGCCGGGCGAATGGGGTCAGCTGTGGCTCGATCGAGCACAAGATGGGCATCCATGCCTCGCCCACCTGTGTCATGCATTTCAACGACGCCGTGGGCTGGCTGGTCGGCAAGCAGAACGAAGGGCTTGCCTGCATGTTCACGATGATGAACCACGCGCGGCTCGGCGTGGGGCTGCAGGGACAGGGACTCTCGGAGCTCGCCTGGCAATCATCCGTCGCCTATGCAAACCAGCGCCTGCAGGGCCGTTCCTTGAGCGGCTCGCGCGTGCCGGGCAAGGCGGCGGACCCGATCATCGTTCACCCGGACGTGCGCCGCATGCTCTTGACGCAGAAAGCCTTCGTCGAGGGCGGGCGGCTGCTCGCCTTCCTGACCGGCCGCGAGATGGACAGCGCTGAGTTGAACCCGGATGTCGAGGCGAGGCGGCGCTCGAGCGAGCTCATCGCGTTCCTGACACCCATCGTCAAGGCCTTCTTGACCGACGCGGCCGTCGAGGTCGCGAGCCTCGCCGTGCAGATCCACGGCGGCCACGGGTTCATCCGCGAGACCGGGGTGGAGCAGCTGATGCGCGATGCGCGGATCACACCGATCTACGAGGGCACGAACGGCATCCAGGCCCTCGACCTGCTCGGCCGCAAGGTGTTCGGCACCGCCGGCAAGAGCCAGCAGGCGATGGCCACGCGCCTCCGGGAGTCGATCGCGAGATTCGGCGCCGTTCCCGAGCTGGCGGGTTTCGCCGCGGATCTCGCACGACGCATCGATGACTGGGATGAACTGACCGTGAGCCTCGGCAAGGCGGCGACGGCCAACGCGGACGAGATCGGCGCGGCCGCGGTGGACTACCTGCAGGTCTCGGGATACCTGTGCCTGGGCTGGTGCTGGCTGGTCGCAGCCGGTGTCGCGGCGCGTCGTATCGCCGACGGCGCTGAGGAGGCGGATTTCTACCGGGCGAAACTGGTTACCGCTCGGCATTATTTCGAACGCATGCTGCCGCGCGCCGATGCGCATGCCGCGGCCGCGCGGTCCGGCGCCGCGGGCCTGATGGCGCTGCCTGCGGAGCACTTCACCTTCACATGAACGCCGCCGTGGTCAATGCAGCGCAGCGGCTGAGCGAGGCGCGACGCGTCGTAGTCAAAGTCGGCTCGGCGCTGCTGGTCGACGCGGCCAGCGGCCGGCTCAACCGGGCCTGGCTCGAGGCGCTCGCCCTGGACCTCGTGGACCTGCGCAAACGCGGACAGGAGCTCGTGATCGTTTCCTCGGGCGCGATTGCGCTGGGGCGTGGCCAGCTCGGACTGCCCGCCGGAAAGCCGCGGCTCGAGGAGAGCCAGGCGGCGGCGGCGGTCGGCCAGATCCGGCTGGCACACGCCTGGAAGGAGGTGCTCGAGCACCATGGCGTGACCGTGGCGCAGGTTCTCCTGACCCTGGGCGATACGGAACAACGGCGACGCTACCTGAACGCGCGCAGCACGCTCTTCACCCTGCTGCGCCTGGGCGCGGTGCCGGTAATCAATGAGAACGACACGGTCGCGACCGCCGAGATTCGCTATGGCGACAACGACCGGCTGGCGGCGCGGGTGGCGCAGATGCTGAGCGCCGACTGCCTGGTGCTTTTGTCGGACGTCGACGGGCTCTACAGCACCGATCCCGCGCGCGACCCGGCCGCGCGCTTCGTCCCGGAGGTGCTGCGGATCACGCCGGAGATCGAAGCCATGGCCGGCGGTGCCAGTTCCGGCGTGGGGTCCGGCGGCATGGGCACCAAGCTCGCGGCGGGAAAGATCGCGCTCTCCGCAGGCTGTCACATGTGTGTCGCGAGCGGGCGCGACGCGCATCCACTGCGCCGCATCGAGTCAGGAGCCCGCTGCACCTGGTTCATTGCCGAGGCCACGCCCCTGACGGTGCGCAAGCAGTGGATCGCGGGCAGCCTGCAGCCGGTGGGCGAGCTGCAGGTGGACGAGGGCGCTGCGCGCGCGCTGCGCGACGGCCGCAGCCTCCTGCCCGCCGGTGTCTCGCGCGTCACGGGCCGCTTCGATCGCGGCGACGCAGTGGTGGTTCGCGGTCCGGACGGCGTCGAGATCGCACGCGGGCTCGCCGCCTATTCGAGCTCGGATGCCGAGCGCATCCGCGGGCGCCGCAGCCAGGAACTCGAATCGCTGCTCGGATTTCGCGGCCGCGACGAGATGATCCACCGCGACGATCTGGTCCTTAGTTGACCAGCTTCAGGTCCACGAGGCTCCTCGCCATTGCCGCAGCAGCCTCAGCCGCCGGTATGAACGTCATTCCGAGCGCCTGGCGGGTCTGGGCGTTGTCCACTCTGAACTCCCTGCCGAGGTCGGGAATCGATTGCCGTGCCGTGGCATCGAAGAAGCCGACCAGTTTCACGACCCAATCCGGCAGCACCCGGGACGGCACCTTGCGGGCTGCCTCGCCCAGTTGCGCCCTGATCGCGCGCGCGATGTCGATCATCCACACCGACCCTGCGGTGCCCAGGTAGCGCCCGCCGCTCGGCGCGCTCGTCTCGAGCGCGAGACGGTGCATGCGTGCGACGTCACGAACGTCCACGCACGGTAAC
>Ga0299906_10003194_pt1 | contig 13529 bp, 11 predicted proteins | sample RVTome_14_FD_200259 | JGI IMG/M metagenome (GOLD analysis project Ga0299906, IMG submission 200259) | Soil microbial communities from uranium-contaminated site in the Upper Colorado River Basin, Wyoming, United States - RVT145D125 (version 2) ...
CCCGGGCGGTCGCGGTGGGTGCGCTGCGCTACTTCATGCTCCGCTTCTCGCGCACGCGCATCATCACCTTCGACATGGAGGAGGCGCTCGCCTTCACCGGCGAGACCGGCCCCTACCTGCAGAACGCCGTGGTGCGCGCCCGCAACATCTTCGGCAAGCTCGCCGCGGAGGGGCACGACCCGAAGGCGCTCGTCGCCCGCGCGCGCTCGCTCGACCAGGGCGCGTTCCTGACCGGCGAGGAGGGTGACCTCGCATGGTCGCTGCTGCTGCTGATGGCGCGCAGTGAAGAGGTGGCGGAGCAGGCGATCGCGGCCGAGGACGTGGCGCTCGTCGCCAAGCACGCCTTCGCCGTGGCGCAGGCGTTCCACTCCTACTACCAGAAGCCCCAGCACTCGCTGCTGCGCGCGGCGAGCGAGGACTTGCGTGCCAGCCGCGCGCTCGTGGTCGACGCGTTCGTGCACCAGATGGAAGTCCTGCTGGGCCTGCTCGGGATTCCGATACCGGAGCGGATGTGACGCGCCCGGTCATAGGCATCACGCTCGGGGACGGCGACCGGCCGGGCTACACTTCGATGCGCGCCGACTACGTCCGCTCGGTGGAGCGCTCGGGCGCCTTGCCCCTGGTGCTGCCGACGCTCGCGCCCGAGCACGCGGAGGCCGTGCTCGACCGCCTCGACGGCCTCGTGCTCTCGGGGGGCGTCGACGTCGATCCCGCGCTCTACGGGCGGCCGCGCCATCCGAAGCTCGGGCGCGTCGACCGCGAGCGGGACGCCTTCGAGCTGGCGCTCACGCGCCACGCCCTGCGGCGCGACCTGCCGCTCCTTGCTGTCTGCCGGGGACAGCAGGTGTTAAACGTTGCGGCCGGGGGAACGCTGATCCAGGACATCCCGTCAGAATTAGAGGGAGCAGTGACGCACGCGGCACCAGGTCGTCGGACTCGTCGGTCGCACCCGGTCGAGGTGGTCGGAGCGTCGAAGCTCCGCGAGATCCTCGGTGCGGGTCCGCTTTCCGTGAACAGCTTTCACCACCAGGCGATCGATCGGCTCGGCGAGGGCCTGAGCGTCACGGGACGCTGCCCCGAAGACGGCGTGATCGAGGCCGTAGAGATGAAGGACCGCTCGTTCGTGCTGGGCGTGCAGTGGCATCCCGAGTCGTTCTGGAAGGAGCCCGTTTCGTTCCAGGCGCTCTTCGACGCCCACAGCACGGCCTCTCGCGTTTGCTGCATGGTGAGGTCGCGGTAGCGCAATGGCTTCCCCGATCGCCCTCGCGCTGCTGCTGGCCACCGCCCCGGGCGAGTCGCCGGCGCCGCCGCTGCTGGCGATCAAGTGGGAGAAGAAGTTCGACGAGGCGGTCAAGAAGGCCAGGCGCTCGGGAAAGCCGCTGGTCGTGGACTTCTGGGCCGAGTGGTGCGGCTGGTGCCACCGTCTCGACCGCACCACCTACGCCGATCCCGCGGTGATCCGGCGCGCGCAGGAGTTCGTCGCGGTCAAGGTCAACACCGAGGGCTCGCGCCGCGAGCTCGAGGTGAGCACGAAGTACGGCGTGCGCTCGCTGCCGACGATCCTGTTCCTCTCTCCCCAGGGCCGCCAGCTGTTCCGCGTGAACGGCTTCCAGGGCCCGGGCCAGTTCCCGCGCACGCTCGACGCGGCGCACCACGTGGCCGGCCGCGTGATCGCCTGGGAAGCGGCGCTCGAGGCCGATCCGCAGGACGCCGCCGCAGCGCTCGGGCTCGGCAGGCACCTCTACGAGCAGGAGTACTTCGACGAAGCGCAGGGCCTGCTGCGCACGGCCGTGGTCCACGACTCGGGAGCACGCGTCGACCAGCGGCGCGAGGCGCGCATGCTGCTCGCCATCCTCGCCCACGTGACGCGCGACTTCGGCGAGGCGGAGCGCCTGGTGAAGGAAGCGCTCTTGCTCGGCCCCGATCCGGACGAGCAGCCGCGGCTGCTGTTCGTGCTGGGCCGCACCTACGTCTCCGCGGGCCGGCAAGAAGAGGGCGTCGCCACCTTCGAGGTGATCGTGCGGCAGTTCCCGCAGAGCCCGATCGCGCAGAAGGCCAAGGAGACGCTCACCAGCCTGCGCGCCCGCCGCTAGGCGCGAGCGCGCCCTTGCGCAGCAGGCCGATCTGGCCGCTGTGGTACACGGTGTGCCGGATGGCCGCCCGCACCTGGAAGTGCCTGTCGAAGGGCCGGCCCAGGATCGGCGCCGCCAGCTCCGCGTCGGAAAGCCGGGAAACGCGCGCCGTGAGCGCCCGGTGTGCCGCGAAGAGGGCCTGCGTCGCCTCCGCCCAGGCGTGTGACGTGGGCTGCGGAGCTGCCGGGCAGTCCCCCGCTTCCGGCTCCTCGACCGCCGTTCCCTCCAGCCGCCGGCGGAACACGTCCGTCCACGCAGTCACGTGCAGGACCAGCTCCCAGATCGTGTGGGCCCCGGGGACGGGACGCGCCGCGGCGCCTTCCACCGACACAGCGTCGAGCAGCTCGTGGAGCGTGGGCCCGTGCCAGTTGTCGCCTTCGGCCAGCGTTTCGAGCTCTCGGGCCAGCTCCGCGCCCTGCGCGCCGCTCGCGTGCGGCCCGCCCTCCGCCACCACGTCGAAGTGCTCGACGTGGGGGTCGAGCGTCTTGAGGAAGCGTCCGTCCTCCGGGTAGTAGCGAGCCCGCTCCGGCTCGTCGCCGGCGAAGCGACGGATTGCCTCCATCGAGTCCCACAGCGACAGCACGCGGAAAAGCACCTCGTCGCCTTCCCGGCGCCGGAGCACGTACACGCCCCGGTTCCCGCTCGTGGCCAGAAGGTCCTTGACCCCGGTGCGCCGGACGTACTCCGCGTACGCTTCGGCCTGCTCTGCCTTCGTGAGACCGTCCCAGCTTCTCGCGATCATCGCCCGACCCCCCGCCGCACTACGGCTTTTGTAACCATCTAACGTCGATTTGACAGTTACAAGCTAATCCACGCCTCGTAACCTGTCAAGTGCCACTTCGTGGGTTACCATGGACACACGCTTGACCACGCCCAGCTCCTCCGCGGCAACCATGAAGCTCGTCGGCGGCGATCCCTGTCTCGATTTCGTCAACTCGGTCGGCGGACGCGTGGGGGTCGCGGATGGTGTCCGGGTGCGCGTGCGGGCCGACAAGCTCGCCGCCTACCATGATCTCGCGGCGTGGAGCGTACACGCCGGGCTCGTCGGCGAGAGCGCGGGCCGGGGCCTCGTCCGACTCGCCGCCGCGCGACCCCGCGAGGCGAGAGCGGCGCTCGGCCGGGCGCTGGAGTTACGGGAGGCGCTCTACCGCACGCTGCGGGCGCTGATGCTGGACCGGGTTCCGGCGCCCGCCGACCTGGCCGTGCTCAACGCCGAGATCGCTGCCTGTCGCAGCCGCGAGCGGCTGGCCGCCCGGCCCCAGGGACTGCGCTGGGAATGGCGCGACGCGGCGCGACAGCTCGAGTCACCCTTGTGGCCGGTCGTGCGCGCCGCGGCGGCGCTGCTGACGTCCCCGGAGCTGGCGCGCCTGCGGCAGTGCGGCGGCGACGACTGCGGCTGGCTGTTCCTCGACGGGAGCCGCAACCGAAGCCGCCAGTGGTGCACGATGGAAGACTGCGGCAACCTCTCCAAGGTACGGCGCTTCCGGGAGCGGCACGCCCGCGCCCGCACTTAGTCCAGGAACTCGAGCACCAACCGCGCCACCTCCTCCGGCTTCTCCTCCTGCGGCATGTGGCCGCAGGCCGGGATCACCAGCTTGCGCGCGCCGTCGATGCCCTCCACGAACCGGTCGGCGTGAGCGAGCGGGATCCAGCGGTCGTCGTCGCCCCAGACCACGAGCGTCGGGGCCGTGACGTCGCCGAGCACCTCGGCCACACGCGAGCGGCCGGCGTCGAACGAGGCCCCGAGCGAGCGCAAAGCAACGAAAGTGCCCGGCCGTTGCGCCGGCGCCAGGTACTCCGAGACACGCTCCTCGGTCACGAGCGCGTCGTCGTGGAACACCTGGCGCAGTGATCGCTCCACGAGCAGGCGCTTGCCGGGCAGCAGGCCGAGGACGGGCGCCGCCCACGACGTGGTGAGCCGGACCATGAAGGGTCTCGCCTCCGGCTCCATGTTGAAGCCCGCCGCGTCGAGCAGGACGAGCCGGCTCACGCGCAAAGGCGCCGTGGCGGCCACGATCGCCGCGGTCGCCCCGCCCATGCTGTTTCCGACGAGCGCCGCCCGCTCGATTCCGAGGCGGTCCATCAGGCCGATCACCGCCTCCGGAAAGGCCTCCAGCGAAAGGTCGGCCGGGCGATCCGATCCGCCGAAGCCCGGCAGGTCGAGTGCGATGACGTCGTGGCGCGCCGCGAGGGCCGGGATCACGTCCTTCCAGGTGTAGATCGACGAGCCGAAGCCATGGATCAGCACGACGCTGGAACCCGTGCCCGCGCGCACGAGGCGCACGCGCTGCGTGGCGACGGTCTCGTAGCGAGCCAGAAGGCCTGCGGCGGCCAGCCAGGAGCCGGGGGTGACCGGCGGGCGGTCGTACCGGGCAGCGGCGCCCAGGGCGACGGCCAGAAGCAGCAGGACGACAACGAGCGTCCGGCGCACCCGACTCACTCCCCGATCAGGCGCCGCAGCTCGGGAAGCCCCGCGACGAGCGCTTCCTCGCCGGCCGCGGCGAACGACGGGATGCGCGTCGGCCGCATCCAGCCCGACTCGCCGATCGCCGGCGAGATCACGAGGTCGGCGCCGACGAGCTCCGATCGGGTCCGTCCGCGCACGAGCGTGAGCCCGGCCCGGAGAGCGATCGCGATGAACGAGTCGGCCGCGGGCCAGCGTCCGCCGGCGTTGCAGTCGATCGCCATCACGACGCCGTCGTCTCCCGCCAGCTCGCGCGCGAGCCGGACGGGCACCACCTCGGTCACGCCCCCGTCCACGAGCCGCCGGCCGTTCCACACGAACGGCGGAAACACCCCGGGGAAGCTGCACGACGCGCGGACTGCGTCGCGCACGCTGCCCTCACGGAACACGACGCCCTCGCCCGAGTCGACGTCCGTCGCCAGCACCACCAGCGGCACCCGCAGGCCCTCGAAGCTCGCCACCGGGACGAACTCGTCGATCAGCGCCCCGAGCCGGCTGCCGGAGAGCAGCCCGCCGCCCCACCCGCGCACCCACATCCACGGGTGCAGGCGCGAGGCCTGGTCCACCAGCCGGTCGAGGTCGGCGCCGCCCGCCCAGGCCGCGGCTACCAGCGCTCCCCCGCTGACACCCGCGACACCGGCCACGCGTACCCCCGCGCGCTCGAGCCCGAGCAGCACTCCGGCGTGGGCCGCGGCATGCGCGCCGCCCCCGGAAAGCGCGAGGTAGAGGGGCTTCACGAGGAGCGATGCGAAACGGGTGCCGCCGGGGCGACCGACGCGCCTCGGGCGAGCGCGTGGATCTCCTGCAGTGACAGCACGTCGGTCGTATTCTCGCGCAGCGCGCGGATCGCCTGCACGGTGGCCGCCGTAGCCGTGAGCGTCGTGACCACCAGCACGTTGTGCAGCGTCGCGCTCTTGCGGATGGCGCTGTCGTCGTAGAACGACTCGCGCCCGAGCGGCGTGTTGAAGACGATGCGGATCTTGCCGTCCTTGATCTGGTCGACGATGTTGGGACGGCCCTCCAGCACCTTGTAGACCATCTCCGCCTCGACACCGTGCGCGTTCAGGTACTCGGCCGTGCCGCGCGTCGCCACGATGTGCAGGCCCATCTCGTCGAGCGCCCTGGCGTGCGGCAGCACCCCGGGCTTGTCGAAGTCGTTCACCGAGATGAACACCGTGCCCGAGGTCGGGATGTGGTAGCCGGCGGCCTGCTGCGACTTGGCGAAGGCGAGCCCGAAGTCGTTGGAGATCCCCATCACCTCGCCGGTGGACTTCATCTCCGGGCCGAGCAGGATGTCGGCGCCCGGGAACTTCAGGAACGGGAACACCGACTCCTTGACGAAGATCCGTTCGACCGTCAGGTCCTCGAGCAGGCCCTGGGCCGCGAGCGAGCGGCCGGCCATGATCCGGGCAGCCACCTTGGCGAGCGGCACTCCGGTGGCCTTGCTCACGAACGGCGTCGTGCGCGAGGCGCGCGGGTTGACCTCGAGCACGTAGACCACGTCGTTCTTGATGGCGTACTGCACGTTCATCAGGCCGCGCACCGAGAGCGCCAGGCCGAGCTCGCGGGTATAGCGGCGAATCGTCTCGAGGTGCGGCGGCGCGATCTTGTACGTCGGCAGGACCATCGCCGAGTCGCCCGAGTGGATCCCCGCCTGCTCGATGTGCTGCAGGATGCCGCCGATCACCACGCGCTCGCCGTCGCCGAGCGCGTCGACGTCCACCTCGAAGGCGTCCTCCAGGAAGCGGTCGATCAGGATCGGGTGCTCGGGCGAGGCCTTGACCGCCTCGCGCACGTACTCCTCGAGCCGGCTCGCGTCGTACACGATCGCCATCGCGCGCCCGCCGAGCACGTAGGAGGGCCGCACCAGCACGGGATAGCCGATGCGCGCGGCCACCTGCTTCGCCTCCTCGAGCGAAACGGCCGTGCCGCTCTCGGGTTGCCGGATCCCGAGCTCGTCCAGGAGGGCGCTGAAACGCTTGCGGTCCTCGGCGATGTCGGTGGCGTCCGGGCTGGTGCCGAGGATCTTCACTCCGGCCTCGTGGAGCGGCACCGACAGCCGCAGCGGCGTCTGGCCGCCGAACTGCACCACCACCCCCTCCGGCTGCTCCTTCTCGATGACGTTCATCACGTCCTCGAACGCGAGCGGCTCGAAGTACAGCCGGTCGGAGGTGTCGTAGTCGGTCGACACCGTCTCGGGGTTGCAGTTGACCATGATGGTCTCCCACCCCTCCTCCTTGAAGGCGAAGGAGGCGTGGCAGCAGCAGTAGTCGAACTCGATGCCCTGCCCGATGCGGTTGGGGCCGCTGCCGAGGATCACGACCTTCCTCCGGTCGCTGGGCGCGGCTTCACACTCGCGCTCGTAGGTCGAGTACATGTAGGGCGTGAAGGACTCGAACTCGGCCGCGCAGGTGTCGACGCGCTTGTAGACGGGCACGATGCCGGCCGCGAGGCGGGCGGCCCGCACCTGCTTCTCGGTCTTGCCGGCGATCTGCCCGATCCGGACGTCCGAGAACCCCATGCGCTTGGATTCACGCAGCAGAGGGGCAGCCACGGCTGGGGCCATCGTCTCCGCGGGGGACCGGGATCCCGTGACGGGTCCTTCGGCCTGACTGGCGACCCGTCCCGGGAGCCTTCCGGCTCCCCCGCTACCCGTGGCCTCTGGCGCAGGGGCTGCATGGCGCAGCGAAGCCGAGAGCAGCTCCAGTTCCTTCCCGATGCCTGCGGCCATCAGCTTCTCCAGGTCGACGATCTGCTGGATCTGGTCGAGGAACCAGGGGTCGATCCCGGTCATGCGGAAGATCTCGTCGTGGGCCCAGCCGAGGTCGAGCGCGCGCTTGACGTAGAAGATCCGGTCGGGATCCGGGGTGAGCAGCTTCTCCTTGATGCGCGCGTCGTCGAGGTCCTGGCGCGCGAAGCCGGAGACCCCGGTCTCGAGCCCGCGCAGCCCCTTCTGCAGCGCTTCCTTGAAGCTGCGGCCGATCGCCATCACCTCGCCCACCGACTTCATCTGGGTGCCGAGCGCGGGGCTCGCGTCCTTGAACTTCTCGAACGCCCAGCGCGGGATCTTCACCACCACGTAGTCGATCACGGGCTCGAACGACGCCGGCGTCACGCGCGTGATGTCGTTCTGGATCTCGTCCAGGTGATAGCCGATCGCGAGCAGCGCCGCGATCTTCGCGATCGGGAAGCCGGTCGCCTTGCTCGCGAGCGCGGACGAGCGCGAAACGCGCGGGTTCATCTCGATCACGGTCAGCCGGCCGCTCTTCGGGTCGACCGCAAACTGGATGTTCGAGCCGCCCGTCTCGACGCCGACCTCGCGGATGATCGCGCGCGCGGCGTTGCGCATCACCTGGTACTCGCGGTCGGTCAGCGTCTGGGCGGGCGCCACCGTCACCGAGTCCCCCGTGTGGATGCCCATCGGGTCGAAGTTCTCGATCGAGCAGATCACCACGAAGTTGTCGGCCTTGTCCCGCATCACCTCGAGCTCGTACTCCTTCCAGCCGACGAGCGACTCCTCGATCAGCACCTGGTGCACGGGCGAGAGGTCGATGCCGCGGCCCGCGAGCTCGAGGAACTCCTCGAGGTTGTAGGCGATGCCGCCGCCGGTGCCGCCGAGCGTGAAGGAGGGCCGGATCACCGCGGGCAGCCCCGTGAGCTCGAGCACCTGCTTCGCCTGCTCGAGGTTGGTGGCGAAGCCGCTTTGCGGCACGTCGAGCCCGATCCGGGCCATCGCTTCCTTGAAGAGCTGGCGGTCCTCGCCCACCTCGACCGCCCGGCGCGAGGCGCCGATCAGGCGCACGCCGAGCCGGTCGAGCACCCCGCGCCGCGACAGCTCGACGGCGAGGTTGAGTGCCGTCTGGCCGCCGACCGTGGGCAGGAGCGCGTCCGGCCGCTCGCGTTCCAGGATCGCCTCGACCGCCTCCGGCGTGAGCGGCTCGATGTAGGTGCGGTCCGCGTACTCCGGGTCCGTCATGATCGTCGCCGGGTTGGAGTTGACGAGCGAGACGCGCAGGCCCTGCTGCTTGAGCACCTTGATCGCCTGGGTGCCCGAGTAGTCGAACTCGCAGGCCTGCCCGATCACGATCGGCCCCGAGCCGATCACCAGCACCGAGCGGATGGAAGGGTCCCTCGGCATCGCCTCTCAGGCCTCCCGGCGCGCGCGCATCATCTGTACGAACTCCTCGAAGAGGTAGTGGCTGTCGTGGGGCCCGGGGCTCGCCTCCGGGTGGTACTGGACCGAGATCACCGGGCGGTCCTTCATCCGGAAGCCCTCGACCGTCCCGTCGTTCAGGTTCTTGTGCGTCAGCACGAAGCCCGGCTTCCCGAACAGCTCCGGGTCGACGCAGAAACCGTGGTTCTGCGAGGTGATCTCGACCTGGCCGGTCGCGAGGTTCTTCACCGGGTGGTTGGCTCCGCGGTGGCCGAACTTGAGCTTGTAGGTCCGGCCGCCGCAGGCGAGGCCGAGGATCTGGTGGCCGAGGCAGATGCCGAAAGTGGGCAGCCGCTCGACGAACACCTTGGCCGCCTCGATCGCGTAGGTGCAGGGCTCCGGATCCCCCGGCCCGTTCGACAGGAAGATGCCCTCGGGAGCGAGGGCGAGCGCCTCCTTGGCCGAGGTGGTCGCTGGCACCACCGTCACGTCGCAACCCGCGGCCGCCAGGTTGCGCAGGATGCTGTGCTTCATCCCGAAGTCGTAGGCCACCACGCGGAAGCGCCGTCCGGCTGGTCGCGCAGCGCCCGCGCCTTGTCCCTTCAGCACCGGCACGAGGTGGCCCGCGGCGCTGCGGCCTTCGGCCGCGGGATCGAAGGCCCACGGCTTGGCGCAGGTGACCTCGCGCGCGAGGTCGAGACCCACCATCGAGCGCGAGCCGCGCGCCTTCCGCAGCAGCGAGTCCGGGTCGGGGTCGAGCGCCGAGACGACGCCGCGCTTGGCGCCGTGCGTGCGCAGGTGCCGGGTCAGCGCGCGCGTGTCGATCTCGCTGATCCCGACGATGCCGTGCTGGTCGAGGTAGCCGCCGAGCGTGCCCGAGGCGCGCCACGACGAGACCACCGCCGAGGCTTCGCGCACGATGAAGCCCGCGACCTGTGGCCGCGCCGACTCGACGTCCTCGCGGTTGACGCCGTAGTTGCCGATGTGGGGATAGGTCATGGTGACGATCTGGCCGGCGTAGGAGGGGTCCGTCAGCACCTCCTGGTAGCCGCAGAGCGCCGTGTTGAAGACCACCTCGCCCGTCGTCTCCCCGGCGCGGCCGAAGCACACCCCCTCGAAGAGAGTCCCGTCCTCGAGCGCAAGGAGCGCGCGCGGGCGCACGCCCGGCGACCGCTGGTCCGACGTTCGCCCTGTCATTCTCGAGCCCTAGCCCGGACTATTCATGAAGCCCGCCTGGCCCTGCTTCATGAATAGTCCGATCTGGTTGAGCACCAAGGACCTTACGCGCAGCAACCAAGGCCAACGCCGCATCCGCGCCCTCACACAATGGCTGGCTTCACCTGAGGTTCCTCATGGGCCGTCTGGCCGTTCCAGAACGGATCATTCACTCGGAGCATCACCGCGGCCTCGCGAATGATCCGGGCTAGAGCTTATCCGAAGACCCGCTCAGCCCGCGAGCCGGCCGACCACGTCGAGGTCCACGTCGCGCCCGACCAGCACCAGCACGTCGCCCGGCTGAAGCCGCTCGTCGCCGCCCGTCGCGAGCAGCAGGCTCTCGCCGCGCTTGATCGCCACCACCAGCACCTGGAAGCGCTTGCGGATCTCGAGCTCGGCGAGCGTTCTGCCCACGAACTCGACCGGCGCCTTCACCTCGACGAGGCTCGAGTCGCTCGCGAGCGGCAGGTATTCCACGATCGAGCGCAGGCCCAGGCCGCGCGCGACGCGCCGCGCGGTGTCGCGCTCGGGGTGCACGATCTCGGTGGCGCCGATCAGGTGCAACACCTTGCCGTGGTCCTCCGAGATCGCCTTCACCACGATCTCCTTCAGCCCCAGGTCGCGCAGGTAGAGCGTCACCAGGATGCTCGCGTCCATGCGCTCGCCGAGCGAGACGACGACGGCGTCGGCGTCGTGGATCCCGAGCGCCCGCAGCGTTTCCTGGTCGGTGCAGTCGGCCTCGATCGCCTGGGTCGAGACGTCGCGCAGGTCCTGCACGCGCTCCTTGTCCTGGTCGATCGCGACCACCTCGTGCCCGCGCGCGTGCAGCGTGCGGACGACCGTGGCTCCGAACTTCCCGAGGCCGATGACGGCGTAGCGTCCCATGACCCTTGCGCTCCTATCCCACCATGACGTTCTCTTCAGCGTAGCGGAAGCGGCCGCGCCGCTCGCGCGGGCTCATCGCCAGGATCAGCGTCAGCGGGCCCACCCGTCCCATGAACATCAGCGCGATCAACACCAGCTTGCTCGCGGCACCCAGGCCGGGCGTGATCCCGGTCGAGAGGCCGACGGTGCCGAAGGCCGAGACCGCCTCGAACATGAGCGCGACGAAGCGCGGGTTCGCGCGCTCATAGGGCACCCCGGCCGATTCTGCGAACACCAGCAGGCCGATCGCGAGCGAGACGAGCGCCCAGGCCAGCATGGCGAGCATCAGCGCCCGGTCCATCACCGCGTGCGGGATCGTGCGGTGGAAGACGCTGGCGCGCCCGCGGCCGCGCCAGCGAGCGACCACCAGCGCCACCAGCAGGCCGAAGGTGGTGGTCTTGATGCCGCCGCCGGTCGAGCCGGGCGAGGCGCCCACGAACATCAGGAAGATCGTGAAGAAGAGCGTCTCCGACGAGACCTGGCCGTAGTCGATCGTGTTGAAGCCAGCGGTGCGCGGTGTCACGGCCATGAACCAGGCCGCGAGCAGCCGCTCGCCCGGCGGCATGCCCCGCAGCACGTTGTTCCATTCGAGCACCAGGTAGACGAGGGCGGCGCCCGCAAGCAACGCAGCCGTCACCAGCAGCACCAGCCGCGTGTGCAGGGACGCCTGCGGCGGCCGAAGGCGCCGGAGCCGCGACGCGAGCTGGTCGCGCAGCTCCATGCTCGCCAGGAAGCCGAGCCCGCCCAACAACACGAGGCCGGTGATCCCGAGGTTGACGACGGCGTCGCCGCGATGGCGTGTCAGGCTGTCGGGGTAGAGCGAGAAGCCGGCGTTGCAGAACGCCGACACCGCGTGGAACACCGCCGACCAGAGCGCTCGCGCGGGCGCCTCGCTCTCGCTGAAGCGCAGCCACAGCACGAGCGCCCCGACGGCTTCGCTCGCCAGCGTGAACACCACCACGTGGCGCACCAGCCGGCGCACGCCGACGCTGGGCGTGTGGTGCATGGTGTCCTGGATCAGCGCGCGCCCGGTGAACGCCACCCGGCCGCCGAGGGCGATCCCGGCGAAGACCGCGAAGGTCATCAACCCGAGCCCGCCCACCTGGAACAGGCCGAGCACCACGGCCTGGCCGAAGGGCGAAAGACGCGAGCCCGTGTCGACCACGACCAGGCCGGTGACGCAGGTCGCGGAGGTGGCGGTGAAGAGCGCGTCGAGCAGGCTGAGCGGCTCCGCGGCGTGCGCCGCGGGAAGCGCGAGCAGAAAGGTCCCCAGCAGGATCACGAAGCCGAAGCTGCCGACCAGTAGCAGGGCGGGCGGCAGGCGGAGCAGGGAGCTCAGCGAATCGGTCCCATCCGGCCCAGGGGCCAGAAGCGGAAGACCGCGCGGCCGTAGATGTACTTCTCCGGCACCTCGCCCCAGCTGCGCGAGTCGTTGCTGCTGCGGCGGTGGTCGCCGAGCACGAAGTAGTAGCCCTTGCGAACCTCGGTCGGCGTGTGGCTGTCGTTGTCGCGGAAGCTCGCCGGCAGGTAGGGCTCCTTGACCGCGAGCCCGTTCACGACCAGCTCGCCGCCCCGGATCTCGACGCGGTCGCCCGGCAGCGCCACCACGCGCTTCACGAACGAGACCGAGGGGTCGCGCGGGTACCAGAACACCACAACGTCGCCGCGCTCGATCGGGCGGAACCGGTACACGAACTTGTTGACGACGATGCGCTCGCCGTCGAGCAGCAGCGGCTCCATGCTCGTGCCCTGCACGCGGAAGGCCTGCGCGACGAAAGCGATCAGGAAGAAGCAGAACAGCACCGCTACCGACAGGTCGTGGAGAAACTCCCAGCCCGCGCGCAGGAAGCGCTGCCGCACGCCCGCCTGCGCCGGCGCTGCCGCGACCTCGGCCGGCGCGAGCGCCAGCTCGGCCCCCGGCTCGCCCGGCCCGAGCCCCCGGCCGTCGAGGCTCACCGCCGGGATCCCTTCACGACCCGCGTGGACGCGATGCGGTCGTGCAGCCCGCGTCCGCCGAAGATCACCATCACGAAGCCGAGGCCCAGGCTGGCGGCCGAGAGCAGGTAGCCGAGCGCGCGCCGCAGCGCGCTCGCGAGCGGAATCGGCGAGCGGCCGTCGTCCGTCACCACCCGCAGCTCGAGCAGCTCCTTGCCCGGCGTCGCGCCCTTCACGCTCCAGAAGTAGACGTGGTACAGCACGCCCAGCAGCAGCGCGAGCGGCAGCAGCGTGACCGAGGCGATCACCGGCAAGAGCGCCACGTCCGACGGCGTGCGCGGGGTCTCGCGCGCCCACCAGTACCACACGACCGGCGCGAGCAGCACGGCCTGTCCCGAGGCGACGAAGACGGTGTCCACCACGAAGGCCGCCAGCCGGCTGGCGGGCTCCGCGAGCTCGGGCTCGCGGAGCGGGCCGGGGGCGGCCACCCGGCGCTCCCGCGGTGCCGGCCGCTCGAGGCGCGGCTCGACGTCGCTCGCCGGCTGCGGGATCGGCGTGGGCTGCGCGGCGGGCGCCATGGCCAGGGGGCCGCTCGCGCGGGGCGGCTGTTCCTGGGGCGTGATCGCCGCCGGTTGCGTGTCGCTGCGGTCCCGGCCTGCCCCCGAAGCCGCCGGTTCCTCGAGGCGCTGGCCGTCCGGCGCGAGCG
>Ga0299906_10003195_pt1 | contig 13528 bp, 10 predicted proteins | sample RVTome_14_FD_200259 | JGI IMG/M metagenome (GOLD analysis project Ga0299906, IMG submission 200259) | Soil microbial communities from uranium-contaminated site in the Upper Colorado River Basin, Wyoming, United States - RVT145D125 (version 2) ...
AAGAGGTTGCCCTGGACGTCGTCGCAGCCGTTCGCGACGAGAAAACCGAGCTGGGCCTCGGTTTCCACGCCTTCGGCGACCACCCGCAACCCGAGCGCCTTCGCGAGCGAGATGATCGCCTGCGTGATCGCCACGTCGTCGCTGTCGCCGGGGATGTCGCGCACGAACGACTGGTCGATCTTCAGCTTGTCGATCGGGAAGCGCTTGAGGTAGGCGAGGCTCGAGTAACCGGTCCCGAAGTCGTCGACCGAGAGCTGGATCCCCATGGCCGAGAGCTGGGACAGCGTCTCGAGCGTGGTGTCCGACTGCTGCATCACCGCGCTCTCGGTGATCTCCAGCTCCAGGAGCCCCGGTTCGAGCCCGGTGTCCCGCAGGATCCCCGCGAGGGTCGCCGGCAGCGTCTGGTCGCGGAAGACGCGCGCCGACAGGTTCACCGCCACCGGCACCGGTCGCAGCCCCGCGGCCCGCCACCGCCGGCTCTGGGTGCACGCCTCGCGCAGCGTCCACTCGCCGAGCGCCTGGCCGAGCCCGCTCTCCTCGGCGATGCCGATGAACTCGTCGGGCGCGAGCAGCCCGTGCTCCGGATGGCGCCAGCGCACCAGCGCCTCCACCGCGCGCACCTCGCGGCGGGCGAGGTCGATCTGCGGCTGGTAGTGGAGCACGAGCTCGCCGCGGCGGATCGCGAGGCGCAGATCGTGCTCGATCGCGAGCCGGCGGTTGGCCTGCTGGTTCATGGTCGCGGCGAAGAACTGGTAGCCGTTCCGGCCGCCGTCCTTGACGTGGTACATGGCGACGTCGGCGTTCTGCATCAGCACGTCGCCGTCGCGCCCGTCGTCCGGGAAGAGCGTGATGCCGATGCTCGCCGAGACGTGCAGCTCGCGGCCGTCCATCAGGTACGGCGGCGCGAGGTCGCGCAACAGGTTCTGCGCCACCATCGCGGCGTCGTGGGCGTTGCGCACTTCCTGCAGCACGACCACGAACTCGTCGCCGCCCAGGCGCGCCACCGTGTCGCCGCCGCGCAGGCTGCGCGTCAGCCGCGCCGCGACCTCCTTCAGGATCTGGTCGCCGACGTGGTGGCCGAGCGAGTCGTTGATGTTCTTGAACCGGTCGAGGTCGAGGAACATGAGCGCGACGCGCATCCGGTGCCGGCTCGCGAACACCAGCGCCTGGCGCAGGCGGTCGGCGAGCAGGTTGCGGTTGGGGAGCCCGGTGAGCGCGTCGTAGTGCGCGAGGCGCATGAGCTTGCCTTCCGCGTCGAGCCGCTGCGACGCCTCGATCGCGAGCGCGATCATGGTCGCGATCCCGGACGCGAAGTCGACCTCCTCGGGCTGCCACGCGCGGGCGCCGTGCATGACCTCGCAGCACACCAGGCCCACGACGCGGCCGTCGAGCCAGACCGGCGCATCCAGCGTCGCGGTGATCCCCAGCGGCCGGAGGTAGCCGGGCCCGAGCGAGCGCGTCGCCGGATGGCTCTCGGCGTCCTCGGCGGCGATGATCTCGTTCGCGACGATCGCGCTGAAGTAGGCGGGGTGCTCGCCCGGGTCGACCAGGTCGGCGGCCGGCGCCGGATCCGCGCCGCCGTCGGCGCGATGCACGAGCTCGCAGCGCACCCCGCGCCCGTCCGGAAGCATCCGCCAGTAGCTCGCGCGATCCAGGCGCAGCGTCGTGCACGCGGTCGCCAGCACCTCCGCCAGCGATTCCCCGAGGTCGGCGCGATCGCGGCGCGCGAGCGCCATGAGCTGGTTGCGGTGGTAGAGGAGGCGCTCGCCGCGCACCTGGAGCCGCTCCTCCGCGTAGCGCCGCTCGGCGACCTCGGTCTCGAGCTCGGCGTTCTTGTCCGCGAGGTCGCGGGTGCGCTCGGCGACGCGCTGCTCGAGCTCGTCGCGGGCGCGGACCAGCGCCGCCTGCGCGGCGTGCTGCGCGGTGACGTCCTCGCCGATCCAGATCGTCTCCTGGTGCGGGGCCTGCGGATTCACCGCCTTGGCGCTCATCCGGCACCAGAAGAACGAGCCGTCCTGGCGCCGCAGCTGGAGCTCGGTCTGGAACGATTCGCCCGCCGCGAGCACCGGTCCCGCCTGCCGGCCGACCGCCGCGTACGTCTCGTCGTCCGGGTACAGGGCGCGGCCGGGCTGGCCGTTCAGCTCGCCCGGGGCGTACCCGAACAGCTCCTCGGCCTTGCGGTTGCAGCGCTGCACCGTGCGGTCGCGGCTGAAGACGATTCCGACCGACGCGTTGTCGAGAATGGCCCGCTGGTCGAGCAGGGCCCGCGCCAGGTCCTCCTGCGCGCGCCGGCGCTCGGTCACGTCGCGCAGCGTCCAGATCGACTGCACCGGCTCGCCCGGCGCGCTGAACGGCTGGCCGTCGACCTCGCACCAGAACGACGTGCCGTCGCGATGGCGGGCCTCGAGCTCCGCGTGCCACGGCTCGTCGCCCGCGGGCTCGGTCCCGTCGATCGCCGGCACCAGCGCGGTCGTGGCGAGCCCGATCAGCTCGGACTCCGGATAGCCGAGCATCCGCGCGCACGCGGCGTTCGCGCGCATGACCCGTCCGCTGCGGGAGAACAGGATGCCGACCTGCGCGTGGTCGAGGATCAGCCGCTGCTCCTCGAGCACGGCGGTGAGGCGGGCCTCGGTCGCGGCGAGCGCCGTGACGTCGGTCACCGTGATCACGGCCAGCGGCCGCGCGCCGCCGGTGGCGCGGATGGTCAGCAGCACCGCCACCGAGCGGCCGTCGCGGCGCACCAGGCTCCCATGGCTCGGCAGCGGCAAGGCGCCCGGCCCCAGCGCCGCCTTCAACGTGCGGCGGACGAGCGGCTGGGTGGGCTTGGGGAAGGCGTGGAGAAACGACTGGCCGACGAGCTCCCGCTCGCGCCGGCCGACGAGGTCGCAGTACGCGCGATTGGCGCACAGGATGAGCCCGGACTCGTCGGTGACGAGCATGCCGGTCCCCGCGAGCTCGAACGCGTCGACCTCGGGGCGCGCCGCCGCCGGGGTGTCCCCTCCCATGGCGGTCGATTATGGGGGCCGTCCCACTCGACCCGCACGCGCGTGACGCCCGGCAATGTGGAAATGTCCCTCCATACCGCCTACCATCGCGCGACGCGGTCTCGACAACGAGGAGGAGGCTCCAATGATCACGCTGATCGTCAACGGGAAGACCGTCGACATCGACCTGCCGCCCGACACGCCCCTGCTCTGGGGACTGCGCGACTACCTCGCGCTCACCGGCACCAAGTACGGCTGTGGGATGGCGCAGTGCGGCGCCTGTACCGTCCACGTGAACGGCAGCCCGACTCGCTCGTGCGTCACGCCGCTCGCGGCCGTGGCCGGGAAGCGGGTCACCACGATCGAAGGCCTCGCGGCGGACGGCGACCACCCGCTGCAGAAGGCCTGGATCGCCGAGCAAGTGCCCCAGTGCGGCTACTGCCAGTCGGGCCAGATCATGCAGGCGGCGGCGCTGCTGGCGAAAAACAAGCGCCCGACGCGCGCGCAGATCGTGAGCCACATGAACGGCAATCTCTGCCGCTGCGGCACGTACAACCGCATCGTGCGCGCGATCGAGCGCGCCGCGCAGGAGGGCTGAGCCATGCTTGACCGCCACGACACCGAGCTGCTGAGCTTTCAGGTCAGCCGCCGCACCTTCCTGGGCGCTTCCGCCGGCCTCGCCTTCGCGTTCTCCCTGGGGGTGGGCGGCGCGGGCCTCGCCCGACGGGCGCACGGCCAGACCGGACGACAGACGCTCAACGCCTACGTCGCCATCGCCGCCGATGGCACCATCACCATCCAGGCGCCGGCGCCGGAGATGGGGCAGGGCATCCTCACGGGCCTGCCGCTGATCGTCGCCGAGGAGCTGGACGCCGACTGGAGCAAGGTGGTCGTCGAGCAGGCCCCGATCGGTCCGGCCTACCACCACCCGATCTTCAAGGCGCAATACGTGGTGGCGAGCATCTCGACCCTCGGATACTGGATGCCCCTGCGGGTGGCCGGCGCCCAGGCACGGCGGGTGCTGCTCGACGCCGCGGCCGGGAAGTGGGGCGTGCCGGTCGCGGAGCTCACCACCGAACCGAGCACCGTCGTGCACGGCCCGACCGGCCGGAAGATGAGCTACGGCGAGGTCGCAGGGTTCGCCAAGGCGCCGGCCGAGCCGCCGAAGATCGACCCGACCAAGGACCTGAAGCCCGTCGACCGGTTCCGCCTCGTGGGCAAGACCGTGCCACGCGTGGACGTGCCGGCAAAATCGAACGGGTCCGCGAGGTACGGCATCGACGCCCGGGTTCCGGGCATGGTCTACGCGACGATCGTGCGCGGCCCGGTACGGGGCAGCACCCCGAGCTCGTCGAATGCGGATGCAATCAAGAAGCTCCCCGGCGTCATCGACGTGGTGCCGCTCGCGCACGCGGTCGCCGTCGTCGGGCACACCTTCAACGAGGTCCGCAAGGCGCGCGGGCAGCTCAAGGTGAGCTGGGGTGACGCGCCGGGGGCGGCGATCAACACCGACAAGGACCTCGAGTGGTATCTCGCGGACGGCCGCGATCTGAAGCGCGTCGGCGTGGAGTGGAAGTCGAAGGGCGACGCCGCCGCGGCGATCGCGGGGGCGGCGCGGGTGATGAGTCGCGAGTACCTGTGCGACCACGTCTACCACGCCCAGATGGAGCCGATGAACAGCACCGCCTCGGTCTACGGCGACCGGGCGGAGATCTGGGTCGGCACCCAGGCACCGACGCGGACCGTGCTCGACGTCGCCCAGGCGCTCGGCACGAGCCCCGACAAGGTGCAAGTGCACCAGCACCTCATGGGCGGCGGCTTCGGCCGGCGCGCGACCGTCGAGGCCTCGGTGGATGCTGCGCTCATCTCCAAAGCGGTCGGCCGGCCGGTCAAGCTGCTGCTCACCCGCGAGGACGACCTATTGGCGGGCACCTTCCGTCCGATGACGTCCCAGCGAATCGACGCCGGGCTGGACAAGGACGGCCTGATCGTCGGCTGGCGGCATCGCGTGGTCGGCGAGCCGGTGGGCGATTTCGTCTATCGCCCGGGATACATCAAGGCCGCGAAGGACCGGGACGTCATCTTCATGAGCGGTGCCGAGCTGCCGTACTACACCAAGGTCGCGAACTGGCGGTCGGAGCACGTCATGGAGCCGGAGCGGACGCGGGTCGCCGCGTGGCGCGGGATCGGCTCGGGCTACACCAAGTTCGCCATCGAGTCGATGCTGGACGAGCTCGCGCACGAGCAGAAGGCCGACCCGCTCGCGTTCCGGCTGTCGCTCACCGACGATCCGCGCGCGCGGCGGGTGCTCGAGAAGGTCGCCGAGATGTCCGGGTGGGGCAAGCCGCGCCCCTCCGGGACGGCGCTCGGCATCGCGTTCGCCGAGTACGGCATCTTCGCGCCCAAGATCGGCTCGCTGGTTGCCGCGGTTGCGGAGGTCTCCGTCGATCGGCGGACCGGCCGGATCCGCGTGCACAACTATTGGGTGGCAGCCGATGCCGGCCTGGCCGTCAATCCGGGCGCATTCGCCGCGCAGGTCGAAAGCGCGGTCGTCTGGGGGCTGAGCGCCGCGCTCAAGGAGCGCGTCACGATCGTGAACGGCGTCGTGCAGCAGTCGAACTTCCACCAGTACGAGATCATGCGCATGGCCGAGGTGCCCGACATCAAGGTGGAGGTGTTGAGCACCGGACCGTCGCCGACGATGGTCGGCGAGTTGGGGGTGCCGTCGTGTGCGCCCGCGGTGGCGAACGCGTTCTTCGCCCTGACCGGGAAGCGCCTGCGCCACACGCCGTTCACGCCGCAACGGGTCCTGGCGGGGCTCAAGGCCTAGCGTTCGGCCGCGGCCCGGTAAACGCCCCGGCCCCCCGGGGCGTTTCCCTTTCTTGACCGCGGGTTTGCTAAGATTCGCGGCCTCGCCGGGGACCCGCCCGGCGCCCCCTCCATCCAGCAAGGAGCACCGCTTGAACCACTCAATCCTCACCGCGGCCCTGCGGACCGCGGCCGCCAGCCTGGCGCTGGCGGTGTTCGCGACCACGGCGCCTGCCCAGACCCAGCCCAAGGACCGGGATTTCGCGCCCCAGGTCGGCCAGGCCGGGAAGGACGTGATCTGGGTACCGACCCCGGAGGACCTCGTCGAACGCATGCTGCGCATGGCCCAGACGACGTCGAAGGACTACGTCGTCGATCTCGGCTCGGGCGACGGCCGGACCGTCATCGCCGCGGCGAAGAAGTTCGGCGCGCGGTCGCTCGGCATCGAGTACAACGCCGACATGGTCGACCTCTCCACCCGCAACGCGGTGCGGGAGGGCGTGACCGCGAACGCCAAGTTCATCCGCGGCGACATCTTCGAGACCGACTTCACCCAGGCCACGGTGGTCACGATGTATCTCCTCCCGGGGCTCAACCTCAAGCTGCGGCCGCGGATCCTCGACATGAAGCCCGGCACCCGCGTGGTGTCGCACCAGTTCAACATGGACGACTGGCAGCCGGACGAGACCACCAACCTCGACGGTCGCCGCGCGTACCTCTGGATCGTGCCGGCCAAGGTGAACGGCACGTGGCGGATCCTGTCGGGGAGCGACGTCTGGGACGGGACCCTCGAGCAGCGCTACCAGGTGGTCGACGGCTCGATCAGGCTGGGCGCGCTGAACGCGGGGCTCCGCGAGACGCGCCTCGTCGGCGACCGGGTCAGCTTCGTGTTCGTCGACAACGCCGGCGTGCGCCGCGAGTTCACGGGCCGCGTGAACGGGGCCGCCATGGACGGCACGGTGCGCGCGGACAACGGCCCGGAGACGCGCTGGACCGCGACGCGGCGGTAGCCGGCTCGTCCCACGGCGCGCCTTGCAAGGCGCGCCGGTTCGCCGGCGGCTATGCCCGGCCGCGGGATCGCAGGTACCAGTCGAGAATCTGCTCGCCGTTCCAGTGCAGCACGCCGGGCGAGCGGTTCACGTGGTCGTACACCTGTTCGAGGTACTTGATGCGAAAGGGCTGCCCGCTGATGTACGGGTGAATCGCGATCGCCAGGATCTTCGCCCGCTCCGCGCCCTCGGCGTGGTAGCGCTCGAACGCGTCGCTGCACTTCTGCGCCCAGTACGCCGCCTCGTGGTGCTGCACGATCATCATCGGGATGTCGTTGCACTCGACGGAGTAGGGCAGCGTGACGAGCGGCCCGTGCGCGGTCTGGATCTCGGTCGGCTCGTCGTCGTACACCCAGTCGCCGATGTACCGGATCCCGGCCGCGGCCAGGTGATCGGGGGTCTCGTAGGTCTCGGTGAGCCCGGGACCCAGCCAGCCGACCGGGCGCTTGCCGGTGAACCGCTCGATCGTGTCGAGCGAGCGCTGGATCATCGCCGGCTGGTCCTCCTCCTTGTGGATCGGGCCCTGCTGGTAGCTGTGACCCATGAACTCCCAGCCCGCGTCGCGGCAGGCCTCGGCGACGCGCGGGTAGTCGACGCACACGCGGGCGTTGACGGCCAGCGTCGGGCGGATGCCGAGGCGCTGGTAGAGGTCGAAGAAGCGCCAGAAGCCGACCCGCATGCCGTACTCGTGCCAGCTCCAGTTCGGGACGTCGGGCAGCAGCGGCACGCCGGTCGGCGCGGGGAGCACCTGGCGCGCCATCGGGCCGGCGATGTCCCAGACCTCGAGGTTCACGATCGTCCAGACGACCACCCGCGCCCCGCCGGGCAGCCTGAGCGGCGGCCGGTCGACGATGGCGGAGTACCCGACCCGCTCCCGCGGGATCATCGCCATGGCGGCGACCTCAGCGCAGGAGCCAGATGAGGAGGAACACGACGACCGACGCGATGACGAATGCGTACGTGCCCGCGAGCCAAGGTCGTTGCGCTGCCGCCATGACCGCCTCCTCTCGTGCCGCGGGCGCGGGGCCCACGAGCTTCTCGTTGAACCGCTGGAAGAACTCCTCGGCCATCTTCTTCGCGACGCCGTCGATGAGCCGCGAGCCGACCTGCGCGAGCTTGCCGCCCACCTGCGCGTTCGCGGTGTAGGCGAGCTTCGTCCCCGCGCCCTCCGGAGCGAGCATCACGCGTGCGCCGCCCTTGCCGAATCCCGCCGCGCCGCCCGAGCCCTCGAACGCGAGGCGATACGAGGTCGGCGGGTTGACGTCCGCGAGCAGGAGCTTGCCGTTGAACCTGGCCTTGACCGGGCCGACCGCGGCGGTCATCGCCACGCGGTACTCGGTGTCGGACACCCGCTCGATCGACTCGCAGCCCGGGATGCAGGCCTTGAGCACTTCGGGATCGTTGAGCCCCTCCCACACGCGCTGCTGCGGGAGCGGGATGAGCTGCTCGCCGGTCATTTCCATGCTTGTTTCCTCCGTTCGACCGAGTCGGGATCGCGATTGTGCCGCAACCTTCAGGCGGCCGAGGGCGGAATGTTGGCGAGGAAGCGCTCGAGCTCCTCGCGGGTGATGACTCCGTCGCGGTTGATGTCGATGTCGTCGAACCGGGGCTCGAAGAAGAGATCCCCGCGCACCGCGGCGCGCGTGACGACCCCGTTCTGCTGGTAGGCGCTGAATGCGGCGCGGTAGTTGTCGGCGACCCGCTTGAGGTAGTCGGCAGGGGCCTGGGCGAACGCGACACAGGCGGCAAGCGCCAGGATGATGGTGATGACGGCTCTCATGGCTCCTCCTTCGTGGTTCTCCGGCATCTGGTTGCGACGCCGCGGCCGGGCCGGTTCCGGCGCGGCGTCGTCGATCGCGTCAGGCGGCGGCGGGCGTCCGCTTGAGGTTGCGCGCGAGCTCCGCGCGCTCCCGCGCCGCGTGGCGGGAGAGCGCCTTCCCGAGCGCGATCAGGCTGTCGATATTGTGCGCCGGCAGGAACGCGTCGACGTGCGGCAGCATCACCCGCACGCCGAGCGGCCGCGGCTCGAAACCCTCGTAGCGGAGCAGGGGATTCAGCCAGATGAGCTTGCGGCAGCTCCGCCGCAGCCGCTCCATCTCCGGCCCGAGCTCGTGGCCGAGGTCGCGATCGAGCCCGTCGGTGATGAGCAGCACGACCGCGTTCTGCCCGAGCACCCGCCGCGACCAGCGCAGGTTGAACTCCTTGAGGGTCGCGCCGATGCGGGTGCCGCCGGACCAGTCGGCGACCGCCTGCGCGACCCCCGCCAGGGCGACGTCGACGTCGCGATGGCGAAGGTGGCGGGTGATGTTGGTGAGCCGCGTGCCGAACACGAACGTGTGGACGCGGTCGCGGTCGTTCGTGATCGCGTGCAGGAAGTGCAGGAACATCCGCGAGTACCGGCTCATCGAGCCCGAGATGTCGCACAGCACCACCAGCGGCGGATGGCGCTCGTCCGGCGACCGGCGCTTCAGCGGGATGATGTCGGCGCCGGCGCGCAAGGATGCGCGCAGGCTCGCGCGCAGGTCGACGAGCGCGCCGCGCGGATCGGCGACGAGCCGGCGCGTCCGCACCTCGGGGATCGGCAGCCTGAGGGAGGCGATGAGCTTCTTCGCCTGCGCGAGCTCCTCCCGGGTCATGGTCTCGAAGTCGGCGCGCTGCAGCACCTCGCGCTCCGACACCGTGAACGCCGCGTCGAGCTCGATCTGCTGGGGCGGCTCCTCCGGGCCCGCGCCCGGCTTCGGCGGCGGCTGGAGGGCCTCCGCGACCCGGCTCGAGAGCTCCGGCTGCTCCTCCGGCGTGCGGCCGATGACCTCCGGCAGCAGCAGCGCCATCACCCGCTCGAGCAGCTTCGGATCGCGCCAGAAGATGTGGAACGCCTGGTCGAAGACCTCGAACTGCTCGCGCCGGTCGAGGAACACGGCGGCGAGCGTCCAGTAGAAGTCGTCGCGCCGCTCGACGCCGGCGATCTGGAGCGCCTTGAGCGCGTCGATGACCTTGTCGGGCCCCACGGGCAGCCCGGCGGCGCGCAGCACGCGCGCGAAGTGCATGACGTTCTCGGCGAGCTTGCCGCTCGGCTGGACCGGGGGAACGGCGGCGCGGGTCATGGGCGTCGGGATTATCCCACCACTGCTTGGCCCGGCAGTGCGGCTGTGCGACAGTACGCGCCTTCCGGAAGGAGAACCGGGTGGCCCAGGACGTCGTGATCGAGGCGCCGCGGCTGAAGGCCGCGATCGAGGTCATCGTCGCCGCGGGCGGCTCCGGGCCGGACGAGGCGGACCTCGTGGCAGGAAACCTGGTCGAGGCCAACCTCACCGGGCACGACTCGCACGGCGTCGGGATGATCCCGCGCTACGTCGAGTCGCTGCTCGAGGGCGGGCTGGCCGTGAACCAGCACCCGGGGATCGAGCTCGACACCGGCGCGCTGCTGCGGCTCGACGGCCGGTGCGGCTACGGGCAGGTGATCGGGCGGGAGGCGATGGCGCTCGGCATCGAGCGCGCGCGCCGGCACGGCGTCTGCGCGGTGACCCTGGCGAATGCCCACCACCTCGGGCGGATCGGCCACTTCGCGGAGATGGCCGTGGCCGAAGGGCTGGTGTCGATCCACTTCGTCAACGTGATCTCGTTCCCGAGGGTCGCGCCGTATGCGGGGTCCGACGCGCGCTTCGGCACCAACCCGTGCTGCATCGGCGTCCCGCTCGCCGGCGAGCCGCCGTTCATCCTCGACTTCGCCACCAGCGCGGTCGCGCAGGGGAAGCTCCGGGTCGCCCACAACAAGGGCGACCGGCTCGCGCCGGGACTGTTGATCGACGACCGGGGCGAGCCGACCACGGACCCGCGATACGGCGTCGTCTCGCCCCTTGGCGCGATGCTGACGTTCGGCCTCCACAAGGGTTACGGGCTCGCGGTCGCGTGCGAGCTGCTCGGCGGCGCGCTCACCGGTGGCGGCACCTGGCACCGGCCGGCGACCGGGGAACGGCGCGTGTGGAACAGCATGCTCACGATCCTCCTCGATCCGGAGCGGATCGGGACCGCGGATGCGTTCTCCGGCGAGGCGCGGGCGTTCGTGGACTGGCTTCGTCAGTCGCCCCCGGCGCGGGGGTTCGACAAGGTGAGGATCGCGGGCGAGCCGGAGCGGGAGGCGCGCGCGCGGCGGGAGCGGGAGGGGATCGCGGTCGACGCGGCGACGTGGAAGGAGATCCTCGCGGCCGGCGCGAAGCTCAAGCTCGCGGCCGGGTTGATCGAGCGGCTCGCGCTCGGCTGAGCGAACGATCGATCAGAGCCCGGGGAGGCGCAGCTCCCGGGCGAGCTTGTTCAGGTCCGCGAGCACGCCCTCGCCGAGCGGCACACCGGTCTTCATCCGCTTCGCGGCGGTGAGGCGCTCGGGCTCGCCCGGCGCGAGCGGCGGGCGAGCGGGGTCGACCGGCTCCTCGGCGTGGATCTCCCGCACGAACAGATCGATCTGCGCTCTGAAGGTCGCCGGGTCGGTGAACCGCGCGATGTCGAGGGCCAGCATCAGGTGACCGAGGTTGCGGGGCTTGTCGAGCTCGCCGTACATCTTGGTCACGTGGGTCCCGAACGGCACCCCCATGAGGTGCGCGCACAGCACCTCGATCATCGCGGCGAGCGCGTAGCCCTTCGGGCCGGCCATCGGCGCGAGGCCCACGACCCTGTTCGGGTCGGTCGCGGGCCTGCCCTCCGCGTCGACGCCCCAGTCGGGCGGGATGGTCTTGCCTTCCTCCCTGGCGACGATGACCTTGCCCCAGGCGACGTACGTCGTCGCCATGTCGACCACCAGCGGCGGTGCGCTTCCGCCGGGTGCGCCGAAGGCGATCGGGTTCGAGCCGAGGAAGTTCCGCCGCATGCCCGTGGGCGCCATGATCGGGTCGGTGTGCGTGAGGGCGATGCCGATCAGCCCCTCCCTCACCGCCATCTCGACGAAGTACGCCATCGCGCCGCAGTGCGAGCTGTTCCTGGCGCCCACCGCGCCGACCCCGGACTCGCGCGCGATCGCGATCGCCTCGCTCATCGCCCGCACCGCCACGAGCTGCCCCATTCCGGCGTCGCCCTCGACCATTGCGGTCGCCGGACCGGTGCGGTTCACGGTGATGTTCGGGCGCGGCTTGATCGAGCCGCTGCGGAGCCGCGTGGCGTAATGCGGGAGCCGCACCACGCCGTGGCTGTCGACGCCGTGCAGGTTACTCGCGACGAGGGTCTCGGCGACGAGCCGTGCGTCGGCGGGCGCGAGCCCGAGCTTCTCCAGGCAGGCGGCGGTGAACCGGGTGAGCTGATCGTGGGAGATCAGGGTGTCGGGCATGGTGACGCGGGCTACGCCGCCGCCAGCTCGGCCTTGACCTCGGACAGGATCCGCGCCGCCTCGCTTCCCTGCACGCGGGCGATGTCGTCCTGGTACTTGAGGAGCGCGCCGAGCGTGTTGTTGATCGTCTCCGGGTCGAGCGCGAGCGCGTCGAGGGCGATGAGCGCCTGCGACCAGTCGATGGTCTCGGCGACGCCCGGCAGCTTGAAGAGGTCCATCCGGCGCAGCCGCTGCACGAATGCCACGACTTCGCGCGCGAGCGCAGCGGGCGCTCCCGGCGCTTTCCGCCGCAGGATCTCGAGCTCGCGCTCGGCGTTCGGGTAGTCGACCCAATGGTAAAGGCAACGGCGCTTCACCGCGTCGTGGATCTCGCGCGTGCGGTTCGAGGTGATCACGACGATCGGCGGCTCGTCGGCCTTGATCGTGCCGATCTCGGGGATCGTCACCTGGAAGTCGGCCAGCACCTCGAGCAGATACGCCTCGAACGGCTCGTCGGTGCGGTCGAGCTCGTCGATCAGCAGCACCGGCGCGCCGGCGAGGTCGCCCTCGAGCGCCTGGAGAATCGGCCGGCGGATGAGGAAGCGCTCGGAGAAGATGTTCTGCGCGATCGCCTCGCGGTCGCGGGTGCCCTCGGCTTCGGCCAGCCGGATCTCGATCATCTGGCGCGAGTAGTTCCACTCGTACACTGCCGAGGCGACGTCCAGGCCCTCGTAGCACTGCAGCCGCACGAGCTTGCGCGCGAGCGTCGCCGCGAGCACTTTCGCGATCTCGGTCTTGCCGACCCCCGCCTCGCCCTCGAGGAAGAGCGGCCGCTTCATCCGCAGCGCGAGGAACACGGCGGTGGCGAGGCTCCGCTCGGCGACGTAGTCGGCCTGGGCGAGGAGGGCGGCGGTGGCGTCGATCGAGGCGGGGAGCTCGGGTTTTGGCATTCGCTGCATGTGGTCGGGGCCCGCGGCGGGACCCAAGAATAGCATTATCATCTCTGGCGTCAGCGTTCAGGCCACGGCCGCGAGGAGACGACCCATGCCCAAGTTCGTGATCTCACCGCACTTCCGGCTCCAGGAGTGGGTGGCCGAGGAGAAGGGCTACTTCCGCGATGCGGGCCTCGACTACGAGTTCCGCGACAACTACGGGCCCGGCGATGCCGCAGCGAAGCACGCGACGCCCGACAAGGTGGGCGCTTACCAGAGCTTCGAGCAGGGGCGTGCGTGCGACGTCAGCGGCGCCTGCCACTGGACGGTGAACGTGGCGGCGTCCACGGGGCACGGCAAGCTCTACGCCGACGCCTACTCCGTTTCGCCGGCTGCGGTGTTCGTACCGCCCGAGTCCGACGTCAAGGATCCGGAGGACCTTAAGGGCGTGCCGATTTCGGT
>Ga0299906_10003196_pt1 | contig 13525 bp, 10 predicted proteins | sample RVTome_14_FD_200259 | JGI IMG/M metagenome (GOLD analysis project Ga0299906, IMG submission 200259) | Soil microbial communities from uranium-contaminated site in the Upper Colorado River Basin, Wyoming, United States - RVT145D125 (version 2) ...
AACACGACCTGGTGCGGCGCAGCGCCGCGGCTGATCGCGAGCTTGCGCTGCTCATCGCCGCCGCGGGTCTGGGTCGCAACCTGCTCGAGGAGATCGCGGATCGCGCGATCCTGGCGGCGACGCTCGGCGAGGACCGGGGGCTGCCGCGGACCGAAACCGAGTTCCTGGCGAGGCTCGAGGAGGGCAGGGGCCGTGTGGCCGACGCCGGGGACGAAGCGATCCGGGTCGTGCGTGCCACGCTGCAGGCCGTGAAGGATGCACGAGCGAGGCTTGCGTCGCTTGCGACGCCTTCGACCGCCGCCGCACGTGTCTCGATCGCCGCACAACTCGAGCGACTCGTCGCGGCGGGCTGGGTGCGCGACACGCCGGAGGCGTGGTTCCGGCAGCTGCCCAAGTACGCGCGCGCGGCGGCGCGCCGCGCAGAGCGGCTGCCGGGCGACCCGGCGCGCGATGCGAAGCTTGCCGCGCAGGTCGAGCCGTACGATGCGGCCTTGCGCCGGCTCGAGGCGGACGCGCCGCCGGGGGCGCCCCACCCGCGCCTCGCGGAGCTGCGCTGGTCGATCGAGGAATTCCGCCTGTCGCTCCATGCGCAGGAGCTGCGCACCCGGCAGCCGATCTCGGCGCAACGGCTCGACGAGCAGCTCCGGGCGCTCGGCGTCGAGCCGGGACTCAGCGGCGGGGGTCGTCGAGGAACGGCTTGATGAGGTCGAGCGGCAGCGGGAAGACGATCGTGGTGGTCTTCTCGCTGGAGATGTCCGCCAGCGTCTGCAGGTAGCGCAGTTGCAGGGCCTTGGGCTCGGTCCCGAGCATCGCGGCCGCCTCGACGAGCTGTGCAGCCGCCTGTTTCTCGCCTTCCGCGTGGATGATCTTGGCGCGCCGCGTGCGCTCGGCCTCGGCCTGTTTGGCCATCGCGCGGATCATGTTCTCGTTCAGGTCAACGTGCTTGATCTCGACGTTGGCGACCTTGATGCCCCAGGCATCCGTCGCGTGGTCGAGGATGCGCTGGATGTCCACGTTCAGCTTCTCCCGCTGAGACAGCATCGTGTCGAGCTCGTGCTGGCCGAGGACCGAGCGCAGCGTGGTCTGCGCGAGCTGGCTCGTCGCCTCGAACGGATTCGCGACCTGGATGATCGCATTGGCGGGGTCGACGATCCGGAAGTAGACGACCGCGTTGACCTTCACGGAGACGTTGTCGCGCGAAATCACGTCCTGTGTCGGGACGTCGAGCACCACCAGGCGCAGGTCCACCCTGACCATCTTCTGGATGAGCGGGATCAGTATGATCAGACCGGGGCCCTTGACGCCCGTGAAGCGGCCGAACGTGAACACCACGCCGCGCTCGTATTCGTTCAGGACCTTGAAGATCTGCGTCAGCAGCACGACGGCCACTACCGCGAGGAAAGCCAGCGTTGCCACATTGAACATATGAGTCACCTGCCGTTAATCCGGATCCGGTTCGACTTCGAGCGTGAGCCCGTCGCGCCTGACGATGCGCAGCCGCTGGCCCTGGCGCACCGGCGAGCGGCTGACCGCGTTCCACATCTCGCCGTGCACACTCACGAGCCCGCGGTGATCGAATGATTCCATCGCTTCCGCGCGCTCGCTGAGCAGCGCCTCCGAGCCGCTGACGATGGGCCGGCGCCGGGCGCGCACGGCGAACGAAACGATGCCGAGCAGCAGCAGCGAGCCTGCAAGCCCCATCGAGCCGATCAGCTGCCAGGCGATGCTGAAGCCGGGCACGTCGTCGTCGAGCAGCATTACCGAGCCGATCACGAAGGCGATGATTCCGCCCAGCCCCAGCGTGCCGAACGACGGCGCGAAGCTTTCGGCGACGATCAACAGGACGCCGAGCACGATCAGCGCAAGCCCGGCGTAGTTGACCGAGAGAACCTGGAATGCAAACAAGGCCAGCAGCAGGCAGATGGCACCGACGACGCCCGGCAGGACTGCGCCGGGGTTGTAACCCTCGAGCAGCAGCCCGTAGATCCCGATCAGCATCAACAGATAGGCGACATTCGGATTGGTGATGAGCGAGAGCAGCCGGGTGCGCCAGTCCTGTTCGATCGTCCGCAGAAGCAACCCGCCGGTCTGGATCGTGACCTCCTTCGACTGCAGCCGCACCGTCCGCCCGTCGACCGCCTCGATCAAGGCAGGCAGGTCGTCGGCCATGAGGTCGATTACGCCCGCCTTGAGCGCCTCGTTCGCGGACAGGCTCGCGCCCTCGCGCACGGCCGTCTCCGCCCAGTCCGCGTTGCGGCCACGGAGTTCCGCGAGGCTGCGCAGGTAGGCGACAGCGTCGTTCACCGCCTTGCGTTCGAGCGCGCTGTCCGGGAGCGGCGCCGGCTCGGCGCCGTCGTCCTTGCCCGCGCCAGGATCGGGTCGCTTGCCACCGCCCGGCGGCGCGCCGATCTGCACCGGCGTGGCGGCGCCCAGGTTGGTGGCCGGAGCCATCGCCGCGACGTGGCTCGCGTACATCAGGTAGGTGCCGGCACTGGCCGCACGCGCGCCGCTCGGCGCGACGTACATGACCACCGGCACTGCGGACGCCAGGATGGCCTGGATCATGTCGCGCATGGCCGTGTCGAGTCCGCCCGGGGTGTCGATCGTAACTACGATCAGGCGGGCGCCGGCCTCGTTCGCATCCTCGATCGCCCGCACGAAGTAATCACTGATGCCCGGGCCGATGGGGCCCTCGATGGGCAGGAGCACCCCGTCTGCCGGCGCGGCGCCCGGCCCGGACGGCGGCTCGGCCGACCACGCCGCCGCCGTCACCGCGAGCATCGCGAACATCGCGAACATCGCGACGATCAGCAGGCGTGCGGGGCGCAGCAGCTCGTTCATGGCCACGATGATAACAGCGGCCCGACCGGTGCGAGCGCCGTATACTGCGGCGCGCCGAATCACCCGGAAAATACGCCGTGGGCAACGCAAGACGCAGGATCGTTCTGGCCGTGATCGGCGCCCTGTCGGCGGGTTCAGCCATCGGGCAGCAGAACACGCCGCCGCTCGATCCGAACGCCGAGATCGCGACGCGGCAATTGCGGCCGGGGCTCGCCGTGTTGACGGGTGGTGGCGGCAACATCGGCGTCTGGCACGGCACGGACGGGATCGTGATCGTCGACGACAATCTTGCTCCGCTGGCGCCGCAGGTGATCGAGGCCGTCGCACGCCTTGCCGAGGGGCCGGTGCGGTTCGTGATCAACACCCACTGGCACCCCGACCACACCGGCGGCAACGAAGCCTTCGGCAGGACCGGCGGGATCATCATCGCCCACGACAAGGTCAGGACGCGGATGACCGAGGCGCAGTTCATCGAGGCCGTGGGCATGCAGGTGCCTGCCGCGCCACCGGCCGCCTTGCCCGTCGTGACCTTCGACGATTCGGTGACGCTCTACCTGAACGGCGACCGGCTCGAAGTGATTCACGTGATCGATGCGCACACCGACGGCGACGCCGTGCTCTGGTGGCAGGTCGCCAACGTCGTCCACACGGGCGACGTGTACCTCAGCAATTCGTATCCCTTAGTCGAGCTGAGCAGCGGCGGAACGCTCGCCGGGCTGGTGACGGCGATCGAGGCCGTGCTCGCGCGCGCCAACGACGCGACGACCGTCATCCCCGGCCACGGACCGATCTCAAACCGGCGCGAACTGTCCGAGTATCGCGACATGCTGGTGACGATCGGCCGGCGCATACGCGAATCCGTCGAGCGGGGCAGGAGCCTCGAGGAAGTCATCGCGTCGCGCCCGACGGCCGAGTTCGACGAACGCTACGGGCAGGGCTTCATGACGCCGGCCCGGTTCGTGAGCATCCTGTATCGCGACCTCGCGACACCGACGCCCGGGCTCAGGCCCGCAGGTCGAAATTGATGCCCTGCGCGAGTGGCAGCTCGCTGCTCCAGTTCACCGTGCAGGTCTGGCGACGCATGTAGGCCTTCCAGGCGTCCGACCCGGACTCCCGCCCGCCGCCCGTGTCCTTTTCGCCGCCGAACGCGCCCCCGATTTCGGCGCCCGAGGTGCCGATGTTGACGTTCGCGATGCCGCAGTCCGAACCGGTGGACGACAGGAATCGCTCGGCGGTCTGCAGCCGGTCGGTGAAGATCGCCGAGGAAAGCCCATGCGCGACCTCGTTGTGCATGCGGATCGCATCCTCCAGCCGCGTGTAGCGGACCAGGTAGAGGATCGGTCCGAAGGTCTCGGTGCGCACGATCTCCGCCTCGTGGCTGGCGACCACGATCGCGGGCTCGACGAAGAACCCCGGCCGATCGAGCCGCTTGCCGCCCGTCACCAGCTTGCCGCCGCTCGCGACCGCGACCGCGAGCGCCGCCTCGAAGCGCTGCACCGCCGTGGCGTCGATCAGTGGTCCCATGAGCGTGCCAGCGGCGAGCGGATCGCCGATCGGCACCTGTGCGTAGGCGTCGCGCAGGCGGCGCTCGAGTTCGGCGAACCGCGACTCATGCACGAACACGCGGCGCGTGCTGGTGCAGCGCTGGCCCGCCGTGCCGACGGCGCCGAACACGAGCGCCGGGACGGCCAGCTCGAGGTTGGCGTGCTCGTCGACGATGATGGCGTTGTTGCCGCCCAGCTCGAGCAGGCATTTCCCGAGCCGCGCCGCCACCCGCTTGCCGACCTCGCGGCCAACCGCAGTGGAGCCGGTGAAGGACACGAGGTTCACCCGCGGATCGTCGACGAACCGCGTCGCGAGCTCCGTGCCTCCGTCCACGAACATCTGGAAGATGCCCGGCAGGCGGTGCTGCTCGAGGACGCGGTTGCAGAGCTTCTGCACGGCCACCGCGCACAAGGCGGTCTTGGGCGAAGGTTTCCAGACACTGACGTTGCCGCAGATCGCGGCGAGGAACGAGTTCCACGCCCAGACGGCCACCGGAAAATTGAAGGCGCTGATGATCCCCACGACGCCGAGCGGGTGCCACTGCTCGAACATGCGGTGGTCGGGCCGCTCCGATTGCATCGACGCGCCGTAGAGCATCCGCGATTGGCCGACCGCGAAGTCGGCGATGTCGATCATCTCCTGGACCTCGCCGTCGCCCTCGGGCTTGATCTTGCCCATCTCGAGCGAGACCAGGCTGCCGAGATCCGACTTGTGGCGGCGCAGTTCGTCGGCCACGAGCCGCACCGCCTCGCCGCGCTTGGGCGCCGGCACCGTGCGCCAGGCCGCGGCGACCTCGCGGGACGAGGCGATGACCTCCTCGTACTGGGCGGCGGTGCTGCTGCGCACCGCCGCGATCACCTGGCCGGTCGCGGGGTTTACTGAGTCGATGCGGGGCGCGGCGGCATCGTCCATCCAGCCGGCGCCGGCCGCCCACGCGCCCGGGTTGATGGCGTCGAGCCCGAGTTTCCGCAGCAGGGCGTCCATCAGCGCACCGCCGCCTGGACCCGCTGATGACCGGTCTGCCCGGCGGCGATCACCCGCGCGGAGACGTCCTTCGAGCCGCCGTCCGAGTAATGCCGGCCGAAGCGGTTGGCCAGTACGTCGATGAGCGCGAAATCCTCCTGCCGCACGAAGCCGCGATAACGGCCCGGCTTGCTGAGCACCAGGTCGACAACGGAGCTGATTCCGGCCGCCGTCGTCACCTGGATGGCGGACCACAGCCGCCCGGCGATGACCTGTGGGTAGATCTTGCTCACGTAGTTCTCCTCGCGCAGCTCGCCGCCCTGCCGGCCGGTGACGGCGACGTAGACGATGACGACGTCCTGCAGCGTCTGCGGCACGGCGTTCTCGAGCACGCGCTTCAAGGTCGCGCGGTCGTGATTGAGCTTCAGGTCGTTCATCAGCAGGCGCATCTGGTCGCAATGGCCGGGGTAACGGATCGTCTTGTAATCCATGGCCTGCGCCCGGGGCCCATAGCTGTCCCCCAGCGAGCCCAGGCCACCGGAGGTATTGAAAGCCTCGTACAGGGTGCCGTCGATCGCGATTTCCTCGAGTCCCTCGAGCGGCGCGAGCTCGGTGCGGCGGCCGTCCACGATCGCCTCGCAGGGGTTGCCGTACTCGTTGATCAGGCCCTCGGTAGACCAGGTGAGCGAGTACTTGAGCACGTTGTTCGGGTGCTGCGGCAGCGCGCCGACACGCAGCTTCACGCTGCGCAGCTCGTCGAAATGGGCGATCAATGCGTTGGCCGCGATGCTGATGAAGCCGGGCGCAAGCCCGCACTGCGGCACGAAGGCCTGCTGCGCGCCCTCGGCGAGACCGCGCACCGCGCGGGTGACCTCGACGTCCTCGGTGAGGTCGAAGTAATGCGCGCCGGCGCCACGCGCGACCTCGGCCACGCCGACGTTGCAGTAGTAGGGCAGGCTGGAGATGACGGCATCCACGGGGTGCCTGCGCAGCTGCGCCGCGAGGGCCGCCGTGTTGCGCGCGTCGACGCCATGGGCGTGCAGGTTGGCGAGGCCGTGGGCGTCGACCACCGAGCGCGCCACCTCGCCGCTGACGTCGGCGACATGGACTTCGTAGTCGCCCGATTCGGCGAGCAGGCCCGAGATCAGCGAACCGATCTTGCCGGCGCCCAGAATGAGAACCTTGTGCATTCGAAGACTCCTGAAAACAGTGCGGGTGTCCGGCCCGGCTGTGCCTGGGCGCCGCCCGACGAGGGGCGCGATTCTACGTCACATTGCGGTTTCTTTTGCGGTGCAGCGATCCGCGGTAGCATCCGGCCATGATTGCGCGACCGCCCGCGGACGAATGGGCTCCCGCCAGCTGGACCCAGCGACCCGCCGAACAGCAGCCGGCCTATCGTGACCCGTTTGCGCTCGGGCGCGTCGTGTCGGCCTTGAGCCAGCTGCCGCCGATCGTCGTGTCCTGGGAGGTTGAGTCGCTCAAGCGGCAGATCGCCGACGCCCAGCAGGGGCGTCGCTTCCTGCTGCAGGGCGGCGATTGCGCCGAATCCTTCGCCGACTGCGAGTCCGGCCAGATCGCTCGCAAACTCAAGATCCTGCTGCAGATGAGCTTGGTCCTCCTGCACGGGCTCAAGCAGCCGGTCATCCGGGTCGGTCGGTTCGCCGGGCAATATGCCAAGCCACGCTCTGCCGAGACCGAAACCCGCGACGGGGTGACCTTGCCGAGTTACCGGGGTGACCTGGTGAATCGCCCCGGCTTTACCGCCGAGGAGCGTGAGCCGGACCCGGACCTGCTGCTGCGGGGATACGAGCGGGCGGCCCTGACCCTGAATTTCATCCGTGCCCTGATCGACGGCGGGTTCGCCGACCTGCACCACCCGGAGTACTGGGACCTCGGGTTCCTGCATCATTCCCCGTGGCGCGAGCAATACCAGCGCATCGTCGATTCGATCTCGGATTCCCTGGATTTCTTCGAGGCCATGAGCGGCAGCCAGGTGCACGAGGCCAGCCGCGCGCCGTTCTACGCGAGCCACGAGGCCCTGCACCTGTCCTACGAGCAGGCGCAGACCCGCTTCATCGAGCGACAGCAGCGCTGGTACAACCTGTCCACGCACCTGCCGTGGATCGGCCTGCGCACCGCCGAGCTGTCAGGGGCACACGTCGAGTACTGCCGGGGCATCGCGAATCCCGTCGGTGTGAAGCTCGGGCCCGGCATGAGCGCCGAGTGGCTGCAGGGCCTCTGCCGCGTGCTGAATCCGCAGCGCGAACCGGGGCGGCTGGTGCTGATCCATCGCCTTGGCGCACGCAGCGTCGGCGAGCACCTGCCGCGGCTGATCGAGGCGGTGCGCGACACCGGCGGGCCGGTGCTGTGGGTGTGCGACCCGATGCACGGCAACACGGAGACCACTGCGGGCGGCGTCAAGACCCGCCGCTTCGACAACATCGTCGCCGAGCTCGAGACGGCGTTTCGCGTGCATCGCGAACTCGGCAGCCATCTCGGCGGCGTGCATTTCGAATTGACGGGCGAGGACGTCACCGAGTGCATCGGCGGGGCCCGAGGCCTGGGCGAGGGTGACCTGTCGCGCGCTTACCGCTCGCAGGTCGACCCGCGGCTCAACTACGAACAGGCCCTCGAGCTCGCGATGCGGATTGCGACCCACGCACGCGCCGCCTGAGCCCGCCGAGCGCCGCCTCCGCCTCGGCCCTGGCAACGTCGCGCCACGCTCCCGGCGCGAGGCCTTCGATCGTGAAGGGCCCGATCGCCGTCCTGATGAGCCGCAGGGTCGGCAAACCGACTGCTGCGGTCATGCGCCGCACCTGACGATTGCGGCCTTCGCGCAATCCGAGCGTGAGCCATGCCGTCGGGATGGCCCGCCGATGACGGATTGGCGGAACGCGGGGCCAAAGCCAGCCCGGTTGCGGCACGACCGCGGCTTGTGCAGGCAAGGTGGGCCCGTCCGGCAGCGTGACGCCACTGCGCAGCTGCGCCAGCTGTGATTGCGTGGGCGCGCCCTCGACCTGCACCAGGTAGGTCTTCGTGAGTCCCGAACCCGGCTGGCTGATGCGCGCCTGCCACGGGCCGAAGTCAGTCAAGGCCAGCAGCCCCTCGCTGTCGTAGTCAAGCCGGCCGGCGGGATAGATCCCGGGCAGCGGCAGGTAGTCATGCAGGCAGATCCGCTCATCCGGGGACGTGAACCGCGGCAACACGCGATAGGGCTTATTTAACAGGATCAGGCGCATGTCGATGCGGACCTTGCCGTGGCCGGGTTGCAAAGTCTATTCTCGTATTGCGCTGCAACAAGCCAGGAATTTGCCGTAACGGGGTGGATCCCCCGTAAGGTTCGCCCGTGAGTACACCGTCCACCCTCGATCTGCCGGAAGGCTGTGCCGTATCGGGTGCGGTCCGCCCCGGATTCCACACGGTGCTGACTGCCGACGCGCTCGCGTTCGTGGCGGAGCTCGCGCGTCGATTCGGCCCGCGCGTCGCGGAGCTGCTGGCGCGGCGCGAAGCCCGCCAGGCGGACATCGACGCGGGCAGCCTGCCGGACTTCCTGGCCGAGACCCGCGCGGTGCGCGACAGCGACTGGCAGGTCACGTCGATCCCGGCCGACCTGCGGGACCGCCGGGTCGAGATCACCGGGCCGACTGATCGCAAGATGATCATCAATGCGCTCAATTCGGGCGCGAAGGTGTTCATGGCCGATTGCGAGGATTCGATGACCCCAACCTGGGACAACGTCATCGGCGGGCAGCTCAATCTTCGCGATGCCGTACGACGCAACATCGATTTTACCAATCCCGACGGCAAGCAGTACCGGCTGAACCCGGCGGTGGCGACGCTGATCGTCCGCCCGCGCGGCTGGCATCTCTACGAGAAGCACCTGCGCGTGGACGGCCGGCCGGTGCCGGGCGCCTTCGTCGATTTCGGACTGTACCTGTTCCACAATCACGCGGAGCTCGCCCGCCGCGGCAGCGGCCCGTATTTCTACCTGCCGAAAACCGAAAGCCACCTCGAGGCCCGGTTGTGGGCGGACGTGTTCCGACACACCGAGCAGCGGCTCGGACTTGCGCCGCAGTCGATCAAGGTGACCGTGCTGATCGAGACGATCCTCGGCGCCTTCGAGATGGACGAGATCCTCTGGGAGCTCAAGGATTACATCGTCGGGCTCAACTGCGGGCGCTGGGATTACATCTTCAGCTTCATCAAGAAGTTCAACCGTTACCCGGAGTTCGTGCTGCCGGACCGGCAGCAGGTGACGATGACGACGCATTTCCTGCGTTCGTATTCGAAGCTGCTGATCAAGACCTGCCATCGCCGCGGCGCGTTTGCGATGGGCGGCATGGCGGCGCAGATTCCGATCAAGAACGATCCGGCCGCGAACGAGGCGGCGCTCGCCAAGGTGCGCGCCGACAAGGAGCGCGAGGCGGCGGACGGCCACGACGGCACCTGGGTCGCGCACCCCGGGCTGGTGCCGGTGGCCATGGAGATCTTCGATCGCCACATGCCGACACCGAACCAGCTGCATCGCAAGCTCGAGGACGTGCAGGTCACGGCCGCGGACCTGCTCGCGGTGCCCGAGGGCACGATCACCGAGGCGGGCCTGCGCAACAACGTCAACGTGTCGATCCAGTACATGGCGGCCTGGCTGGGCGGCAACGGCTGCGTGCCCATTCACAACCTGATGGAGGACGCCGCGACGGCGGAGATCGCCCGCTCCCAGGTCTGGCAGTGGATCCGCCACCCGAAAGGGATGCTCGATGACGGCCGGCGCGTGACGGTCGACCTGTTCCGTCAGCTCACGCGCGAGGAACTCGCGCGGCTGCGCTCGGAGCACGGCGAGGCCGGTTACGCCGCCGGCCATTTCGAGCGTGCCGCGCAGCTGCTCGATTCGATCACGACCGCGGAGAAGTTCGAGACTTTCCTGACCTTGCCGGCCTACCAGGCGCTGCCCTGAACGCGCAGCACCCGGCGCGCCCGATGAACCGCATGCACACGAGGACTCCCAAATGAGCGACCCGACGGCCCAGGCACTGCAGAAGGACTGGCAGACCAACCCGCGCTGGATGGGCGTCAAGCGCACGTACGCCGCCGAGGACGTCGTGCGGCTGCGCGGCAGCGTGCAGGTCGAGCACACGCTCGCGCGTATCGGCGCCGAGAAGCTCTGGACGCTGGTCAACACCGAGCCCTACGTCAACTGCCTCGGCGCACTGACCGGCGGGCAGGCCCTGCAGCAGGTCAAGGCGGGCTTGAAGGCGATCTATCTCTCGGGCTGGCAGGTCGCGGCCGACAACAACGCCTACATGTCGATGTATCCCGACCAGTCACTGTACCCGGTGAACTCGGTTCCCGCGGTGGTCGAGCGCATCAACAATGCCTTCAAGCGGGCGGACGAGATCCAGTGCGCGCGCGGCATCCGGCCCGGCAGCCAGGAGTTCGTCGATTACTTCGCGCCGATCGTGGCGGATGCGGAGGCGGGCTTCGGCGGCGTGCTCAATGCCTTCGAACTGATGAAGTCGATGATCCGCGCGGGCGCCGCCGGCGTGCATTTCGAGGACCAGCTCGCGTCCGCCAAGAAGTGCGGGCACATGGGTGGCAAGGTGCTGGTGCCGACGCAGGAGGCCGTGCAGAAGCTGATCGCGGCGCGCCTCGCAGCCGACGTCTCGGGCGTGCCGACGGTGCTGCTCGCGCGCACCGATGCCGAGGCGGCGGACCTGCTGACCAGCGACGTGGATGAAAACGACAAGCCGCACTGCACGGGCGAGCGCACGCCCGAGGGTTTCTACCGCACGAAACCCGGCGTCGCGCAGTCGATCTCGCGCGGGCTGGCCTATGCGCCGTACGCGGACATGGTCTGGTGCGAGACCGGCAAGCCCGACCTCGAGTTCGCGAAGCAGTTCGCCGAGGTGATCCGCCGGCAGTTCCCGGGTAAGCTGCTCGCGTACAACTGCTCGCCGTCCTTCAACTGGAAGAAGAATCTCGACGACGCCACCATCGCGAAGTTCCAGCGCGAGCTGGGCGCAATGGGCTACAAGTACCAGTTCATCACGCTGGCCGGCATCCATTCGATGTGGTTCAGCATGTTCGACCTCGCGCAGGAATACGCCGCGCACGGCATGACGGCCTACGTCGAGAAGGTGCAGGAGCCCGAGTTCGCGGCGCGCGACCGCGGCTATAGCTTCGTCTCGCATCAGCAGGAAGTGGGCACCGGTTACTTCGACGATGTGACCACGGTGATCCAGGGCGGCGCCTCGTCGGTGGTGGCGCTCAAGGGCTCGACCGAGGAAGAGCAGTTCCAGGCCGCTCGCGGCTGACCGGCCCGCCAGTCAAGCCGTTTCGACGGCCCGCGGGGGCCTCCGCTCGTTACCTCCGATGACTGAATTCGAACCTGCCTGCCGGCGCTGCCCGCGTCTGGCCGAATTTCTCGACCAGGAGCGCCGCCGGCACCCGAACTACCATTGCGCGCCGGTGGCGCCGTTCGGCGATGAGCATCCGCGTCTCCTGATCGTCGGGCTCGCGCCCGGATTGCATGGCGCGAACGCGAGCGGGCGGCCGTTCACCGGCGACCATGCCGGCATCCTGCTGTACCAGACGCTGCATGACTTCGGTCTGGCGAGCCGGCCGCACTCGCGGTCGCGGGATGACGGGCTCGAGCTGCCTGGCTGCCGGATCACCAATGCCGTGAAGTGCGTGCCACCCGGTAACAAGCCCCTGCCGGCCGAAATCGCCACCTGCAACGGCTACCTGGCCGCCGAGCTGGCCGCGCTCCCGGCGGATGTCGTGATCCTGGCGCTGGGCCTGGTCGCGCACGATGCAGTCTTGCGCGCGCTGGGTATTGCACGCAGCGCGCACCGCTTCGCGCACGGCGCGGAGCATGCCCTGGCCGGCGGCCGGCGGATGGTCGATTCCTACCATTGCAGCCGCTACAACACGCAGACGCGGCGCCTGACCACTGCCATGTTCAGGGAGGTCGTGGGCCGCGCGACGGCGCTGGCCGGGGAGGGCCACTAGAATTGCACCCATGGCCGAGCCTTTGTTCGACATCCCGACCTTCCTCGCGAGCCTGCCCGGCAAGCCCGGCGTCTACCGGATGCTGGACGCGGACGGGAGAGTTCTCTACGTCGGCAAGGCCCGGCAGCTCCGTCACCGCGTGCAGAGCTACTTCCACGGGCGTGCGCAGACGAGCAGGACGCTGGTCATGCTGGGGCAGGTGGCGCGCATCGAGATCACGGTCACGGCCTCCGAGACCGAGGCGCTGCTGCTCGAGTCGAACCTCATCAAACGGCACCGGCCGCGCTACAACGTCCTACTGAAGGACGACAAGAGCTTTCCGTACATTCATCTCGCCACCGGGCACGAGTTCCCGCGGGCCTCGTTCTACCGCGGCACGCGCAAGCTGCCCGGTCGGTTCTTCGGCCCGTATCCGAGCGCCGTGGCGACTCGCGAGACGCTGCTGCTGCTGCAGAAGCTCTTTCGCGTGCGTCAGTGCGAGGACACGTTCTTCGCCAACCGCTCGCGGCCCTGCCTGCAGTACCAGATCCATCGCTGCACCGGACCCTGTGTCGGGCTCATCTCGCGCGAGGACTACGCCCGGGACGTTGCCGACACTGTACGCGTGCTCGACGGGCGCAACACGGAAGTCATCGCGGATCTCGGCCGGCGCATGGAGGACGCCTCGCAGCAGCTCAAGTTCGAGCAGGCCGCGCGCCTGCGCGACCAGATCGCGATGCTGAAGCAGATCCAGGCGAGCCAGACCGTGACCCGCGCCGCGGGACAGGACATCGACGCAGTGGCGATCGCGGGCAGCGGCCAGGAATACTGCGTGTCGGTTGTATTCGTGCGCGCAGGCCGCAACCTCGGCAGCAGCAACTACTTCCCGAAGGGCGGGCTTGCGGGGGAGGGCGAGGCGCTCTCGGCGTTCCTCGCGCAGTACTATCTCGCGCGCGGCGCACCCGATGAGATCCTGGTGAGCCAGGCGGTCGAGGACGTGGACCTGCTCGAATCCGCGATGCGCGAGCGCAGCAGCCATGCCGTCAGGATCCGCTGCGGTGTACGCGGCACGCGGGCGCGCTGGCTCGCGATGGCGCGCACCAACGCGGAGCTTGGGCTCAGCATGCGCGCCTCGAGCCGCGCATCGGTGACTGACCAGCTCGAGGCGCTGGCGCGCGAACTGCAGCTC